>Ga0209486_10001235_pt1 | contig 11158 bp, 8 predicted proteins | sample NCCompost_FD_187518 | JGI IMG/M metagenome (GOLD analysis project Ga0209486, IMG submission 187518) | Agricultural soil microbial communities from Utah to study Nitrogen management - NC Compost (SPAdes) (version 2) | ecosystem: Environmental > Terrestrial > Soil > Agricultural land | place: USA... | reverse complement strand
ATTCTCGGTCAGGAACCTGGTGTCCGTGGAACGGTTCACGGTGATAGTGCCTGCGATGCGGGCACGCTCGGGAAAGTTCCGGTCCGTCGACACGCACGTGACGACGCCTTCGAAGTCCACGGTCCCTAACGGCCCGAAACGGACCTGCCGGAAGTGACCACCCGCGGTACCGTCTGCCTGCCGCCACGCGACGAACTGGAACGGCGCGAGGCTCGAACCACCAGGCACAAAGTTCACGACGCCGGATCCATTCACCATCACCTCAACCCCATTTCCATTGTTCAGACTCGGGGCCGAAGCGAGGGGGAGCTGGCCAACGGTTGGCGGGGCGCTCGGCTCGCTGGAACAGGCGGCGAGCACCAGCAGTGCAGCAGGGATCAGCGTCGAACGAATGGTAGGCATGTCTTCCTCCGTGCGAGTTGAGGCGCACGTGCGTTCCGCAGGGCGCCAATGAACGAGCCCCTGCTTCGCTGCGGTTCCGCCCAATGACCGACGCGGCAGGGGCGGAATGGTAGGAACGCCGGTACGGATCGTATTGAACCGCTTTACGGTGATGGAACGGGATTGCGCTCCTTCCCTGCGGCGCTTCGTCACGCTGAGCGGCCTAACGCGCGCGCGGAAATCACGAGAGATTTATGAAAACCATTGAAGAACGATCACTCGGATGTTTCCGGATCGGTGGATCAGTACAGGACATTCTGGTCTTCATACTCGTGGCGTCTGCTCTTTTGTTGTCATTGCGGTCGCATTCACCCGCGAGATTCGCGTAATCTGTTGCATCGTTGTTCCATGGTTTTCATGTCTCGTACCGGGCTCTCGGCATACGAGCCCCGGGTGGTCTCTGTCATCGAGAGGATGTGATGCGTCAGCTGCCGGTGCCGGTCACGTTAGGCAGTCCCTGGTTCCGGATCGTCGACACGGCCGCCTGCCGCGTCACCGAGGCACGGTTCAGCGCCGGCGACATCCTGCATTCGCATACGCACGATCGCCCCATCATGGCCGTCATGCTGCACGGGTCCTTCGACACGGCGATCATGGGCCGACGGTTCGCCTGTCTTCCCGATCATGCCTGGACCGAGCCGTGCGAAGAGCGGCACGCCAACTACATCGGCGAGCGCGGGGCCCGTGTCCTGGTCTTTCAGCCCGACCCGGCGCACACGCCGCTGTTCGGGACCATCATGCCGCTGATCGAGGATGTGGCGCATGTCCACGATCCGCACGTCAGCCTCGACGCGCGCCGCGTGCTGCGTGAGATGGATCAACCCGACGCGCTGGCGAAGCTCGCGATCGATGCGCTGATGCTGGGGATGCTGGTTCGTGTGTCGCGCGCCCATCGCAAGCTGGCCAGCCGGCGGTCGCCGCCATGGCTGGCACGGGTCAGGGAGATGCTGCACGACGAGTTCCGGTCGCCGCCTTCGCTCACGGAACTCGCTGGCGTCGCCGGCGTCTCCCCCACGCACGTATGCCACGCGTTCAAGTCACACATCGGCATGCCGATCGGCGAATATGTGCGCCGGGTGCGCATCACCTGGGCCGCGGAGCAACTGCGAACCAGCGCTCAGCCGTTGTCCGCCATCGCGATGGCGGCGGGTTACTCCGATCAGAGCCACTTCACGCGCGAAAGTCGCCGGCTCCTGGGCGCGCGGCCGTCAGAGTACCGTCGCGGATCTGGTGGGGATCCACACGGGGTTTAAGGGGCACTGCCGGCAGTCACCTCCGAAAAGCGCGAGGGCTCCGCCGGCGTGAACTGAAAATCGACCGCGAAATCACGTCCGCGATGATTCGCGTGGACCGCGAAGATTATCTTATGGGCAGTTGAAGTTCGCCGTGCCATTCCGATGCGGTCAATTGCCTTGTGACAACGCCTCACGATACAGCTTCACCAGCCCCGCTGGGCCGGGTCGTCGCTACCGAACGCCGGCCTAACACGCCTCACGAGTTTCACTTCTGGACCGCGCTCGATTCGCCGGTCGGCATCGGCACCATCGTGCGCGTCGATGGCGCACACGCGATCGATGGGCAGCTCCCGCACATCTATGGCGTGGTCACCGATGGGTTGAGCTACACGGACCTCCAGTCGCCGCTCCACGACGTCATTGGAGCCGACGGCTCACCGGACCGTGCTGCCGCGGCAGCGACCGTCCGACCGGAGATCCGGCTGTACACGGCGGCGGTCCTCCGCCAATTCCCCGAGGAGCCGCTGCAACCGGTTCCGATGGGCGAAGTGTTCCTCGCCAGCGCGGATGATGTCGCGCTGGCGCTGCGCATGGATTCGTATCTGACGGGCGAAGATCGGTCGGCGATCCCGGTGGGCGTGTATCGCGCCGGCGCGACGAACTCCCCGATCTACGTCGATGCGAATTTCCTCCTTGGACCCGAGGCGGCGCATCTCAACATCACCGGGGTATCGGGCCTCGCCACCAAGACGAGCGCGGTCGAGTTCCTTCTTGCTTCGATCTTCACTCACTTCCCCGCATCAAAAGGCTCGGTCGCTGCGGTCTGCTTCAACGTGAAGGGGCCGGATCTCTGTTTCCTCGACCAACCTGGTCGCCTCGAGGACAGCGATCGGGAGATGTATCGGTTGATGGGAATCGAGCCGAAGCCATTCGAGCACGTTCAGTACTACGCGCCGTTCACGGCCCGGGGATTGGCGCTCAACACCCTGCGCTCGCATCCGGATTTGTCGCATAACGTCTCCCCCCTCACCTGGGGACTCACCGATGTTCTGCGATTTGCCCCCGTCTTATTGAACCGCGACGACGTCGATGCCAAGGCCGACGCGCTGATCGACTTCATCGGAGACCGGATCGTCGACCATGACTTCACCGACGAACGGCTCGCGAACGGCAAACGGTATCGCGTGCAGTCCTTTGCCGACCTCGAGGAGTGGTTCCGTGACCTCCTGGACCACATGGAGGAACGGGGGATTGAGGCGTGGCGCACGCACCATATCGCGACCATCAGGAAGATTCGTAACCGGCTCATAAACATCGCCCAACGCTGCAAGGGTCTGGTCACGGATGCCGGTGTCAGATCGGACCTTCCGTGGGGCACCTTCCAGGACAAGGCGGTGTACGTGATCGACATCGCGAATCTGGAGGAAGACGCCCAGGATCTGGTGTTTGCGCGCGTCGTCTCGCTCCTCAGGGAGCATCTCGAGCGTCGCACGCTGGGCGTGAATCACCTCATCGTCTTCGTGGATGAATTGAACAAGTACGCGCAGTCAGATGGCCCGGACACGCACGTCCGACGGATGCTACTCGATATCTCGGAGCGTGGACGGTACCTCGGTCTCGTCCTGTTTGGCGCGCAGCAGTTCCGGTCACAGGTCCATCGACGAGTCGTGGGCAACGCCGCCACGGCGCTGTTCGGCCGCATGGACGCGGACGAATTGTCGACGCCCGGGTATCAGGTGCTCGGCCCCGCCACGCGGACAAAACTCGCTACGCTCGACAAGGGACAGTTGATGGTCAGGCACCCGCATTTCACGCAGCCGATTTTCGTGCGTTTTCCCCGCCCGCCGGTGTTATCAGGGCGCGAAGGTGCTGACCGTTTTCCGCAGGCGGAAGAGCCGACGCTCAAGGAAGCGGTGCTTCGATCACTTCGTGTTCTCGATACGTCGATCCAGCTCAGTTTCGTGGAGGACGTGATCGCACTGTACGAGGAGCATGAGGTCCTTCGGGCGCGCGATGCCACGGTGAAGACGCGGCCGCAGGACGTGAAGGCGTACTTCAAGGCGCAGTTCCGCCGCATCATCCGCTCCGAGCAGGCGCCGGTGCAACGTGCCACGCTGCGTCCGACGCCTATCGACGACCCCTACGGGTGATCCCGGTGCGCAAAGCGAGTCGCTGGCAGAGCGTTTTGCACGGCGTGGTCGCATTGATGTTGATGCCGGGTGGATGGGGGGAGTACGCGCAGGGGAGTAGCGTGCTGCTGCAAGTCCGTCCCGGTGCCGGCGACACCATCCGGGTGCGACTCGACCAGACCGTGGAGATGACCGGTCCCACTGGCCTGGATGGCAAGCAGGTCGCGGAGTCGGGGACGCTCGTACTCCTCGCCACGCTGGCGGTGGAGTCGGTCGACCAGGAAGGGGCCACGATCGTCAGCGTCACCGATTCGCTGCGCGTGAATTCGCCACCCAATTCGGCGTCGAGCGCGGTGCTGGCCTGGGCGGCGATCGCGTCCAACCGCGCCGTCCGATTCCGCGTCGCGCCTAACGGTGCGGCGTACGTGCCGACCGGTCGCGGACGGTCCGCCCCATCGGCGGCCGTGGCGTCGCACATGCCGGCCACGCTGCCGTCCCGCGCGATCGCGCCGGGAACGTCGTGGAACAGCGTCCTCCAGGTGCCGCTGGCGAGTTCCGTCGACCCGAAAGGCACGGCGACACTCGTGGCCACGTTCACGTTCGATTCCCTCTCGCGGTCGGGCGAACTCGCCTTCCTCTCGTTGCGCGGCCGGCTGACCAAAGCCGACCCGGACGGTGCCGCGTCAACAGACTCCCGGAGCCTGGTCGAAACGTCGGGCATCGTGGAAGGCCAGGTCATGCTCGACCGGCGTCGCGGCTGGATCACCGATGCCCGGACGACGTTTTCGCTGCTCTCGCTGGTCACGCCCGCGGATCCCACCAAGCCCACGGTTCGCGTGAAGATGACGATTTCGCAGTGGCTGAGGGCCATGTGAATCTCGATGGCGGATGGCGGATGACGGAGGGCGATGAACTGATGGCTGCCGAAAAAACCGCCATGTTCTTCTGACATCCCCCATCCGCCATCCCCCATCAGGCCACGGCCGTATATTCCGCCCGAAGAGCGCGCGGAATCCAATGACCGGATGCGTTTAGTCCATCTCTCCGATCTCCACCTCGGCTACCGCCAGTTCCAGCGGCAAACCTCCGCCGGGATAAACCAGCGGGAGGCTGACGTTGCGACGGTATTCCGCGCCGCGATCGACAAGATCATCGAGATCAAGCCGGACCTCGTGGTCATCGCGGGTGACGTCTTTCACAATGTCCGACCGCCGAATCCGGCGATCCTGTTGGCGTTTACGCAGTTTTCCCGGCTCGTCCGGGCGCTGCCCGACGCGCTCGTCATCATGGTCGCCGGTAATCACGATGCCCCGCGGTCAGCGGAAACCGTCTGCATCCTGCGCCTCTTCTCCCCGCTGGGCATCCACGTCGTCGATGCCGAACCGCGCCGGCTGTCGTTTCCCGAGCGCGATCTGGCGGTCCTGGCGATCCCCGACACACACGCGCCGCGGCCCTCGCTCGAGCCGGACCTGGCGTTCGGCCGCAACATACTCGTTATGCACTCGGAGCTGCGCGGCATCATCCCGCTCTCCTCCGCCGATGCCGAGCGTGCCGCGCTGCAGGTCGATCCCGACGAGATCGGGTACGACCGCTGGTCGTATGTGGCGATGGGCGAATACCACATCCACCGCAAGTTGCACCAGAACGCATACTACTCCGGCGCATTGGAGTACACGAGCTTCAACATCTGGGGCGAGTTGCAGGAGGAAAAGGAGGCGCGGTTGAAGGGGAAGGGGATCGTCGAGTACGACCTCGACACGAAGAAGAAGACATTCCATTCCCTGAAGCCAGCGCGTCAGCTCGTCGATCTTCCCCTGGTCAGCGGACGCGGGGTCACCGCCATCTCGGTCGATGCCGCGATCCGCGCCAACATCGAGAGCTGGCCTGGTGGAATCGATGACAAAATCGTCAGGCAGGTCGTCCTCGACATCCCGCGCCACGTGGCGCGGGAGCTCGACCAGCGCGCGATGCGCGAATACAAGCGCCGGGCGCTCAACTTCCAGCTTGATACGCGGCGTCCGGACCTGGTCCGCCAGAGCGGCTCCGGCGCCGCCGGACGAAGGGCCTCACTGACCGATACCGTTCGCGAGTGGTTGTGGGCGCGCACGATTCCACCCGACGTGCCCCGCGAAGTGCTCGTGGACCTGGGGCTTCGCTACCTCAAGCAGGCGGAATCCGCGGAGCAGGACACGTTGACCGCGACGGCGGAGCGTCCGTGAGGCTGAACAGTGTCCACCTCACGAACTTCAGGCAGCACGCCGATACGCGCATCGAGTTCGATCTCGGCCTGACGGGAATCATCGGGCCTAACGGGGCGGGAAAGAGCACGGTCCTCGAGGCCATCGCCTGGGCGCTGTATGGCCAGTCGGCGGTGCGTGGCACGCGCGACTCCATCCGCAACGTCCGCGCCGGGCCGCGCGCCCCCGTGCGCGTGGAACTCGACTTCGATCTTTCCGGCCACCGCTATCGCGTGATCCGCGGGCTCAGTAACGCGGAGTTGTACCTCGACGGCGGCAGTGAACCGATCGCCACCACGATCACCGATGTCTCGGAGCTCCTGACGCGACGGTTAGGCATGACGCGCTCGGAGTTCTTCCACACGTACTTCACGGGACAGAAGGAACTGAGCGTCATGGCGGCGATGGCGCCCACGGAGCGCGCGCAGTTCCTCTCTCGCGTGCTGGGGTATGATCGCATCCGCGCCGCCCAGGGACTCGCGCGCGAGCGCCGCAAGCTGATCGGCGCCGAGATCACGGGCGTGAAGGGAACGATGCCCGATCCGCAGCAGGTGGAGGCGATGCTGCAGGAATCGGCGACGCGACGCAGAGAGGCGGAGCGGCGCCGCGTCGTGACGACGGCCGCCCATGCGAAAGCCGAGGAGAAGCTCGCGATCCTCGCCCCGAAATGGGAAGCGGCGCAGCGCGCGCGGGAGGCCCTGCAGCAACTGGTCGCCGAGTTGCGCCTGGCCCGCCAGGTGGCGGACGGACTGGCGCGGGAGTCGGAGCGACTCGAGCGAGAGCTGGCCGCGATCGCGGAGGCGCGCACGGAACTCGAGACCATCGCCGCGCAGCTCATGCCGCTGAACGAGGTGATGGACGAGTATCGCATCCTCGACGCCCTCGCCCGTGAGGAAGGACGCCGGAAGACGCTGGCCGAGTCGTTGCGGCAAGTGACCGACGAGCTGGCCGGCCTCAGGACTCGTCAGGCAGTGTTGGCGGCCCAGGCGAATTCCCAGGAAGACGTCGCGGCGCAGCTCAAGCAGCGCACGGCGGCCCTCGAGTCGGCTACCACGGTTCTCGAGGCGAGGCGCACCGAGTGGGTGCGCGATAAGCAGGAAGCGACGACCCGGCGCGACGCGCTTCGGCTGCAGTACCAGGATGTCAAGGCGCATCGCGACCGGATCGTCGATCTCGGGGAAGACGGCGTATGTCCGACCTGCCAACGGCTGCTCGGCGAACATTTCCGCGGAGTGCACGACGGCCTCGAGGAGCAACTCGAGACCATTACCGTAGACGGTCGCTATTTCTCGACCCGTCTCGAGCAACTCGAGAAGATGGAAGTGGAATTCAAGGAGCTCGAGGACCAGCGAAAGGTGATGGTCCAGCAGGTGAGCGAGCTCGAGCGGGCAATGACGCGTGCGCAGGCGGCGTCACAGGAACTGGGACTCGTGAGCCGCGAGCTGTCGCTCAAGGAGCAGCGTCACGACCAGATCGCAATTGAGCTGCGGAGCATTCCATCCGGATTCGACGAGCGTCGTTATGCAGAACTCGAGCGGGAACTCGACCGACTCAGTCCGCTCAACGAACAGGCGACGCGCCTCAGCGCCCGCGTCGATCGCGAGCCCGTGCTGCAGGCGGAATACCAGGATGTTTCACGCCGACTGGCCGATGCGCGCGCCACGGTGGATGGACTCACCGCTCGCCATGAAGAGACGCAGGTCTCCGAGGACGACATCCGGCGGCAGCGCCAGGAGTACGAGGAAGCGGTCGCCGCGCTCCGTCGCACGGAGCTCGAGCGCCAAGCGGCCATTCTCGATGAAGGACGAGCCGCCGAAGCGGTGTCGAACGCCGAACGCGCCCGTCAGGAGCTCGACCGCGCGCGGGAACTGCAGGCTCGCCTGGAGAGCGACCGGCGGGTGCATGAAGAACTCGATCGCGGCTACTCGGATCTTCGAAACGACCTGAACCTGCAACTGCGCCCCGAATTGTCCGACCTCGCGGCGGACTTCCTCGACGTGCTCACGGATGGTCGTTATGCGGAGCTGGAGATCGACGATGACTACAACGTCATCATGCTCGAGGCCGGCATTCCGAAGCCGGTTATTTCGGGTGGCGAGGAAGACCTGTTGAACCTCGTCCTCCGCCTTGCGATCTCCCAGATGATTGCGGACCGTTCGGGGCAGACCTTTGCGTTATTGATCCTCGATGAGATCTTCGGGTCGCTGGACGTCGACCGGCGGCTTCGCGTCGTGGGGCTGTTGCGACGTCTGTTGAGCCGGTTCGAGCAGATCATCGTGTTGACGCACATCGAGGACACGCGCGACGACATGGACCACAAGATCAACATCGCCCTCGACGACCGCACCGGGCATTCCGTGGTGCGGCAGGTCGATCTGGACGTCGTGCCGGATTACGATGATATCCGCGCCGAAATGCTCGCCGCGGGCGCCGAAACATGACGCTCGCCCGTCCGCCACGGCGCAGCAGTGACGCGACCGGGCCCGAGCGGGCGGATCACGACGACATCGCGGAATTGAACCGCGTCTTCAGCGACGCCTTCACCGAACGGTATCGCAAGGACGGCATGACCGGCGTGCGCGTGCCGCAGCTCAATCCCGTGATCTGGCGTTATGCAATGGACGACGCCGATGGCGGTGCGCTGATCTGGCGGAATGAACTCGGGGAAGTCATCGCGTTCAACATCGCCCATCAGTCGGGCGCCGAAGGGTGGATGGGGCCGCTCGCGGTGCATCCCGACTGGCAGGGTGTTGGACTCGGGAAGGCGGTCGTCCGGGCCGGAGCCGACTGGCTGGCCGCGCGACAGACGAAAGTGATCGGCCTGGAGACGATGCCGCGCACGATGGACAACATCGGCTTCTACTCGACGCTCGGCTTCGTCCCCGCCCGCCTGACGATTACCGTGACTCTGGACGCGGCTTCCGCCGATGCCCCCGTTGCCCTGCTGTCACGACTTCCGTCCTCCACGCGCGAGGACCTGATCGCCGCCTGTTCGGCGCTCACGACGGCGCGGATCGACGGGTACGACTACGCACGCGAGATCAGGCTCACCACTGAACTCGGGCTGGGTGACACCGTCTTGCTCGATCGCGGTGGCCGGATTCGCGGCTTCGCGATCTTCCATTCCATTCCGCTGGTGGAAGGGCGACCGCGCGAGGAGCTGCGGGTGCTGAAAATGGTGGTGGAGCAGGAGGACGACCTGGACGAACTGACACGGCTCCTGTCGCTCGCGACCCGCCGCACGGGCACGCGCCGCCTGGCGATCCGGAGCCAGGGTGATTATCCCGCCGCCTACCGTCGCCTCGTTAGGCTGGGCGCCCGCGTCCGGTGGACGGATCTGCGGATGGCGTTGGCGTCGCATCCTGAGCCAGTCGCCGAAAGTGGTGTGGTTTATTCCAACTGGGAAATATAGAGCCATTCCTGATCGCGAGCGTTCAATAAAAACCTGTGACCCGGATTGCACGAATCCGGCCGGTCACGCGAATCAGGCGAGAACAACATTTGCGATGAAACGCCACGTACTGCAGCGTGGGGATGTCGCGACCGCTCGGGAGCCGCGCATATTGTGATTCATTCGTTCGTTACTTCTTTGTCGCGGTACTCGTTCGCATTACGATACGCCAGATGATCACGAACACCCCAACACTCAGCAGCAAACTTATCCACCCTGGCGCATCGAGAAAAAATGTTCCCACTGCCCAGAGTACGAGCATTACGAGTCCGGCGATGAACCACACATCCATAGGGACTTATCCTATTTGACCGGCCACGGTTGTGCCGGTACATTGGCGAGCAACGACAGAAAACAAAGGGGCGAAGAGACCGATTTTTTGAGCCAACAAGTCCAACGAGGGGACCCGACACCAGTGTCGACGTCATGCCCCAGTGCGGGGAAGGCGGAAGCATCGTGAGGGCCTTACACCTATCGTTCGGGCTTCAAAAAACACTCTTCGTTCCACTTGCGCGAGGGGGTCCGGATTCCGGACCTCCTCGTTTTTTTGTTTCAGGGGAGTTGCGCTTTGCACTGTGCGCTTTTCAACTCCTCTCATGCCCACCGTCACCGTCACGCGCCGTCTCACGTTCAACGCTGCCCACCGGGTCCACAATCCGGACCTCAGTGACCTCGAGAATGCCCGTTTGTTCGGGAAGTGCAACAACCCGAACTGGCACGGACACAATTACATCCTCGAGGTCTCTGTCCGCGGTTCGATCGAAGAGAAGACGGGCTACGTGCTGGACCTCGCGCGGCTCAAGGAGGTCGTTGCCGAGGAAGTCATCGACAAGATCGACCATCGGAACCTCAACCTCGACGTCGACTTCATGCGCGACGTCATTCCCACGACCGAAAACCTGGCGGTCGGCATCTGGCGGATTCTCGTCAAGGCACTGGCGCCGGCCCAACTCGTGCTGATCCGGCTCTGGGAGACCGAAAACAACCGGGTCGAATACGCCGGTGAGTGAAACCGCCCGTTGCCTAACGCGGACGCCATGACGGTGATCGCCGGGCCCCTCGAGGGGAGATCCGTGGCGGTCACCGGCGCATCGCGCGGCATTGGACTGGCCACCGCCCGCGTTGTCGCCGAGGCCGGTGCGCGGGTGTTCTGCCTTGCGCGCGCGAGCAACAGGCTCGACGACGCAGTCGCGTCGCTCGGGTATGGGGCGGTCGCCGTGCCCTGTGATCTCGCCAGTGCCGACGAGATTGATCGCGCGATCGCAGCCATCGTCACGGCATGCCGCGGCGCGCCCGATGGACTCGTCCAGGCGGCAGGCGTCTTTCCGCTCGCTCCGTTCGAGAAGACGCCGGCGACGGATTTCGAAACGGCCCTGCGCGTCAACCTGCTCGGTCCGTATCGATTGGCGCAGCCTCTCGCCGCGCAAATGCGGGAACGCGGATCGGGTCACGTCGTGACCATCGGGTCCATCGCCGATCGCAATACGTTTGCGGAAAACGTGGCGTATTCGGCCAGCAAATTCGGCGCGCGTGCGGTCCATGAGGTCATGCGTGAGGAATTGCGGGGGAGTGGGGTTCGCGTCTCGCTCGTCTCGCCCGCGCCCGTCGACACGGCGATCTGGGACGCGATCGATCCCGATCATCGTCCGGGTTTCACGCCGCGCG
>Ga0209486_10001234_pt1 | contig 11160 bp, 8 predicted proteins | sample NCCompost_FD_187518 | JGI IMG/M metagenome (GOLD analysis project Ga0209486, IMG submission 187518) | Agricultural soil microbial communities from Utah to study Nitrogen management - NC Compost (SPAdes) (version 2) | ecosystem: Environmental > Terrestrial > Soil > Agricultural land | place: USA... | reverse complement strand
CTTCTTTAGCGTGTCAGCCAGAACGAATCCGAGCGCATCGTAAAGCGCGGTCGCGCCGCCGGCGTCGATCTCATCAAGTTTCTGTGAAAGATAGCGCCGGTCAGTAGTGAAGTCTGAGATGATCTGAATATCGTCCCGGAAACTAATGATGGAAATCCGATCCTGACGACTGGCCGTGTTCAGAAAGTCGCGTGCAGCTTTGCGAATAAAGTCAATTCGTTCTTCAACGCTGCCGGACACATCGAGCAGCAGCACCAGATTAAACGGCTCATTTGTCTGGGCCACATTCGTGACCCGCCGCTCCTCGCCGTTTTCAAAAACGGTAAAGTCAGTTTCCTTCATCCCACCGATGGCGCGCCCGTGCCGGTCTGTCACACTCGCGTTGAAACGCATCAGCTGTGGCGACGCCGAACTCACAAACTGACCCGGCGGCGCACGTCTTACTAACGTTGGTTCTTTCTCTGGTGGGGGAAGTGTGCGGGCGAAGTCGCCAAACAACTTGGGCGAGACTTTGCGAATAGCGTCAATCAACTCGCTATCACCACTGCGAACAATCGCGCGCGCCGCTTCCGTCAACGGCCGTTCACGAAGATCGGTCGGCACCATACTTGGATTTACATTCAAAAGAACCACGCCGCGTTGCGTGATGAAGTTAAGTTGAACGCGTTGTTCCTTCTCGGGTTTCTCTTCGCCAAGTTTCCCCGAAATACTGAACACGCCTCCACGCTTCTCTTTGATTTCGGGAAGTTCAACGTCGCTCAGATATCGCGGCTTGCTGGCCTGCCAGAGAAAATTAAACTTCAGGGCATCGAGAGGCACGTCTGCATGAATAGTACCGGTGTTGGAACTAACTTCGGCCGACTCGAGATTACCGATCACATCAACCGCGCCCGCCTGTGTCTCAACCTTTACTTTTGAACGCACCGGGATGCGCACCATCAGATCGATGCGGTCCTTTTCACTCCGGTCTTTTACGTCAATGTTGATGTTGTTGCCTTTGGCAATAGCCATCACGTCACTCGGATCCACGGCGGCGCCGGTAGATTTGGCTTCCAAAGTTATTTTCTTCTGCTGGTCTTCGGCCGCCACAACACTGACTTTCCCATTACGGCTTTTTACCGTTAGCGAGACGGTGTCTCCGGTTATCATTTCGGTCGTATAACTTTGACCCGATGCATTAGCTACCCAGAGCGGAAGCAACAGAAAAGCGGCCAAAAACAAAAGAGATTTGTAGTGAAAATGCGTGCGGCCTGAGCTAGCCGCGGGGGAATTCTGGTAAAACATAGCGCTGATCTTGCCTAGCAATTCGCCGCCGGTCAAGCGGGCGCAGTTTGCCTGCGACGTGTTCGTGAAGGGCCAGTGATCCGGTATCATGGCCAAACCTTTTTACAGTCAAAATCGTCGGGTCGATGTATTACTGAGAACCACGAACGTGCCACATACAGAACCAGCGGTTGCGTCCGATTCCAGCCTCTCAATCCGCAACCTTGTCACTCGCGATCCACGTAGCGGACTCGCTGAAGATGTGCGCCGGGGACTATCAAGCCAACCGAAGCGTTTTCTCCCTAAATATTTTTATGACGAACTAGGCTCGCAGCTCTTCGAGGCGATCACCCTGCTTCCGGAGTATTACCTGACGCGAGCTGAGAATGAAATTCTGCAGTTGTATGCGGACGAGATCGTTTCCAGTATTGACGGAAACATAACGCTGATCGAGATGGGTAGCGGAAGTGCTTCCAAGACTCGATTGATCATAGAAGCGTTACTAAGAAAACAATCGAGTTTGCGTTTTATTCCTGTTGATATTTCAGCTTCCGCCCTGGAAAGCAGTTCGCGAATCCTCCTCCAGTCGTACCCTCAATTGCGAATAGAAGCGTACGCGGCAGACTACTTCGCAGCTTTGGCAGAATTAAGAAAACAGCCACGCGAACGCACACTGGCGCTTTTCCTGGGTTCAAACATCAGTAATTTCGATCCTGTGGAAGCCCTTAAGTTCCTTCACGCACTCAGGACCGTTTTAACTGCCGGCGACGGTCATTTGTTGGGCGCTGATTTGAAGAAAGACCAGCAAACGCTCGAGGCTGCATACAATGATGCGCTGGGCGTTACCGCAGCGTTCAACTTAAACGTGCTGGCGCGCATCAACCGAGAGCTGGGCGGCGAATTCGACTTGAGGAACTTTCGCCATTTCGCGTTCTATAACGAAGAAGCGGGCCGGATCGAGATCTACATCGAGAGTTGCCGTGATCAGACCGTAGCCATCAGACAGCTTGATATGGAAGTCCAGTTTGCTGCAGCTGAACAGATTCACACTGAGAACTCTTACAAGTACCACCTAAGGGATATTGAACAGCTTGCTGCGCAAACCGGATTTAAGCTGGCCCGCACCTGGTTCGACTCGGAGAAACGCTTTAGCAGTAATTTGCTGATGGCGGTCTGAACGGATGGATGAACCGGTCCACAACGCTCTGGTTGAATTCCGCGACGTAGGTTTCCGACATAGTGCCGCCTCCGCTGCGGTCATCTCTCACCTCACGTTCAACGTACAACGGGGCGAAACATTGGTCCTGCTCGGCAAGTCGGGATGCGGCAAAACCACCACTCTAAAACTTATTAACCGGCTGTTGGTTCCGACGTCCGGCCAGGTGCTGGTTAATGGCAGTTCGACTAGTGATTGGGATCCAATACGTCTGCGCCGGCAAACCGGATATGTAATCCAGGAAGGTGGTCTGTTTCCACACTTCAGTGTCGGGCGAAATGTTGCGTTAGTTCCGGAGCTGGAGCGATGGCCGGCCTCTCGTACGCAGTCGCGTGTGAGCGAGTTGCTCGCCATGATCGGGCTTCCCGGTGACTTTGCCGCCCGGTATCCCGCGGAGTTGTCAGGTGGACAACGCCAGCGCGTGGGCGTAGCGCGAGCTCTCGCAGCCGATCCGCCTTTGCTGTTACTCGATGAACCGTTTGGCGCTCTTGATCCATTAACGCGCGTTGGTCTGCAGCGCGAGTTCAGCGTCCTCGCCAGGTCACTAAACAAAACTGTGGTGCTGGTTACCCACGATGTACGTGAAGCGCTGTTGCTGGGAACGCGCATCGGCTTGATGGACCAGGGGCAACTCGTACTGCTGGAAACGCCGGCTGCATTTCTGGCATCAACAGATGCGCACGCCCTGGCCTACATCGAGACGCTGAAACTGCCCGCCGCCGTTTCCGATCAGGAGGATCTGAGCGCGTGAACTTCTGGCAATTTCTTCAACAGAATGGGCCCGAGCTGGTCGCTCACGTGCGCGACCATTTCTTGTTGGTTCTGATCTCAATTGTGATTGCGATAGCTATAGGTATTCCGGCGGGCATTCTTCTTACGCGAAAGAAATCTCTACGCGGTCCGGTACTTGGTTTGGCGAACATCATGCAAACCATTCCCAGCCTGGCGCTGTTCGGGTTCCTGATTCCACTGCCTTTTATTGGCGGCATCGGTACGCGAACCGCAGTCGTCGCACTGGTGCTTTATTCATTGCTGCCGATCATTCGAAACACAGTCACCGGAATACTCGGAGTGGATGTGAATGTGCGGGAAGCGGCAGTTGCGATGGGTATGACTGATGGTCAAATCCTGCGACAAGTTGAACTGCCGCTGGCCATGAGTGTGATTGTGACCGGTGTCCGTGTCGCCATGGTGATCGCAATCGGCGTCACCACGATTGCGGCTGCGGTTGGCGCGGGTGGCCTCGGTGTCTACATCTTTCGTGGACTTCGTCAAAACGACAACAACCTCTTATTGGCGGGCGCCGGGGGTGCGGCGCTGATGGCGTTGGGCGCTGATTTTATTCTGGGATTTTTCGAACGGCGATTTGCTGTTACGAGACAGAAGAACGTTCAGCGATCAGGTTTGCTTTTGGCTGCGGCCTCGCTTGTGATTGTAGTCATAGCCGGTTTCTTCTATCTCTCTGGACGCACTTCTTCTGAACAATCCGCTCGCGTCGTGGTTGGTTCTAAAGATTTCACTGAATCTGTAATCCTCGCGGAGATCATTGCGCAGATGCTCGAGAAAGGTGGCATCCCCGTAGAACGGACTTTTGAATTAGGCGGCAACCTGCCCCACGACGCGTTGCTGGCCAGAAAGATCGATATTTATCCGGAGTACACAGGTACGGCTTACACGGCCATCCTGCGCTATCCGGTTAACACAGATCCGGCTAAAGTCCTTGAACAAGTCAAAAAGGATTACGTTGGAAAATTCAATCTGGTAGTTAGCGAACCACTTGGCTTCGAAAACACGTTTGCCATTCTCGTGCGTGGGGCGGAAGCGCGACGCCTGAAACTGAAAACGGTCTCTGATGCGATACCACACACGGTGAAGTGGCGTGCCGGATTTGGACAAGACTTTATGACGCGCGACGATGGTTATCCGGGGTTTTCAAAAGCGTATTCTTTGCAGTTTGCGGAGCGGCCCCGGGAGATGGATCTTTCGTTAACCTATATCGCCCTGCAGTCAGGCCAGGTGGATTTAATCGCCGGCAACTCTACTGAGGGACGCATCGCGGCTATGGACCTGGTCCAACTGGAAGATGATCGGCGCTATTTTCCGCCGTATGAAGCGGTCTATATCGCCCGCCGCGATACGATCGATAAAGTTGGACAGTTGAGAGAAGCGCTGACGAAGTTAGCAGGCGCTATAACGACAGATGAAATGCGGCAAATGAATTATGAAGTCGATGCTAACAAACGCACGCCTCCGGAAGTGGTGCGCGAGTGGCTGGCACGCAAGGGCGGAAATTAGAGAGGAGTCACTATGACTATACTTGATGTGATCATACTGCTGATTATTGCCGGAATCTGTGGAGCACTCGGTCAGGCGATCACCGGCTTCACGCGCGGCGGTTGTCTGGTGTCTATCGCACTGGGCTTCGTCGGAGCGCTTCTGGGAATGTGGCTGTCGCGGGCGTTGGGTTTGCCCGAGCTGTTTGCAGTTCAGATCGGCACCACGAGTTTCCCTATCATCTGGTCGATTATCGGTTCGGCGTTGTTCGTCGCGGTAATTGCGCTGATTTCGAGAAGTAGACCGTAGGTCGATTTTGTGATGAATTCCCCTCCCACTGGGAGGGGTTAGGGGCTTGAGGCGAGTTTTGTGTTTGTTTCTTGGAGGACGCGTCAAGCTTCGCTGCAACACTGAGTCCGTTTCTCTTAGCCAGAGATAAGATTCACGAGGGTCTAGTTTGACATGAACGTTGACCTTCCCCCTGAACGCGAGAGGTATGTGCGTAACCAAGCCCTTCCCTAACCCCTCCCAAAGGGGAGGGGAAATTTCTTTCTTGGTTACGGTGCAAGCCCGTGCCCTTGCAAGTTGAACTCGCGACTAACAAAGCAGCGTCTGGCCGCCGCCCTCCAAAGGTTTGTCGCCTTGCCAGCATGCTCGTCTGATGGAGTGTTCAGTCGATACAATTTCGCCCATCAGCCAGCATGAGGCGCGGCTCCGGCTGCTATTCTGCGGGAGTGTATCTCGTAAAGCTGGGGCTACTTGCAGGTCGCCGTAATTTTGCAGTCCAAACCACTGGGAACGTCACCACTATCGAATGATATCTCTCCAGTGATTACCACCCTCGTGATTTTCTTGTTTTGGTTTTTATGTTTCCTTGGATTTGATGGATCCTGTGTATAGGTGTTTGCATCGAATTCCACTTCGACGGAGCCACCTTTGATAATGATCTCCGTACCGTTAGCGGGTGCTGACATGTGATCTCTCCTTTGAGGCTTAAGTTACTGGGATTAAGGTTTCACGGCGATTAACTCGCCGAGTTGTTTGCGAGAGAGTTGGATATCTGGTCGACCCAAATAACCCTTGTAATTGTCCGCTCCCCAATGTTGCTCCAATTGGGCGAGAGCGGCTTCGGCCCGTGATGCGTACTCCTGTGCTTCCTGTCGCCGGCCGAGATTATGCGCGGCTTGCGCGGCTATCGAATAGCTGGTCCATTCGGAATCCTGTTTGCCGATGCGTGCCCCAAATTCCTGCGATTCCAACGCAGCTTTGATCGCTTCTTCGAAGTTTCGCTGATGTAACAGTGCTTCCGCGAGTATTAGCAGTGTCTCCGAAATTAAATACGGGTCATTCGACTCGCGGGCGATTTTCACAGCCTCGTTACATTGGGCAACACCCGCTCTCGAACCTGTTAGCGATTCGATCAGACCAAGCGTCGACCGCCCCAAACTGGCCACGGAAGCAATATGCGTGGACGCCGTTTCAAGCGCCCGTTGCGCTCGTTGGCGCGCCTCTTTTAACTGCGCTTCACTGAGCGTCATACGGCTAAGAGCTAATTGATAGTGCGCTGCCAAGTCCCGGGCGGCGCCCTCTTTCTCGGCCATGAGTGCGGCTTCAGTCAGGGCGGCACGCGCTTCGTCATAACGTCCCAGCCGCCATAATGCGTTCGCACGATCCACCCGGCTGAGAGCAGCAGTTTTCTTCGCACCGACCTTGTTCGCGAGCTTGTAGGTTTCTTCAGTGTGGTCCAACGCTTCGTGATATCTGCCCTGACGAATTAAGAGCAATCCGATATCCTGGTGAGCTATGTACGCCGACTGGTCATCCCCGATTCTTTGGCTAAGTTGAAGCGCCTCTTCAAAACTTTGCCGAGCTACCTTGTAATCACCCCGCTGGACATTTGCCCTCGCGAGCAGGTGGAGCGCCTGCATGCTTTCTCTTCGATAGCTCCCCTGCTGATAAAAGGGAAGTGCCTGCTCGACATACTTAACCACGTCGTCGGGTTTGCTTACTCGTTCTGACAGGCTAGCCCAAGCCAGCCACGCCCGCGCTTCGTTGCGTTTATCATTTTGACGCTGCGAAAGTTCCAGCGACTGGCGGTAATATCGCTCGGCTTCGTCATACCCGGCTTTTGCTAAGTAGGAATTGCCGATGTCGACCAGAGCGCGCTTGGTGTAGTTTTCGATGCCTTTAGTTTGCGCCAATTGCAATGCACTGTTCATTCGCGCACGTCCACTATCGACTTCGTCCGCGTCGACTTCCACGTCGCCCAACTTTAAGAGCGTCTTTACTTGCTGGTAGTCGTTGCCGGTGGTTCGCGCGATCTCCAGTGCGCGCTGTAACTGTTGTTTAGCTTCTGGAATCTGGCCGCGTTGGTTGAAGAGAAAACCGCGCTGATAGGCTACTTCCGCCTGGCCTTCGAAGTTTCCGTCCGCTTCATAAAGCTTCTCCGCTTTGTCGAATGCTGCCATTGCGCTTGGCTGGTCGCCCTGACGCCCATATAAAATGCCCACACGTAAAAAGGCGCTCGCGTATTGCGGCGTGCCCTGAGTAGCTTGCACGTAACTTTCAATTGCTTTCGTCAGCTCGTCGTTCTTTTCGTAAGCCCTGCCCAGGTCCACATAAACTCGAGACTCAGTTGGATTGAGTTCGGCAAGCTCCTGGTATGCCGCTATTGCTGCCGGAAAATCTCGCCTGACGGTCGCATTAATCGCGCTCAAGTAAAGCGAATCGCTTTGAGCAAGGTGCGATCGATCGCCCACCAGAGCTTCTGCTCCCAGCATTGCATACTGAGCCTTATCAGCATAATCAAGTTCCATGTAGGCTTCCGCTGCTCGCGCATGGGCCAACGGAAAATTTTTGTCGTTGGCGATAGCTTGTTCAAAGGCCTTGCTTGCCTGAAGGAACGCTCCGTTGCGCAACGCCTCATCACCTCTATTGTAAAAGTCGAGGACCACGGGTGACGGTTGGTAGGGTTTTGGTTTACGCCATTGGTAAACGCCCCACACGAGCACTCCCAAAGCAATAGCTCCCAGAATCAAACCGGCCAGAGAAAGTCGAGGGCGCCGAAACGTTTCGTTAATCGTCGTCAGCGCGCTGGCGGAGTGAGTACGTGGTTGCCTCAAAGGCCGCGTGGAGCCACTCGTAACTGATTCGGACGCGTCCAACTTTGGGAGTAATGCCTGGAGGTCCCTGATAAGTTCCTCCGCTGTCTGGTAACGCGCCTCAGTTTTTTTCTCCAACGCGCGCATCGTGATCTTGTCCAACGCAGGAGGAACGGAAGGATTGAGTTTGGACGGGAGCTTCGGAGTGATGTGGATTACCTGGGCGCCGATTTCAATAACACTCGAACCTGCAAACGCCGATTGGCCGGCAATGCACTCGTAGAGCACCGCTCCGAGAGCAAACAAATCACTACGCGCATCAACCTTCTTTCCAGTAGCCTGCTCGGGCGATAAGTAAAGAGGCGTCCCTACGATTACGTCGCTGCGCGTTTTCGTGTTTGATATTGGTAGCTGCGCGGTTATGTCGTCAGATCCCGCTTCATCCTGAATCTGCTTGACCAGTCCAAAGTCGAGGACTTTCACCTGGCCGTTCTCTGAAACCACAACGTTAGAAGGCTTAACATCGCGATGGACCACGCCCTGACGATGCGCTTCGCCAAGTGCTTCAGCGATCGCCGAAACGATGCGAACGGCTTCTCGTAACGGTAGCGGACCGGCTTCAAGCTTTTCATTGAGCGGCGTGCCTTTGACCAGCTCCATCACAATGTACGGAGTGCCCTTGGCCCTCTCGCCATGATCGGCGTCAGTTTCGCCGTAGTCGAAAACGGTGGCGATGTTTGGGTGCACTAGTCGCGAGACGGCGCGCGCCTCGCGGAGAAACCGGTTGCGATATTCAGGAGTTGTTGAGGAAAGAAACTTAAGCGCGACCCTACGGCCGAGGGTGATGTCTTCGGCCAGGTAAACTACGCCCATCCCACCGGAGCCTAAGGAGTCAACGATTCGATAGTGGGAGACGGTGCTGCCGATCATTGCGTAGGTCAGAGCAAACGGTGAAAGGGGCTAAGACGAAAAACGATAGAAAAGATCCTGGCAAGCGGACCGTAGACGGATCTTCAACCAAGCGGCGTTTTTCAGTCGGATTCTGCGCCAAAGAACCGGAGAATTCAAGAAGAAGTTCCGCGAGAGACTGGTTGTTCAAGCGTGGTATTTCTTATTTGTTCTTCCTGACGTTGCCGAAATTCCTTGAGCTTGGTGCGGAGTTCGGGGCGGCTGTTTGCAAGGATGGCTACAGAGAGCAGGGCAGCGTTGATGGCACCGGGCTTTCCGATCGCCAGCGTACCCACAGGAATTCCAGCGGGCATCTGCACAGTGGCGAGCAGGGAATCCATTCCATTCAAAGCATCGCTTTTCATCGGCACGCCGAGGACCGGCAACGTTGTGTGAGCGGCAATGACACCAGCAAGGTGCGCGGCGCCGCCGGCGGCGGCGATGATGATTTCTATGCCACGTTCCGCGGCACTGGATGCGAAGTCAGATGCGAGTTTTGGTGAACGGTGGGCAGACATCACGTGCGACTCATGAGCGACGCCAAACTCTTTCAGCGTTTCGCCGGCATGCCGCATCGTCTCCCAGTCAGACTTGCTGCCCATTACCACTGCTACCAGGGAATTTCGGATTTCGGATTTCGGATTTCGGATTTCTGTTGATGAAGAATCTGTGGTCCCAGTACTCATGGTAATTACATCCCCTTTTGAGAATTTGTGAAGCCAATGGTGATTAAATTCGAAATTCGAAATCCGAACTTCTACTCACCTTGATCAAGGGAGTACCCGCGCTCGCCGTCAAAGTTGTAAAGGTTTTCGGTTTTGATGAAATCCAACCCCGCTTCGCCGACGCTTTGCAACAGCGCCACAATCTGTTGATGCGAAATCCCATTGCCTCGGGTTGACAGAAAGCGGCAGCGCCAATGGTCAGAACAGAAGGTCTCCGGTTGGCCACCTGGCCAAACCTTCACGCCACGATTACTCATCATCGTTAGCTTCGTTCCATCGGTCGCCAGTTTGCTGAGAGCTTTACCCAACTCATCTGCCGTTCCGGCGGACCAGTCAAGGAAAACATCAACGCCGACGAGGTCTTTTTTCGCAGCCACAGGAGCCGCTGAAGCGGTACGAGCTTTACCAACGTCCTCGCCCGATTTGTATTTTGCCGCCTTAAGAGTTTGCGGTGTTTGGCCCATGCGCGCGGCAACCGCTTCGGCAAATTCTTTGGTGCCGACCTTCTGCTTGCTCTTACCCTCGTCGTAAATGTCGTAAGTGTGAATTCCGTCCTCAATCGTCCGCAGCCACGCGTTGTGCACACGTTCGGCGACATCGGATTGGCCGATGTGGACCAACATCATGATCCCACCCAGTAGTAGCCCTGAAGGGTTCGCCAAATTTTGCCCGGCGCGGCGCGGCGCAGATCCATGTATAGCTTCAAACATCGACACGTGCTCGCCAATATTCGCCGAGCCTGCCAAGCCCACCGAACCAGCAATTTGTGCAGCAACATCTGATAGCACGTCGCCATAAAGGTTCGGCATAACCAGTACGTCAAACGCTTCCGGCGTGTCCGCCAGTTTCGCTGCGCCGATATCAACGATCCAGTGCTCGTTTTCGATCTGTGGGTATTCTTTTGCAATCTCGTCAAATACTTTATGAAACAGACCATCAGTCAGTTTCATGATGTTGTCTTTGGTGAAGCAGGTAACCTTTTTGCGATTGTTGCGACGCGCGTATTCAAAAGCGTAACGCACGATTTTCTCTGAACCGGGGCGGGAGATGAGTTTCAGGCATTGCGTAACCTGTTGCGTCTGGCGATGTTCGATACCCGCGTACAGATCTTCTTCATTCTCGCGCACGATCACCACATCCATGATCGGATGCTTGGTTTCCACAAACGGGTGATACGAAACGCAAGGACGCACATTCGCATAGAGTCCGAGAGTTTTACGAACGGTGACATTCAGACTTTTGAAACCGCCTCCCTGCGGAGTTGTGATCGGTGCTTTGAGGAACACTTTGGTGCGACGCAGCGATTCCCAGGCGCTCGGTTCAATGCCGGCGCTGTTGCCCGCGAGATAGACCCGTTCGCCGATATCAATTGTTTCGATATCGAGTGCGGCGCCACCCGCTTGGAGAATGTGGAGAGTCGCCGCCATGATTTCCGGCCCGATGCCGTCGCCGTGAGCGACAGTGATGGGAACAGATTTCGACATGTTTGAACCAGACCTTTCGCGAATTAGTCAGTTGAGAGCTGAGCAATATATGCGAATGTTGCGGCGTAGGCAATTGACCCCAAATATCGGATGTCTGGAAAAGCAGAACGGAGAGCGGAGCGACCTGGTTGCGTGGAATAGCATTCAAG
>Ga0209486_10001233_pt1 | contig 11164 bp, 6 predicted proteins | sample NCCompost_FD_187518 | JGI IMG/M metagenome (GOLD analysis project Ga0209486, IMG submission 187518) | Agricultural soil microbial communities from Utah to study Nitrogen management - NC Compost (SPAdes) (version 2) | ecosystem: Environmental > Terrestrial > Soil > Agricultural land | place: USA... | reverse complement strand
CCGATGGTCGCCGTCGCATTTCGTGGGCCGGCATATTCCGACACCGAAAAAGACAAGCTGGCGCTCGACTTCCTCGCGCAAATCGCCTTCGGACCTAATTCGGAGCTTTACCAGCGACTCGTTTTGAAGGAACAGAAAGTTGACACTTTTGGACCAAGTTTCGGCAACCAGGTTGATCCCGAACTCTTCACTGTGCTCGCGCGCGTGAAGGATCCAAAAGACGTCGACTACGTGCGCGATCAGATTCTCGCGACGTTCAAACAATTCACGACCGAAATAATTCCGCAAGCGAAGCTTGATGCGACGCGCTCTCGACTGCGTTACAGCTTTGCCATGGCTATGAACAGCTCGAACGCGATTGCTGGAACCCTGGCGCCGTTTATCGCGTTGAAGCGGACGCCGGATACGATTGATAAGCTGGCTGGCCTGATGGAAACGATTACACCGAAAGACGTCCGCGACATCGCCGCAAAATACTTTGTGGACGACAACCGGACCATCGTGACTCTGGCCACCAAACCTAAAGAGACCGCAAAGACTGAATCGAAGGAGGGAAATAACTAATGCAACGTTTGATAGTTTCCATACTCGTTTCCGCTTTGCTTTTAGTCCCGGGTTCAGTGCTCGCAAACATGCAAAACAACTCATCCGCCAAATTGGTCACCGTGACGATCCTAAATCGATCGCCACTCATTAGTTTTCGTCTTGTCTTCAATACCGGAGCCGCGTCGGACCCCAAAGGTAAAGAGGGCCTAGCGGCTTTAACTGCCGCCATGTTGGCCCAGGGCGGCTCCCGCGCCATGACCTACGAACAAATCGTCGAAGCGATGTATCCCATGGCCAGCGGCTTTGGTTGGCAGATCGATAAGGAAATGACGACGTTCTCTGGTACCGCGCACATCGACAATTTGGAAAAGTATTACGGGTTGATTAGCCAGATGTTACTTGATCCAGGGTTTCGTGCCGAGGATTTCAGCCGGCTTAAAGCTGACGCGATCAACTTCCTTAAGGTGACACTCCGCGAAAATAACGACGAGGAGTTAGGTAAGGAATACCTTTACAACCTCATCTACGACGGCCATCCGTACGAACACCACAACATGGGCACGCTCTCGTCGCTCGAGAAACTGACCATTGATGATGTGCGTCAGTTCTACAAAGACAATTACACGCGTGCGAATCTGGTTGTCGGTTTGGCGGGCGGTTACCCGGCAAACTTCCCGGCCAAAGTAGAAACAGATTTCGCGAAGTTGCCGGCAGGTACAGCAAGGAGTGTAGTTTATGAAACTCCAAAGCCGGCGGCGGGGCTGAAGATTGATATGGTGAAGCGCGAGACGCGCGCCACCGCGTTGTCGTTGGGTTTTCCCATTGACATCAATCGTGCTGATAAAGACTGGCCGGCTCTCGCCATCGTTGCTTCTTATCTGGGGCAGCATCGCTCCAGCAATAGTTACCTTTATCAAAAACTACGAGAAGCACGCGGACTGAACTACGGGGACTACGCGTACATTGAATACTTCCCACGTGGGATGTTTCAGTTCACGCCCGATCCGAACCTCGGGCGGCAAACGCAGATCTTCCAAATCTGGATCCGGCCGGTGGTTCCCGAGAACGGTCACTTCGTGTTGAGAGCCACACTGTTCGAATATGACAAGCTGGTCCGCGAGGGTATGACAAAGGAAGCGTTTGAAGCTACGCGGGAGTTTCTGACGAAGTACAACAACATTCTGACGCAGACTCAGGATGCGCAACTCGGTTACGCGCTGGACAGCCGTTATTACAAAATCCCCGAGTATGTACCCTACATGCGAGAACAACTCGCGAGGTTGACGCTGGCGGATGTTAACAATGTAATTCAGAAGTACCTGAAATCAGATGCAATGCGCGTTGTGATCATACGAAGGATGCTGAAGGTTTGCGCGACGCGATCCTTAGTAATAAAACTTCGCCGATGAGCTACAACTCGCCGAAGCCAAAAGAAATCACCGACGAGGACAAGGTGATTGAAGTCTACAAGATCAACGTAAAACCGGAAGACGTCGTCATTGTTCCGGTTGAGCGGGTATTTCAGTAGCGGCGTTTCAAAATGGTTAGCTCGCGAACGCAAAAGGCCGACGATTTCTCGTCGGCCTTTTCTTTGAAGCTGATCTGCAGCTACCGATTAGCACTAGTCTGGAGCTGACGTATCACCCGAGTGGTGCCGTCTGAGAATTTCACGATATGGGTTCCATAAGCTGGGCCAGTAGGTTCTCCAAACTCCGGCTCAGGAAGTCGGATGCTCGGCGCACCAACCTTGCGGCTAACACGTGTGGGCGACGTTGTCTCTTCAGGCGGACGCTTCGAAGCCGTTCCTGTGGCAGTCGCTTTATTTTCCACGGCAAGCTCGGTTTGGTTCCGTGCCTTCGAGAAAGCAATCGGCTGCACATTTGACCGAACCGGCTTACGTGCCACCGGTACGCTGGATGAAGCACTCGTTTGCGCTGGGAGGTTTTCCGTAGAGCCCAACCAATTGGGCGCCGCCGCATACACCACGCCTGCAGCTATTGCGCCAACGATCAATAAGACAACTGTTAGTCCACCAGGCCCGAATCGACGTTCTGAAGTAACCATCGCCAGATTAAGGTTTACGCTGGTGTGCCCTGGGACTCTCGTAAACCCACTGTCTGCTTCTTCTTCGACTACGACTTTCGCTACCTGCTGTTCGTGCGGTGCGCGGACGATGCCACGCAGCGCTTCCCGAAACTCACTAGCGGTCGAGAAGCGTTCTTCCGACTTCAAAGCCATCGCCTTATGAAGGATCGTCGAGATCTCCGCACCTACTATCGGATGGATCGTATTGGCCGGCTTCAGTGGTTCAGGCTCACCACTGAGTAAAGCTGAAGCACGAACCAGCGCGTCTGGCGGTTTGATTCCAGTCAACAGGTGATAAAGCGTGGCGCCTAACGCGTAGATGTCACTGCGCGGGTCGGTTCGTTGATCCTGAATCTGTTCTAGTGGCGCGTAATGTTTCGTGTAACCAAAGAACGCGCGTGAAGATGTGAGAGAAGAATCCGCGTGTTGCGCTTTTGCCAAACCAAAGTCGAGCAAAGCAATTTGGCCCGTCGCAGTCAGTTTTAAGTTGTGCGGTTTAATGTCGCGATGGATAACCTGGGGATCGCGCGAGTGCAGATAGATCAACGCGTCGAGTAATTGGTCTGCCCACGCGATCACCTGATCAGGCGGAAACGGTCCGGACTGGTGGGAGATAATGCGCGCCAGATCGATGCCACTGATAAACTGCATGACCAGGAAGGCACGATTACCCTCAACAAAGTGATCACTGACGCGGGGCAGCGCGGGATGCTGCATACACGCCAATAAGCGAGCCTCCTGTTCAAACTGCTTCCGCATCGACGGTTCCGCGGACAGAACTTCCTTCAGCGCCACTGTAATGCCGAGTCGCTCGTCCACAGCTTCATACACGGCGCCCATTCCACCTCGACCCATTTCCTTCACAATCCGATAGCGGTCTTGTAACAGGCTGTCGGGCGACAAGGAAGAACTGACGATTTCGTTTTCAGAATTTTGAGTTGAAGTCATGCGGTGCTCCGATTCGGCCGAGTCCTCGTATTTATGCAGTCACAAGCTACTTATGCAGGACGAACAACTAACTGAGGTATTACTGGGGAGTCTAATTCAGGCGTGAAGAATCTAGTTGGGCTTTAACCAACCTCGCAAATTCAGTATAAGTCAGCGAGAAACGGCATACAAGTGGGATCTGACTAATCGCCGCTGGCGCCAACTCGTGCGTGTTCGCGAGCCTCATCGGCGGCGTCTCGCATTTCCGCAGTTGCTTCAACCGGTTTTCGTCTGGGCCGGCGACGCAAACCCGAAAATCTCCCACGAACACCGCCGAAGGTCGTTGACAGCTTTCTCCAGTGACCTGTGTGACGCAGATCGTCCAGCAGTGAATAGACCACAGGAGTCGCGAGCAAAGTGAGGAGTAGCGATAGCGTCTGTCCGCCGATGACGACGACTGCAATTGAACGGCGCTCTTCAGAACCTGGGCCAGTACCGAGGGCCAACGGCAACATACCGGCAACCAGTGCCAGCGTGGTCATCAATATCGGACGCAGCCGATCCCGGTTTCCCTGCATGATTGCTTCGTCGCGTCTGATTCCGCGCGCACGCAGATTGTTCATGTGATCGATCTGCAGAATAGAGTTCTTCTTCACCACGCCAAAGAGCACGAGTATGCCCAACGCAGAATATAGATTGAGCGTGTCCCCGGTGGCCCACAGTGCCAACATGGCAAAGGGCACTGACAGCGGCAAACTAAGCAGAATAGTCACCGGGTGGACGGTGCTTTCAAACTGCGAAGCCAGGATCATGTACATGAAAATGATTGACAGAATGAACGCCCAGATAAATTCGTTGAAGGTTCGTTCCAGCTCGCGTGCTCTTCCTGAAACGGTCGTGGTGTACGCTGCCGGAAGGTTCATCTCAGCTACCTGTCCGCGCAACGCTTCGATGCGATCCGCCAACGCGTAACCCGGAGCAACCGACGCGCGCATCGACACTTGTCGTTCACGGTCGAGCCGGTCGATTCGCGAGGGACTCGTTTCGCGCGTAATCTTCACGACGTTATCCAGCCTGATCAATCCGCCGCGCGATGACGGTACATAGAGCCGGCTAATTGCGCCGACATCGCTGCGGTCAGCATCAACCAGTCGCAGTTGCACATCGTAGTCTTCGTTAACGGTTGCGTCCCTGAAGCGAGACGCTTCTTCGTCGCCTCCCACCATCACCCGCAAGCTGGTGGCGATATCTGAAGTATCAACACCCAGATCAGCCGCCCGCTCGCGATCGATTGCTACGCGCAACTCAGGCTTGTTTAGCTTCAGTGAAGTGTCGGCATCCACAATGCCGCCTACTTTCTCCGTCCGTTTGACCAGCTCGTCCGCGTAACCAGATAGCTCATTTAGGTCGGGACCTCGGAACACGAAGTCGATGTCGAAGCGTCCGCCGGCGCCGAAGTTAAAAGAAGGTGCGTTACGCACGCCGGCACGGAGAGGCGAAAATTTTCGCAGTCGACTACGTACCTCCTGCATTACATCCTGTTGAGAATAATTGCCGCGGAACGCGTTGAGCGGATTGCCCTTCTTTGTCTCCCGCCAGATGCGCGTCAGCGAGAGCGTGCGTTCCTCGTGCGGCTTAATGCGAACGTACATACCACCTTGATTGACACCGCCGAGGAAGGAACCGCCAACGTTCGTCAGGATGAATTCGACACCCGGAGTTGACAGAACTTCCTTCTCGATAGCCTGCATGCCTTCGTTCATCACGGCCAGGTTCGTACCTTCCGGTCCGTTGATGTTTACTTCAAACTCGGCTTCATCCACGTTGGTAGGAATAAATTCCTGTTTGACCGATCTATAAAGTGGAACACTGGTCAGAATCACAATGAATGCGAGCACAGCGACCGCAATCCGGTGCCGCATTGAGAACGCGAGCAGTCGGCTATAAAAAGCGTCTATGAAGCGGTAGAAGCCACGCCGGGATGCAGGCGCACCGTGGCCGCCCTTCGCGTCGTCAACGCGAATCAAGCGCGAACTCATCATGGGCGTCAGTGTGAATGACACCAGCAAGCTCACCATGATGGCGACAGCGGCGGTAATACCAAACTGATAAAGGAAGCGTCCGGATATGGAGGACATGAAAGACACCGGTAGGAAGATCACAACCAGCGACAATGTCGTGGCCAATACAGCCATACCGATGTCACGCGTCGCCTCCCGAGCGGCGTCGCGCGCGTTCATCTTTTTCTCTTCAATGAAACGGAAGATATTCTCGAGCACGACTATGGCGTCGTCGATAACCACGCCTACCATTAACACAAGGGCCAGCATGGTCACGCTGTTCAGCGTGAAATCGAGTAAGCTCATCATGCCAAACGTCGAGATTACGGAGCACGGTATCGCCACGGCGGCGATGAGCGTGGCTCGCCAGGATCGCATGAAGAAGAAAACGACGAGACTCGCCAGGATACTCCCCAAAACGAGGTGCGTCTCAATTTCATGAAGAGCGGTGGTGATGTAGCGCGACTGATCGCGAATGATCTCCAGCTTTACATCTGACGGAAGTTGGGCGGCCAGCCGAGGCAGCTCCTTCTTGATTCCTTCGATTACTTCAATCGTGTTGGCGCCGGACTGTCGCCGTATTTCCAGCGACACCGTGGGCACACCATTCAGCCTCGAAAGCGAGCGTTGTTCCTTCGTCCCGTCTTCGACGCGTCCGACATCACGCAGTCGGATCGGCGATCCTTCAACGGTGGCGATCACAAGATCGTCAAAGGCTTTGGGATCGTCGTAACGGCCCAGGGTACGCAACACCAGCTCTTCACGACCGGTATTCACGTTGCCACCCGGCACATCGGCGTTTTGACGATTCAGGGCCGCTCGGACGGCAGTAATCGGAATCTGGTAGGCCGCCAAACGTTCAGCGTCAATCCAGATGTTAATGGCGCGCTCGAGTCCCCCTACGACGCGGACTTCACCGACACCACTAACACGTTCCATCTGCACGCGTGCTGTCTTATCGGCAAGTTCCGTTAACTCGCGAATCGAACGATTAGCGGTGAGCGAAATGGAAAGAACCGGAGTACTGTCATTATCAAATTTTTGTACCACGGGAGGCGTGGCATCATCCGGCAAACGCCGTCCCAGAGTACTGACGCGATCGCGGACGTCCTGTGCCGCAGTCTCCAAGTCCCGATCAAGTTTGAAAGTGGCTATGACAATTGACATTCCCTGGCCGGTGATCGACCGCAGTTCGTCAATACCATCGACAGTGTTTACGACTTCTTCAACTTGCTGCGTGATTAGCGATTCGACCTCTTCAGGCGAACCACCGGGAAGGCCGATACGAACGCTGACGGTGGGAAGATCGACTGAGGGAAAGCGATCTACGCCAAGGTTGAAAAAGCTAGCCGCACCCACCACGACCAGCGATAGCACGATCATCGTCGCGAAGACGGGACGACGAATACAAATCTCGGCTAATTTTTGCATTAACGGAAAACCGTTGCTTGTCTGGGGGCGGACCTATTACTACTGCACAACTTCGACTGCCATACCATTCTGCAAGTTGCCTGGCTCGACGACAACCTGGTCGCCTACGCTCACGCCGGCTACGATTTCTGTCCACTCACCGTTGCGACGGCCGGTCGTCACCGGCTTCTCGAGTGCTTTGCCATTCTGAACCACGATCACTTTTTCAATGCCGGCGAACGTTACGAGAGCGCTGTTGGGAACGGTTACCGCCATCTTGGCGTCGTTGGTAACGATCTCCGCCCGGGCAAACGCTCCGGGACGTAGCCCGCCGTTGTTTCTAACGTCGGCCTCCACCACCAGCATTCTCGTCTGTTGAGCGATCACCGGACTTAGCCGGGTTATTTGTCCGACGTAAACGTTGGCGTTTCCATCGACGGTCACTCGAACGTTCTGTCCTGCTCTCACATTAGTCGCGTCGCGCTCGGGCACTTCGGCGCGCAGACGCAGGGGATCCATTTTCACGATGTTAACAACCGGCGCGCCTGCCGCAAGATATTCGCCGACGCTGGCCTGCTTTTCCTGTATTACACCGTCAATCGGCGCCTGCACCGCGGTGTCTGCTAACTGTTGTTTCGCGAGTGCCAGTTCGGTACGGCGCTGTGCGACCATCGCCTGGCGATTGCGAATCTCCTCAATCGCGTCCTGATAGCGACTGACAGCAACTTTGTAATTAGCGTCGACAGTATCGAACTCTGAACGAGCGACAATGCCCTGCTCAACCAGTTTTGCCGATCGGTCCCGGCTTACCCGAGCTTCATCTAATACGGCACGCGCCTGTCTCACTGTTCCTGTCTGCTCAGGCGTAACTCTGTCGTCGCGGCCTTCCGGCGAAAGACCGACGCGAGCACGCGCTTGCGCTAATGCGGCTTCAGCCTGTTGGACTCGAAGGTTGTAATCCTGTGGTTCTACCTGCGCAATCACCTGTCCGCGTCGCACCACCGTACCCAGATCAACGGAAATAGCGCGCAGTCGCCCGGGCACTTTGGCGCTGGCCACCGTCTCGTCGTATGCGGCGAGCGTACCGTTGACTGTTACCGCTTCACCAAACGGCGTCTCCTCAACACGTGCCGTCCTTACCTCGCGCGGCTTTTCACCGCCGCGGTTCTGACGTGCAGAAGCGGGATAGTCGCTCTTACACGCCGCACCGGCAATCACAGCCAGCAGGATTACTGGCAACAATAGCTTTACGTCGCTTTTGAACTTAGCTAAGGAACGAATCGCTTTAAACATTGTGTGACTTCAAACAGCACTGCTGCCTTCAAGCAAAAACGCTAATCAAACCGCGATTAGCGTAGTCTAACATGCGCTTGCTTATTCTATTAACGGACGTGTACTGAGATACTTACGAGCGCACAAAGGTTGCTGGAGGGTCGGGTACCTACTTACTAAAACTTTTTCTGATCAGGTAAGACATCTTCACAAACAGCGTCCGGGTATTACGACGGAAACCGGGAACCACCTGGCCCGTGAAGGGATGAAGAGTGTCATAGTTCACGTCGTCGTTATAACCGACGTAGAAGGAGGTTCCGGGACTCGGTGTCCATCCGGCAAGGAACTGTGCGCGCGCACGTGAGTTGAGGGTGTTGTAATCGATAATCGCACGCGCGAAAGTCGCCTTGGTGAACTGATATGTACCGCGCCACGTCAGGATGTTCACATCGAAAGCGACAAGACCAGTGTCGTTACGCACGAGACGCTGCTTGTTAAGGCTTATTGACGTCCGAAATTCGTTGGTCGGCTGGTAAGTAAAGCCGCCAGTTACCTGGAGCAGAGTTCCTGGACCAGGGTCGAGCGGCGCAAAACACTGCGCTGGTCTCAATGCTGGATCCGGATCATTGCACAGGCCTGCTGCTATTGCTTCACGAGCGGCGACTGCAGGCGCACTGGCGCGCGGATATTTCGGAAGATTACCAAAATCCAGATCGAAGTGGCCGAAACGATAGATAACTTGCCCGTTGAACTGAACCTTCTTATTAAAGTTTGAGCCGGCATAAACCGAAACATGCTGCTTCAAGTTTGAACGTTCATCATCTTCACCGTAGAACGTGCAGGAACGCGCACCGAACGCATTACACGGCCGCGCTGTTCGCGTCGGCCCAAACTCGTATTCGAAGAGACGTTCATACGCAGGTTCCCACCAAACGCCGAACCAACTCTGACGCGGTAAACCTATTTCTAAGAAATTTTCGGACTCCCAGATGTACATCCGTCCCTGCCAGTCATACTGGATGTGTGTGAAGTTGCGCAGGTAGTAAGAAATGATTTTCTGTTTGGGTTTTGGATCGGAACTGTATCGCAGGGACGCGAAGTTGATATTTGAATTCGTTCGCTGAACGAAACCTACGTCCGCACGATAGTCCTTAGTGAACCCGTCACCGCCCACTTCCCATCCCCAGTTTCGGCCGGACACGTTATACCCCGTCGAGTAACCGAACCCATTACCAGTACGGTATCGCGTCGAGCCTTCATTCGGATCAAAGAAGAAGTTTCGCGACGTCGAGCCGATCAGTTGAAATCTAAGCGTCGTCTGTTTGTCAGGGCGGAAACGTCCGTCGATCGACAACAATTGATTGTGCTTCTCAATAAAGTTGTAACTGGTCGCGAGAATACCCAGCGAATTTTCCTTTCCGACGTCCCGCTTCAGGCGCAGTACACCGATGTACGCATTCTTATCAAGAAAACGAAAATTGCCGGGAACCAACCGGGCATCACCCACGATGTTTCCTGGTCCATTATCGCTGGCCAGCATTAACCCGAAGGTGTTCTTACCGACCTTTCCGGTTGTCTTAACCGCAACATCGGGATCGACAATCGCTCGCGTGTGCACCACTGTGATCGGCGTTTGAAAGATATCGATTCCCTCGAGAAAAAATGGACGTTTTTCTGCGAAGAATATCGGGAAACGCTGGTTTGCCGTGACCACCAATTGATCCGCTTCGACCTGCGCGAAGTCAGGATTGATCGCAAGATCCAAAGTTATCGCAGGACTGGGAATGAACTTCGCGGTCAATCCGGGATCCAACCTGATCGGCTCATTAACGAGGCGACCGGGGTCAGTTGCGGCTGCTGCAGTACCAGGAAACACGCCGAAGGTACGAACGAACCGCCCATCCTGTGACAGCGTCAGGCTCGGTATCAATTCGATTGTGCGTTCAGCAAGAATGCCTTCGAGTCCGGTGAGGTGTCCCGCCTGGTTCATGTTGCCGCTGATGCTCCGCGAGAAAGGCATCCATGAGTCGAGCTCACGCTCAAAGCGCTGAATGCGCCGGAAGAAATGGGCGCCCCACAGTTTTCCCTTTCCGGCTTCGTAACGGATCGACTTGAACGGAATGGCAATCTCAACAATGTAACCGTTCTCCGTGATGACGCCCTTCGAATCCATGAGTATGTCGACGCTCATGTCTTCGCCGCGCCCTTCCGTCAGCACGCCGTCACCCTGAATGCCAAGCGGATTGAAGAACATCTCGAACGCTTTACGCTTGTCGTTAAAAGTGTCGAGGTAAAACCCTACGTAATCGTCTTGCCAGATATTGTCTCGCTTCGCGATCGTCGACCGAATCTTGTCGGGTTCATCAAACGCGCGGAATGCGACATACAAGAATTTTGGATCGTAACCAATCAGAACCTCAGTGGGTTTAGACGGAGCAACATTGTCACCGGGGTTGATCTGATAAAAGTCTTTGAGCACTGCCGCCCCTTGCCACACCGGTTCGTCCAGTTTTCCATCGATAACCGGGGGGATTTCGAATTTCGGAATTGTGACCGGGTTTGCTTTCTCAGGTGGCAGTACAACATCCCCACCTGCAGGGGGCTGACTTTTTGTTTCTCCAGGTTTCGTCGCGGAGGCAGACTCTCCATTGGTCGCCGCCGCTCCGGTCGCTGGTGAAGGCGCGGCCTCAGGGCTAGGGGTTCCTATCGCCGGCGAGCCAGCCGGGCTGGGCGCTGCTGCTGCCGAGCTTGCAGATTGTCCCTTCGCCTGGCCGGCAACTAGAAGCGCGAAGAGCGCAATTACCAAGAGGTATTTCATTATTCAGGAGAACGGTTTATCAAAACGCACAACGCAAATTCAGCTT
>Ga0209486_10001230_pt1 | contig 11168 bp, 8 predicted proteins | sample NCCompost_FD_187518 | JGI IMG/M metagenome (GOLD analysis project Ga0209486, IMG submission 187518) | Agricultural soil microbial communities from Utah to study Nitrogen management - NC Compost (SPAdes) (version 2) | ecosystem: Environmental > Terrestrial > Soil > Agricultural land | place: USA... | reverse complement strand
AGATCGCGGACCTCGCCGATGCCATCGCCTACAACAACCACGACGTCGACGACGGCCTGCGCTCCGGTCTCGTGACGCTCGAGGAGCTGCGCGGCGTCGCCCTGTTCGCGCGCCAGCACGACGCCGTGCTCGCGAGCCACGGCGAGCTGCCGGGCCGCCGGCTCGTCCACGAGGTGATCCGGCGCATGATCCACGAGGTCGCAAGCGACCTGATCGAGGAGTCCGCGCGGCGGCTCGCGGCGGCGCAGCCCGCCGGCATCGAGGCGGTGCGTTCCCACGCGGGGCCCTTGATCGGCTTTTCCGAGGCGCGCGACCGCGAGCACCGCGAGATGAAGAAGTTCCTGCGCAGCCGGCTTTACCGGCACGAGAAGATGCAGGCCGCGCGCGTCGGCGCGGGCCAGGTGCTCGAGGAGCTCTTCGATGGCTTCATGGGCGACGTCGCCCGCATGCCGCCCGAGCACCGGGACGCGGCGATCGCGCTGGAGGCGCATTCGGGCCGTGCCGGCCGCGCGCGCGCGGTCGCCGACTACATTGCCGGCATGACGGACCGCTACGCGTTCCAGGAGCACGCGCGGCTGCAGGAAACTCGCGATTGATCCGCGCGTGGGCGCGACCGAGTGCGATATTCGTCCCCGGCAAGGCGCGAGGAGCGTGATGTATCAGGCGATACATGAGCGACGAGCAACGCCGCCGGGGACGAATATCGCCCGGTCCCTGCGGGTTGCGCGCGGGCCTTGGCGGGACTTCGTTGCCCGCCTCGCCCATGATCTCTGCCATGGGGCTTCGGCGCGCGCCTTGTCCCGCCAAGGCGCGCGCGCAACGCGCTCCATGCGCGGATCAATCGCGAGTTCCAGCATAATCGCGCTCCGGAGGACCGCATGACCCGAGCCGCCATTCCCGTGCGCGAGCGACTGATCTTCGCGATGGATGTGCCGACCGTCGACGCGGCGCACGATCTCGCGGACCGGCTCGGCGACTCGGTGTCGTTCTACAAGCTCGGCCTCGAGCTGTTCATGTCGGGAGACGCCTTCCCGCTGCTCGACGCGCTGGCGGGACGCGGCAAGAAGATCTTCCTCGACCTCAAGCTCTTCGACGTGCCGGCAACCGTCGCCGGCGCGGTGCGGAACCTGAAGGGCCGCGGCGTGACCTTCGCGACCGTGCACGGCAACCAGGCGATCATGGAAGCCGCGGCCGCTGCCGCGGACGGCTTCGGCATCCTCGCGGTCACCGTGCTGACGAGCCTAGACCGCGGCGACCTCGATGACCTCGGCTTCCAGTGCGACGTTGAAGAGCTCGTGCTTTCCCGCGCCCGCCGCGCGCTCGCCGCCGGCTGTGCGGGCGTCGTGTCCTCGGGGCTCGAGGCAAAGAAGCTGCGCGCCGGCGTGGACGACCGGCTGATCGTCGTGACGCCGGGCATCCGGCCGGTCGAGAATCGCGCCAAGGACGACCAGAAGCGCGTGGTCAGCGTCGCCGACGCGTTTGCGAACGGGGCCGACTACATCGTCGTCGGCCGGCCGATCCGCGACGCCGCCGACCCGCGCGCGGCCGCGGAATCGATCCAGGACACGATCGCTGGACTCTTCCCCGGCCGATGATCATCCTGCAGAACGACCGCCTGCTGCGCGCGCTCGCGCGTGAGCCGGTGGACCGCACGCCCGTGTGGATCATGCGCCAGGCGGGGCGTTACCTTCCGGAGTACCGCGCAACGCGGGCGAAGGCGGGCAGTTTCCTGGGCCTCGCGACGAATCCGGAGCTCGCCTGCGAGGTCACGCTGCAACCGCTCGCCCGCTTTCCGCTCGACGCCGCGATCCTCTTCTCCGACATCCTGATGATCCCGAAGGCGATGGGTGTCGGGCTGTCGTTCGAGGAGGGCGAAGGACCGCGCATCGAACGTCCCGTGCGAAGCGCCGCCGACGTGGACGCCCTGCCCATGCCCGACGTCGCGGCCGAGCTGCGATTCGTCTTCGACGCCGTCGCGCTGATCCGCCGCGAGCTCGGGGGGCGCGTGCCGCTCATCGGCTTCGCGGGATCCCCATGGACCGTCGCGACCTACATGGTCGAGGGCGGTGGCAGCCGCGAGTTCGCGCGCGCGAAGGCGTTCATCGACGCCGACCCGAAGGCGCTGCACCGCCTGCTCGGCAAGCTCGCGCGCACGACGACCGACTACCTGAATGCGCAGGTTATCTCGGGCGCGCAGGCGCTCATGATCTTCGACACCTGGGGCGGGGCGCTGCCGACGCCTCACTACCTCGAGTTTTCGCTGGCGTACATGGAGCGCATCGTGGCCGGCCTCGTTCGCGAGCGCGACGGCCGGCGAGTGCCCGTGATTCTCTTCACCAAGGGCGGCGGCCAATGGCTCGGGCGCATGGCGGAGTCCGGCGCGGACGCGCTCGGCATCGACTGGACGACGGAGCTGTCAGCGGCGCGCACGGCGACGTCGGACCGCGTCGCGCTGCAGGGCAATCTCGACCCGAAGCTGCTGTTGTCGTCGCCGGCCGAGATCCACGCGGGCGTTGTGCGCGTGCTCGAGAGTTACGGCCGCGGACACGGGCACGTCTTCAACCTCGGCCATGGCGTCACGCCGGACATCGATCCGGAGCACGTGGCGGCGATGGTGGCGGCTGTGCGGGAGTTGTCGCCGCGGTATCACGTTTAGCGAGGAGGGGACGGGCCCCTTCAGCGTGAAGGTTTCCCGGTTTCGGTGACGGCGGGGCTGAAGGGGGCCGTCCCCGCGAGCTCGTCCCGCAGCGTGCGGCGCAGGATCTTGCCGACGTTGGTCTTCGGCAGTTCCGCGCGGAAGTAGACGTGCTTCGGCACCTTGTACGGCGTCAGCTCGCGCTTGCAGTGGGCGACGACGTCGTCGGCGGTGAGCGCCGCGTCCTTCTTCACGATGAAGAGCGCGACGACCTCGCCCGACCGGTCGTCCGGCTGGGCGACGGCCGCCACCTCCATCACGCCGGGCATCTGCGCGACCACGCCCTCGACCTCGTTCGGGTACACGTTGAATCCCGACACGAGGATCATGTCCTTCTTGCGGTCCTCGATGTAGGTGCGGCCACGCTCGTCCATGCGGCCGACGTCGCCGGTGCGCAGCCACCCGTCCGGCAGCATGACCTTCGCCGTCTCCTCGGGCCTTTGCCAGTAGCCTCGCATTACCTGCGGGCCGCGGAGGCAGATCTCGCCGACCGAGCCGACCGGCAGTGCGCGACCGTCGTCGTCGCGGATCGAGATCTCGGTGGAGGGAAGGGGGTAGCCGATGGAGCCGGTGAAGTCGGTCGGGCGCGGCAGGTTCGCCGTACCGACGGGGGAGGTTTCCGTGAGCCCCCAGCCCTGGCAGATGTGCCGGCCGGTGACCTGGCGCCATCGCTCGGAAACCGCCGCCTGGACGGCCATGCCGCCGCCGAGCGCAACCTTGAGCGAGCTGAAGTCGAGGTCCTTGAACCCGGGCGTGTTGAGGAGTGCGTTGAAGAGCGTATTGACGCCGGTGATGAAGGTGAACTTCACCTTCGACAGCTCCTTGACGAATCCCGGCATGTCGCGCGGGTTCGTGATCAGCACGTTGTTGCCGCCCACCCGCGTGAACACCAGCATGTTCGTAGTCAGCGCGAAGATGTGGTAGAGCGGCAGCGCCGTGATGACGGCGGGGTTCTCGAACTCGGTGAGCTCCGGCACGAAGGCGACGACCTGCAGCGTGTTCGCGACCATGTTCCGGTGCGTCAGGACCGCGCCCTTGGACACGCCGGTCGTGCCGCCGGTGTACTGCAGGAAGGCAACGTCCTCGCCGGACACCTCCACCGGATCGAGCGTGAGCGAGGCGCCTTTCGCGAGCACGTCGTTGAAGCGCGCCGCGCCCGGCAGCGAGAACGCCGGCACCATCTTGCGGACCTTGCGGATGACGAAGTTGGTGATCGCGGCCTTCGGGAAGCCGAGCAGGTCGCCGATGGCGGTCACGACCACCTTGCGCACCTGCGTGCGCGCGATCACCTGCTCGAGCGTCGCCGCCGCGTTCTCGAAGATGACGATCACGGTCGCGCCCGAATCCACGAGCTGGTGCTCGAGCTCGCGCGCGGTGTAGAGCGGGTTGACGTTGACGACGACGCAGCCCGCGCGGTGCGTGCCCATGATCGCGATCGGGTACTGCAGCAGGTTCGGCATCATGATCGCGACGCGATCGCCCCGAACGAGGCCGGCTTTTTTCTGCAGCCACGCGCCGAATCGGCGCGACTTCTCGTCGAGGTCCGCATACGAGAGCGTGCGGCCCATGTTGGCGTAGGCGGTCGCGCCGGCGTAACGCCGGAGCGCGTCTTCGTACAGGTGCTTCAGGGAAGGGATCGAGTCCGGGTCGATATCCGCAGGAACGCCAGGCGGGTAGTCGCGAAGCCAGAACCGGCCGGCGGCCGGGCTCGAATCGCTCATTGCTGCATCGCAAAAACGGGCACGGCGCATTCCCCGGACATCGTCCGGATTTGACGCGCCTTCTACTCGCGGCGCAAGAGCGGCATGAGCTGGATCCAGACGTTGTCGAGGAGCAGCGGCTGCGCCTTCGCGTTCGGGTGTATGCCGTCCGGCAGGAAATAGGCGAGGTCGAGCGCGACCTCGGGACTCATGAGCGCGGCGGATCCGATCTGGTAGCGGGCCTTCAGGTCGTCGTAGATCTTCTGGTATGAGGTCGTGTACTTCGGGCCGTAGTTCGTCGGCATGCTCACGGTCAGGAGCAGCACGTCGGCGCCGGCCGCGCGGCTCTTCGTGATCAGGAGCCCGAGGTTCGTCTCGACGCGCGAGACCGGCAGCCCGCGAAGGCCGTCGTTGCCGCCGAGCTCGAGGACCACGATGCCGGGCTTGTGCGTCGCGAGCGCGCGGTCGAGACGTGCGAGACCGCCGTCGGTCGTCTCGCCAGTCACGCTGGCATTGACGACACGGTGCCCGTAACCTTCCTTCTTCAAGCGCTGCTGAAGCAGGGAAACCCAGCCCTGGCCGGGTGCGAGCCCGTAGCCGGCGGACAGCGAGTCGCCGAGCACGAGGATCACCGGCGGTTTCGCCGCATGCGCGGGCAGGGCGGCGGCCAGGAAGAAGGCAAGGGCCAGTACGCGAAGCATGAATCGAAAGACCGTTCTCGAAGCCAGAAGTTTGCGCAAGGAGGTTACCAGTCCCGAGGGAATGCTGACCATCCTCGACGACGTCAGCCTCGCCGTCGGCGCGGGCGAAACCGTCGCCGTCGTCGGCGCCTCGGGCGCGGGAAAATCCACGCTGCTTGCGCTGCTCGCCGGCCTCGACGAGCCGACCGCAGGTTCCGTCTGGCTCGAAGGCACGGAACTGTCCGCGCTGGACGAGGACGGCCGCGCGGCGGCCCGCGCGCGCCACGTCGGCTTCGTGTTCCAGTCCTTCCACCTGGTGCCGTCGCTGACGGCGCTCGAGAACGTGATGCTGCCGCTCGAGCTCGCCGGCCGGTCGGACGCGCGCACGACGGCGAAAGCGGCCCTCACCCAGGTGGGGCTGGGGCCGCGCCTCGGCCACTACCCCCGCCAGCTTTCGGGCGGCGAGCAGCAGCGGGTCGCGATCGCCCGTGCTTTCGTGACGCGCCCGTCGGTGCTGTTCGCCGACGAGCCGACCGGAAACCTCGACGCGAGGACCGGCCATCGCGTGATAGAGCTCCTGTTCGACCTCAACGCGGCGAACGGCACGACGCTCGTGCTGGTGACGCATGACCGCGAGATCGCGGCGCGCTGCGGGCGCGTGATCGAGCTGGATGCCGGGCGGCAGGTCGGGAACGCTTGATGCGTGCTTTACGCTTCGCGCTGCTCGCACTGTCGCGCGACTGGCGCTCGGGCGAGCTCGCGGTGCTCCTGGCCGCGCTGCTCGTCGCGGTCACGGCGCTGACCGGCGTCGGCTTCTTCACCGACCGCATCGGCCAGGCGGTGGACCAGCGCGCCGCGGAGGTGCTCGCGGCGGATCTCCGGATGCGCTCGCCCGAGCCGATTTCCGAGGCGCACGAGACGCTTGCCGCGGATCGCGGCATCGCGACCGCGCGGACGGTTTCGTTCCCGAGCGTGGTCTTCTTCGGCGCCGAAAGCGCGCTCGCGGCGATCCGGGCGGTGGGACCGGGCTATCCGCTGCGCGGCAGGCTGAAGATCGCGGATGCGCCCTTTGCGCCAGCGCGCGAAACCGATGCGCTGCCGGGCCGCGGCGAGACCTGGCTCGACTCGCGCCTGCTGGCGCGCATCGGGGCGAAGGTCGGCGACCGCGTCAGCATCGGTGCGAGCGGGTTCACGGTGACGCACGTGCTCGACTACCGGCCGGACCAAGGCTCCGCTTTCGTCGACCTCGCGCCCTCGCTCCTGATCCCGCTCGAGGACCTCGAGGGCACAGGGCTGCTCGGGCAGGGGAGCCGCGCTTCCTACCGGCTGCTGTTCGCCGGGACGCCCGCGCAGATCCGCGGCTTTCGCGCCACCTTGCGCGATCGCAAGAGCCGGGGCGAGCGGCTGGAGAGCATCTCCGAAGAGAGCCCGCAGATCCAGGCCTCGACCCGGCGCGCCGGGCGCTTCCTGAACCTGTCGGCGATGATCACCGTGCTGCTCGCGGCCGTGGCGGTCGCCATGGCCGCACGGCGCTATACGCAGCGCCACCTCGACAACGTCGCGCTGATGAAGTGCATGGGCGCGCCGCAGCGGCTGGTGCTCGCCGTCACCGTCATCGAGCTCGCACTGGTCGCCCTGATCGCAGCGGTCATAGGCGCCGCGCTCGGCTTCCTCGCGCAGGAGCTGCTCACGCGCCTGCTGGGCGACCTGGTGCGCGCCGACCTGCCGCCGCCGACGCTCGCGCCCGCGCTCATGGGCGGCGTGACCGCGCTCGCGATCCTGGTCGGCTTCGCGCTGCCGCCGATGCTGCAGCTAAAGCGCGTCCCGCCCGCGCGCGTGCTGCGGCGGAACCTGGAGCCGCCGCCGCTGCGCTACGCGGTGTCGTACGGGCTCGCCGTCGCGGCGCTCGTGGGCGTGCTGTACTGGCTGGTGCGGGACGCACGCCTGGTCGGCGTGCTCGCCGCGGGCATCGCCGTGACGCTCGCGGTGCTCTACGGCGCCGGCTTCCTGCTGGTGCTTCTCGCGGGCCGCATGCGCGGCGCGGTCGGCGTCGCCTGGCGCTACGGCGTCGCGAACCTCGCCCGGCGCGGGCGCGAGAGCGTGGTGCAGGTGGTCGCATTCGGCCTCGGGCTGATGGTGCTGCTGCTCCTTGCCGTCGTGCGCGGCGACCTCCTGGAGGACTGGCGCGCGAGCCTGCCCGAGGACACGCCGAACTTCTTCATGATCAACATCCCCGCGGCCGAGACGGCCGAGTTCGCGCGCTTCGTGCAGGACCGCGGCCTGCCGGCGCCGCGGCTCTTCCCGATGATCCGAGCGCGCATGACCGCCATCAACGACCGGCCGATCGAGGAGATCGAGGCGGCCACGGACCGCGGCGAGGGATTCGCCGAGCGCGAGCAGAACCTGTCCTGGGCGGAGCGTCCGCAGGTGGATAACCGCATCGTGGCGGGCCGCTGGTGGGACGAATCCGACCGCGGCAAGCACTATGTCTCGGTCGCGACGGAATACCAGGAGGAGCTCGGGCTCGAACTCGGCGACCGCCTCGCCTTCGACGTCGCGGGCGAGACGTTGGAAGCGCAGATCCTGAGCTTCCGCGAGGTGGAATGGGACAGCTTCCGGCCGAATTTCTTCCTGGTGTTCTCGCCCTGGACGCTCGACGGGCTCGCCGGCACCTGGCTCACGAGCATGAAGCTGGGCCCCGGGCAGCGTTCGATGCTGGTCGAGCTGGTGCGACGCTTCCCGTCGGTCTCGGTGTTCGACATCGACGCGATCCTGGCCCAGGTGCGCGAGGTCATCGACCGCGCCTCGCTCGCAGTCCAATACGTGTTCCTGTTCACGCTCGCGGCCGGCATCACCGTGCTCCTTGCCGCGATCCAGGCGACGCGCGACGAGCGCCGCTACGAGAGCGCGATGCTGCGCACGCTCGGCGCGCGCCGGCGTGTCGTGCTCGCGGGCGTCGCCTCCGAGTTCACTGCGCTCGGCATGCTGTCAGGTGTGCTGGCGGCGATCGGCGCGACGCTCGCGGGCTGGCTGCTGGCGAGGGAGGTCTTCGACCTGCGCTACGTGATCGATCCGTGGGTGTGGGTCATCGGGCTCGTCGCCGGCGCGGTCATCGTCGGCGGGGCGGGCACGCTCGCGGCGCGCGGCGTCATCAACCACCCGCCGATCAGCACGCTGCAGGAAAGGTAGGGATTATGGAAAACCGCGTATTGAGATGGGCCGTGAAAGCGAGCAGATTGTCGCCATAAGTTAAACGCTTGCCGCGGGCTTTCGCGTCGCGAGGGACCGCTCAGGGCGATAAAAGGGAGGTATTGACCATGCGTAGCTGCACGAAGTCGCATGCGCCGGCGCGTATTCAGGCGTTCGCCGCTGCCATTGCTCTGTTGACGTGCGTCGGTTCAGCCGAGGCCGCGGCCCCCGCGCCCAAGCCGAAGTTCACCGAGCCGACGGCTTTCGACGTCTCAAAACCGTTCAGAAACCTGCGGGCCCCTGCGCGACCTTTGCTCGGCACCGAAGGCCAACGGACGATCGAAATCCGGCGCGAGGCGCACGTGATCCCGTCGGTGCTCGACAACGGCTACACCGGCGATGCCGCGCTCGATCGCAGCGCACGCAGCAGGGCCGCCGCAAAGACAGGCCCGATCGCCAGCATGGCCATTTCGGCCCCGCTCGCGACCTTCGAGGGCATCAGCAACCAGGACAATTTCAACATTTTCGGCTTCCGCGTGAACCCGCCTGATCCAGTCGGCGACGTCGGGCCGAACCACTACGTCGAGATGGTGAATCTCGCGTTCGCGGTGTACGACAAGCAGGGAAACCTGCTCCTCGGCCCGGTCGACATCGGGGCGCTGTGGGCGGACTTTGCAATCGAAGACTGCACGGATGGGTCGGGAGACCCGATCGTCGTGTACGACCAGCTCGAGGACCGGTGGATTCTCAGCCAGTTCACGACCCGGGGTCTCAGTGACCCCGCGCTGCCGTTCTACAACTGCGTCGCGATCTCGCAGACCGGCGATCCCACGGGCGCTTATTACCGATACGCGTTCATCACCCAGGAGGACGAGCCCAACGGCGGATATTTCTTCCCCGACTATCCGAAGTACGGTGTCTGGACGAATTCGTACATCATGACGACACGCGACTTCGGCGTGATCGATCGCTATGGCATCAGCGTCTATGCGCTCGAGAAGAACAAGATGATCGTAGGCAATCCCAATGCCCGCTCCGTCCAGTTCTTCCTGGAGGCCGACGTCACGGCGACTGGCGATGTGCCGCTGAACCTGGTCGGTGACGGCTTGCTGCCGCCCGACATCGACGGTACCCGCCGGCCGAAGGACGGCATTCCGGCCCCGATCGTCGGCACCCAGGACGATGGCTCAGGCTATGGAGGTAGCGTCGATGCGATCAATATCTTCGACCTGAAGGTCCTCTGGAACTCGAAGCCGGTCGCGTCGTTGGTCCAGAAGCCGCAGTTGCCGGTGGCGGCATTCGACTCGGTGTTCCCCTGCGCGCCGACCTCCCGCGACTGCCTGCCGCAGCCGGGAATCACGAACCCGAACCAGTTTCTTGACATTCTTTCGTACCGCCAGCGTCCGTCGCATCGGCTTGCTTACCGGAATTTCGGCAAGTATGAAGCCCTCGTGACGAACCAGTCGGTCGAGGCGGCGCCCGGCGTCGCCGGTGTCCGCTGGTACGAGATCCGCCGGCAGAACGGCGCGTACACGGTCCATCAGCAGGGAACCTACGCGCCCGCCGACGGTGTGCACCGGTGGATGGCGAGCGCCGCCATGGACAAGAAAGGCAACCTCGCGGTCGGCTACAGCGTCGTCGACGCCACGACTGTCTTCCCGGGCAGTCGCTACGCGGGCCGGCTGAGCAGCGATCCGGCCGGAACCCTGGCACAGGGCGAGGAGACGATCATCAACGGCAGCGGCGTGCAGACCACGACCAACTCGCGCTGGGGAGACTACACGTCCCTGAACATCGACCCCGCCGACGACTGCACGTTCTGGTACGTGAACGAGTACTACACGGCGGCGGGGCAGGCCAGTTCGCCCGCCGGCTGGCAGACCCGCGTAGGGAGCTTCAGGCTTCCGGGCTGTTTGTAAGGACTTTGACCGCTCATGTGGCACCCGGCCCTTGGCCGGGTGCTTTTTTTTGTGGAAGCGGGAGCAGGCTGCCTTGCCTGAAGTTCGGCTATCCGGCGACGATTCTCGATTGGCCGACGGGCTCGAGCTTGCCGCCGCGCGCATAGCCTTCGACCCGCAGCAGGTACGCACCCGCGGGAAGCATCGAGGTGTTGACGGACAGCCGGAGGTCGAGGTTCGAGTCGCGCACCATCTGGTCGGCGTGCAGCAGCAGGGCGCCGTCGTCGCGCAGGAGGCTCACCCGGAAGCGCGCAAAACGCGGCGTGCGCGCGTTCACGAGAAAATCGACGCGCTCGGGAAAGTCGCCGCCACCTATGGAAACCACGCGCGGAGCTCGAAGGTCGATGCGCACCGTCCGGTTCGTGGAAGGCGCCTGCAGGAAACCGGCCTCGGCCTGCTTCTGCATGAGTTCCATGCGGTCCTCCGCGACGCCCCAGCGCCAGGCGACCCAGGCGAGCGCGACGGCAAGCAGGAGCATGGCGGCCCCGATCCCGATCGTGAGCCGGTGCGGCTTGATCCGCTCGATCCAGGGCGATATTTCGGTGTGCATTGACCCGCCTCCCGGGGCGCCTGCGTTTATTCTATGCACACACCGCCCAAGGAGGGCCCTGCATGTCGTTGCCCGCCGCTCGTTTCAGCCTGCTCACCGCCGGGGTCCTGCTCGCGCTCGGCGCCGCCGCGGCCGAGCCCGGGACTTCGATCACCGTTTACAGCTCCGCACAGCCCGGCGGCATTCCCGCCGAGTGGTACCGGCCGCTGCCGGGCATGGGCACGCCGATGGCAAACCAGCTGCCCGGCTTCGCGCTGGTGCGCGTAGACCGCGACCTCTCGATCCCGCGCGGGCGCGGCACCATCCAGTTCGCGGACGTCGCGGCGCTCATCGACCCGACGACCGTGCAGTTCCTGTCGCTGACGGATCCGGAAGGGACCAAGGTGCTGGAGCAGA
>Ga0209486_10001229_pt1 | contig 11194 bp, 12 predicted proteins | sample NCCompost_FD_187518 | JGI IMG/M metagenome (GOLD analysis project Ga0209486, IMG submission 187518) | Agricultural soil microbial communities from Utah to study Nitrogen management - NC Compost (SPAdes) (version 2) | ecosystem: Environmental > Terrestrial > Soil > Agricultural land | place... | reverse complement strand
CTACTTTCATTGGGGTGAATGGAACTGCTTTCCCTTTTGATTTTGCCTTGATGATCTTTAATAATCTTTCACTGTAATCATCGCGGTATTTTTTTATATCAAAAGGTCCCGACAATTGATTGATCAGAGAGATCGCCATTTTTAATTCGTCCGGTTTGCTTTTTGTTGATGGCAGATCCATATCTTCAGTTGAACGGATCTCTTCAGCAAACCTGATACGGTTTAAAACGATCACATCGTCTTTGGCCTTAATAATGCAAAGATGTTCACGGTCTCGCATAACAAATAATGCGACTCCAACCTTTCCAGTTTTTTTAAATGCATCTCTTAAAAGACTATAAGCCCTGATCCCGGTTTTCTCCGGTTGGAGGTAATAAGGCTGTTCAAAATACATGCTGTCGATTTCTGTTTCATCAACAAAATGTTTGATCTCGATATGTTTTGTTTTTTCAGGACTTACTTTTTCGAAATCAGATTTATCGAGCACCACATACCTATCATTAAGATAATATCCACGAACAATATTTTCCCAGGCAACTTCTTTTCCTGTTTTTTCATTTACACGTTTGAACTTGATATTGGAATGGTCTTTACTATCAAGCATATCAAGATCTAAAGTGCTATCCTGAACAGCACTGAATATTTTTATGGGGATGTTCACGAGGCCAAAACCTAATGAGCCTGTCCAAATTGCTCTCATATACTTTTTAAATAATAGTCGGGAAAAATATGCCAAACATGTTTATCCATTAATGATCTCTCCTCCATTTGGATGAATAAACTGCCCGGTTATATAACTGGCATCATCACTCGCTAAAAAAAGATATGCCGGTGCAATTTCTGCCGGCTCACCGGCACGGCCCATAGGCACGTCACTTCCAAAAACTGCTACTTTTTTCCGCGGAAAACTCGATGCTATCAATGGCGTCCATATCGGACCCGGAGCAACTCCATTTACTCTTATCCCCTTTTTTACAAGATTTGAAGAAAGACTTCTTGTAAAAGAGACAATTGCACCTTTGGTAGATGCATAATCAATTAAACCTCCGCTACCCCTATATGCTGTTACTGATGCGGTGTTAATGATGCAGGAATTCTTTTTCATGTATGGAAGTGCTTCACGAGTAAGCCAGAAATAAGAAAAAATATTTGTGCTGAATGTCTTTAATAATTCACGGGTGGTAAGATCCTCCAGGCTTTTATTTTCATAATGTAATGCTGCGTTGTTTACTAATATATCGATTCGCCTATATTCCTGGATAACTTTCTTTATTACTGTTTTGCAATGCCTTTCGTTGCTAAGATCACCGGGTATAAGGTAACAACGCCGGTTATATTTCCCGATTAAAGAAGCAGTGTCCTTAGCATCTTTATGCTCATTTAAATATGCTATTGCGATATCTGCGCCTTCTTTTGCAAAAAGAATTGCTACGGCTTTTCCAATTCCGCTATCACCACCGGTGATCAGGGCAACTTTTCCTCTTAATTTATTGCTAGCCCTTTTATCCGGGTAATCAAACACAGGCTGTGGCATCAACTTTCTTTCACTACCCGGCCTCGGTTGATGCTGGGGTTTTCTGAGTTGTCTTTTTTTATTTCCTTTTTGCATAACATTTAAACAGTGAAAATTTTATACCATAACAATTGTTCAACATTTTTGAAATCAAGTGATGAAAAAAATCCCCTATTTTTTCCACTTGCAAAGAATTTTCAGGCTGATGCCAAACGGCATGATTTTTTACATAACCCTTACACTGGATAAATTTGTTAGGACTTACATTAGACAAATCATAAAACAATAGACCATGATACGCAGTGCAATTTTGTTTTTCGTGATAGCGCTGATAACGGGAGTAACTGGATTTGGAATAATTGCAGGGAGTTCGGCGGTGATTGCTCAAACCATATTTTTTATTTCGATGGTTATGCTTCTTGTGTCGCTGCTTTCAAGCCCCAGGCCAACGCGAAGTGTAGACTCATAATATATTTTGAATTCGAAGGGCGGTTCTAACCGGTTGTTTATAAATACAGCCGGTTTTTTTTATTTTAAAATTTCCCCTACCCATAAAAAAATAAGGTCATTGTAACAATGACCTTATTTGAAAACTACAAATAAAAGAAGCCACAAAAAAATATTCGATTGCTTAGTAAAGCCGTTTACTTTAATGATGAGCTGCTGCTGTATCCCGCATCATCTTTATTTTATCATGTGCCTGCCTCAATATCGCTTTCTGACTTTCAATTGTTGCACGAACATCAATTGTCAGATCATCTTCATTTAGTGCATCCTTATAAGCTTTTTGTGCTGCATCCTCACCAAATTCACAAGAAGCGAGTATACCGTGACGATCATCTCCACCAAATGTTGCTTTTACATCCATCCAAGCACGATAAATTTTACCGGCCGTTGTGGTTTCGTCAGTAACATCCTTTTCACTAATGCTTATTAACCTGCGCAGATCACTTGCAAATTGACGACTTTGTTGCGCCAATTGGCTGAACAATGATTGCAGATCCTGATCGTCGGTCTGCGTTGCTGCTTTTGAATAACCGGTAACCCGGTCGTTGTTGATCCTTATAAGATCTCGTAATGTTTCTGAATTTGCCATGTTGTTTAGTTTTTAAGTCAAGTAATTTTTTAAACAATGAACGAGGAATTATTTCCTCATTCATTGTTCGGGTACATTTATCTTATTTCCATTTTTCATAGGTAATGATCAATAATGTTTCAATTCGTTTATAGATTAGAAATGAACCGAAACACTTATTATAAGAAGAAAAAAACATACCATGTTTTTTAACGATGTTGAAATAATTAATGCCCTCGTTATGCCATTGGTATCACATTTGATTTTATAGGTTATAAAAAGTAACAAATGGAAAATGACTATAAACTCATGTTTATAAAAAATAAACTAGAGCAAATAAAAAGTGCAGTAATGTATCCAACAAACGGTAACGTCGTAAGATTACCAAATGATATTATTGAGTTTGAAAGTGTAGACGATGATGGCTTGCTATGGTTCAGCGCCAATGCGCCAAGGAATTGGGAAAAAGCCTACGAGCTTCATTTTCCGACTAAACTTATTTTTTACAGAAAAGGGTGTGAATATTACGTAGAGATCACAGGCACTGCTGTTGTTGTAAATAAGCAAGATGTAATGTTCGGTACAAATCATATGTATGGAGGAAAATTACTTCTGAAAATGGTTCCTTATTATATTGAATACACTGAAACTGGCAGACGGGATGCAGGCTTTAAAAAATTGAAAGCTCAGATGTATGATGTGTTTATGAATACATTAGGGTTAAGCAGAGCCACCACCCAACCTCGTCTAACTGAATTGCATTGATCATTGCAATGTTCTAAAAATTTATGCTATGGCAAAGTACTCGAAAAAAGCAGGTGAAAAAGTAGAGCAGGCGATGAAAGAAATGAAAAAAGGGGAACTTCGTAGTGGCAGAAGTGGAAAAAAAGTTACCAACCCTAAACAAGCTATTGCCATTGGCTTGTCCGAAGCCCGTGAAGAAGGGGCAAAAGTTCCCTATAAAAGAACAACAAAGAAAAAAACAACTAGAAAAAAAACTACTACCTGAGAAAATTTTACACTCATAATTACCTCAACGTTATAGATGAAGCATTCCCCGGGACAATGAGCTCAAATTCATTGAGAATGGTTATGTTTAGTTGTCTTATAATAACCTAATTTGCTTTAAGGAAATCCATAAAAGACATACTGCTTAAAGAATACTTCAACTATTTTCATTTTAATGCGTGAACATAGTTGTACAAACATATGCCGATGCCGTTAAGAAGAAAAATAAGAACTGGCTATATCATTGCCTTTGTGTTATTGATCATCTCCTATTTTTTTATTTTTCAATCCACCTGGACAGTACAGAAGGAATATGATTGGGTGACTAATAGCTATAAAGCTGAAAACAAAATTGCAGACTTAAGAAACTCAATAGTAGAAGTTGAAACCAGTGTCCGTGGTTATTATATTACAAAAGATCAATCCATTTTAATGAATTTTCGTGAAAACGAAGAACACATTTCCACAATTTATAATGAACTCAAGGTTTTAGAAGCAAAAAATCCAGGTCAACTCTCAAAGCTTGATACTGTAAAACAGTTAATCGATCTCCGGCTTTCATTAATGAAAATGAATATTGCCGCTTTTCAACAGTCTGGGGAACAAATAACACCAATCGTTGAATCCAACAGGCGAAGAGGACAGACAATTTTAGATAGTATACGGATGCACACCCAACATTTTATTTTAAGTGAAGAAAAATTAATGACGGAGAAAAAAAATAACCTCACCGGTTCATTTAAGACCACACAAATTATCATTTTCATATCTCTTCTCACTTCGATAATTGCAATATTATATTCCTTGTTTACCTATATTAAGGAAAGTGCTGCCAGGGATAAGTCAACTCAAAAAAATATTCAATATCAAAAAGAACTGGAAGCCAATATTGAAGAACTGAAAAGAATGGATGCTAAGCTTAGAGAATTAAAAAGTATGGAAAAATTTGCTGCAACAGGCCGGGTTGCAAGGACGATAGCACATGAAGTAAGAAACCCTTTGACCAATATTTCATTGGCAGCAGAGCAATTGCAGGAAATGGTCAGTCAGAATAATGAATCTTCGGTACTCCTGGATATGATAAGCAGGAATAGTATCCGGATCAATCAACTTGTCTCTGACCTATTGAACGCTACAAAAGTTATTGAACTGAATATCCGGCCAGTAAATATTAATAAAATACTCGATGAAACTCTTGAAATGGCAGCTGACCGGCTTGATTTAAGCCAGGTAAAAGTGGAAAAGAATTATTCAACTGATGTATGTGAGGTATTAGTTGATGAAGAAAAAGTAAAAATCGCTTTTTTAAACATTATTGTGAATGCCATTGAAGCGATGGAAAAAAGCAAAGGCATTCTTTCTTTAAGAACTAAAAATGGCGTTGATACTTGCATAATCGAAATAGAAGATAATGGAAACGGGATGGATGACGATACACTGCAAAAATTGTTTGAACCTTATTTTACGAGCAAACCCAATGGAAATGGATTGGGACTTACTAATTGCCAGAATATTATTCTAAGTCACCGAGGAAATATAACAGTTAAAAGCACTTTAAGAAAAGGAACTTCCTTTAATGTTACTCTTAAAATGATTGATTAAGTGTAGAATTTTTTCCCAATTTAGGCCGATGTTGGAACGATGGAGTTTAGAATAACCTCTTTTGAAAAAGGTTTTGAAATAAAATGTTCCGCACCATCCTTTGATGCCTTTTTTCTTTCTTCATAAGAATCATGTGCTGTGATCATAATTACATGAATAGAGGGGAATTTTTCTTTCCAGCGTTTTATCTGGTTTATTCCCAGCCCATCGGGTAAATGGTTATCAAGAAAGACATAATAGAAGTAATTGGGGGATTGAAGCATCTTATCAGCTTCCGCCAGGCTGCCTGCAAATGTTGTCTGTATATTCCTTTGCTTCAATATGTTGCTTAATAGGTAGCAAATATCTGTCTCATCATCAACTATCAAAGCTCTTTTTCTTTTAGGGTCGATTAGCTCTTTCGTTTTCAGGACGGGATTTATACTATCATTTTTTCTATTCACGGTTTCTTTTTCCTTTTCACTATATAAAAATGGCAATTTTATTGCCAAATAACCGAAGATAAAAATGATTTAGTAATTTAGTAAGAATAGATTTGGCATGATTTCAGTTAAAATAGTGAGGTAATTATTTCCCAATTTTAAACTCCCTTCAAATGGCAAAAAGAGCTCTCATTATCGATGATGACATCGACCTATGCTTACTGCTTAGTCGTTTCCTAAATAAAAATGGATTTGAAACCAGTTCTGCTCATTCAGGTGCAAAAGGAATTGCATTATACGATCCCGGAAATTTTGATGTAGTTATATGTGATTACCGGCTTGATGACATGGATGGCATCAAACTTATCAAAGGGCTTAAAGCAAAAGATCCCCATGTTCGTATACTGGTTATAACAGGGTATTCGGACATAAAAACTGCAGTTGAAGTAATTAAATTAGGCGCTTTTGATTATATCACAAAGCCACTTATTCCTGATGAGGTACTTTCTATTTTAAATAATCTGTCGGACAAAAGCGAAGACAAAACTGTTGCTGCGAGCCAACCATTTGAACCGGGAACAAGTGCAAAAAGAAAAACAAACGTAGATTTTTACAAAGGTAAATCTCCCGCATCTGACTTTTTGCATGAACAGGCTAATATAGTAGCTGGCACCAATTATAGTGTTCTGCTTTATGGTGAAAGCGGAACAGGAAAAGAAGTTATTGCGAGCTTGATCCATAATCTTAGTGAACGTAGTCACAAACCATTTGTGGCGCTTGATTGCGGAACACTTTCCAGGGAATTGGCAGGCAGCGAACTTTTTGGTCATGTGAAAGGTTCATTCACCGGCGCCATCCAGGATAAAGAAGGTCATTTTGAATTGGCAGAAGGCGGTACATTATTTTTAGATGAAGTGGGTAATTTATCTGCTGGTGTTCAGGCCGCCTTACTCAGGGTGATACAAGAAAGAAAATTTAAACGTGTGGGTGGCAATAAAGAAACCCCAACAGATGTTCGCATCATTGTAGCATCAAATGAAAATCTGAATGACGCATACAGGAAAGGAAAATTCAGAGAAGACCTGTATCATCGTTTAAACGAATTCTCAATACATCTCCCCCCGCTTCGTGAAAGACGTGAAGATATTATTCCGTTAGCAGAATTTTTCCTTGAAAGATCAAATGAAGAAACCAGGAAAAACATCGTTGGGTTTAATGAGGATGTGCTGAATATATTCCTTGAATATTCATGGCCTGGTAACCTGAGAGAATTCAGAAATGTTGTTCGCCGGGCAGTATTGCTTACACCTTCAGGTGCAAAAATTGCTGTTTCATCATTACCGCAAGAAATTGTTCATCATGTTCCGGCACATCACTCACCAGTTTCACCTTTTGAACAAGCAATGCATCCTCAGTTTGATGGCTTGACACATCCTGAAAACTTTCCTAATAAAGATCTGTTGAAAGGCGCAGCAAGCCGTGCAGAATTTTATACTATAATGTCCGTGATGCAACAAGTAAATTTCAATAAGAAAAAAGCTGCTGAATTATTAAAGATAGATCGCAAAACTCTTTATAATAAATTGAAAAGTTTCCAAACAACCCAGCAACAATAAAAGTTTATTACTTTTTTATCGAGGAAAAAAATACACAATAACCTTGTGTATTTTTTTTATTGTTGATCTAAAAGATTTACTCAATTCCATTTTAAACGTAGAGTTCCTAAGGCATAGTGTTTGTGAAAAAATTTAATGATATCTCATTCATTAATGTAAAAAAAATAAGGTTATGACAACACGTAGAAATGCAAACCAGGGATTCGGAACAATGGATTCCGATGAACGTCGACGCAGTGGTCGCGGAAGTCGTCAATCACAAGGTCGAAGTCAAAACAGAGATGAGTACGAAAGCGACTATGAAGACTATTCAGATGAAGATGATGATGAAGATCAGGGAAACCGTTACATGAGTTCCAGTCGTAACCAATATGACTGGGATGAAGATGACAATTATGAAAACTATAGCCAGGGAAGAAGTGGACGTAACAGACGTTCAGGAATGAATTACCAGGATGACGATAACGATTATAATGGGTCAGGAAACTGGGAAGGCGGACAGGGAAGAAATCAAAGCAGAGGATATGGATATGATGATGATTACAATGATCGTAATTCAGGAAGTTCCTATTCAAGAAAAGGTTTTGGAAGTATGAGCAGGCAAATGGGTTCCGGATATGGTGGAAATTCCGGTTATGGTAACCAGGGCCGTGATCAATATTCAAGAGGACAAAATAGGGGCTATGGAAGTAGCAGAATGGGCTCTGGATATGACAGCGGTTCCGACTATGGATATAACAGCGGTTCCGATTATGGATATGGCGGTAGTAGTGGTAGTAGTGGACGCAATCAATCTTCAAGAAGTGGATATGGTAGCAGCGGTTCAAATTGGGGATCCGGATCTGGTAACTCTGGTAGCGGGAATTGGGGAACTGGTAGCAATGAAGGTCGTTCTACCAACCGCGGATATTCTGAGGATCAATATTTAGGAAGAGGTCGAAACCGGACAAGCCGTAACGATGATGATTATGGTCATTCAGGAAGAAGCAGTTCCCGCATGGGAAGAAGTGGTTCAAGCTCTTCAGGCAGACGCAGCGGACGCAGTAATTCCGGGTATTAATTTTCGAATGACATATTTTATAAACAAATAAGCGTATGAAAAATCAGAAAACCAGTACTGAGACCAATGGCAGTACAAATGGCACAAAGGATGCTAGCCATAAGACTAATAAAACTTCTTTATTAGAAAAGTTTTTTATAGACCAGTTGAAAGATATGTATTACGCCGAACAGCAATTGGTGAAAGCACTGCCGGAAATGCAGAAAGCAACAACGAGTGAAGAATTGGAAGATGCATTTGATGAGCATTTAAAACAAACAGAACGTCATGTAAAAAGATTGGAAAAAGTGTTTCGGCTCGTACGGCAAAAACCAGAAGGAAAAAAATGCGAAGCAATGGAAGGATTAATTAAAGAAGCAAGATCGATAATCAGCGAAACGAAAGAAGGAAGCATGACAAGAGATGCAGCTTTAATAATTGCTGCACAAAAGATAGAGCATTATGAAATTGCGACTTATGGAGGACTGGTTCAACTTGCTATTACTATGGATCTCCATCGTGCTGCTGAATTGCTTGACAAAACCTTACAGGAAGAAGAGGATACAGATACAACTCTTACGCAAATAGCGGAAACATCCATTAATGTTCAAGCGGAAAATGAAGGTGCTTATTCCTGGCAACAGGAACAAAGTATGATGGATGCATAAACACGTTTCTTTGTAACACTAGCGGAATATTGCAGCACTGAAAAACCCGGTTATATAACCGGGTTTTATTTTTTGAAATTTTATTTCAAAATTTCAAAAAGCTATGGTGCAGCATTTCCTGATTCCTTAAAAATATTCCGAACGCTTTTCTTTACATCCAGGTCACTAAGGCCTCCACTTAATCTCTCTGTCGTCCATCCCTGCCATATCCTTTTATCTGTATCAGCATCCATCATGGTTATAGTAACTGTTGCTTCCCTTACAGGAACCTGGTATTGCTGGTATCCCAGAAATTGCGAAGGGAAATAAATAGTTGACCATCTTCTTGTATAAGGGTTATAATAAAAGCGACTATACGGTTGAGAATATACCGGGTCACTTTGTGTTTCTACATTTCTTTCCACCAATACATCATAGCTTACTAATACATCCGGGTTATCTGTTACTTCCTGCCAACCCCATTTATTAAGCTCTGCATTTACTGAGTTATGAACACTTAGATCGGCAAAAGCTGTAGCCCGGCTTGAAGCATCGTTCTCACTTGCTTTTACATCTACCCACGCATAGGTCTTATAATTAGATAGATCAGTGCTGCTATCTTTTTCAACATATGCAGGAGAAGAGCAACTGTAAATTATTGCTGTCGCACATAGTACCATTCCTGCAAACCCTATCTTTTTCATAAAATCGGTTTTACGTTAAAGATTATTTGATACCCGAGGCGATTTTTCTTCAACCGGAGCTCCATCATGATATTCTTCAGGATTACCATTCGGAATTTCTTCCGGATTAATATCATCTCTTCCCCGCGGCCTGTTACCATGTTTCCTTTTTAATTTTTCATCTTGTATATCTGGTTCATGCTGGCCAGTAGAAGGAGATGTATTGGCTTCCTGTTCCGGTTCTTTATTTATTGATCTATCTGGTGGCGGATTTTTTTTAATATCCTTTGCCATAGCCTATATTTTAATGAATTAAAAAATTGATCAAAAAACAATAAACTCACCAATATCTTTTTTGAATGGCTTTTGCTGAATCAAGATGCATTTTTAAAGTCGGTAAGGTTTTATCAGCAAAATTCTTAACATCAATATCCGATGCATTTGATCTTGTATCCTCAAATAAAGAAACTCCATCATTATGAGCTTTGACCATCATTGATATATAGTCTTTATCAAATGCTTTACCTGTCTTTTTATCCATATCATTATACATTTTTTGTTTATCATCCGATATAGTTGCAGGTAGTGCCACGTTTCGCTGATCGGCAAAATTTTTAACTTGCTGGTTTACTGAAGTATGATCTCTCTCCAGCATTGCCGCAAAATTTTTAACTGCATCTATAGTCGCTTTTTGCTGTGCAAGCTTAGCTAATTGTATTTCAGCCATCCCTGAATTAGTGACCTTTTTAAGAAATTCAGAACTTTTTTCATCAGTTACAACAGTACTTGTTGTTGTGACATTTGCATCAGTGGTTGTGTTTGTACTAGTACTTGTATTTGTAGTACTTTCAGTAGTGTCATCATCCGTATCATTACATGCTAGAAGCATAAAACAAAACGCTGGCAGCAAAGCAAAAATCTTTTTCATACAAAAACATTTGATTAAAAATTTATTTCCGGTATAAGTGTATCGGAAATCGTGCCATCAGTAAACAAAAAATGAAATCATTTTTGCACATAATCTCTTACTGGCATGATTTTTTAATGCTTATTATTGTAAGTTTCTTTGGGGTGTTTGATTAAAATTAAATCGGAAACGATTTTTTATTCTGAGATAATACCCATCGAACCTGAACCAGGTAATGCTGGCGCAGGGAAGAGAAACATTTACAAGAGAGTTTCGGCTTCTCCGAAGCTCTTTTTTTTTGGACGAATTCTAAAATCTTATGATTAAAATAAATTGGCAAATTGGCTGCTCGGGGTTTCATTATAAAGAGTGGAAGGGAATTTTTTACCCCGGATCACTTCCCCAAAAAGAATGGTTTAAGTTTTATACTCAGGAATTTAATACCCTCGAGTTAAATGTTTCGTTCTATCGTTTTCCAATTTTAAGTTCTTTGGAAAAATGGTATAATACAGCTCCTGATAACTTTAGTTTTGCTGTAAAGGTTCCCCGTCTGATCACTCATTATAAAAAATTTTCAGGTTGTTCCAGGCTTATCGACGATTTTTATACATTGGTCACAAAAGGTTTAAAAGAGAAATTGGGACCTGTACTTTTCCAATTGCCTCCTAAATACGCTTATACA
>Ga0209486_10001228_pt1 | contig 11195 bp, 11 predicted proteins | sample NCCompost_FD_187518 | JGI IMG/M metagenome (GOLD analysis project Ga0209486, IMG submission 187518) | Agricultural soil microbial communities from Utah to study Nitrogen management - NC Compost (SPAdes) (version 2) | ecosystem: Environmental > Terrestrial > Soil > Agricultural land | place... | reverse complement strand
CAGGACGATAGGCCACGGTATATTGATGTCCCAGCTCATCAGCAATGTTTGCAAACGCTTCACGCAACATTGGACCACCCGGAGTTGAGACAAAACGTCCGCCGGTCCGTTCTGAGAACTGCCTTAACATCGCTGCGGTTTGCGCTCGGCGCGCATGCCTGTAATCCGTCGAAGACATATCAACAGCGTAGATGGTCGCGCCCACGCCTAACGCAGTCTCCAACGCTTTTTCTGAGGTTGTCTTGCTGGAAGTGTCGAGACCATCAGACAGTACAACGATCGCTTTGCGTTTTTCCGGTCGATCAGCGAGCACTTTAGCGCCATTCAAGATCGCATCGTTGAGGGCGGTCATGCCCCGGGCGCTGAGGCCATAGGCCATCGGAGCCAGATCGCGACTATTGGAAAACTCCTGTACCCGCTCAACCTTGTAATCAAATTTATAAACGGCCGCTACGTCGTCAGCTCTCAACCTGTCCAGGAATCGAATGGCGGCGGAGCGCGCCAGTGTTAGCCTGCTTTCCATGCTTCCCGAAGTGTCGAGCAGTACCACCGAGGCAAATGGCGACTCGTGCATACTAAAACTACTGATCGATTCGACAGGAACTGGTTTGCCGTCTTCCAAGATTGTGAAGTCCGAAAGCTTCAGGCCGGGAACATACTGGCCGGCTTTGTCGGTAACGGTGATATTAAGAACCACCAGCTCAGTGTTTACGCGAACAACATCGTCGTCCTGCGCGTGGAATGGGGTGGCGGTCGAGATGAAGAGGGAAGCGAAAACTAGAAGGGTTAGTTGGAAGCGACGGAAGGCGGTCACGTTTTAAGTAGTCCTGGTTTGCATCCTGAGGACACGGATTAGCTCAAGTAAAACATTAGCTTCATCAATTACGGCAGCTGAGACTACGCGCTTCGGAGTTTTCTCCACGCGCTGTTTTAGAGAGTCGGACAGTTCCAGCATCCTGTCCAGTGCTTTCGTCAAATCCTTGGGCCGCTCTTCCGGATCTTCTTCTTGTTCGGATCCTCCGGCATCGTCGCGAATCTTTTTTACCAGCTTCTCCGCGCGCTCAAGTTTTTTGAGATCTTCCCGACTGAGTTGTTTATTTGCTTTGTAAGCAGTGACCAGGGATTCACTTAAGGCAACAAGATTACGTGCGCGATTGACGTTTTCCTTATGAGCCTTGTCAGCAGCTTCAATATCCCGCTTTGCGCGCATCTCATCTTCCAACGGTGAAAGCTTTTGTTCGTCGCCATCTACATTGCTGGCGTCAACAGTAGATTGAATTCGCCGTTGCGCCATTGCCGGCAGAGCGCAAACGCCGAACAGGGCGATCACGAGGACCGGCTTGATAAGAACCCGAAGTGTGCTGAGCTGAATCATGAAAGTTACTTTGACCTTAACACTCTGACGACTTTTCCGCGCTAACGGTTGTATATGCTAAGACTTCACATCAATTCTTGTCGTCATGCCGACCGCTCACCGATAACTTGAAGAAGGATGGTTCTGCTCGGGTCATGAGATGCACGTCTGGCGACGAACTTAAACAACTGGATCAGGTGTTCACGGAACCCGCGCAGGATTGTCGGGAGAGTTTAGGAACTCGTCACGCTTTGCTCCCAAAGGACGTTTGTCGACGGTGATCGTCTTTGACTCCAGGCGCTCTGGTTGTCGCTTCTGCCCATGGCCTGTGGTGTAGGGCACCAGCTCGTTGCCGGACTTCAATCCAATCAAACGGGCAGAAGCGTAATCCTGTACTGGCAGCTGTATCGAGTAACGGCCTTCCTGATTTGGCTGAAGATCTGCAGGCTCAACGGGCACCAGGCGTGTCTCGGCCCCTGCGCCTTTGCGGGATTTCAACTCCAACTCGATTTGAAGGTTCGAAAGCGCCCCGTTTGAAGTGTTCCTGACTGTGCCCGCGAGCGTGCTCTTGCCGCCACCGATCGTCGCATCGTCTACCAGAATTAGTGCTTTTGGTTCTGGACGAGGCTCGGCGACGGGGATGCTCGCAGCCACTTTTTCAGCGTGACGTTGTCGCAGCATGAAGTAGCCGCCGAGGAGTAAGGCAGCTACGACGACGGCTGCTATTGCCGCGATAATTTTTGGGCCAGTTGAAGTCTTCGGTTCAAGAAGTAGTTCTTCGTGGAAGGAATTACTCATTGCTTACTGAAATACCTGAAGTGATTCTTTAACTCCAATCTTAGTTTTCGATGATGCGTCCCGGTGGAGGGCCACCAGTGATGTTGGTGATCAATACTGTCAGGAACTCTTCTTCCAACAACCCAATCGAGCGCAGCGTAATCCATTCTGCTCCAGTGGCTCCGTCGGTTCGTCCTTCAATTTTTGCGTTTACTGAAACGTTCGCGCTGGTTCCGTCAATAGGTTGCACCTCAACCGTCAACGTGTAGCGACCGCGGGTCCAACCTCGATCGGTGGTGGTTGTGAAATCTGAATAACGGCTCAGTTCAGATTGCGAAACCACGGCGCCTTTGCTGAACGTGTAAGGCTGACTAACGATGATGCCTTCCTCCGGTTTGGATGCGGCTTCGTCGATGACGAGGTTCTGGCTCTTCATGACGTCCTGTAGGGCATTCATGATTACGTCGCGCCGTGCGGTAAACCTGTACGGGTTTGGCAGTGGTGGAACCTCGGGGGCTTTGTCTTTGCCAAAGTCCATTCCGCGTCCGCTTCCCGTATCGGTTTTGGAACCGTTATTACCTTCTGACCTTCCTGCGCCTGTATCGCGCACGCGTTGGTTCGACTTATCAACGCCCTTTTCGGACTGGGCCAATGCTGAAACAGACAGGAAAACTACCAGGAACAATATTGATGTAAAACTTTTCATAAGGAACCACTTTCGTTATGCGGCCATGAAGGGGCAAACGCGATGAGCATAGATTAACCATTAACCAATTACAAGCATCAGGAATCACTTACGCCGTTACATTTTTGTTCCGTTTTTCAGGTGATTACTTCCCATTTGACTGGGCATCGCGCTGCTGTTCCCACTTTCGTAAAGCTTGCACCCCCTGACCAAAATCCCTGTCGTTGTCATAGAAATTATGAGCCCCATCGTTACGGGCCGGCTCACGCACGTAGTACAGATAGCTTGTCACTGCAGGATATAACGCTGCTTCCAGAGAGCTCCTGCCGGGTGACGAAACTGGGCCCGGCGGCAATCCGGAATAGATTCGCGTGTTGTACGGCGATCGCCGTTCCACGTCACTCTTGTAGACCTTGCCGTCATTCCGCCAGCGTCCTTCCAGCTTTGATGCATAAACAATGGTGGAGTCAACGCCCAAAGCCATGTCCCGATTAAGTCGGTTATAAATCACGGAAGAAATTATCGGGCGTTCTTCGCGTAGCTTCGCTTCCGTTTCGATCAATGACGCGATCGTCACGATCTCGCGCGGCGTGTGTTTCAGATTGGCAGCTTGTACAGACCAATCCGGCTTCCACTCCTTGCGAAAGCGTTTGACCATAATCTCGATCAGTTCCTCAGGTTTTGTGTTTGGCGGGAACTCGTATGTGTCCGGGAAGAGGTAACCTTCGAGGTTCTTTGCCAGAGGGTCGAGATCCGAGATCAAGTTAACGTTGTCCATTAACGCGAGGGCGTCGCGGGAGTCAGTAAGCCTGAACTCTGGCAGACGAACCATCGCGTTCGCGATGTCCCAACGGGTCCAGCCTTCAACGATAGTAATTCGCGATAAACGTTGTTCTCCCTGACGCAGTTTTGCGAACACGGCAAGCGGGGAAATCGGCGAAGGGAAGTCGTACTCACCGGCCCTTAGTTGAGAGCCGGTGCCGGTCATCTTCAGGTAAAGCATTAAGGGCCACTTGCTCTTAATAATCCCTTCATGAGCCAGCTTGTTTACGATGTATGGAGGGGAGGAGCCGTGCGGAATCTCGATATATTCCCCCTGCTTGCTGTGTGCGACGGGCGTGCGTAGCTGTTGATACGCCCAGGAGGAGGTGACGCCTGCCACCAACACTACCAGGACCAACACAATCAGAAGAAGACGTTTTAGATTAAGGTTTAACTTCATGTTTCTGCGTAAAGAATTATTCCAATAATTCTCCCTCTCCCTTTGGGAGAGGCCAGGGCAGAAGGCTTGTGCGACTACTGATTTTTGTATTTGAAGGTAGAGTCAAGGTTCGTTGTGAGTCTAAGTGAAAACAATTGTTATGTTGAAGTCTTGACGCTTCCTCCAAAACAGAAAATTGAAACGTGTCGTAGGCCCCCCCTTAACCCCTCCCAATGGGAGGGGGAATTCAAATCATTTATTTATGAACTTTCTACTCGGATTCTATGCTGCCCAGGAACTAAGAAATCATTCAGGATAACCGCCGCCGCCTCGCTGTCAACCAGCGCTGAGACCTGGGGTCCGCGTCGGCCAGTCTCGCGTAGATTTTCCTCCGCCTGCCGCGAAGTCAACCGCTCATCCTGCAGATAGACGGGCAAGTCCAGCGACTTCGCAAAGTTGGCAGCAACCGAGCGTATCTCTTCTGCAGCTTCCCCGGCCGAACCATTTAGTCGTAGCGGTAAACCAATCACGAGGGTTTTAGCGTCAAAGCTTTTGATTAATTGGTCGACGACGCTCAGCAGGTGCTTCCAGTTAGTTCGGGGGATGGCTTCCAGTCGGGTAATCGAAATTGACAACGAGTCAGACACCGCCGCTCCCACTCGCTTTTGGCCAACGTCTAAAGCCAGAACGGGAGCTGCGAAGGATTTTTCAGAGTCGTTTTTCACTTCGTTTTTGAGCGTTAACCTCCACCCGAAAGTGAAACAAAAAGTTCCCAGAAACTCAGGTTGCACACCATTTAAGCCAACTGTATCATACGAATGTATCAGCAGTGTGGCTCATCAAAAGCGCATGTCGCGTAGCGCTGCATTGCCTGGTTTAACGCATTAAAGCACGAGGTAACCGATGTCATTTCGCACCAAGTTCGCACTTATCCTAATGTCCGCCACTTTGGCGATTTATACCGTCGTTGGCGGCTGGATTTCCACACGGGCCCAGCAACCGGCTAACGATCCAAATGCTCAGATGCGCATCTTTGAGAGCGTGCTGCAGCACATCCAAAACGACTATGTGGATACTCCGGATATGGAAAAGGTTCGCGGCGGCGCGCTGCGTGGCCTGGCTTATGGACTCGATCCGTATTCGACTTATCTCACACCGGAACAGGTTCGCCAGTACAACGAAGACTCCAGGAGTTCGCAGGTTGGGATTGGCGCCGAGCTCTCGCAGGTGGCTTCCTATCTTTATGTAATAGCCCCGGTGAAGGGTTCGCCTGCTGATTTGGCGGGCGTCAGGGCTGGAGACATAATCGAGTACATCGATACCAAAGCCACGCGTGACATTTCACTCTACGACGCAAAACAACTGCTGAATGGAGCACCAGGTTCTGAAGTTAAGCTGCGGATTCTGCGTGCCAACGCCCGACCGCTTACCGTAGCCGTCAAGCGTGCGGCGTTCAAAACGCCGGCGGCCGAAACGCGAATGGAAGCCGGACGCATCGGCGTTGTTCGTATCAACAGCATTGCATCAGGTGATGCATCGGAGATTCGCAACCGGGTACAGGATCTAATCAAACAGGGCGCGCAGAAAATGATATTAGACATGCGCGGCACTGCCGGCGGTTCGATTGACGAAGCCGTCGCCGTGGCAAACCTCTTCATCAAGGATGGAATGCTTGCGCAAACGTCAGGCAGAGAAGGCAAATCGTTAAAAACGTTCAGCGCGGATCCCAAGGCCACAATTTTCCACGGGCCGGTTGTCGCCATGATTGATACTGGCACGGCAGGGGCTGCAGAAGTCGTTGCGTCGGCCTTCCTCGAACGCAATCGCGGACAGGTTGTCGGCGAGAAGAGCTTCGGCGCCGGCGCGGAGCAGACATTGTTTACGTTACGGGGCGGCGACGGTCTCTTGTTGACGACGGTGAAATGGGCATCCGCCAGCGGTAAACCTTTCCTTGGTGAAGACCGCGCGCGTTCAGGTGTTGCACCTTCAGTTGAAGTGAAACGTCCTGAACTCGCGGAGGCTCTGGATCCGGAAGAACTCGCTGAGAATGAGGATGAGCCGTCGGCTCAGCCTCCTACCGAGACTCGTCCTCCGACTCCAGAAGTTATGGCGCCAAGACCGCCCGCCGAAGACGTTCAGTTGAAGAAAGCTCTAGAGCTGTTGCGGGAAAGCAAGGCGCCATTACAGAGGGCCGCCTAAACTCAACTCACTTAATCAACAAGGCCAGGAGTCGTTCCTGGCCTTTTTATTTTGCCCGGCATTTTTCCTAGAGTAAACAATGTTGAGAGTTCAAGCTTTAGCTTGCGTCCTGGGCTAATCAGCAACCTAAAGGTTGAACTCTGAACATTGTCTAGCACCGCTATTGGCGAAAATGGCCACATTCCGTTCGATATCGGTCGTTAATAAACCCATATCGGGTAAACGACATTTAGGAGCGGCCGATCAATATTGGTCTTTGATTGCGATACTCTTGCGTCTGCTGCCCATCCTCCTAAAAAGTGACGAAATTGCTAGCAGATCGCAGCCAGCAAATTTTTTTTCACTCTATCATCATATCTGCGGTAATAAGGAACACATGTTGCTAATTACAGTAGCGCTTAGGCCGCGAACCAATTATTAGCAAGGAGAGTTTGAGATGATCATGACTAACAAATTACTGCCGGTAGCCTTGATTGCTGCTCTAATCGGCGGTTCTGTTGGCGCTCTGGTGATGCATTCAAGAAACACGAGTTCTAACCAGACGGTTGCGCAGGACACTGCCAGACCAGTCGACGCACAATACGCTGGATTGCGAACGACTGAAGCTCAGCGGGATTCATACGTCCCTGCCGAGTTTGACACTACTGCAGAGCAGACTGCGTACAAGTCAGGTTTCGCCGATGGATTCAGAGCGGCTGAGGCTGGCGTAGTTGGAGAGCGTGCCGACGCTACTTCATATGCAGCACCTGCACCTCGAGTTGTTTACAGAAACACCAGTCGCGCTAGTAACCGCACCGCGCGTGCTTCATCGCGTCAGGTCTACTACGATTACCAGGAGCCGCGGAAACGCAGCTTCTGGCAGAAGCACCGCGATAAGTTGACGGTTGCCATGGGCGCCGGCGGTGGTGCGGTTGTCGGTGGATTGATTGGTGGTAAGAAAGGTGCAGCGATTGGAGCACTGGCCGGTGGCGGTGGTTCAGCTCTGTACACTTACAAGATTCGTAAACGCGACAATCGTTACTAACAACTAACAAGGGAGTGCGAGGCATGAGGGCGAAGCTCTTCATAGCATCTGGCGCTCTGGCAGCAATGGCGTGGGCAGTTCCCGTTGTGGGGGCTGCCCATTTCCTTGGCACCAGGGCGACAGGTAACGTAAATGCCGCTGTCGTTCGACCAGGCCCAGCAAGGTTTCGCGTGGAAAAAGAGCGGGGGCTGTTGCTGCAGGTTTGGATTAACGGGCGTGGTCCGTATCTTTTCGCAGTGGATACCGGAGCGGGTATGAATGTCATCTCGCAACGTGTCGTAACTGCGGCTGGTCTGCCGACGCGGACAGTTCCGACTACCATCATCGGCGGGCTCAGTAACGCCAGAAGTTTTTCAAACCGCGAAGCGATCATAGATCGCATCGCATTAGACGCACGCGCTAACACGCTGCCTTCGAAACAAGCTGCTTTAATAGTTAAGAACCTGCCGCCCGATCTTGATGGGATTTTGGATCCGACGGAAGCTTTTGCCCCGTTTGGTTATTCAATCGATTTGCCAAACGAACAAATTGAGGCGTTGCCGCCAGGCTCGATCCATCCGGATACGCGTTTGCCCGATGAAGGCGCCATCGTTCCGTGGGTCCGAATGGGCAGTGACAACCGGCCATTCGTTCGTCTTGCTGACGGCCGCACTGCATTAGTGGACACTGGATCAGTCTTTGGCCTGGCGATTAACGGACGTGACGCAGTGATCCTGGGGCGCGATGGCTTGCGACGCACGGACTCAGTCCGTGATATCGGCGGTGGTACTCTCGTGGCACGTCGGGTGAACCCGACGACCATCAGCATTGGTGGTATGGAATTGCGAAGGATACCAACCGACTTATTGTTTGGTGTGGATAAGAATGCGCCGGTGATTCTTGGTCGCGCCGCGTTGAGGCCATTCAGAATTTCATTCGATCCACAACGGAAATTAATCCAATTTTTGACCGTTTCGGAAGACTAGTCGTTTCGTGTATTTCGTGTGATTCGTGTAATTCGTGGAATTCGTGGATCGCTTTTCGACCATAACAACGATCCACGAATTACACGAATACACGAAATACACGAAATACGAAAGCCTACCTTACGGGGAACTATGAGACGACACGCGCTGTTTAATTACCTGCTTTACAGTCTGATTGTGGCCTCGCCTATGGTCTCTTTGGCCCAGCAAGGCTCATCGGCACCTTCAGCGCGAAGCGATGGCATCGTCAATAAGAGTCAAAAGCAAGAACCCGAGGCAGAGGTTATTCGCGTTGAGACCAACTTGGTCAACACCCTATTCACCGCAGTTGATAAAGATCGACACTTCGTCACCACGCTAAAGGCCGAGGACATTCGGATATTCGAAAACGATGTGCCCCAAGCGATCAGTGTTTTCGAGCGCGAAACTAACCGGCCGCTGGCCCTCGCGATTCTGATCGATACCAGCGAGTCTCAGGTTGGTGTGTTGGAACTGGAGAAGCGTGCGGCGAGAGTTTTTGTGGATCATGTGCTTCGCCCTGACATGGACCAGGCGACGATCATCTCTTTCACCGGCAATCCACGAGTCGAAGAGCCACTTACCAACAACCGGTCAAGACTTCACGCGGGAATCGCGCGGATCACCCGAGGACTTTCGCCGGAAAACCAGTACCGCATGGCCAACGATCTCGACCCGTTGCCGAAAGAGCAGGACTCGACCGGTTACACCGGTATCTGGGACGCTGCCTGGGAAACAATCGAAAACCATCTGGCCCATGCACCTGAGCGGTCGCGCCGCGCCATCATCCTGTTATCGGACGGTGATGATACAAGCAGCACCATCAAGCGTCAGAATGTCATCGACTATGCGGTGAAGAATGACGTGGTGATCTATTCGATCGGTATTCGTGACGAACAGTTTCCGCTAGGGAAGTTGGATTCCGGAGCGTTAAAGAAAATTTCAGATCGTACCGGCGGCCGCGCCTTTTTTCCGTCTGAGGCCGCGGGATTGCAAAGCGCGTTTACGCGAATCGATCAGGAACTGCGCTCGCAGTATCTAATTGCCTACACACCCACCAATCCCAACCGCGATGGTTCCTACCGCCGGATTCGCATCGAGATATTGAATTCTCACCTCCGCAGTGAAAAAGTCCGTCTGCTGTTTCGCGAAGGCTACTACGCGCGGAAAGGGAACTAGTAGTTCGTGTAATTCGCGGATGCCGTTTGCCAGGATGAAAGGCGATCCGGAAATCACACGAAATAACACACACAAAATCCGCCAGTAGGGTCCTGAAGTGTTTAGAATGCGACTTTAAAGAACCATATTGACCAGGGCGGAATTCGGTGTAAGGCATTGGGCATTCTCCGAATCCGGAAAACGCCCGAACTGCGGACAAAGGTCTTGGCATCAGACTTTTAAACAAATATACCCCTGACTACGGGCGCGCATAAGTGCCAGCGTTCAGAAACTTGATGACCGATGTCGTCGGGCTTCGTTCCGACAGATTGATTGCCCTTAGAATGCAATCCACAGACAGGCTAATACGTTACGCAGTCAATAAGTTTTGATCTCCGAAACACACACATCCTCGAGACTCACACATCAATGAAGAAATTACTTATTTTAGTCGCAGTTTTTCTGCTCTATCCCTCTGTAACTCTCACAGGGCAAGATCCCTTGTCGTTAATTGAGAAGCTCGAAAAGATAACTAAGGAGAGGGAACCGGATTGGACGCTCGATCGCAAGCTGCCAACTGATCAAATCGTGGTGCTTCGCTGGTCGTCCGGCGAAAACAGAATTTTCATGTCCATATTCCTCACGGCCTCATCAGATAGGGCGAAAGAGGCGTTAGACAGGACCGTCGCCAGCATGAATGAGCAGACCGGCGCTAAGCCAAAAACGATTCCGGACCTGGGTGAAGAAAATTTCATGTGGCCAGGCGATAGCGCCGGTAGTTCTGCGAGGTTGGCCTTTAGACAGGGCAAAATTCAAGTCCTCTTATTCGCCCCTACCGAGGACATCGCAAAACGTTTCGGGGTTTACGTCCTTGACACTTTACCAAAACCGAAAGAGCCTAAGGTCCAAACGAGCCAGCCAAACTGGAAAGAGTATTCATCTGCGGAAGGCAGATTTTCTATTCTGTTCCCAGGAAAACATACCGAAGAGACTCGGGTAACTCAGTTAGCTCCGGGAGTCGAACTGCGGCTCCGCATTTACAAACACGATACAGTGGCCGAATGTTCAGTGATGTATTCAGACTACCCGATGCCCCTTGATGACCCCGCCGTCGCAAACAGTGTGTTGGACGCTGGCGCAAGAGGGGCGGCCGCAACAATCAACGCCGAAGTGCTTGAACTGAAAGAGATCACTCTTGATGGATTTCCGGGACGCTATCTGAAAGAGCGACTCACGAGCAAGGAAATCATGAGGGTCAAAATGTACCTGGTGGGCCAACGTTTGTATCAGGTCGCTATTACCACTCCTGCGGAACAAGGCCTGTCTGCGGACAAGATAAAAACTTACGAAGCAATGGCTGACAAATTTCTCAGCTCATTCAAGGTGGTAAAGAAGGAAGAGAAGAAGTTAACCGCACAAGTTGGCCAGCGACTTACACCACGGATCACTTTTCATTAAAATGGTTTTTCGACTTTTCGCCGTTCGATTATTCCAAGACTGCTTCCAGGAGACTTCGTAATGAAACGTTCACGCACACTTCTATTGGCACTGTCTGTCATCGTACTGCTCCCTGTATTTGGCTGGTCAGCAACTGCTCATGCGCAAACAAAAGAGAGGTTTGTCGTGGAAACCGGTATCGTCGCCCTGCCTTCGACCCATGAGCTTCGCGTCACGGCAGCCACCGCATCTGTGAACGATACAATGACTGTCGGCTTCAGACGGTTGCGGTATAACTAAGGTACTTGTAACAGCAGCGGCGTCTGCGCAAACGAAATCGTGGCGGACGATTCGTCAGGTCCGCTGAAAATTGCACA
>Ga0209486_10001227_pt1 | contig 11200 bp, 4 predicted proteins | sample NCCompost_FD_187518 | JGI IMG/M metagenome (GOLD analysis project Ga0209486, IMG submission 187518) | Agricultural soil microbial communities from Utah to study Nitrogen management - NC Compost (SPAdes) (version 2) | ecosystem: Environmental > Terrestrial > Soil > Agricultural land | place: USA... | reverse complement strand
AAGAAGTGGATAATCCGGATCGTTCTGGTTCTCGTGATTCTAGTTGTTGCGGTCTTTGTTGTAGGCGCTTCACTTCCTGAAGAACATCAAGCCTCGCGAACTCTAGTTACAAAGCAATCACCACAGGCCCTCTGGGACGCGATCAACGATCATCCCAGCGAACCGCAATGGCGCACAGACGTTGCGAGTGTGATATCGCTTGGGGAACGCGAGGGCAAGCCCGTCTGGCAGGAGAATTATAAAGATGGGAACAAAGTGACGTTGATAACCACTGAAGCAAAGGCGCCGGCAAGAATGGTTCGCGAGCTGACAGATCTCGAGGGACCATTTAGCGGACGTTGGGAAATCGATATTACGCCTACGCCAGCCGGGAGCAACATCACCGTGACGGAGATCGGCAAGGTTTCCAACCCCATCTTTCGCTTTGTTTCAAAGTTCATAATTGGCCACACAACCTTCATGGAGCGATACCTGAAAGGGCTGGCCGGAAAGTTCGCCGAACAACCGCAGTTCGCCAACTGACCCTACTGAAAATAAGAAGAATCTATGAGAGACATTTATCCGTCGGGTTTTAGGTGCCGGCTGGGACGCAAACTAACATTTCGCGCTACCGGTGCAACGCTTGCAGTTACTGCGATCCTAGTTATTGGTTTCACCGGCTCGGTATCATCACAAACAGTGGATCTCAAGCCATGCGCAGTGGCGGGGGTTGAAGGTCGTGTGTTGTGCGGCACTCACGAGGTTTTCGAAGATCGCGCTGCCAGGACAGGCCGCAAAATTGGGTTGAAGATAGTTGTCCTTGCGGCTACTGGTTCTAACCCGCAACCAGATCCCTTTGTTTATATTCCCGGTGGTCCGGGTTCATCTGCGACAGAAGATGCACCTTATCTCGCCAAGCCTTTCGCGCGCATCCGTGAACAACGAGACCTGCTGTTTGTCGATCAGCGTGGCACCGGGGGATCCAACCCTCTCAATTGTAAATTCTTTGATGAAGCCGACCCGCAGAGCTTCCTGGGATATTTCTTTCCGCTAGCAGATGTTCGCAAGTGCCGCGAGGAACTCGAACCCAAGGCGGATCTAAAACTTTACACAACGCCGATCGCGATGGACGATTTGGATGAAGTTCGCGCTGCGCTCGGGTACAAACAGCTGAACTTGTATGGGGCTTCGTATGGCACGCGTGCTGCGCTCGCTTATCTAAGACAGCATGAGGCCAGCGTGCGCACGGTTACCCTCTTTGGCGTGTCTCCGACAAATCAGTTTATGCCGCGAATATTTCCCCAGGACACGGAACGCGCGCTTCAGGGTGTACTAGCCGAATGCGCAGGAGATGCACAGTGCAGCAAGGCCTTTCCGAACCTTAAGGCGGAAGCAAAACTCGTCCTCGAACGTTTGATCAAAGCACCCGTTGAAGTTGAGTTAATCAAAGGAGCAGCTCGAAACGACAATCAGGCACCAAGCGCCGCGCCGGCAAAATATAAGGTGATGCTCTCACGTGATCTGGTGGCGGAAGCTGTTCGCTACATGCTTTACAATCCGGCCGCAGCCCTGCGGATTCCCTTGTACTTGCACCTGGCGGCTCAGAATAATTTCGCCCCGCTCGCTCAGGCGGCGCTTGATTATCGTCGGGGAATCGTGGCCACAGGCAGCAACGGCATGTACCTGTCGGTTACTTGTGCCGAGGACCTTCCGTGGGTGAAAGCGAGCGAAGCAAAACAACTCGCTGCAAATACATTTCTTGGAGACTATCGTTACCGCCAGCAGTCTGAAGCATGCGCGCTCTGGCCGCGTGCGGAGCTCGGCGCCGGCTACAGTCGGCCGGTCGTATCAAACGTGCCGGTTTTGATTTTTACGGGCGAATGGGATCCGGTGACTCCACCTGCGAATGGGGCCGCCGTCGCACGCCATCTAGCGAAGAGCGTGCACCTGGTTGTGCCGCATGGCGGACACGGTTTCAACGGGCTCGAAGGCACCGAGTGCATCGATCGCTTGCAGGCCGAATTCGTGGCCCGAGGAACAACGGAAGGTTTGAACGTCGAGTGCGTGAAAGTGATCAAGCGTAAGCCTTGGGTACTTTCGATGAAGTAGTGGATCTTGGATGGGGCGTGAGGGGCAAAAGAAATTTTCCATTTATCATTTCCTATTTTTCATTTGTCATCTGGAAATAGTGAACTGCCCAGACGCCAGTAGAAAACCGAGCTTAGTCCTTGGTGCTTTGAACTTAGGTCGCTGATGATCTGAACGGTCAGGATGTCACAACTGCTGAAGCAAAGTTCCAAGCACAAAGTACCAAACACTGCTAAGCACTAAGTACTATATTAGTATTTTCTTCTTGGCGCTCTCTGCGGCTCTTGGCGTCTTGGCGGTTTCACTATTTCCAGATGACAAATGAAAACAGGAAATGATGAGGGGAAATTTCTTCCTTTTCCGCTCGCATCCCTGCCCTGTCCTTAATCAACAACCCTCACCAACACCTCAGCTCCATTGGTCCGGATCTCGGGAACGTACATCGCATGTCCTAAGACCGGTAACGCGTGGAACCCGCCCGGCACCTCGGCGCGCATTTCATAACTCACTTGCCACACTCCCTCCGGTAGCTTGTCGATGAAGAGCGCCACCTTGCGATCGCGGAGTTCCTGATATACCCAGCGAGTGCGTCCCGTAAAATCAGTCGTGGCGGAGTAGTTCATCACTTCTGACTTGTTGCTATTTAGGGCCCCGGCTTTGATCTCTTTCACGAACACATTTTCACCGCTGCGCAATTGCACCGCCTCCAGACCGGCCGGCTTCAAGTCCTCGAACAAGAGATACTCATAATTGTTTTTCGCTTCGATTGTCAGTACCACTTCCACGCGGTCGCCGCTCTGCAGTGTCTCGCCGTCCCTTAACGGCACGCGCTCCGAGACGACTCCTTTCAACAAGGTGGGGTGGTTTACCAGCTTGAAGTATTGGCGACGCACAAAGATTTCGTTACCGGCTGGAGTTAGCGGCTCTTCGAGACTGAAGAACTTCGCTTCCGCGGAAAAGTAGATGGGCCCACTCCCAGAGGTGCGTCGAATCTCAATCGAATTGGCTCCATCGCGAATCACCTGTCGTGGAATTGCAAATTTGCTCGGACCTGCTAAGGCCTGGTCCGCACTAAGCTGGCGGGTCGCCACTAACTGTCCATTGACTAGCAACTCATATCCAAGAGACGGCGAGACTTCCCCGCTCTTCCGCAGGTAATCGTTGAGCGTCAAAACCACAATTGCAGTGTCGCGGGTGTTGCTCCATTGTGCGCCGCGGCGATTCTTGATCAGCCAATTCGTTACCGGCTCGATCAATTTGTTCTGGGGATCGATGGCTAAAAGAGCCCGCAGCGCGAAGGATGTAGCTTCGACGCCGCCGTCAGACCAGCGCCAGTAGATTCCGTCTTCGCCCCAGTGTGCGGTCGCCATCACGGAAGGATCAGAAGCCTGACCGCCACGCTGAACGATGGAAGTGTCTGGCTTAGAATCGAGCTTTACGCCGTTCTCAAGATTACGAACCAGCGTCTGCGCCTCAGCGGTTTTGCTTAGGTGATGCGCCGATAGAGCTAACAACGCCCGTGTGTATGCGTTTAGCCGGTCCCGGTTGGTATAGAGGTTCTCAAACGCCTTGGCTTGAAACTCAGTTGGCCCGGATTCCTTACGCGCAGCACGATGGACGGAGAGGGCATGTAGCATCCAGGCTTGCGAATCATGGTGCGACTCTTCTTCAACAAGTTCCTTATCAAGATACGCTGCCGCACGTTCTGCAACCTCGGGCTTAATTTCGATTCCAGCCTCACGAGCGAGGGCCAAACCCCACAACACATAAGCGGTCATGAAGTGATCGCTTTCACCTTCCTTCCACCAGCCCCAGCCACCGTCCGCATGTTGAAAATTATACAGCCTTTCCAGGCTCTGCTTCGTGATTGTATTCAACTCATTTAGATCGCGCTTGCCTTGGGTATGAGTCTGTACTGCTGTTTCCGGTTCGATCCCGCCGAAGACTCTTCCCATCACTGTCTCGGGCTTCAAACCGAGGTCGCGCAAAGTCTTTACCGTGATTGCCGCCGGCAAAAACCGGCTCATCGTCTGTTCTGTGCAACCGTACGGGTAATCGATTAGGTACGGCAAAGCATCGAGCATCGTGACAGCCAGACTGGGGGCGACTTGAACAGAAAGCGTGGTGGTGTCGGCTCTTCGTGCCGCCGGAATATCCAGGGAAACGGCTACGCTATCGGCGCGCATCTTTCCTGAGCGGGAAAGAAACTTTTCAATCCCGTGTTCATAGACCCTATAACTCTTCTCCATCGCATCGGCGTATTTGTCGCCGCGCGCCTCGATTTTCAATTTCGCTTCGCCCGCGTGCGTGACTGCGACTAGCCAGTCGACGCGGGCTTCACTCCCGGCTTTGACTTCAATTCTTGCCAATTCCCTCTGAATCGGAGCGCCATCAACGATGAGCCGAGAGATAGTTAGGCCCTCGACCTTCAGTGCCGCTGATACGTTAAGCGATTGGTTTGTGTTGTTGTTGATTACGCCTGAGACGGTAACTTGATCGCCAACAACGAAGAACCGGGGCGCTTGCAGCCGCACGATCAGTGGTTGCTTTGTTTTCGTGACTGCGTTGCCGATACCAAACTGATTCCCGGTTGTCGCTACACGAGCGGTAGCCTGCCAGGTTGTTAGTGAGTCCGGATACTTAACCTTGATCGATGCGGTGCCGTTGCCGTTGGTTTGAACATCCGGCTGCCAAATGATTGTCGAGCGAAAATCACTGCGAACTTGCACGGCCGGTGTTTGGCTAGGCGGTCGACTAAGGTCGGCTAGCACGGTTAGCCTGGCAAAAGCACTTTCAGTCCGAGCATTTACAGGTTCATTGCTGATCATCTTTGAGCTCAAGGACAGGCCGTCTACTGCCACAGCTTCATTAACGGCACCGGGGCGCGCTCCAGCACCAATTGCGTGATCTCCCCGGCCCACGCCGGGGCTGCTTGCCGGATAGGCGTAACGGCGATCCCTTTCGTTATCTTCACCGTCCTTTTTGCGATCAATCAGCTGACCGTCCCTACCCGCAACCAGTCGCGCATAAGACTTCTGGCTAAACGTGCTTTGTGTCTGCACCCGCAGCGTCCGTTTGCGACCGTAGTAAAACTGCCGCGGATCACCAGCATAATCCTGCTGAATGTACTTCACTGATTCATCAATCAAGCCCAAAGCGACTTCCGCGGCAACCGGACGACCTTCCGCGTCCCTGGTGGTGATCCAAAGCGTGCCCTCTTGACGCGGTTCATATTGGTCGCGATCCGATTTCAGATCCACGGTCAGAAACTGCCGCACCGGAGGCACAACCAATTGTTTCGAAGTTACGAAGATCTGGGCGTCGCTGATCATGGCGGCATTGAGAAAGATATTGGGTACGTGCTTTTCCTCGATCGGCAATTCGATTAGTTTGGCAGTGCCGGTTACATGCACGACCCGGTAACTCAAAAGATCCTCTCCTTCAACACTAAACAGGACGTAGCGATCGCTTTCAGGCACGACCAACATCACCGGAGTTGTTTGACCTGCTCGCACCGTGTCCTTATCAACCACGATTTCGATTCCCTGCTGCCGATAGCCCAACTCCGTGGAAGCGTTGTTTGCGACAAACACGTAGGTTTCAGCTTTAATCGGCGGCAAGAGTCTTTCACGTTTTGTGGTGCTGATTTGCGAGCCCTGGCTACTTAGCCAGTTGAGGCGATAGTAGCCTTCACGCTCGGTCTGAAACGTCAACTGCGCCACGCCTTCGTCATCAGTCTTCACAACCTGAGTCGCGATATCCTCGTGCTGGTATCCACGAAACTTGAGCAGCCACGGTTTTTGGCCTTTGCCGGGTGCCGGCGGAAAGACCCCGCGCTTTTCTCTTAGGCTTCGCAGTTCTGCGCCCTTAACTTCACGTCCATTAGGATCGAGCCAAACTTCCCACCAGTAGTCGCGTGTGATCTTGACCGTGCCGGTCGTCGCCACTGGCTGTTCATTCGCATCCAAGGCCTTAAAGTTGACGATAATTTTTTCTTGAGGCCGGTAGATGTTTCGTTCGGGGCGCGGGTAGACGTAATAACGGTGACGCGTAACGCGCACGTTATCGGCAGCGACAACTTCACGTCGCGACGAATCAGTGACTCGAGCTTCGACGCGATACTCAAAATCCTGATTGTAGTTTTCTCGCGGGGTGTCGAAAGTAAGAACGGCCTTCCCGGTTGCGTCGGTCTTGATTACTTCTCGTTTGATTACCTGGCCAGGACCGCCGTAGTGGTAAGCGTAGCGACCACTCTGTTCGAAGTCTTCGTAGTACCAGGGGTATTCTCGATGGGGAAACCAGTAGTGATAGAAAGGTTTTTGATAGACAACGACCTCGACTGAAGCATTGCCAACAGGCCCGCCGAAGTAATAGTCAGCTTGAATATTTACGTCAACCTTTTCTCCCAGACGATATGTCTTTTTCTTGCCTGCTACTTCAGGAGTTTTCACCGCCACTTTGAATTCCGGCAGCTTGTATTCCTCGAGCCTGAAAAGGGTCGCCGAACCGATTCCGTTGACGCGTCCCTGATCCCAAAATTGGACGTTGTATGCGCCGAGCGGCAGTTCCTCACCCAGTTCAAAGGAACTCCAGGCGCTGCCAAACGAATTGAGCGTCGCCGTGCCTTCGCTCACCTTTGCGCCGCGCGGATCGGTGATCTGATATTCAACAATCTGATCTGACGGCGTCGTGTAGCCGTCTTTATTTAACCGGCGGGCGATGAATTTCCATTGCACCTTTTCCTTGGGCCGGTATGCGGGCCGGTCTGTGAAGGCGTAAATTCGCCAGCCTTCATCGGGGTGGATGTAGTTGGTGTTGCCGCCGGAGAAAGCTTGCGAATCATTTGGTGCGGTTGCAGTTACAAAAAGAGCGCGTGAGTTAGTGTCGTTCTTTAGAACAAAACTCGCGAGACCATCGCCGTTTGTATTTTGTCTCAACTTACGCCAGTACCATTTATTGTTCTGGTAATAACTTTCCCACAGCGCAACCTGAGCATTCGCTATCGGAGCGCCACTGAGAGCATTCGCGAAAAAGACTACAGCTTGTTTTGGAGTCGTCTTTAAAACTAGTGAAGCATCAGTGACCAGGAGCACGTCGCGAGAGCTTAATGTTCCACTTTTAGCTTCCAGCAAATAAGTGCCAACTGGTAACTTGCCGTCGATACGCAGTTGTTCACTAAAGGGCCGGTGTTGTCCCTTATCGGGCAGTTCCTTCACCCAGCTCTTAACGACTTCTCTTCCCGTCGTTGGTAATCGCTGGATCCAACCGATGTGCTCTTCGGCGGCTTCGCCGTCTTCATCTTCAGACGACCTGGTGAAACGCACGTCGCGAGTCAGATCGATGCGGTAAAGCACGAAGCTGACTTTATTGAGATTGCGAGCATTAAGGGAAAATTGAAGTTCGGAGGTTGGCAGGAAGATATTTGATACGGCGATGTCCAGAGCGGGCTCTGTAATATTTTTTATTTGCTGCAGCGCATGATCGTAATAGCGAGTTTCGCCCTTCTTGAATTCGCGCAGGAGTCGCCGGTAGAGCTCAATGGCTTCAATGTAGTTGGTTTCCTGTTGCCATTGGCCGTCTTCTCGTTGGCGGAGGGTGCCGTAATTGTTCACCCATTCCGCATAGTGATAAAGCGCGTCGTCGTACCATTCAGACTGCTTACCGGCTTTCAGAGCAGCTTCAAATTCATCAGCAACCCGATCCCGCGACTCCCAATCGCCTGCGTTATGGCGCATTGTCATCGCGATCAAAAAATGGAGGTGAGTTTGTTCGTTCTCTTTAGTACTAATCTTGAGCGCATTTTCGAGAATATTTAGCGGAATGTAGTTGCCGTAATAGGTGTAGTAGTAATACTCGTTGCGTGGTGCTTCAGAAGCCTTGAAGACGATCCGCAGGTAGCGCTCGCGAGCGCGTTGAATGTCGCGCTGGCCGCTCCACCAATCGAGTGACTGTTGATAGTGCGGCCAGGCGTTGCCCCAGTTGAGCTGATCGCGGCGTGTCCAGAAGAAGTCGCCCAGCGACTCATGCGCTTCCGCCCAAATATCATCGCGGTCCTCTTCCTTATCTCTAATGCGAATTAGCTCTTCGAGGTGCTTTTGGGCCTGTTCGTACTTCGTATTGTCGGCAGTTTGCGTGGCAGCCTGAGAACGCCAAAGCGTATCGGCAATGCGAAACTCGACCCAGCGCGATTCGGCTTGCGGCAGCCCAGCTTTCTCGATGCCATTGTAAATTTCGTGAGCGCGGGCATAAGAGCCCTCCGCGTAGGCACGTTCGGCAGCTGATTTCAATTGCGGATAGTCTGCCTGCTGCGCGATGCCATGGAAGAGTAAAAGCAGCAGAGCTGCGAATGAAAAGACTTTCATATGTAGTAGTCGGTGCGTTAATTTTAGCTTTGTTTCAGTCAGCCACGCACACCTGTGCCCGTTCGAGTCAGTAAGCAAAGGAGACCTTTTGTTCCGGGCTTGATGAGACTTAAGCCGAGGTGTGCTGTCCGTTAGAACAAACATCGCGCCCGGGAGTTGCCCGACTCTTGTCAGGCCAACTGCTTAATGAACGGATGGTAAGGCGAGACTTGCAGGCAAGATTGCCAATTGTCGATTGCCGAATGGCACTTAGCGGAATGAGGTTAGTACCACCAGGCGGTAGCCGGTGGCTGTTCAATGCGAATTCCAATTACCGATTTCGATTGATTGATCCCATGAGGCGCAATAGGCAATCGACAATTGGCAATCGGCAATGACCCTAACGGTTGGGTTTCCTGGTCGACGGCCGGTAGCGGAGTTGCACCTTGAGGAGCATTGGTTCAGCGGCGCGGACTCCGTCGCGGTAATACACGAGTTGCGGCGCAGGAGCATCAGCTCTTAATACGGTATTGCGATTGGCCCCAGCTTCTTTCTCTTCTTTAGTCCAGGCCTGCCCTGCTCCACCTTCCAATTCCACTGAACCAACCTGGATGCTCCACTGCTTTTCCCACGCTGCGACTTGAGCCGCGGAAAGCTTTTGCGCTTTGTCAGTAATCTCAACGTTGGAAAGCGGTTCTGGTGTGATCAGCATACTGAGAACTTCCGCGACCTGGTCCGGCCTGCTTCGCTTTAAAGTGAAATATGGCGGCCCGTCATCCTGAGCCGGAATCTCGATCAGTTTTCCGACGTCGACTTTGTTGTCGCCGTTGACGGTGCGGGTCGTAGGGAAAATAAGATAAGGGGCACTGAAACTACCATCCGCGTATTGTTCACGGTCAATCACATACAGATAGCCAGTGCGCGCGGCTTCGACGCTCACTCTCACACGGTCTCCAGGAGTAAGTCTGGTGCTTCCCGAAATGCGTTCCGGAATCCAGGCCTCCTCGTCAGATCCTTCCTGTACGAGCAGCCGCTCGCCGGAGTCGGACGCGATCGGACGACGCAAACGCCAAACAGTTACTCCCACAACTGAATCACCGACGACTCCAGTCACAGGGATGGCAGGAGTGGTCAGGCGGTAGCGCCGCGCCCCGGTTCGTTTTGCCTTCACTTTCTTGCCGGATTTGATGAACGCGGTGTCCCACAACCGCCTCGTGGTTTCGTCCTGATCTTGTGCGGCAACAGAGAGGCTGCCGAGGATCAACGCGACAACTACAATCGCGAACCAACAGATTCTTAGCTGGCGACCTGGTGTTTTATTAAACATGGCTAGTACCTCTAATTTGCGCACTCATATTTGAGTTCACTAAGGGCCAATTGGCAATCGCCAATAGGCAATCGGCAATCATTATCGGTCCCTACTCTATATATGAAAGGGCGCTCCCGTACTGTAGTTGCGCCTGTTCCTAATTCCATTCACCCTGCAAAACAAACGCGGCCCAGTAGTAAGGCTGCTGCCACTGTTTTTGCTGCGACATCTCGGCCTGGGCCTGCCGCAAAGCTGCCGCAGGAGACTGCTTCTCCTTGAGCATGCGGCTATAGAAACGCTGCATCAAATCCGCGGTCGCCTTGTCGTTCACATTCCATAAACTAACAACGACGCGCCGGGCCCCTGCATACATGAAACCTTGTGTTAGTCCGACTAATCCCTCTCCTTTGATTTCCTTTCCGAGACCGGTCTGACAGGCGCTCAGCACCACTAACTCGGCGGGCAGAGTAAGGTTGTAAATCTCATGCGCCCTAAGAAAGCCGTCCTGAGGTTGCCCTTTTTGATCTACCAGCGAGAGCACGATTGCCGATAAATCTGGTCGCTCGCTGTCCAAATAGCCATGGGTTGCGAAATGAACATAGCGATACTTGCTTAGCTCAGAACCAGTGGCAATCGACCGGTTTGCTTTAAAGTCTGTCGCTTTTAGATTTCCTGCGTGCGGTGAGACAGCGAGAATCCGGTCTGCTTCCTGACGCGTGAAAGGCAAGCGGCGAATTTTAAGCTTGCCGTCTTCGCCAGCCAGGTGCTCGAGCAATCTTGTGGTCGCCGGTTCACGTGTATCCAGACGTGGTCCGTTGTTTCTAGCGCGCTCTTTAAATCGATCATCGCCAAGCGAAAACACAGGGTCGGCAATCACAGCAACCGCATTCGCCGCCGGCTTGCGCTGAAGTAAGTTCTTTCGCTGAACCGCCAGCGCCGAAGCTGAAGGCAGGCTAATCATCTCGTGATCGAGAATCAGTGCCCGGTATGGGTCGTTCGCTGTTGCTGTCTGGTTTGGCGAAGGCAAGGCAGCAAAGGGGATGAACTGAAGCGCACCATCGGCAACGATAACGAGGCGCTTTCCTTCAAGCTCCGCCCCGACAGGGCCGAGGACCAGTTTACTAAGCTCAGCCGACGACGCCGAGAGTCGCGCATCAGCCGCGACGATACGCTTCTGTTTTTGCGCAGCGCTTTCTCCTAAGACAGGAGTACTACGGCTGGTCAGCAAGCTGTAAACTTCCCTGGCGTACTTTTCGATCTGCTCCCGGTTCGCCAACTCATAGCTTCGCAAACCACTCTTTGAGACCACCCAGAGGTAACTGCGCTCTTTACCAAGCGAATATTCCAACAGCAAGGTGCTTGAATCTAGCTGTTCCTGAATCTCTCGCAAGTTAAGCGGCTGCGGCTGCGTCAGAGCAGCGTAGGCGGGACTGGTGCTTCGAATCGAGGCCCGCACTTGTGTGTATTCATCTTCGATTGCTCT
>Ga0209486_10001226_pt1 | contig 11208 bp, 6 predicted proteins | sample NCCompost_FD_187518 | JGI IMG/M metagenome (GOLD analysis project Ga0209486, IMG submission 187518) | Agricultural soil microbial communities from Utah to study Nitrogen management - NC Compost (SPAdes) (version 2) | ecosystem: Environmental > Terrestrial > Soil > Agricultural land | place: USA... | reverse complement strand
CAAAATTGATTTGACTCAGATCCGAGCGATGGCTGCCTAACGCAAGCCCGCAATCGAAGATTTGTAGAGCGCCGCCTCGGCGTTCGGGAGTATGGAATGTCGGAAATGGAAGTCGCCCGTGCCGGTCACGGCGAGAAAGCCGAAACGGTTGCCGCAGTACATCAGCGGCTCAAATCGGCCAAGATGGCCATCGTGACGGAATACCGTGGTCTCAGCGTGGGGCAAATTACCCGGTTGCGCCGTGAAATTCGACAGGCGTCAGGCGAATATCAGGTGATCAAAAACACTTTGGTGCGCCGAGCGCTGCAAGATACCGTTTTTGAGGATTTGGAGAAATTACTCGAAGGACCCAACGGCTGGGTTTTCGCGTACGAAGATCCGGTCGTGTTGTCCAAGGCGCTCATCAAATTCGCCGACGACAATGACAAGCTCAAGATCAAGGGCGGTGTTTTTGAAGGCAAGTTCATGGACACGGCCGGCGTCAAGATACTATCTCAGATGCCGAGCAAACCCGAACTTCAGGCCAAATTGCTAGCGATGATCAACGCTCCGGCAACGCAGCTCGTGCGACTCGTGCAGGAGCCCGGCGCGCGGGTGGTAAGGTTGATCGAGTCGCTGCGCAAGACTAAGGGCGAATAACGAAAAATTCTCAACGAAAAAATAAAAAGGGGGATTTATGGAAGGCGTATCGAGAGAACAGGTTAAAGATTTTATCAAGAACATGACGCTGATGGACGCGGCGGCTCTGGTCAAAGAGCTCGAAGAAGAGCTTGGGGTCAGCGCGGCGGCGCCGGTAGCGATGGCGGCAGCGGCGGCGGGGCCGGCAGCGGCGGTGGAGGAGAAAACCGAGTTTAATGTCATTCTCGCCGAAGCCGGTGAGAAGAAAATTCAGGTTATTAAAGTCGTCCGTGAGCTCACAGGTTTAGGTTTGAAGGAAGCCAAGGACCTCGTCGATGGCGCCCCAAAGCCGGTCAAGGAAGCCATTCCCAAGGCCGAAGCCGAGACGATCAAGAAAAAACTCGAGGAACAGGGCGCGAAAGTCGAAATCAAGTAGGTCCGTTGGAGGCGGTGTGAGGGGTTTTCTAAATGCTGGATCGTTGACCGAAAGTTCGACAAGGAGAGCGCATGGCGTTTCAAGTTGCCAATAATCTGAGATTTAGACGGAGCTTCGGGAGAATCAGAAAAATCATCGATCTGCCTTATTTAATTGAAATTCAAAAGAACTCGTACGAGCTTTTTTTGCAAAAAGATGCCGCCCCGGGCGAGCGTCAAAATATGGGCTTGCAGGAAGTCTTTAGGTCGGTTTTTCCCATCAAGGATTTCAACGAAACCTCGTCGTTGGAGTTTGTGAGTTATTCCCTCGGTGAACCCAAGTATGACGTCGAGGAATGTCATCAGCGCGGCATGACCTTCGCCGCGCCATTGAAGGTCACCGTGCAACTCGTGCTGTGGGACGTGGACCAACAATCGGGTTCGCGCAGCATTAAGAACGTCAAGGAGCAGGAAGTTTATTTTGGCGAAATTCCGCTCATGACCACCAACGGCACGTTCATGATCAACGGTACCGAGCGTGTGATCGTCAGCCAATTGCATCGTTCGCCCGGTGTCTTCTTCGAACATGACAAGGGAAAAACTCACGCCAGCGGCAAGCTGCTCTATTCGGCCCGGGTGATTCCTTATCGCGGTTCTTGGGTGGATCTCGAATTCGATCCGCGCGACATTATTTACGTGCGCATCGACCGCCGGCGCAAGTTTCACGCCACCGTGCTGTTGCGGGCGCTCGGCATGACGACGGAAGATCTGCTTAACTATTATTATCGCAGCGACACGATTGTTTTCGACGCGCGCAAGCCATCGTTGGTTTTCAACCCCGGTCAGTTGCTCGGCGCCAAAGTAAGCGCTGACGTGCGCGACCCAAAAAACAACGAAATTATCGTCAAGGAAGGCAAGAAATTCACCCGGCCGATCCTCCGCCAGATGGAAGCGGCCAAGGTGAAGCATGTGCCGATCGCATGGGAAGATATCTTGGGACGAGTGGCGGCGCACGATATCGTCGATCCGCAGACCAAGCAGGCGATTGTCGAGTGCAACCAGGAAATCACCCAGGAGAAACTCGATCTGATCCGCGAGAAGGGAATTCATCAGGCCGAAGTGTTGTTCATCGATGAATCCAGCGTCGGCCCATACTTGCGAAATACATTACTGCAAGATCGCATCAAGTCCCCCCAAGATGCGATCTTGGAGATCTATCGGCGCTTGCGGCCGGGCGACCCGCCAACGGTGGAATCCGCGACGAATTTTTTTAATAACCTGTTTTTCAACCCCGATCGTTACGATCTCTCGAAAGTCGGCCGACTCAAACTCAATCACCGGCTGAAATTAAATATTCCTCTCGAGCAGGGAACCCTTCGTAAGGAAGATATTCTCGAAGTCGTGCGTTACCTGATGGAACTCAAGAATGGCAACGGCTCGGTGGATGATATCGATCATCTCGGCAACCGCCGCGTGCGCGCGGTCGGCGAGCTTGTGGAAAACCATTTCCGCGTCGGCCTCGTGCGCATGGAACGGGCGATCAAGGAAAAGATGAGCCTGCAAGACATTGAAACGTTGATGCCGCAGGAACTCATCAACTACAAGCCCGTTTCCGCGGCGCTCAAGGAATTTTTCGGCTCGAGCCAGCTTTCGCAGTTCATGGACCAGACCAACCCGCTTTCCGAGATCACTCACAAGCGGCGCCTGTCTGCGCTCGGTCCAGGTGGCCTGACTCGGGAGCGGGCCGGATTCGAAGTTCGGGACGTGCATCCGACTCATTACGGGCGTGTCTGTCCGATCGAGACGCCGGAAGGACCGAATATCGGTTTGATCGCATCGTTGACAACTTATGCGAGGGTCAATGATTTCGGCTTTATCGAAACGCCCTATCGCGAAGTTGAGAATGGCCGTGTCAGCGATCGCATTCGCTACCTATCGGCTCTCGAGGAAGAAGATCACGTCATTGCCCAGGCCAATGCGCCAATCGACGGCCGCGGCAATTTCACTCTCGACCTGGTCTCCGCGCGCAAAGGCGGCGAGTTCGTCATGGCGCGTCCGGAAGAAGTCAATTTTATGGACGTGTCGCCCAATCAGCTGGTCAGCGTCGCTGCTTCGTTGATCCCGTTTTTGGAGAACGACGACGCTAACCGGGCGCTCATGGGCTCGAACATGCAACGCCAAGCGGTGCCGTTGCTTCGAACCGAGGCGCCGTTTGTCGGAACCGGAATGGAAAAAACCGTAGCGCGCGACTCCGGCGTGACGATCGTGGCCCGGCGCGATGGTGTCGTCGAGAGCGTGGATTCGACGCGTATCGTCATCAAGGCGGATAAAACTTCAGGCGCGCGCGACACCGGCGTCGATATCTATAATCTGATCAAGTATCAGCGCTCGAACCAAAACACCTGCATCAATCAGCGTCCGATCGTTGTCGTCGGCGACCAAATAAAAGCCGGCGATGTCGTGGCCGACGGCCCCTCGACGGAGATGGGTGAGCTGGCGCTCGGGCGCAACGTTGTCGTCGCGCTGATGCCTTGGGGCGGTTACAACTTTGAAGATTCGATTCTCATCAGCGAGCGGGTGGTCAAAGAAGATATCTACACCTCGATTCACATCGAAGAGTTTGAGTGCGTCTCGCGCGACACGAAACTCGGTCCCGAAGAGATCACCCGCGATATTCCGAATGTCGGCGACGAGGCGCTGACGGATCTCGACGACAGCGGAATCATCCGGATCGGCGCGGAGGTCAAGCCTGGCCACATTCTTGTCGGTAAAATCACGCCCAAGGGCGAAACCCAGCTATCGCCCGAAGAGAAGCTCTTGCGCGCGATTTTCGGCGAGAAGGCCGGAGAAGTGCGCGACACCTCCTTGCGGGTGCCCCCTGGAGTCGAGGGCACCGTCATCAATGTGCGAATTTTCTCGCGCAAGGGCTTGGGCAAGGACGATCGCAGCAAGACCATCGAGGAAGATGAGATCATTCGCCTGAGAAAAGACCAGCACGACGAGATTCGCATTTTACAAGACGGCGCGCTGCGACGTTTGAAAAAGCTTTTGGCGGGGCGCCGCTTGGCCGGCCGAATCAGCGACGACAGCCGCAAGGTGTTGCTCAACAAAGGTCAAGAGTTGACCGAGGAGGACCTTGACCAGCTGCCGATGTCTTACTGGAGCGAGATTCGAGTCGACAATGAATCAGTGGAAAATGAGCTCGGACGAATCATCGAAAGCACGTCCAGTCAGGTCAATCTGATCAAGCGCAATTTCGAGGACAAGATCGAAAAACTCAAAGGCGGCGATGAGCTTCCTCCGGGCGTCATTAAGATGGTCAAAGTCTTTGTCGCCATCAAGCGCAAGCTTCAGGTCGGCGACAAAATGGCTGGCCGGCACGGCAATAAGGGCGTCATTTCCCGAATTCTCCCCGAAGAGGACATGCCCTATCTGGAGGATGGGACGCCGGTTGACGTCGTCTTGAATCCTCTCGGCGTTCCTTCGCGCATGAACGTCGGTCAGATTCTCGAAGCTCACCTCGGTTGGGCGGCGCGCAGTCTCGGGCAACAAATCGACGAAATGCTGCGCACCCACGCCGGCGACGGTGATGGCCTGCGGCGGCGTTTGAAAGAGTATCTCAGCACGCGCGAGGCTAATGAACTGATTGACGGTGCCAAAGAGGCGGAAATCGTCAAGCTTGCCGAAAAGTATCGTGAAGGCGTTCATATCGCGTCGCCGGTTTTCGACGGTGCCGCGGAAGAAGAGATCTTTAATCTGTTTAAGAAAGCCGGTTTGCCGGCAACGGGCCAGGTTACCCTCTGTGACGGCCGGACCGGCGAGCGTTTTGACGGCAAGGTCACCGTAGGCGTCATGTACATTATGAAATTGCATCACTTGGTTGACGATAAGATTCATGCCCGTTCGACCGGTCCGTATTCACTTGTTACCCAGCAACCCTTGGGCGGCAAGGCGCAGTTCGGTGGCCAGCGGCTCGGCGAAATGGAAGTTTGGGCGCTGGAGGCCTACGGCGCGGCGTATACGCTGCAGGAAATGCTCACGGTCAAATCGGACGACGTGGTCGGCAGAACGCGTATGTATGAGGCGATCGTCAAAGGCGATAATCTGCTGGAGCCCGGGTTGCCGGAATCTTTTAACGTCATGGTGAAAGAACTCCAGAGTTTGGGCCTTGATGTGGAGTTGGTTGAGGAAAAGTAGCCAAGCCCGCTAGGGTTGTACTGCTCAAATGGGAGGTGGTGCGTTATGGAAGATCTATTTAATTTGTTCGAAAAGCCGAAGAATCCGTTAAGTTTCAACGCCATCAAAGTATCGGTCGCTTCGCCGGAAAAGATTCGTTCTTGGTCCCACGGCGAGGTCAAGAAACCGGAGACGATCAACTACCGGACGTTCAAGCCTGAGCGTGACGGTCTATTCTGCGCCAAAATTTTCGGACCGACGAAAGATTACGAATGTAACTGCGGTAAGTACAAACGCATGCGCCATCGCGGCGTCGTCTGCGAGAAATGCGGCGTCGAAGTCATCCAATCGAAGGTGCGCCGCGAACGCATGGGCCATATCGAGCTTGCGACCCCGGTTGTGCATATTTGGTTTCTCAAAAGCCTGCCGAGCCGCATCGGCGCGCTGCTCGATATGTCGCTCAAAGAGATCGAGAAAGTTCTCTATTTCGAGTCCTACATCGTTATCGATCCGGGGGAAACTCCGCTCCAGTACAAGGAACTTTTAACCGAAGCCCGTTATCGCAAGGTGGTGGAAGAGTTCGGCGGCAAATTTGTCGCCGAGATGGGCGCTGAGGCGATTCGGAAACTGCTCAAAGCGATCGATGTAAGCAAGCTGTCCGAAGATCTGCGCCAAGAAATGCGCGACGCAAACTCTGAAGTGCGGCGCAAAAAAATGGCCAAGCGGCTCAAAGTCATGAACGCATTCCGAAACTCAGGCAACCGGCCGGAATGGATGGTCATGGAAGTTGTTCCCGTCATTCCGCCCGATCTGCGTCCTCTTGTGCCTCTCGATGGCGGGCGTTTCGCGACCTCGGATCTGAACGATCTCTACCGCCGCGTGATTAATCGCAACAACCGGCTGAAACGACTCATGGAGTTGAGCGCGCCGGACATGATCATCCGCAACGAAAAACGCATGCTGCAAGAAGCCGTCGACGCGCTATTCGACAACGGACGGCGTGGCCGGGCCATTACCGGCCAGAATCGCCGGCCGCTGAAGTCCTTGAGCGACATGCTCAAGGGCAAGACCGGTCGTTTCCGTCAAAACCTGCTCGGCAAGCGCGTCGATTACTCCGGCCGTTCGGTAATCGTCGTCGGTCCAGAGCTGCGTTTGCATCAGTGCGGACTACCCAAAAAAATGGCTCTCGAGCTCTTCAAGCCGTTTATTTACAACAAGCTCGAGGAGCGCGGCCACGTTACGACGATCAAAAGCGCCAAGAAAATGGTCGAACGAGAGCTTCCCGAGGTTTGGGATATTCTCGATGAAGTGATCCGCGAGCATCCGGTGCTCCTCAACCGCGCGCCCACCTTGCATCGCCTCGGCATTCAGGCCTTCGAGCCGATCCTGATCGAGGGCAAGGCGATCCAGCTTCATCCGCTCGTTTGCGCCGCCTATAACGCCGATTTCGACGGCGATCAGATGGCGGTCCACGTGCCGCTTTCCGTCGAAGCGCAGGTCGAAGCGCGCGCGCTGATGATGTCGACGAATAATATTCTGTCGCCGGCAAACGGTAAGCCGATTATTGTGCCGACGCAAGATATCGTGCTCGGACTTTATTACATGACGAGGGATCGGCTGCATGCCAAGGGTAGCGGCCGCCTTTTCAGCAACCCAAGCGAAGTGCGCATGGCCTACGATCAAGGCGAGATCGACTTGCAGGCGCCGATCACGGTGCGGATCAACGGCGAGCGGCTGGATACCACCACCGGTCGGATCTTGCTCTATGAGATCGTCCCGGAAGTGATTCCGTTTAAGGAAGTCAATCGGGTGATGAAAAAGAAGGAACTCGCCAACCTGATCGATGTCAGCTACCGGCTGGCGGGGAACAAGGCGACGGTCATTCTCGCCGACCGGCTCAAAGACCTCGGATATCAAAACGCGACTCGGGCGGGTATCTCGATTTCCATCAAAGACATGGTTATCCCGCCGAGCAAGGAAGATCTCTTGAAGAAGGCGCACGAAGACGTGCGTGAAATCGAAGAGCAGTACAAGAACGGCTTAATTACAGACGGCGAACGCTACAACAAAGTCGTCGACATTTGGGCTGAGGTCACGGATCGGATCGCCGATGAGATGTTGCGGGATTTGGGTTCGGAAAAAGTGACCGACGACCAGGGCCGCGAGATCTCCGTGCCGAGCTTCAATCCCATCTTCATGATGGCGGATTCGGGCGCTCGCGGCAGCGCACAACAGATTCGCCAGCTTGCCGGCATGCGCGGTTTGATGGCGAAGCCTTCGGGAGAAATCATCGAGACGCCGATCACGGCAAATTTCCGCGAAGGCCTTACGGTGCTGCAGTATTTTATCTCGACCCACGGCGCGCGCAAGGGTCTCGCCGATACGGCGTTGAAAACCGCCAATTCCGGCTATCTGACGCGCCGTCTTGTCGATGTAGCGCAAGACGCGGTCATTGGTGAGGACGACTGCGGCACCATGGACGGCATCGAAATGACGCCGTTGATGGAAGGCGGTGAGATCATCGAGCCGCTTGGCGATCGCGTGCTCGGACGCGTCGCGCTGGACGAGATTCGCGATCCGTTTACCGGCGATGTGATCGTCAAAGCGAATCAGGAAATCAATGAGGAGTTGGTGCAGCGTATCGAGGACGCCGGTTTGGAGCGGATCAAGATTCGCTCGGTGCTGACGTGCGCTTCGCGCCGGGGCGTGTGCGGCATGTGTTACGGACGCGATCTCGGGCGCGGCCATATGATCAACTTGGGTGAAGCAGTCGGCGTGATCGCGGCGCAATCCATCGGCGAACCCGGTACTCAGCTGACGATGCGGACATTCCACATCGGCGGCACCGCCAGCCGCCGCGCCGAGCAAACCACCCTGGAATCACGTAACGACGGTTTTATCAAGTTCATCAACGTCAACACGGTAACGAACAAGGACGGCGATCTCGTCGTCATGAACCGCAACGGTGAAATCGCGATCGTCGATTACCCGGAAGGTGAAAAAGGGCGTGAGCGTGAACGCGAGCGCTATCCGGTGGTTTACGGCGCCAAGCTCAAGAAAAAGGACGGCGGCCAAATCAAAGCGGGAGAACTTTTGGCGGAATGGGATCCCTACACGATCCCGATTCTCACAGAGGTGAGTGGAGTCGTCAAATTCGGTGACGTCATCGAAGGCGTCACGATGGAGGAGAAGGTAGACGAGCGAACCGGCCTTTCAACCAAAGTCATTACCGATTCCAAAGACGTGGATAAACGGCCGCGAATTTCGATCAAGGATGTTGAAGGGCAAACGGCCCGGCTTTCGGGAACCGCGGAAGCGCGCTACCTCATTCCCGTCGGCGCGCATATCAATGTCCAAGAGGGGCAGACGGTGTTTGCCGGTGATGCGGTGGCGAAAATTCCCCGTGAGACGACCAAAACGAAGGACATCACAGGTGGCTTGCCCCGGGTAGCCGAACTTTTCGAGGCGCGCAAGCCAAAAGAGTTCGCGGTCATCACCGAGATCGACGGCGCCGTGTCTTTCGGCAAGGACACCAAAGGGAAACGCAAAGTGGTCGTGACTCCTGAAGTCGGTGAGCCGCGGGAGTATCTCATTCCGAAGGGCAAGCATATTAGTGTGCACGACGGCGACAAAATCAGAGCCGGTGAGGCGCTGATGGACGGCTCGTCGAATCCGCACGATATCTTGAACATTCTCGGCGAGAAGGCGCTGGCAAAATACTTGGTCGATGAGGTCCAGGAAATTTACCGACTGCAAGGCGTGCGTATCAACGACAAGCACATCGAGGTGATCGTACGCCAGATGTTGCGCCGGGTGCGCATCAAGGAAGTCGGCGACAGCGAGTTTCTGGTCGGAGACCAGGTCGAAAAGTGGCGTTTCGAAGAAGAGAATCAGCGCGTGCTCGGTGACCGCGGCAAACCCGCTGTCGCGGAACCGTTGTTGCTCGGCATCACCAAGGCGTCGCTATCGACGGAGAGTTTTATCTCGGCGGCGTCGTTCCAGGAAACCACCAAGGTGCTCACTGAGGCGGCGATTCAAGGCAAAGTGGATCTCCTCTGCGGCTTGAAGGAAAACGTCATTATGGGTCGCTTGATTCCGGCCGGCACCGGCGTGGCGAAGTACGCCAAGGCGGACATCGAAATCGACGAGCCCGAGGGTCAAATCAACGGAATTCCGGAAGCTGCAGGAGCTTAACGCTTTGACTTCGGTGGATTATTTTGTTAGTAACAGGATTTCTCTGGGAGTTAGACCGCCAACTCCCAAAAATCCAACAGCGAACGAGAAGATATGCCGACGATTAGCCAATTAGTGCGCGAAAGCCGCGAGAAACAACGCCGGAAGAATACCGCGCCCGCGCTCCAGGGTTGCCCGCAGAAGCGCGGCGTATGCACGCGCGTTTATACGTCGACGCCGAAGAAGCCAAACTCGGCGTTGCGGAAAGTTGCTCGCGTGCGGCTCACCAACGGGATCGAGGTGACTTCCTACATTCCGGGTGTCGGGCATAATTTGCAGGAGCACTCGGTGGTATTGATTCGGGGCGGCCGCGTCAAGGATCTACCGGGCGTGCGTTATCACATCGTTCGTGGAACCTTGGATTCGATCGGCGTTCAAGAAAGGCGTCAAAGCCGGTCCAAGTACGGCGCCAAAAGACCGAAGTAGGAAATTATGCCGCGCAAAGGCGAAGTTCGAAAACGTGAAATATTACCGGACCCCAAGTATGGGGACAAGGTCGTCGCTCGCTTTGTCAACACGATCATGAACCAGGGCAAGAAGAGCGTCGCGGAGTCCATTTTCTATCGCTCTTTGGATATTGTTACGGCGAAAACAAAAGAGGACTCTCTGGGCGTTTTTAAACGCGCTATCGAGAATACGCGCCCGACGGTTGAGGTTCGTTCGCGCCGGGTGGGCGGTGCGACCTACCAGGTGCCGGTGGAAGTTCGACCCCAGCGACGACTCTCGCTCAGTATGCGCTGGCTCATCGATTCGGCGCGCGAGCGGGCGGAGAAGTCGATGGAGGAAAAGTTGGCGGCTGAATTGATCGATGCGGCGAATAATCGCGGCACGGCGATTAAAAAAAAGGAAGATACGCACCGGATGGCGGAGGCCAATCGCGCTTTCGCGCATTATCGCTGGTAAGATTTTAACAAGATTATGCTGGTAAAAGGAGGCGGGTGACCCGCCTCCTTTTTTTCCGGGCTGAGAGAAATGGCAAGAACAGTTCCATTAGAAAAAACGCGCAACATCGGGATCATGGCGCACATCGATGCGGGCAAAACTACGACCACGGAGCGCATCCTTTATTATACCGGGATCAACTATAAACTCGGCGAGGTTCACGAGGGCACCGCGACCATGGACTGGATGGTCCAAGAGCAAGAGCGCGGTATCACGATCACCTCGGCGGCAACGACCTGTTTCTGGCGCGATCATCGGGTCAACATTATCGATACCCCCGGGCACGTCGATTTCACGATCGAAGTCGAGCGCTCGCTCCGCGTCCTCGACGGGGCAGTGGCGGTTTTTTGCTCCGTGGGTGGCGTTGAGCCGCAAACGGAAACGGTATGGCGTCAGGCCGACAAGTATGGCGTTCCCCGCCTCGCTTTCGTCAACAAGATGGATCGGCTGGGCGCGGATTTCTTCCGCGTGGTCAAGATGATCGAGGAGCGTCTCGGCGCGCGGCCGGTGGTTTTGCAACTGCCGATCGGCGCCGAGGATAAGTTTACCGGTGTCGTCGATCTGGTCACGATGAAAGCGGCGGTCTGGGAAGAAGACAGCCTGGGGGCCAAATTTCACCAAGAGCCGATTTCCGAGGATCTCGCGGCGGCGGCTGGCGAGTATCGCGAGAAACTGCTCGAAGCAGCTGCCGATAGTGATGAAGGCGTCATGGAAAAATATCTTGAAGGGAAGGAGATCTCCGAGGCGGAGTTGCGCAGGGCGATTCGCCAAGGGACGCTGTCTCTCAAGATTGTGCCGGTGGTTTGTGGCTCGGCTTTCAGAAAC
>Ga0209486_10001225_pt1 | contig 11210 bp, 10 predicted proteins | sample NCCompost_FD_187518 | JGI IMG/M metagenome (GOLD analysis project Ga0209486, IMG submission 187518) | Agricultural soil microbial communities from Utah to study Nitrogen management - NC Compost (SPAdes) (version 2) | ecosystem: Environmental > Terrestrial > Soil > Agricultural land | place... | reverse complement strand
GGAGCGCGGCTATATCAAACGCGTGGCAGCCTCGGCCTTCCGTTCACAGACGCGCGGCGGACGCGGGGTGATGGGGCACACCACCAAGGATGAGGATGAAGTCGTTGCGCTCATCCCCGCTCGAAGCCTGGATACGATGCTTTTCTTCTCAGATAAGGGAAAAGTTTACAGCGAGAAAGTCTATCAGATCCCGGATGCAGACCGCACCGCCAAGGGCATCCCGCTGGTCAATGTGCTGGCACTGGATGCCAGTGAACGCGTGACTGCAGCGATCGCAGTTTCAGATTTCTCTTCACACGGATATTGTATGCTGGCAACAGCACGCGGCAAAGTCAAACGTGTGGTGATGGAAGAATTCGCGTCCGTGCGACCGTCTGGCTTAATCGCCGTTAATTTGGAGGATGGGGACCAGCTGGGCTGGGCACGCGTCACAAGCGGGAACGATGAAGTGATCTTCGTTACAGAGAACGGACAAGCCCTGCGCTTCAACGAGAGTAAGGTCCGTGCCATGGGGCGTCAAGCCGCCGGCGTACAAGCTATTCGGCTTAAGAATGGCGACTCGGTCACCAGCATGGACGTAGTGGAAAAGGATGGTTCACTGCTCGTTGTAACATCTGGAGGGTTTGGCAAACAAACCCCATTGAAAGATTACTCTGCAAAAGGACGCGCCACAGGCGGCATTTCGACTATAGATCAGAGGGCACTGAAGGAAATCGGCAAGATCGTCTCGGCACGCGTCGTTCAAAAAGAGGATGACCTGACTATCATTACTTCAAACGGTGTCGCGATCAGGATCAAGAACAAGTATGTAAAGCAGGCAGGACGTGCTACAAAGGGTGTCCATCTCATCAAACCACAGCCAGGCGACAGTGTGGCCTCTGTGGCGCGCATCGCGGCGGAAGATTTAAAGAAAGCTGGCGCACAACTGAACGGTGAAGAAAAGGAAGAACCACAGCCTCAGTTGATGTAGCATAAGTTCGTCCAGCAGTTAAACTGCCGGACTAACTTAGCAAGAAACAAAACGGCGGTCACTGATTGTGACCGCCGTTTATTTTATTTTTTAGATCAAGCCATCCTTAGAAGATCGACATTTTCCCCAGGATGAACATTGCCAGCGTTCCAACCAGGCAAACCGTGAACATGAGCATCAATGAGATCAGGAATCTCTGCTGTGCATTCATTCCCAAAAAGCGGCCATTACTAGCTCGACGCCTTGGCGCGGCACGCTTACTGGGACTAGGCTCTTTGTACAGGTCGTTTGGTTCCTCTTCATAAAAGGAGGATTCAGCAGAATCACGCAGGTTATCAAACATATTTTTACCTCGACGTAGAGTATATCATGGGCATTACTTGCCCGGACGCAGCCGCACATCCCCAAATCGTACTGCCATGGCCTTATCATGTCCATCACGCAGCCGCAAGCTTCCATCCGATTCTAGGCCAAGGATGAGACCTGTAACAGGTACCTCGTTTCCAACTTCCACTTGAACCTCCTGTCCCAGGAATGCTAGAGATTCACTCCAGCGGTTTAGGAATTCATCGGTGCCCAACTGGGGACGCAGATTAAGCATGTTTGAAAGGACATCGAACAAAATTTCCGCACGTTCTGGTGGATATCCCAGTTCATCCTCCAATGATGTAGCAGGGAATTGCCTTTCATCATCCACAGGAGGGATAGAACCTTTCAACACATTGATCCCGATCCCAATCACCAGGCAATCTACCTCGTCGCCAGACCAAACCGATTCGACCAGGATGCCAGATACTTTACGTCCCAACAACAGAACATCGTTTGGCCACTTGATCTGAGGTGTGAGTTGACGCGTCCGAAGGCAATCAGCTACAGCTAACGCGGCCCAGCCAACAGTCCGGGAGAGATGCGGCTTTTCATCCGCAGTGGGACGCAAAATCAGACTAAAAGCAAGTGCTGTTCCGGGCGGCGTGAACCATTTCCTGTCAAGGCGTCCACGGCCCGCAGTTTGTTCATCTGCAATGACCAGTGATAGATCTTCGGCGTCGTTTGCGGCCCAAGCCAGTGCTTCATCGTTCGTGGAGCCTATGGAATCAAAATATTTAATATCACCCAGCGGAAGTTTTGAGAGCAGTTTTTCGAGTTCGGTTTGATACATGAGGAATCAAAACCCCAGGGACCTAAGAGGCCCTGGGATGTTACATCAGGGTAATACAAACCACGGATTGATAAAGCCACCGTTCTGGCGGACTTCGAAATGCAAGTGTGCCCCCTGAGAATTTCCTGTACTGCCAGAGGCACCGATCCATTGCCCCGTACCCACACTCTCACAGGGACCCACACCAATGACACTTAAGTGCGCGTAAACCGTTGAATATCCATTGCCATGATCTATTTGAACAACATTGCCATATCCATAGTTATAGCCACCCTGCGCCATAGTGACCACACCGCTATCCGCTGCATACACTGAGGCGCCTTCGCCTGCGGCAATATCGATGCCCAGATGGCCAGACCAATAATCATTTCCTGAGAGGGAATGAGCATCTGCGGGCCATGTGAACCCACCGCCGCCCACTGCCCCACCCGGGCAGGCACTCTGATTGGTGGAGGATGTACCAGACGCACCTGTTGCGACAGTAGGCACAAGCCATTGCACAAACTCGCGTTCACCCCCTGGCAGCATCACCCACGAACCCGATTCGATCTTGGGGTCAGTGAGATCGATATCATTTCCTGGATAATTGAGGATGGCATCAATTTCCACTTTGAATTCACTGGAAACTGTTTCCAGCGTGTCGTTTTCCTTCCACTGATAGTAAATGCCATCCGTTGGAGGGATCGTCAAAACTTGTCCTGGCTGGAGGCTGTGGGGGTCATCCTGCAAGACATCGTAATTAGCCCACAATACGGATTCAGGTTGAAGCTTGTATGCTTCTGAAATGGCGAACATCGAGTCGCCGCGCGTGACTCGATACTCAACCACATCATAGCGTGGTTTATCAGCCGGGATATTTGTCTTAATCTGGATCTCTCGCTCAATGGCCGCAAACACATCCGCCCCACCCAATGCGGGCATGACCACCTGTGGAGGATTCTTATCTGAAGCGGCCGTCGGCAACGGGGCAAGCGCCTGACCACCCGATCTGGATTGTCTCCACATTAACGCGCCACCAATAAGACCAGCCGCCAGAATTATTGTGACAGACCAGCTGATAATATTGAACTTATTGCTGTTGAAAAATGATGCAAATTTTGGCATTCGCTTTTATTTATATCATTGCGAAGCGGTGATTTCCGCTGACACTTGCGCCGCACTGCGTTCGGTGCAGTGCAGGTGAGCAATCTTCAACTTGCACAGGCTTTCTCCTAGTCGAAAAGGAGATTGCTTCGGGATGAACACCCTCGCAATGACAGGCGCTATGCATCCCGTCCCAAGTTTTCAAGGAATTCCTGGTTATTACGCGCCCGATCAAGCCGGGTGACAATTGCTTCTGTAGCCACAGATTGATCCATACCGGCGCCCTGGGGTTGTTGTGTGATCATTTGAATGTACATGCGGCGCATCAGCCAGACTCGCTGCAACAGGTCTGGGCCCAGCAAAAGGTCCTCGCGACGCGTGGATGAACGTTCGATATCCACTGCCGGGAAGATGCGGCGTTCCTGTAGTTTGCGTGAGAGAATCAACTCCATATTGCCGGTACCTTTAAACTCTTCGTATACTACATCATCAAGACGCGAGCCGGTATCCACGAGACAGGTCGCAATAATGGTCAATGAGCCGCCTTCCTCGATATTGCGCGCGGCTCCAAAAAAGCGCTTGGGAGGGTATAACGCTGAGGGATCCATACCACCCGAAAGCGTGCGACCTGATGGATTGACCACAAGGTTATAAGCGCGGGCGAGACGGGTAATCGAGTCCATCAAGATTACCACGTGACGGCCGATCTCCACCAGTCTCTTAGCGCGTTCTAAGGCAAGCTCGGCGGTGCGAACGTGCGAGGTGACTGGCTCATCGAAGGTGGAGGCAACCACTTCGGCATCCACAGAGCGGTCCATGTCGGTCACTTCTTCAGGCCGCTCACCGATTAGGGCCACAATCAAATGTACATCTGGATACTTGGTTGAAATAGAATTGGCAATTTGTTTGAGGATTGTTGTTTTCCCCGCCTTGGGAGGTGAAACGATCAGCCCACGCTGACCTCGTCCAATGGGTGCAATCAGATTGATCAACCGGGGCGCCAGGGTATCATGATCGGTCTCAAGGTCGAAGCGTTTATCTGGAAAGATCGGTGTAAGATCTTCAAAAACTGGTCTGCGGGAGGCTTCTTCGGGGTCTACGCCGTTGATTGATTCCACCTTTAACAATCCAAAATGCCTTTCGCTTTCACGTGGCGGGCGTACCTGTCCGATCACAAGGTCTCCCGCGCGCAGGTCATGACGTCGAAGCTGCGCCTGCGAAACGTATACATCCTGATCACTGATGCGGTAGTTGGTTGCACGCAGGAAGCCAATGCCTTCACTCATGATCTCCAAAATACCGCCGCGCAGTTCAATGCCTTCCCGCTGCGCTTCGGCCTCGCGGATCATCATCGCGAGTGTTTCCTTCTTCAAGCGGTTCGCGTTGGGAATGTTCAATCCTTTGGCGATGCCGCGCAATTTGGAAAGAGGTTCGTTCTCAAGTTCTAGAATTTTCATGGTTGTTTCTCGTTGAATGGGATGTTGGAGTTAAAACACAGAATTGACCAGCATTTTTGCAGGCTGGAGCCGTCCCTTAGGTTGTTGGTGAGCGTGGATTTTCGTTCAAGTTCTCATACTACGCGAAACCCGGGCAGGATAAATGACCATACAAACGGATTACGCAATCAGGAGTTTGTAAAGTAACGGGGGAATATTTATTGATTATAGCATGTTCATAGAGGCGATGCAAGCATTTCAGATAGACATTGGTTACACCTGGCTAACAATTTTCTACATTCCCTATCGCACCCCTGCCAAAAAGCCTCTTTGATGAATAAAACACAAAGTTTATGAGCGGATTAAACGATTATAATCATGGCACTAAAATTTCAATTGAGGTGTAAATGATTGACCCTGTTATATTTTCCCGCGAGATCTTCGGCATCACATTAACATTACGCTGGTATGGCGTGATTGTGATGACAGGGGTGATCATCGGTTCATTGATTGCAGAACGTGAACTGAGGCGTCGAGGTGAGAATGGTGATCGGATCTGGGACGCCCTGATCTGGTTACTGCCAGTCGGGATTCTTGGTGCGCGGTTATGGTTCGTAGTAAATGCCATTTTGGGCGGCAACCGTTCCTACATTGAAAACCCTGCCAGCATTATCAGAGTATGGGAAGGCGGCCTTCATATTTTTGGTGGCTTTCTATTTGGCGCAGCCGCGCTGCTTATATATCTCCGGCGCAACAAACTCGACCCTTGGCTCTTTTTCGATGCGGCAGGACCCGCTATTTTGATTGGTCAGGGTATTGGGCGTATCGCCAATTTCATCAATCAGGAATTATATGGACCGCCGACGACCCTTCCATGGGGGATCCCCATTCAAGCCGAACACCGCCTCATTCAATATCGAGATTTGAACCTCTTTCCGGTTGAGACGACCCGCTTCCACCCGACGTTTGCATATGAAATGCTGTGGAATTTCGCTGCCGCTGGTCTCTTATTGTGGTTATCAAGACGCTACCGGGGGAATATAAAACCGGGCACCATTTTTGCTGGCTGGCTGCTACTGGCAGGCTTTGGGCGCCTGCTGATCGAATTCTTCCGCCCAGACCAGCCGAAGATCCCGGAGTTGGGCATTAGCTACACAAGCATTTTTTCGGCACTAATGGCGATCATAGGTGCGGTGATGTTAATGGTGCGTTATAAGGCGCTCAATTTGAAGTTTGCTGAAAACTGGGAAGAGGAATATCAAATTTCGAAGCCTGCGGAACCAGTGCAGGCAATGGAAGAACCCGTTCAGGAAAAGAAAAGCACGCGGGTAAAAAATTCTGATTCTGATGCGGGTGTCTCGACCAAGACCCGCTCAAAAACTCTGCCCCGAAAAATGGCACGGCCTGAAACAAAAACAAAAAAAACATCGTAAGTTATTGATGGAAGTAAAATAAAAGAGCGCCTGAACATTTTTCAGGCGCTCTTCGTTATTCATTCATTATTCAAATGAGGAATATTTTGCTGGCACCGGTTCCAGGTCCGACAGTGCCGGGTCGCGCTGGTCAAATTCGAAGCGTTCGAAAATATCTCTATACAATTCGATGATCTGCTGACGAGTAAAGCCCATCTCTTCGTAGGAGTAGACATGATCGCTGCGGAAGGAGAGGGTCTCTTTGACCGCCTGGTCAACAATATCTGCCAAACCTGGTTTGTCAGGATAGCCAAATTGTTCATAGAAGGCGCGCAGAGTTTGCTCAGGGCGCAAGATCAGATCATCGTATTTCAAGACCAGGTATCGGGGCGAAGGGTGCGCGTCCAGATATTTCAAAGGATGTCGGTACCAGTGCTGCGTAAAGTCCACGATCTCATCCAGGTATAGATACTTCTCTTTTGGCTGTGTGAAGACGCGGCGGGCATAGTTGATCCATGAAATCGTGGAGGGCAGCATATCCAATGGATTGCGTGCAAGGTAAATGATGCGGGCTTCGGGGAAAAATTCCACAAGGGTTTCGATCTTTGCACTGAAGGCGGGTGCCTTGGCAACATAATATTTTTTACCGGTTGCGTACAGATGTCGCTGCAACATGGACCTGTAAAACGCCATGATGCGGCGTTTATGTTCCGGGGTAAGCGCCTCATCAAAATGCTGATAATTTGGCAGCTCATCCATAAAAGGGAACAGGAAACTGACCCAAAAGGAGTCCCAGATGTGAAAAAGAATATTCTCATCTTCTTCAGGCTGGAAGAACGAGATGGGATGGATCTTGAATTTACCCAGCGTACGGCGGTCAAAATCGTACAACCAGCGATGAAGATGCCCACCAAGTTTGTTATCGAGGCGGGAGAAGAACTGTGTGATCTTTTTTTGTGTCACAGAGGGCGTCAGATAAATATCCCAGATGGTGAGGCTGGTAAAAGTTTCCGAATCACGTGAGAGCAGACGATGCAAAAAGGTGGAGCCGCTGCGCAAATTACCCACGATAAAAAGTGGTTTTTCGATCGGCTGTGTTTTATGCGCGGGGAAGAGAATGTCATCCAGAAAAAAACAAAACCAGTGCACGAGCGCGCCAAGTGGCCAAACGGCATAAAAGAACAACAAAAACATTAAGCGTTTGCGGGTGAGCTGAGCCGGTGTATTTTTCGAGTCGAAGAACGAACGATATGCAGTGCGCCAGAAAAGGCGGAAGTTGTAACGCATTATAACGAAATTGTCCTTTTGTAGAACGACTTGCATCTTTACTTTAGTTTACATGAAAAACGCCCGTGAGGGCATTCTCCAATCCATTCTATCAGGAATTATTATTTTTGGATTAATGGCAGGTTACATGTTCCATTACAAAGCCACTGGCATTCCACTAAAAGGTGCACCTTAGAAACCATATGTAGCCTTTACGTCTGTGTTTCAATAAATCCCTTAATTCGTTCAAGCATCTCTGCATGTGTAGCTTTGGTTTTCTGGAAGGCGTACTCGAACAACATATCTGGTGCCCTCATGGTAATGGTTTCATACAATAGAATACCACTGCCCTGCGGAGTGATCCTGGTTAAATTTGTGACGAATGTACCAGGCGGTCGATATACATTGGTATAGACCGTATCATCGGCAACCGAAATAATATCTGCCCGATACCTGGTCTTGAATTTGAATGGTCCCCACTTCAAACTACCGGTGATGAAGTAACGCTTCACGCCTGTCGGCTCCTCTTTGGCTCGTTCCGCTTTGATAATGAGCGGATGAATTTTTGGATAATGGCTGTAATCCGCTATCACGCCAATGACTGTCGCCGTATCAGACTGGATGAAGATCTCCTTTTTGAAGGTCTTTGTTTTCATGTGGTGATTATACTGGAGGTGATTTTCTAATGTGTGGTTTCGACACCTGCACTGCACCGAACGCAGTACGGTGCAAGTGTACGCCCTGCAAAAATCATGCAGGGCTACTCAACCAACGATAAACAAAAAGTGCAGAGTATGTCGCTAATTTTCGTAAAGTCTGTTTTTGGTGTTTATAATGCCGCAAGTTCACAAGGTGCCGCCTGATTAGGTAAACTCGAAATTTGATTTTTGGTCTGCATATGCATTAATAAGGTTTACTCATTAGAGACAAGCGGCGAATTCTGGAGGTACACATGAAAACAAAAACTCAACTCACTGGCCGTCACTGGGAAACTGGCAGCGTTCATAACGCGCTGGCCATGCAAGGCGTGAAAGCACCGCATACGGGCGAACCGTATTCAGAGGCACTCTTGCTTGGCATCAGCGGCGGAATTGCGTTCGGATATTTCACATTTGAATATAAGGGATACCTGCCACACGTTGCCATACTCACGCGTAATACTTTCGATCCGTTTTCAACCATGCTCGAGCGTCTTGGCATTGCACAGGATCTTCAGCAAACCAGCAAGCCTGAGATTGCCGAGAAAAATTTGCAGGATACACTTGAGAGCGGCCTGTATCCGCTGACGTGGGCCGATCAGTTCAGCCTGCCCTATAACGACCTCAAGTCAGACGCTGCCATGTGGGGCATGATGCCGCTCCTCGTGATTGGATCGGATGGAAAATCTGTAACTGTTGCAGATCGTTCGAGCCAGCCATTAAATCTGTCAATGGCAGATCTGACCAGGGCACGCGGACGTGTCAAAGAGGACAAATATCGCCTCATGACAATCGATGCGCCTCAGACGACAAAGCTGGCGGGTGCCGTTCAAAAGGGCATTTCGCAGGCGATCGCTTTGTTCACCGAAAAACCACCGCGTGGCGCGCGTGATAATTTTGGCTTTGCCGCCTATGCAAAACTTGCCGAGTTACTGGTCAACACGCGTAATAAACACAGCTGGGAGCGACAGTTTGCACCTGGGGTACGGATGTATCATGCGCTGGCTGGTTCACCCGTCCAGCCCGGAGCGTATCAGTGGGTAAATACCTGGGTGACCGCCGACGGAGCGGACCGCGGTCTGTATGCGGATTTTCTGGTTGAAGCCGCACAGATCTTGAAGAAGCCCGCCTTAAAGGAATCTGCCGAAAAGTTCCGCGAGAGTTATAAGCTATGGCTCAAATTTGCTGAGGCCCTGCTGCCTGACGCAGTGCCCATGCTGGGCGAAAGCAAAAAATCGATCCAGAAAAAGCATGACCTGTTCATCCAAAAAGGGGAGGCCGCCCTGCCGGAGATCAAACAGATCAACACGCGTTTGAATGAATTGCTGGAACTATCCAAAACTGATTTCCCTCTATCCAATGCTCAGGCTGCAGAGTTACGTTCAAATTTGCGAGACGTCCTGTTGAAAATCAGCGCCGTCGAACAGACAGCTATTGACCTTTTACAGAACGCGATTATGTGAATATTATTCAGGTGACAGTCACTTTGGAAGTGACTGTCACCTTTAATTATGGAGTGTCTTTCGGTCTCACCAATCTCGCTCCAACAATCGCAGCGATCAACATGAAGAGCGCTACTGCCAAACCGCCACAGATGCCCGCCAATGAAAATGAAGCGGCCAGCCCTTTCAAGCCGACTTCATCATTTCCGAAAACCTTTTGTGAGCCATCCTGATACGTGCAGGTCAATTCGGTATAATGAGCCGTCCCCCCGCTGGGATTGGTTGAATCGATGGGCACACTGCCAAAGTCGCTATAAGAATAATCTGTTGCATCCGGGCATAAGACATATGCAGTGAGTCTATCAAATACCGGTGGTATGGCCGCGATCATCGCGGCCCCAAATGGCACCAGGAAGATCAATGAGCCACCACCGATCAATAAGACTAGAAGTGCGCCAATGCAGGAACCTTGCCAGCGTTTCATACTATTCTCCTTGACCCAATACTTGTTTCCAGTGAAATTATAGCAATGGAAACAAAAAAGCGTGAAGCCAAAACTTCACGCTTTTTAGATGAGCATGAACAAATCAGGAGCAAGTGTCATTCCAGCATTAGATGATTCATAGGGATACAATATTCGCTTTAGGATGCATTCATAGAAAGCGGCGCGCTAACGCGATATGCGATCGGGAGTAGATCTCCAAAAGACTGGAGTGCCTTGCGCATTTGCATACGGGCGCGAGCCAGCCTGCTTTTGACCGTACCAATTGGCACGCGGACCACGGCGGCAGCTTCCTCGTAGGACATGCATTCCACATCCACCAAAACAAAAATGGCACGGTAATCGGCCGGGAGTGAGGAAAGGCATTTCTGGATGGCGGACTCCAATTCAATGGATTCATACTGTGCTTCCAGATCTGCTGAAGGATCGATCAGCCAGTAATCAGGCTCGATCCCTTCTCCGTCAGCATCCAATTGTTCGAAAGGCACTGTGGACTGGCGTCGTTTGCGCCTGAGCTCATCGTAGCAGGAATTGACGACAATGCGCGCCAGCCAGCTTCGTAGTGAACCTCCGCGAAATGTATTCAGTTTACGAAAAGCCGAAATAAGCGCTTCCTGCAAGGCATCCGCGGCGGTATCCTCGTCACCAAGGATACGGAGTGAGATGCTGAACAACAAATTCTGGTAACGCAGAATTAGCTCGTTGAAAGCATCCAGGTCGCCGCTTTGTGCAGATTGTATTAGCAGGTCTTCGTTCATGGGTCATCCGATCTTTTGAAACAGGGAAAATGCAAATAAACAAATGGGTGTTCTCTTACTTTATTTATACTCCCCAGCTGTTACGGGCTTGTCGCAGAGATGTCACAGTTTTGTAACCCCCGGTTACAATCCAGTTACCGCCAGTCAGCCCCCAACCCCGGTAATTATTGTTATCGTACGGGTAAACGTACTGTAAATACAGTGCCGCGCGGCTGCCTCTGGTTCGAGCGCACATCCACCACGCCGCCATGCAGTGCCACAATGCGGTTGACCAGCGCCAGGCCCAGCCCACTCCCCTCTGTACTTTGGGCGTTGGAGCCACGATAAAGTTCTTCGAAAATCTTGGATTGGTCTTCAGATGAAATGCCCGCGCCCGAGTCAGCCACTTCGATAACGATGGCTTTTCCATCCTCCAAAGCGCGGATCTCCAGCCAATCATGCGCGGACGTGAACTTAAGCGCGTTCTCGACGAGGTTATAGACCG
>Ga0209486_10001223_pt1 | contig 11218 bp, 12 predicted proteins | sample NCCompost_FD_187518 | JGI IMG/M metagenome (GOLD analysis project Ga0209486, IMG submission 187518) | Agricultural soil microbial communities from Utah to study Nitrogen management - NC Compost (SPAdes) (version 2) | ecosystem: Environmental > Terrestrial > Soil > Agricultural land | place... | reverse complement strand
CCTTGCCGTCGTTCGCCGGGTTCAGGCCGAGGTCGGACGATCTGATCGCCTTCTCAATCGCGCCCATCAACGACGGGTCGAACGGCTGCGCGATCATCATCGAGGGTTCGGGAATCGAAAGCGTGGCGACCTGGTTGATCGGCATCTTCGACCCGTAGGCCTCCACGTGGACGCTGTCGAGCAGACCTACGGTGGCCCGGCCCGTTCGCACGTTCGCCATGTCGCGGCGGACCCGGTCGATGCCGCCGTCCATACGTGCTTTGACTTCCGCAAACATGCCCTTCAGATCGCTGAATTCCATGCATTCACCTGGTTGGTAGTTTGGTGGTCACTAACCACGAACTGGCTCATGTGACACCGTCGTGCCGATCGGTTCGCCAAGCACGACGCGGCGGATGCTGCCGGCCTCTCGCAGATTGAATACGACGATTGGCAGCTTGTTGTCCATGCACAGGGAAATGGCCGTGGCGTCCATGACCTTCAGCTGCCGTTCGAGGACCTGCAGGTACGAAATAGTCGGGTATTTGGTGGCCGCCGGGTCGAGCATCGGGTCGGCGGTATAGACGCCGTCGACCTTGGTGCCCTTGAGGATGACCTCGGCTTTGATTTCCATGGCACGCAGCGCCGCGGCGGTATCGGTCGTGAAATACGGGTTGCCGGTGCCGGCGGCGAATATCACGACGCGCCCCTTTTCCAGGTGGCGGATGGCACGGCGCCGGATGAACGGCTCGGCGACGGCGCGCATCTCGATCGCCGTCACGACGCGCGTGAGCACGTTCTGCTGTTCCAGGGCGTCCTGCAGCGCAAGGGCGTTGATGACCGTCGCCAGCATGCCCATGTAGTCCGCGGTCGCGCGGTCCATCCCACGCGTGCTCGCCGCGAGCCCGCGAAAGATGTTTCCGCCGCCGATGACGATGGCCGTCTCGACACCGAGGGCCTGAAGCTCGCCGACATCACGGGCGATGCGTGTGGCAACAGCCGGGTCGACGCCGAACTGCTGTTCGCCCATCAAGGCTTCGCCGGAGAGCTTGAGAAGGACGCGTTTGTAGATGGGGGTCGTGGAGGAGTCCGCGGACATCGAAAGACGATTATTGCAGGCCCAAGGGCTAAGGCCCAAGGGATAAGGCTCAGGCCTTAGCCTTGAGCCCTTGGGCCGGCATGGTTATTCAGCCGCTTCACCAACGCGGAAGCGAACAAACCGGCTTATCTGGATGTTCTCACCCGTCTTCGCGCTGGCCTGCGCGACCAGCTGGCTGACGCTCATCTTGTCGTCGCGGATGTACGGCTGGTCGAGCAGCACGAACTGCGAGTAGAAGCTCCCGAGCTTGCCCTCGATGATCTTCTCCAGCACGTTCGCCGGCTTGCCTTCCTTCTCCATCTGCGCGCGATAGATGTTCTTCTCCTTCTCGACCTCGGCGGCAGGCACCTCTTCGCGCCGCACCCAGCGCGGCGAGGCGGCGGCGATGTGCATTGCCACGTCCTTGACGAGGTTGTTGAAGTCGTCGGTGCGCGCGACGAAGTCCGACTCGCAGTTCACCTCCACGAGGACGCCGATCTTGCCGCCCATGTGGATATAACTGCCGATGGTGCCCTGCGCCGTGGCGCGGCCGGCGCGCTTGGCCGCCTGCGCCAGCCCGCGCTTCCGCAGCAGCGTCATCGCCTCTTCCATGTCGCCGTTCGCTTCGGTGAGCGCCGCCTTGCACTCCATCATGCCCGCGCCCGTCTTGTCGCGAAGCTGTTTCACCATTTCCGCCGAAATCGCCATAGTCGCCATTACCTTCATCTCCCAGCTTCCAACCTGTACAAACAAAGCGCCGGCTCGCAGGCCGGCGCATGATCCTGCGGATTCCTGGTGTTACGCGCCGGCGGCCGAGGTTGCCTCGCGCCGCTGTGGCCGGACCGACGAGCGGAGCCGCGCCGCCTGGTCGGCCTTGGCGGCTTCTTCCGCCTGCTGCGCATCTTCTTCCGCGATGCGCGATTCGCGCATCTGGCGCCCGCCGATGATCGCGTCGGCGATCTTCGATGCGAACAACCGGATCGACCGCAGCGCGTCGTCGTTGCCCGGGATGACGTAATCCACTTCATCCGGGTCGCAATTGGTGTCGACGATGCCGATGACGGGAATCTTCAGCTTGCGCGCCTCGTCAACAGCGATCTTTTCCTTGCGCGTGTCGACGACGAAGATCGCGTCCGGCAGCTTGTTCATCGGCCGGATCCCTTCGAGGTTCTTCAGCAGCTTCCGCTTCTCTTTCTCCGCGCGGGCGATTTCCTTCTTGGACAGCGTCTCGAAGCGTCCGTCGGTGCCCGGCGTGACCATCGCTTCCAGGTCGCGGAGCCGGCCCAGGCTGCGCTGAATCGTGGCGAAGTTGGTGAGAAGACCGCCCAGCCAGCGCTGATTGATGAAGAACATGCCGCAGCGCTGCGATTCCTCGGCGATGACGTCCTGCGCCTGCCGCTTCGTGCCGACGAAGAGCATGGTCTTGCCGTCTGCCGCCAGGTTGGTGACGAAATCTTCCGCGTCGCGGAACTTCTTGACCGTTTTGTTCAGGTCGAGGATGTAGATTCCGTTTCGCTCCCCGAAGATGAACTCCTTCATCTTCGGATTCCACCGCTTCGTCTGGTGGCCGAAATGCACGCCGGCCTCCAGCAGATCCTTCATCGCAATCCCGGGCAAAGTTCCTCCCTGTCTCCCGGAACGCCTTAGCGGCGTTCCTCCGTGTCTCTTAGCGTTTGCTGAACTGGAAGCGCTTGCGTGCGCCGGCCAGCCCGTACTTCTTCCGTTCCTTGATGCGCGAGTCGGACGTCAGCAGCCCGTCCTTCTTCAGCTGCTTGCGCAGCTCGGCGTTGAATTCCACTAATGCGCGCGCGATGCCAAGCCGCACCGCGCCTGCCTGGCCATTTACCCCGCCTCCGGCAACCGTCGCCAGGACGTCGAACTTTTCCCCTGTTTCGGTCACTAGCAGCGGCCGCCGCACCTGCACGCGCAGCGCGTCGGTGGGGAAGAAGCGGTCGAACTCTCGGTGGTTGACGGTGATGGTCCCGTTTCCGGGGCGGAGAAAGACGCGGGCGGTGGACGTTTTCCGGCGGCCTGTTCCGTAATACTCGATGTTCGGCAAAGTTACGCGACCTCGATTTTTCTTGGTTGCTGAGCAGTGTGCGGATGCTCGGCGCCGGGGTAGACCTTCAGCTTCCGGTACATCGCGTCACCCATCTTGGTCTTCGGCAGCATGCCGCGGACCGCTTCCTCCACGAGCCGAACCGGCCGGCGCTTCCGGACGTCAACCGCGCGCTCCTCGCGCAGGCCGCCCTCATAGCCGCTGTGCCGGCGATATACCTTGTCCGTTTCCTTCTGTCCGGTCAGCTTCACCGCCTCGGCGTTCACGACGACGACATGGTCGCCCGTGTCGATGAACGTGGTGTAGGTGGGCTTGTGCTTGCCCTGAAGCAGCCGCGCCGCCAGGGTGGCCACCCGGCCGAGCACCTGGTCCTTCGCATCGATGACGTGCCACCGGCTGTCCGCGCTCTTTGCGCTGGCTACGAACGTACGCATGTAAAGGGTCCCTCAGGGGCCTCTGGACAGACCTGTCCAGCAACCGCAAACCCCAATGATACGGAGGGTTGTCGGAATAGTCAACCTGACGCATACCGCAAGTCCGTCGCTTGTCTGGAGTTATCGCAATCTTCGGCGACTCCGTGATGTCGTGGATTGGAACAGCCGATAACGGGGACGGCCTCAGAGTGAGAGCCAGCTGCTAACCCCCCCTCCCGGGGACCGAGGTAACCAGGTGTTTCGCAAGCAGAAGAGCGTGGTCGGGCTGGACATCGGTTCCAGTGCCGTGAAGGCCGTCGAGCTCAAGCCGACAGCCAAGGATTTCCGCGTCGCCGCCTTCGGAATCGAGCCGGTGCCCGCCGACGCCATCGTCGACGGCGCCATCATCGATGCCACCGCGGTCGCGAATTCGATCAAGCGCATCTTCGAGCGCAGCTCGTTCAAGACCAAGGAAGTCTGCGCGTCGCTCTCGGGCAGCGCCGTGATCGTCAAGAAGATCACCCTCCCGGTGATGACCGAGACGGAGCTGCACGAATCGATCTACTGGGAAGCGGAACAGTACATCCCGTTCGACATCCAGGACGTGAACCTGGATTACCAGATTCTCGACCCCGGCACCGGCCCCGACTCGCGGGGCAGCATGGAAGTGCTGCTCGTCGCCGCCAAGAAGGAAAAGATCGGCGACTACACCGGCGTGATCGCCCAGGCCGGGCGGACGCCGGTCATCGTCGACGTGGACGCGTTCGCCCTGCAGAACGCCTACGAAGTGAACTACGGGTTCGACCCCAAGCAGGTCGTGGTGCTGCTCAACGCCGGCGCCAGCGCGATCAACATCAACATCCTGCAGGGCGAGCAGTCCGTCTTCGCCCGTGACGTCTCGATGGGCGGCAACACCTACACCGAGGCGGTGCAGAAAGAGCTCGATCTGCCGTTCGAAGCGGCCGAGCAGTTGAAGAAGGGCATTCCGGTCGACGGCGCGACGTTCGAAGAGGCGCAACCGGTACTGCGGGCCGTCACCGAAAACGTCCTCCTCGAGATTCAGAAGACGTTTGACTTCTTCAAGGCCTCCGCGGCGTCCGACCACATCGACCGCATCATCATCAGCGGCGGCGCGTCGCGCGTTGACGGCTTCCGCGAGATGCTCGAGGAGCGCTTCGGCACGCCCGTCGAAGAGTTCGACCCGTTCAAGGCCGTCACCTGGGACCCGGGCAAGCTCGGCTCGGAGTCGGCGGATCACGCGGCAACGGCGGCCGTGGCCGTCGGCCTCGCACTCCGGAAGGTGGGCGACCGATGATTCGCATCAACCTCCTCGGCGTCGAGCGCACCAAGACGCGCAAGCTCCCGACCTTCACCATCCAGGCGCAGCAGCTGACCATCGCCTGCAGCCTCATTCTCGTGGCGTCGGTGGCTGGCGTCGGCTGGTGGTACTGGACCCTCAAACAGACCGCGGCGCAGGTGGAAACCGATATCGCCACCGCGCAGCAGGAGCAGCAGCGCCTGCAATCGGTGCTCGCGGAAGTTCGCCAGTTCGAGGGCCGGCGGTCGCAGCTGCAGCAGCGCGTGCAGCTGATTGAGCAGCTGAGGGCCGGCCAGACGCTGCCCGTGCAGCTCCTCGATCACATCAGCCGCAGCGTGCCGGAAATGCTCTGGCTGACGGATATGGATCAGAAGGGCGACGCGCTGACCATCCAGGGACGCTGCAACACCTTGATCGCGGCGGCGGACTTCGTCACGAACCTGGGGAGCTCGAATGTTCTGACGAAGCCGATCGAGCTCGATACCCAGGTGGAAGTCCTGCAGGCATCACAGGCACAGCCCGGCATCGAGCTGTACAAGTTCACGGTCCGCGCGAAGGTGGACCCGGCGGCAGCGGCGAAAAGCGGCACGAAGCCAGTCAGCGCGCCGGCTGCCGGAGGCGGTGGAGGGGGAGCGGCGGTCCGCTAAAGAAGAGGTGGAGCGGCCCCGATACCGGGTAACGAGATGGCAATCAACCTAAGTCTCAACAAGCTGCCGTGGTACGGACAGATTGGCGTGTTCGTCGCCATCGGCATTGGCGGCGCCGCGGCGTTCTGGAACTACTACGCCAAGCCGGCCAACGCCGAAATCGAAACGCGCCGCGCGGTGCTGAACCAGGTTCGCGGCGACATCAACCGCGGACTGATGACGGCCCGCCGCCTGCCGGAGTTCCGGCGGGAAGTTGCGACGCTGGAATTGCAGCTCGATCGACTGCGCGCCGTGCTGCCGGAGCAGCAGGACGTCGCCGATCTGCTGAATCGCGTCAACTCCATGGCGACGCAGTCGAACCTGAAGGTGCTGGGCTTCATCCCGCAGGCGACGACGAAGAAGAACATGCATACGGAGTGGCCGATCGGACTCCAGCTCGAAGGCTCGTATCACGACCTCGGGATGTTCCTCGAGCGCATCAGCAAGTTCCCGCGCATCATCAACGTCGGCAACATGCGGGTGAAGGCGCGTGAGAACCAGAGCGCGCGTGCCACGGTGACGATCGACGTGACGGCGACCACCTTTGTCCTCGCCGAACAGCCCAAGCCGGCAACGCCGGCCGGCGCGTCGGCCGCGGGTGGAGCATGATGCGCATCACCCCACTCATCTGTGCCGTGGCGCTGCTGGCCACGCCGCCAGCCGGCGGACAGACGCCCGCGCCGGGACCGGTCGCGCCCGCTGCGGTCACCACACCGGCGCCGAAGGTGCCGCCGCTCGAGCCGCAGGGCTACGACTACAACCCGGCGGGGCGGCGCGATCCGTTCATCAGCCTCGTGCGACGGACCACGCAGGCCTCCGGGACGTCGGCGAATCAACGGCCGACCGGTCTTGGTGGCTTGAGCATCGAGCAGATCCGCATGACCGGCGTCGTCAAGGGACGCCTGGGATTCTCCGCGATCGTCAAAGGCGTCGATAACCGCACCTACTACGTGAAGCCCGGCGACGAGCTCTTCGACGGCAAAGTCCGTGCGGTGACCGCCGACGCGATGTTCCTGGTTCAGAACGTGAACGACCCGCTGTCGGTCGCCAAGACGCGGGAAATCAAGCGGCTGCTACGACCGGAGCAAGAGGCTCAATAGCCATGTATCGACACTCCCTCCTCCTGGGACTTTCTATCGCGGCGTTCGTGATGTCGCCGCTCGGTGCCGCGGGAACGCGCACCGAAGGTGGACGCGGCACCGCCGCGACGCTCAGAAAAGTGACATCGCAGCTCGATGCGCACAAGGGCATCCTCAGCATCGAAGCCTCCGCTCCTGTTGCGTACATCGCGTCGCAGCCCGATGCGCGCACGACGATCGTGGAGATGCGTGACGTCGCCGCCGGCGCAATCGGCGATGTGGCCGTTGACCAGCGTCACCCGATTGATGCGGTGAGAGTCGAGAGCGTCGTGAGCCCGACGGGGGAGTCTGTCGCACGTGTGCTGATTACGTTCCGTCAGCCCGCCCGGCCGCGGATTCGCAGCTCGCGCAACGTCATTTTCGTCGAAGCGGACCGCATTGACCCCTCGACTGGGCCCGGGGCAATGGGGCCGACGCTCGATCTGCAGACGTTCTCGCCCGCGATTCGCGACCTGCGCGTGACGCAGCGGGGGACCGCCACGGCGATCACGCTCCTTGGCACCGCGCCGCTCGTCGCGTCGGGAATTCAGGAGCCGAAGGATGCGCCGCGCCGGGTCGTCCTCAATCTTCCGCATGCGACGTCCGCCATACCGACCACCGCGCGGGTCGTCCGCGAGGGTCCGGTCGAGCGTGTGCGCGTGTCGATGAGTCCCACCGCGCCGTTTGGCACGCAGGTGACCATGGAGTTGTCGCGCGCGGCGACCTACCGGCTGGAATCATCCGCGGATGGCAACGACCTTTCGGTCGTGTTCGACGAGCCGACGGCCGATCCAATCGCGGCGCTTCGAGGTCCAAAGCTAGCGCCTGGCGCGCCCGCGGTTCCGGTCGCGGCGTTTGCGCAGGCGCCACCCGCGCCGGCGCCGCCTGCTGCGGCCGCCCAGCAGGCCCCGGCAGTCCCCGTGGAGGCAGGTCAGCGCCAATTCACCGGCACGCCGGTCAGCCTCGACTTCGACGGCACCGATCTACGGGCGGTGCTCACCGCGCTTGCGAAAGAGGGCGGCATCAACATCTGGATCGACCCGCGGGTCCAGGGCACGGTGACGACGACGCTGACCGATGTTCCGTGGGACGAGGCGTTCGACATCATCGCCAGCGGGAACGGGCTGGGCTACGTGCAGCGCGGTTCCGTTGTCCGCGTCGTGCCGCTCGCGGTGCTCGCCGAAGAGGAGGCGGCCCGCCGGAAGGTCGACGAGGAGCGCGCGCTCTCCGGCGAACTGCGGACCTACACCAAGTCGCTGAGCTACGCGACGGCAAAGGACCTGGCCGGGCTGGTGAAGGACACCATCCTCTCGCCGCGTGGGCAGGTGCAGGTCGACGATCGCACCAACACGCTCATCGTCACCGATCTCGCCGATCGGCTGGCGCGGACCGAAGATCTGATTTCGAAGCTCGACGTGCCGCAGCCGCAGGTCGAGATCGAAGCGCGCATCGTGCAGACGAGCCGCGACTTCGCTCGCCAGATCGGCGTGAACTGGGGCGTGAATGCCAGGGCCTCTACCGATCTGGCCAACACGACGGCGCTGTCATTCCCGAACCAGGGCAGCATCAGCGGTCGCACGGGCAGCGTTCAGGGCCCCGATGGCGTCGGTACGGCGGTGGATCACTCCGTGACGAACCCGTCGAGCGCGATCGGCCTGGCGCTTGGATCGATCAACGGCGCGATCAACCTGGACATCGCGCTCTCGGCACTCGAGCGCTCGGGCAAGGGAAAGATCCTGTCGACACCGCGCGTCTCGACGCAGAACAACGTGCAGGCCGAGATCATGCAGGGTGTCCAGATTCCGATCCAGACGGTGGCCAACAACACCGTGACGGTCACGTGGAAGGATGCGGCGCTGATTCTCCGTGTGCTGCCGCAGATTACGGCCGCGAACACCGTGATCATGAAAGTCGAGCTCGAAAACGGATCGCCCGACTTCGCCCGCGCGATTGAAAACAACCCGCCGATCAATACCCAGCGCGCGCTGACGAGCGTCCGCGTCGCCAACGGCGACACCACGGTCATCGGCGGCATTTTCCTGAGTACAGAGCAGGCCACCCAGTCCCGCACGCCGGGGCTCAGCAAGGTGCCGCTCCTCGGTTTGCTGTTCAGGCGCGACGAGGTGACCGATGAGAGCCGCGAGCTCCTCATCTTCATCACCCCGCGAATCATCCAGTAGGAGAGCGACTGTGAGTGCGATGTTCAGGTCTTGGAAAGCGCTGGCGGCGATGGCCATCGCCGCCGCCGCCGCCGGCTGCGGCGATCTGGCGACGCAGGGACGCTCACCGTCGCAGCTGGTCGTCCTGTCGCTGGCGGCCGCACCCGGGGCCAGCCCCGGCGACTTCGGTGCCAACCTGCTCTCCGACGTCGTGACCAACGTGCAGCGGACGATAGACGGACAGCAGGTCTCCTCGCCCACGATTTTCAACGACGTCGGTTCGGTGCAGTTCGCGCTGATCCTGAAGGACCCGGGCAGTGACCCGGCGGCGCCTACGTCCCCGGGTCCGCTGAACGCGGTGACGGTCACACGCTATCGCGTCGTCTATCTCCGGGCCGATGGCCGCAATACTCCGGGCGTCGACGTGCCGTTCCCGTTCGATTCGGGGGTGACGGTGACGGTGACGGCCGACGGCGCCTCGACGGGATTCGAGATCGTCCGCAGCTCCGCCAAGCTCGAAGCGCCGCTGCGCGCGCTGAAAGACAACCCGGAGACGATTTCTACAATCGCTGAAGTGACGTTCTACGGCCACGACCAGGCCGGCAACGACGTCAGCGCGACGGGGTTGATTGGCATCAACTTCGCCAACTTCGCCGATCCGAACTAAGAGGACGTGATGCAGATCAGGACCGCTGGAATCCTGCGCGTGAGCGCCGTGCTGCTGATGGCAGGCAGCATGGCGGCGTGCACCGACTCTGTGGAGCCCCCATCGCTGACGGGGCCGTCAGGCTTGTCGCAATCGCTGACCCTCAGCGCCTCGCCGGATCGGATCGCGCACAACGGCAGCGCGCAGTCCGTCGTGACGATCACGATGCACGACAGTGCGGGGCAGCCGCTGTCTGGTCAGCGCGTCAGCCTCGGCGCATCGACCGGTTTCCTGTCGCACGTGGACGTGGTCACGGGGACGGACGGGCGCGCGGTGTTTGTCGTGACCGCTCCCGCCTTGTCGGTTCCCGCTGAAGACATCACCGTGTTTGCGACGCCCTTCGGCACGGATGCAGGCGCCGCGCTGACGCGCATTCTACGCATCGCGTTCACCGGTCCGAGCAACACGACCGCGCCACAGGCGTCATTCGTGTTCTCGCCGGAGGCACCGATTGCCGGTCGTTCGACCGCGTTCGACGCGTCCGCAACGACGGACGAAGGCGTGCAGTGCGTGACCTGCACCTTTACGTGGGCGTTCCCGACAGAGACCGCGAGCGGCATGGGCGCGAATTACACGCTGCCGACGGGTCAGTTCCCGGAGGGCGGAACGTTTAACGTCGCGCTGACGGTCCGGGACTCGACCGGCAGCGAGACCACGTTGCGGCGCGCCGTGACGTGGGCACCGCCGGCCGCTGAAGAGGACTGATCCCTGGGGCACAATAGCCCTAGGACCCCAATGGCTGCGGCGACGTCATCCCAGCTTGATGTACGCCAGGCGACGATTCGCGGCGCGCTCGAGACGCTCGGTCTCGACGCGCTGATCGTCACCACGCCCGCCAACATCCGTTACCTGACGAACCACGCCGGCAGCGCGGGAACCCTCGTTGCCGCCGCCGGCGCGATGCATCTGCTGCTGGACTTCCGGTATCAGGAGTCGGCGCGCCTGCTTCAGGCATCCCCGTCAGCCTGCCCGACACTCAGGATATGGCCCGTCGCCGCGAGTTACGACGAAGCGCTTCTCGAGTGCCTGGCGGAGACAGGGCTCGGCACAGTGGGCTTCGAAGCTGGTCACTTGACTGTGGCACGCCACGAGTGGCTCGTGCGCACGGCGGAGGCCCGGCGTCTGGGCGTGACGCTGCGGGCGACGGAGCGGCTCGTCGAGCAGGCACGCGTCATCAAGGACGACGGTGAAGTGGCGACGCTGCGTGAAGCGGCGCGCCGGCTCACACCGGTCGCGCGCGCGGCCTTCGAGGCGGTGCGTGCGGGGACGAGCGAACGCGCCATTGCGGCGCGGATCGAGGCCGCGATTCGCGACGCGGGATTCGAGCGTCCGTCGTTCGATACGATCGTCGCGTCCGGGCCGAACGCCGCACTTCCGCACTACCGCGCCGGCGACCGTCTGCTCGAGCGGGGCGACGTGGTGGTGCTGGACTTTGGCGGCGTCTTGGACGGATACTGCTCCGACTTGACGCGGACGGTCGCCGTTGCGCCCCCATCCGCGGAAGCGCACCGCGTGCACCAGGCGGTGCGCGAAGCGCAGCAGGCGGCGATCGACGCCGTCAGGCCGGGCATCGCGACCACGGATGTGGATCGCGCGGCCCGCCGCGTCCTCGACGCGCATGGACTGGGCGAGGCGTTTGGCCACGGAACCGGCCATGGTCTCGGCCTCGACGTCCACGAGGAGCCGAGGGTGACGCGGCCTC
>Ga0209486_10001222_pt1 | contig 11223 bp, 9 predicted proteins | sample NCCompost_FD_187518 | JGI IMG/M metagenome (GOLD analysis project Ga0209486, IMG submission 187518) | Agricultural soil microbial communities from Utah to study Nitrogen management - NC Compost (SPAdes) (version 2) | ecosystem: Environmental > Terrestrial > Soil > Agricultural land | place: USA... | reverse complement strand
CCCCGGTGATCATGTTCTTGATGTAGTCGGCGTGCCCCGGGCAGTCGACGTGCGCGTAGTGCCGGTTCGCCGTCGCATACTCGACGTGGCTCGACGCGATCGTCAGAATCTTCGTCTCGTCGCGCCGTCCCTGCGACTCCGACGCCTTGGCGACTTCGTCATACGGCACGAACTTCGCCCACCCTTTATCCGCCGCCACCTTCGTCAGCGCCGCCGTCAGCGTCGTCTTGCCGTGGTCGATGTGCCCAATCGTCCCGACGTTGACGTGCGGCTTCGAACGGTCGAATTTCTCTTTGGCCATCTCTCGCTCCGGTCGGTTTACTTGGTGCCCTGGATACGGGCGACTACTTCTTCACTGACGTTCTGCGGCGCCTGCTCGTAGCGATCGAAATGCATCGAGTAGGTGGCGCGACCCTGGGTGCGCGACCGCAGGTCGGTCGCGTAGCCGAACATCTCCGACAGCGGCACCCGTGCGTTGATGATCTGCGTGCCGCCGCGGTCTTCCTGCGACTGGATGCGTCCACGCCGGCTGGCGAGGTCGCCCATCACGTCGCCCATGTAGTCCTTCGGGACGACGACCTCGACCCGCATCACCGGTTCGAGCAGCACCGGCTTCGCCTTCTTGGCGGCGTCCTGGAACGCCATCGAGCCGGCGATCTTGAACGCCATTTCCGATGAATCGACGTCGTGGTACGACCCGTCGTAGAGCACGATCCGGACGTCGTCGATCGGATAGCCGGCGAGCACGCCGCGGGTGAGCGCTTCCTTGATCCCCTCGTCGATCGGCTTGATGAATTCCTTGGGAATCGCGCCCTGCGTGACCTCGTTCTCGAAAATGTAGCCGGTGCCCGGTTCGCCGGGGAACAGGTGAATCTTGGCGTGGCCGTACTGACCGCGTCCGCCGGTCTGCTTGGCGTACTTCATCTCGCCGTCGGCGGGGCGGGTCAGCGTCTCCTTGTAGGCCACCTGCGGCTTGCCGACGCTCGCCTCGACGTTGAACTCGCGCTTCAGCCGGTCGACGATGATCTCGAGGTGCAGTTCGCCCATGCCCGAGATGACCACCTGGCCGGTCTGATCGTCGGTGCGGACGCGGAACGTCGGGTCCTCGGCCATCAGCTTCGACAGGCCGACGCCGAGCTTCTCCTGATCGCCCTTCGTCTTCGGCTCGATCGCCAGCGCAATCACCGGCTCCGGGAAGTCCATCGACTCGAGCACCACCGGCTTCTTCTCGTCGCACAGGGTATCGCCGGTGCTGACGTGCTTGAGACCGACCGCCGCGGCGATGTCGCCGGCGTAGACCTCCTTGATTTCCTCACGCTTGTTCGCGTGCATCTTCAGGAGGCGGCCGACGCGCTCGGTGCGCTTCTTGGTCGAGTTGTAGACCGACGACCCGGCGGTGAGCACGCCCGAGTACACCCGGATGAACGTGAGCTGCCCGACGAACGGGTCGGTCATCAGTTTGAATGCCAGCGCGGCAAACGGAGCGTTGTCTGCGGCGGGACGCTCGATCAGCGTCTCTTCCTTGGCCTCGGGGTCGAGGCCGGTGATCGGCGGCACCTCGACCGGCGAAGGCAGGTAGTCGACCACCGCATCCAGCAGCGGCTGCACGCCCTTGTTCTTGAACGCCGAACCGCAGAACACCACGGTAAACGGCGCCGGCTCGTTGCGCACCGACTGGATCACCCGCTGCCGCAGCACCCTCTTGATCTCTTCTTCGGTGATGTCCTGGCCGTGCAGGTATTTCTCGAGCAGCGCATCGTCGTGCTCGCTGACCTTCTCGACCAGCTTTTCGCGATACGACTTCGCCTCCGCCAGCATGTCCGCGGGGATCTCGTCGACGATGTAGTCGGCGCCCATCGTCTCGTCCTTGTAGGTGATCGCCTTCATCTTGACGAGGTCGATGACGCCCTTGAACTTGTCTTCGCTGCCGATCGGCAGCTGGATCGCGACCGGGTTGGCGCCCAGCTTGGTCTCGATCTGATCGAGCGTCCGCTTGAAGTCAGCGCCGATGCGGTCCATCTTGTTGACGAAGCAGATGCGCGGCACGCGGTACTTGTCGGCCTGGCGCCACACCGTCTCTGACTGAGGCTCGACCCCCGACACGGCGTCGAACACCGCGCAGGCGCCGTCGAGCACGCGCAGCGAGCGCTCGACTTCGGCGGTGAAGTCGACGTGGCCCGGGGTGTCGATGATGTTGATGCGGATGTCGCGCCAGAAGCAGGTGGTCGCGGCGGAGGTGATGGTGATGCCGCGCTCCTGTTCCTGCTCCATCCAGTCCATCACCGCGGTCCCCTCGTGGACTTCACCGATCTTGTAGGTGATGCCCGTGTAGAAGAGGATCCTCTCCGTGGTGGTGGTCTTGCCGGCATCGATGTGGGCCATGATGCCGATGTTTCGCGTCTGTTCTAACGGTGTCTGCCGAGGCATTACTGAAAATTCCTACCAGCGATAGTGGGCAAATGCTTTGTTCGCTTCCGCCATGCGGTGCGTGTCTTCGCGTTTCTTGACGGCGCCGCCGCGAAGGTTGGCGGCGTCGAGCAGTTCGTTCGCCAGCTTCTCCTGCATCGTCTTGCCGTCGCCGCGTGAGCGGGCGTAGCCGACCAGCCAGCGGATGCTGAGCGAAAGGCGCCGGTTCGGGTTCACTTCGACCGGCACCTGGTAGTTCGACCCGCCGACCCGGCGCGACTTCACCTCGAGGCTCGGCTTGACGTTGTCGAGCGCCTTCTTGAACACCTTGAGCGGGTCGTCGCCGGTCTTTTCCTTGATGATGTCGAAGCTCTGGTACAGGATCCGCTCCGCCGTGCTGCGCTTGCCGTCGCTCATCACGGTGTTGATGAACTTGCTGACCAGCGTGCTGTTGTAGAGCGGGTCGGCGGCCAGTTCGCGCTTCGGAATTTCTCGTCTGCGTGGCATGTCTTCTACCTTCGACTACGACTTCGGACGCTTCGCGCCGTACTTGGAACGACCCTGTTTCCGTCCCTGCACGCCGACTGCGTCGAGCGTGCCGCGGACGACGTGGTAACGGACGCCCGGCAGATCCTTCACGCGGCCGCCGCGGATCAGCACCAGCGAGTGCTCCTGCAGGTTGTGGCCGACGCCGGGGATGTAGGTCGTCACCTCGATGCCGTTGGTGAGCCGCACGCGCGCGACCTTGCGCAGCGCCGAGTTCGGTTTCTTCGGCGTCTGGGTGAACACGCGCACGCAGACGCCGCGCTTCTGCGGGCTGACCTGCAGCGCCGGGCTCTTTGTCTTGGTGACGATCTTCCGGCGTCCCTGGCGAACGAGCTGACTGATAGTCGGCATAAATCCAAACGCACGCAAAAGGCACGGGAAGTGACTCCCGGCCCCGTACAACGCTGTTCCAGGCCTGAAGCGCAGCGGCGCTGGCGCCTGAAACGAATCCCCTATCTGTGTGATGCGAGCGGGTGAAAGGCGTGTGCGCGCCGAATCCCCCGCGAAGCTGACCCAGCAGGCACCGCGGGCGCCCGCGCAGTCAACTCTGTGCGGTTGGAGCTAGATAGGGTGTCCTAGCTCCAAGAGAACCTGACGAATATAGCACGCGGCTTCAAAACCGCGCAAACGGTCAGACGCGTTTGACGCGGGCGTTGGGCGGCGCGGCGAGGCTGCGCTCGAGCTCTGGGACGGCGCTGTCGGATGGGTTCTCGACCCCGATCAGGATCTTCCCGTCGGTGACCTCAGGGTCATAAAGAGTTCGTCCGCGCGTCGGCAGCAACGCCGTAATGATGAGGGTCACGGTCGTCCCCACGATCGCGCCGAGCATCGTTAACTCGAAGATAATAATGAGGTTAGGCCACCATGCGAAGATTGGGAGGCCGCCGACGTTTAGCTCCCAGCTGTGTTCGGTCACGTACGCGAGCCCGTACGCCGTCAACATACCGATGAGCCCGCCCAGGCAGGCGAACCACCACATATAGGTCGCCTTGTCGAGGTTGCCGAACTCGAACTCCTCCATCGGCTGGGCGGTGAGCACGGTGATATCCGCGGGCGCCACCCCGGCCGCACGCAGCCGGTTGAACGCCTGCTGCGCCGCATGGCCATCGTCGTACAGGCCGTAGACAGCCTTCACAGCTTCAGGTCTCCCAGCCGGTGCTCTTCGGTGGCCGGCGGTATCAGGCTCGGCGACACATGCTCGCCGGCCTTCAGTTCCCAGATCGAAATGATCGGCACGACCTTGGCGAAGAGGACGTAGAGCAGGCACATCGCCGCAAACGTCGCGATCGTAATGATGATTTCAACCGGCCGCGGCGAGTACGTCCCGAAGCTGTACGGCAGGTATTTCGCGCCAAGTGCAGGAACGATGATCAGGAACCGCTCGAGCCACATGCCGATGACCACGCCGATCGAGGCGATGACGCAGCCGGTAATGGTACGGAACCGCCTGATGCCCATGATGATGAGCGGCAGGACGAAGTTGCAGATCACCATCGTCCAGTACAACGGCGCGAACGAGCCCGATTGCGTGCGGCGGAAGACGGTCATCTCCGCCGGGCCGTTTCCGTAGTAGGTCACCAGGCGCTCGTTGAAGACGAAGTACCCCCACAGCAGGCCCATCACCAGCAGCAGCTTGCCGAGGTTCTCGAAGTGAACCGGGTGCAGGTAATCCTCGAGATGGAGGAACTTGCGGAGCACGGCCATCGCGATGATCAGTCCGGCGATGCCGCTGAAGATCGCGCCGGCGACGAAGTACGGGCCGAAGATCGTGGTATTCCACATCGGCACCGGGGCCATCGAGAAGTCGAACGACACGATGGTGTGCACCGAGACCGCGACAGGGATGATCGCGATCGCCATGATCTGCATCGCCGTCTCGAGCCGGTGCCACTGCTTCGGCGTGCCCCGCCACCCCATCGCCAGCACCGTGTAGATCCGCCGGCGCAGCCCGGTCGACTTGTCGCGCACGACCGCGAAGTCGGGGATCATCGGCATGATCAAGAACAGCAGGCTGCCGGTCAGATAGGTGTTGATGGCGAAGAAATCCCATACCAGCGGCGAACGGAAGTTGGGCCAGATCAACCGCTCGCTCGGATAAGGAAACAGCCAGAACGCGAGCCATGGGCGGCCGAGATGGATGATCGGAAACATCGCGCCGATCATCAGCGCGAATGTCGTGATCACTTCAGCGCACCGCGTGACCGGCCGCCGCCAACCGGCGTTAACCAGCCGGAGAATCGCGGAGATCAGCGTGCCGGCGTGGCTGATGCCAATCCAGAACACGAAATTGGTGACGAAGAAGCCCCAGTAGACCGGCCAGCGGATCCCAGAGATACCGAAGCCGAAGAACATCTGGCTGACCCAGGCGACCAGTCCCGCCGCCACGAAAAAGCCGAAGAACGCCACCAGCAGGTAAAACCGCCACGACGTCAGCAGCAGCGGACGCAGCAGGTCGGCGTTGATCCGGGCTCCGGTGGGGTGACTCATGCCTGTGTCTGTCTCGAAAGGTAGACAACCCCGGGGCGGGTGCCGAGGTCTTCGAGCAGCAGCGTGCCGCGCGGAGATCGCGACAGCCGCGACACCTGGCTGTTCGGATCGTCGACGTCGCCGAAGACCAGCGCCTTCGCGCCGCACGCCTGGGCGCATGCTGGCTGAATCTCGCCGTCGCGAATCTCGCGGCCGTCGGCCTTGGCCTGGATCATCGTCCCCTTGATGCGCTGCACGCAGAACGTGCACTTCTCCATCACGCCGACTTGACGGAGCGAAACATCGGGATTGAGCTGCAGCTGCAGCGGCTTGTCCCACGAGGGGTTGAAGAAGTCGAAGAACCGGACGTTGTACGGGCACGCGTTGGCGCAGTAGCGGGTGCCGATGCAGCGGTTGTACACCTGCGCGTTGAGCCCGTCCTCAGTGTGATGGCTCGCGTAGGTCGGGCACACCGGTTCGCACGGCGCGTTGTCGCACTGCTGGCACATCACCGGGCGGAACTTCAGCCGCACGTCCGGGAAATCGCCCTCCCAGTAGCGCTCGACCCGGAGCCAGTGCTTGGCCCGGCCGATCGCGGCCTGTTCGGGGCCGACCGTCGAGATGTTGTTCTCGGCGTGACAGGCGACAACGCAGCCGCCGCAGCCAGTGCAGCGATCGAGATCGGCCGCCATTCCCCACTGAGGCATTTCAGACGCTCCCGCTCGTCAACTTCCAATCGCCAATGCCCAACGCCCAAATCTGCGATTTTGGAAGTTGGTTTCCTTGGGAGTTTGGAGTTGTCATCGGTGCTCCTCTTCGAAGTGCTCGCGCATGCCGCCGGCGAAGAGGATCAGGCGTCCGTCGGGCGGCCCGACGCGCGCGATCTGCACGCGAGTCGCCGCCCACGCCAGCGCTCCGGTGGTCTTTTCCGTTACGGGCGCGAGCAGATCTACCGGATTGACGCCGCGGCCGCTCGCGTACCGCGTGTAAGTACGGTGCCCCTGCCCTGCCGGCATCGCAACGACGTCCGGGGCAATGCCGGGCGAGATCACCGCGCCCGCCTGGACCTTGCCGTGCCCCGACGTCACTTCCACCACATCACCCTGGGAGATCCCGAGCTTCTCCGCCGTCGCCGGGTTGATCTCCACCCAGCTGCTCCACATGCCCGACGTCAGCGGGTCGGGCATTTCCTGCAGCCACGGCAGGTGCGCCAGCGCGCCGTCGAGGAACTGGTTCGAGGGATATGGCAGGAAATAGAAGGGGTACTGGCCGGCGTCGCCGTCGAACTGCGGTTCCGCGAACGCCGCGGACGCCGAACCTGCCGCCGCCGGAGCGGCGGCAGCGGCGGCGAGGCCGCCGGGCAACGTGCCTGACCACATGCCCTTCGCCTGGGCGTCGGTCCACGCGTCTACATCGGCGCTTGCGGCTGGCAGCGCCGCAAACGTCGCCATGAGCATCTCTTCGAAGGTCTGCCACGGCAGTTCGAGGGGACGCCGCAGCGTGCGTCCGATCTCGAGCAGCACGTCAGGCGTCGCACGCGTCTGGTGCAGCGGACGCATCGTCGGCGGTGCGACGCTGGCGACGGCGGCCGACGCGCCCGACTCGGGCACCGACTCGCTCCACGACTCGAGGAACGAGTGATCCGGCAGGATCAGATCCGCCAGCGCGGCCGTCTCGTCGAGGAAGCTGCCGAAGCTGACGATGTAGGGAATTTTTTCGAACGCTTCGCGCACGCGCCATGCTGGCGGCGTGGTGAAGACGGGATTGGTGCCGTCGACCAACAGCACCTGCGGCGAAGCCGTGCCGGCGACGACATCCGCGGCGAACTGGCTGAGCGCCGGGGCTGCTGCGCCGGCTGCACCACCGGCCTTGCCTGCGGCAGCGACATCCAGCTGGGGCGTGAACGAGAGTCCACCGGGCTGATCCACTGAGCCGGCCAGCGCATTCAAGGCATTCACGGCCAGCGCCGTGAACAGGCTGTTCGAGTGCGCCAGCGCCGGACCGCCAACGATCGCCACCGACGGCCGGGTCTCGGCGAACTGGCGCGCAAGACGCTCGATCCGGGCGGCAGGTACGCCGGTGATTCGTTCAACGCTCGCGCCCGTGTAGGTGGCCAGCCCGCCATTCCAGCCGTCGACCTGCGCGCCGGCACGGCCGGCTCCTGACGCGGGACGCAGGTTGCCATCGACGATGACCTTCGCGATGCCGAGGGCCAGCACCCCTTCGGTTCCCGGCTTCACCGGCACCCATTCGTCGGCATTCGCACCGGTCTGCGACATCCGCGATTCGACCTGGGCGAAGGCGCCGCGCACGCCCGGCCGTCCCTGCCGCATCAGGCCGTAGCCGACATTCTGCGCGACCGGCGAATTCCAGGTGCCGAGGAAGTCGGCGCCGAAACTGAGGACGTAGCGCGCATTGGCGAGATCGAATGTCGGCAGCTGCTCACGGCCAAAGCTCAAGGCGTTGGCCCGCCGCAACACGTCGTCGCCAAAGAGATCGAAGGTCATGGGTGCGGCTGCGCCGAACCGGGCCAGGAACTGCCGCAGGAGCGCCGCGCGATGCCCTCGGCTGCTGCGGCTCACTGCCGCGACCGCGCGCTGGTTGCCGTCGAGCGCGTCGAGCTTCGCCACGACCTCCGCCAGCGCGTTCTCCCACGTGATCGCCTCGTACCGGCCCTGGCCGCGATCGCCCGCGCGTTTGAGTGGCTGGGTGATGCGGTCGGGGTGGTAGGTCACCTGAATCGCCGACTGGCCGCGGGCGCACAAACCGCCGCGGTTCACCGGGTGGTCGGGCGCACCTTCCAGTTTCTTGGCGGCGGCAATCCGCATCACGCCGGCCTGGCCGTTGCGAACCACGTCGGCATCGGCGTCCATGACCCGTACCGTCAGTCCGCAGCCCGCCTGGCAGAGCGGGCAGACGCTCGGCTTCCAGGTGGCAACGCCCGGAATGATGTCCTCATCCGGAACGAACCTGATCAGCTGGTTCTCGGGGTTGCCGCAGCTGGCGAGCGTGGCGCTGGTGCCGGTGATGGCGGTCAGCTTGATAAAGGAACGGCGATCCATCGATGGCTGGAGGCTAGAAGTGACAGGTCAGACAATCGATCGGCGCTTTGCGCTCGTTATGACAGTTCACGCAGAAACCCATCGTGTGCTCGACGCTGCGCTGGGCCACCGTCTGCTGACCGACGTTGCCGTGACAGGTCGCGCAGTCGACCTTGGCGCGGATGTGCGGAGCGTGGTTGAACTTGACGTTGTCGTCGTTGGAGAAGCCGTACACCCGCTGCCACGCCAGGTCGATCCCCATCTCGTTCATTTTGGTGATCTGCTGGATGCGCGGCCGGTCGGTGGCGATCGCCGCATGACAGATCATGCAGGTGCGCAGGCCGGGAATCCCTGCGACCGGGCCCTTGTCGACCCCCTCGTGACAGAACTCGCAGGCGATTTCCTTGCCGACGTGGATGTTGTGCGGGAACTCCAGGGGCTGCGTCGCTTCGGGGAGGCGGTTCAGGAAATCGTCCATCGCCGCGCCCATCGTCGGGCGCATGGTGGTGTAGACGCCCGTGGCCTGCCCCGGTAGCGCGGCGGCGGCGGCGGCGGTGTCGATGCTTGATGGCGGCGGTTCGAACAGGCGGCAGCCGGCGCTGGCGGCCAGCGCCGCTACGCACACCACCAGAATGCCGGCGAAATGTCTGGGAACGCGCAGCGTAGCCTCTCCGTTAGCGCGGAGCGTCCTTCGGACCGAGGCTGCGGAGGAAGTTCACGACGTGCCACATGTCCTGGTCCGGCAGCTTGCCCTTGAACGCGACCATTTTCGAGTTGGTGCCCCCGCCGTTCTGGATGAGGTTGAAAATTTCGCCGTCCGTGGCGCCGTGGTCCCATTTCGCGTCGGTCAGATCCGCCGGCTTGGCGTCTTTCGGCGCGAGCGGACCATCGCCCTTGCCCGTGGTTCCGTGGCAGAAGGCACAGTACTTCTTGTAGGCGGCCGCGCCCGCGGTAATCGAGGCCGGGGTCGAGGCGACGGGATTCTTCAACGTCCTGCCCGCCGGCGCTGCGGCGCCCCGCGTCTGGGCCTGGGCGGTGATGGCGATGAGAAACATCGCGATAGCCACCGCCACTCCGCTCATGAACAGTCTCGACACGCGACCCATCCCCAGACTCCCTGTAATGTGGTGGAAACTGGGGAAATGTTGACACACGCCCTCGAGCGACGCAACTACTCGCTTCGACGCGTCCTGAAAACCGCGGCGATCGATTCTGACTATCCGTTCAGAAAGCCTCCCGCCGTTTCAGTTCGCCAGCGGATTGGGCCGCATCTGTACATGAACGACGTACCCCATCTTCGTTTCCGCGAACTTCGGCAGATACGAGTTGAAGGATGCCCACAACCCGCGACCCTTCCATCCGGCGCGCGCGTCGTCGATGCGGCCGTCCAGTCCGCGGGTGAAGAACGGCAGCGGGTACGGCATCCGGAACGTGATGAACCTTTCGGTCCTGGGATCGAAGATGAACAAGGCGTCAGACGAGGTCCCCGTCACGACGACCATGTCCTTGCCCATCCCGAGCACGTCGAACTGATCGACCCAGAGAAAGTAGGGGTATTCGGTGCTGCCGGTTTCGCTGCCCGTGCCGGGATACTTGGGGCCTGGCAGCTGCCAGGCGGTGAACTTCTGCGTTTTGGGGTCGAATCGGCCGAGGTGCCCACTGCCCGCCGAGAACCACACGCGTCCATCCGTGCTGTGGTCGATGCCGTGCGGAAGCCGCAGCGGCGGCGGCAGCGGATAGTCGGTCATCTTTCGCGTGCGCGGGTCGATCTTCCAGATCTTGTTCTCGGGCCCGTTGGACGTCGACACGCTGACGAACACGTTGCCATCGACCGGGCTGATGGTGATCCCGTATCCGCCGCTCGGGAGCACGCGCTGCGTGTTCCGGTCGACGCGCATCCACGCGTGCTGCGCCGCGCCCTCGGTCGCGGGGAGGTTCTTGAAATCGAGCTTGTTCAGATCGAGGGTGCCGATGATCCCCGCATCGGTCCAGAGACGCCCCTGCCAGTCGAACTGCAAATGGTGCGTCGGAAAGCTCGTGTCAACCTGGCCGAACGTGTTGTTCTTCGAATCGTAGAAGGCCAGGTGCATGCCGTTGCCGCGCCCCGCGATCGACTTGTACGCCAGTTCGATTTCCGCCGCGTCCATCGACTCGGTCACGATGGTGTTCTTCAGCCATGCCGGATTGTTCTGCGCCCCGCCGGCGCGGACTGGCGCCGTCATCCATACACGGCCTTGATCGTCGAGCATTGGATTGTGCGGGCTGGCCATCCACACCCCCGCGTCGGCTTCGTTGGTGTGGTAGTAGTCCTTCTTCGCGCTGTATCCCTCCATCGATCGCGGCTGCACCTGGAGCGCGTCGATGGTGTTCTTCACCGGATCGAGCACCAGCAACCGGCCGCCATACATCCGATCGGCTCCGAACACCTTGCCGTACGGATACAGCGTCGGCTTCCGCTTGTCGGTCGACACGTTGTCGTGCACGAACGACTGCTCGGATCCCCATTCCCACTGCGTGATCACGAAGTTCCGCTCGACGCCGGCGGGCCTCGCCGGCGCAGCGGGGACCTCGCCCGCGCGTATGCGCGTAACCCAGTCGGCCAGCGCCGTGGTCAACTGCGTCCGCCCAAGGTCGTCGGCAGCCCGGCTCATGCCGTTGTTCAGCGCCAGCAGCTTGTCCCATTGCTCGGGGCGGGAGTAGAGGCGGGTCGCGGTCATCCCGAGCTGATGGCACTGGTTGCAGGCGCGCAGCTCCGCGAGCCAAT
>Ga0209486_10001220_pt1 | contig 11228 bp, 6 predicted proteins | sample NCCompost_FD_187518 | JGI IMG/M metagenome (GOLD analysis project Ga0209486, IMG submission 187518) | Agricultural soil microbial communities from Utah to study Nitrogen management - NC Compost (SPAdes) (version 2) | ecosystem: Environmental > Terrestrial > Soil > Agricultural land | place: USA... | reverse complement strand
GAGATATATTGACTATGCAAGAGCGAATGCATCAATTGGTATTAACAGCACGGTACTGACGAATGTAAATGCAAATGCTGTAGTACTTACAAAACCATATTTGGAAAAAGTAAAAGCATTGGCTGACCTCTTTCGGTCCTATGGCATAAAGGTTTATCTCACTGCCCGGTTCAGTGCACCAATTGAGATAGGGAAATTAAAAACAGCCGATCCATTAAATGATACTGTTCAATTGTGGTGGAAACAAAAGGTAAAAGAAATTTATGAGTTGATCCCCGACTTCGGTGGTTTTCTTGTCAAAGCAAACTCTGAAGGACAACCGGGCCCGCAAGACTATAACAGAACTCATGCCGATGGTGCCAACATGCTTGCTGATGCTGTCGCACCATTTAATGGAATTGTAATGTGGAGGGCATTTGTTTACAGTTCTACTTCTAATGACAGGTTCAAACAAGCTTATGAAGAATTTAAACCACTCGATGGAAAATTCAGAAAAAATGTTTTAGTCCAGGTAAAAAATGGACCCATAGACTTTCAGCCAAGAGAACCCTTCTCTCCTCTTTTTGGAGCCATGCAACAAACTCCTTTAATGATGGAGTTTCAGCTTACACAAGAGTATTTGGGACAAGGAACACATTTGTTTTTTGAAGCGCCCCAATTCAAAGAAGTTTTAAATGCTGACACTTATTCAAAAGGAAAAGGTTCAACAGTAACCAAAGTGATCGATGGATCTTTAAATAATTTTTCATTAAATGGAATTGCAGGTGTAAGTAATATCGGTAATGATATAAATTGGTGCAGCCATCCTTTTGCCCAGGCAAATTGGTATGCTTTAGGCAGGTTGTGTTGGGATTATGATCTATCTTCTGCACAAATTGCCGATGAATGGATCAAACAAACATTTACGAATGATCCATCTTTTGTGGAACCTGTGAAAAAAATAATGCTACAGTCTCGTGAGGCATTAGTTAATTACATGACACCACTTGGCTTAACACATATTATGTATAATGGCCATCATTATGGCCCAATGCCATGGGGAAATACGTTGAATCGTCCTGACTGGAACCCCGTATATTATCACAAAGCAGATGCATCCGGAATTGGATTTGACAGAACAGCGAAAGGAACAAATGCGCTATCACAATATGCTGTTGAAGTGCAAAATGAATTTAATGATATCAATAAATGCCCTGATGACTATTTATTATGGTTTCATCATGCAGCCTGGGATCATAAAATGCATTCAGGAAGAACATTGTGGAATGAGCTCTGCTATAAGTATAATTCAGGAGTTGATACGGTAAGATCTTTCATTAAACATTGGAATAGTTTAAGAAAATATATTGACGAAGACAGGTTTAAACAAGTAGATCAATTATTGAACATTCAATTGAAGGATGCGATCTGGTGGCGTAATGCGTGTTTGCTTTATTTTCAAACATTCAGTAAAATGCCTATTCCTTCTCAATATGAAAAGCCAGATAGAACATTGGAATATTATCAAAACATCAGAATTTTATATGCCCCGGGGAACTGAAAAAGAAAAAAATCAAAAACCATGACAGCGAACACAAAAAGAGTGGCAATTGTTACAGGTGGCGGATCAGGTATCGGTTTAGCAATCGCAGAAAAATTTACTCAAGCTGGCATTGAAACGATCATCGTCGGCCGTGATGAAAACAAATTAAAGAATGCAAAAGACAAATTGGGTGAACATTGTTACCCGATGAGTTGCGATCTAAGTGATCTCAAATCAATTCCTTCTTTTATTGGTGATGTGATCAAAGAATTTGGACAAATCGATATCCTTGTAAATAATGCTGGTATCAACATGAAAAAAGAATTCCAGGATGTGACTGATGAAGATTTTCAAAAAGTAATTACAACGAACCTGACCGCAGTGTTTGCAATAAGCCGTGAAGTAGTCAAGCAAATGCTGATACAAAAAAGTGGCTCTATTATTAATATCAGTTCAATGGCTGCCCAATATGGATTACCAAAAGTAATTGCATACAGTGCAAGCAAAACAGCGATCGATGGAATGACAAGAGCCATGGCCGTTGAACTATCGCCAAAGGGGATTCGTGTAAATGCAATTGCGCCTGGCTTTATTATCACCGAAATGACGGATAAGGCGCTGAACAGCGATCCCGAACGTAAAGCCAAAGTTTTCAATCGTACTCCTATGGGCTATATGGGACAGACATCCGACATTGGTGATGCTGCATTGTTTTTAGCGGGAGATGGCGCAAAATATATTACAGGTATTGTATTACCGGTTGATGGTGGTAATAGTATTGGATTTTAATTTTGACCGGCTGCATCGCTTCGATCGATCTGCTGTAGCGACCTGGAGCCTGTACAGAACGAAGCGAAGTGTTCAACTTCAATATCCTTGATTGACCAACTTAGTTTTTCAATTCCATTATTTGCTAATGAAAAAAGTTTTCGTTTATATATTCTTTTGTTGTATCCTGATCGCAGGCAATGCGCAGCTTGTAAGTGAGGTCAAAACTGCGAACTCATTCCCTTTATCGAATTCAGTTATTTATGTTGATGACGCAGATGACGCCTTGGTTAAAAGATCTGCGATGCTATTACAAAATGACATTGAACTGGTGACTGGTAAAAAACCAGCTTTAATTAATAATATACCTGCGACAACTTCCGGCAATATCATCATAATAGGCACTATTGGAAAATCTTCGCTTATCAAAAAACTAATTGCCGCAAAAAAAATTCCAGCTACTATTAAAAATAAATGGGAAGCATACCGGGTTGAGTCGATTGCAAATCCATTTGCAGGTATTAAGAACGGATTAATAATAGCAGGTAGCGACAGGAGAGGAACTGCTTATGGTGTTTTTGAGGTTTCCAAAAGAATTGGTGTATCTGCCTGGTATTGGTGGGCCGACGTTCCGGTAAAAAAGAGATCTGAAATATTTATTAATCCGAATACTTATTTCAGCGATTCACCAAAAGTAAAATATCGCGGAATATTTATTAATGATGAAGCTCCTGCCCTTTCCGGTTGGACAAAAGAAAAATTCGGAGGCTTTAATAATAAATTCTATGAAAAAGTTTTTGAATTAATACTTCGTTTAAAAGGAAATTATTTATGGCCAGCAATGTGGGGCAATGCATTTTATTATGATGATTCTTTAAATATCAGATCAGCAGATGAATATGGAATTGTGATTGGTACTTCACATCATGAACCGTTGATGCGGGCACATGAAGAATGGAAATATTTCGGCAAAGGAAGAAAATGGAATTATGATAGTACTGAAGCAGGGTTAAAAGAGTATTGGAAAGGCGGTATGCAAAGAGCATGGAATGAAAAGATCGTAAGTCTTGGTATGCGTGGTGATGGTGACGCTCCTATGAGCAGAGAAACTGCAACAGGATTATTAGAGCGAATCGTAAAAGATCAGCGACAAATAATTGAAGATGTTACTGGCAAGCCGGCAAGCGAGACGCCACAACTATGGGCTTTATACAAAGAAGTGCAGGATTATTACGATAAAGGAATGAGAGTTCCTGATGATGTAACTTTATTGTTATGTGATGATAACTGGGGTAATATTCGCAAACTTCCGAAACTGAATGAGAGACCAAGAAAAGGTGGTTATGGAATTTATTACCATTTTGATTATGTCGGAGGTCCTAGAAACTATAAATGGGTTAATACAAATCCGGTCCCGAGAATATGGGAGCAAATGAGTCTTGCTTATGAATATGGAGTAAAACAAATATGGATCGTAAATGTTGGCGATATTAAACCGATGGAGTTTCCAATTTCATTCTGGTTGGACTATGCATGGAATCCCGAAAAAATAGACGCAGACGATCTGAAAAAATATACCGAACAATGGGCAGCTGCACAATTCGGGAATCAACACGCAAAAGAAATTGCGGATATTATTTCAAAATACTTAAAATATAATGGAAGAAGAAAACCTGAGTTGTTAGATGCAAATACATATAGCCTGGGTGATTATAATGAAAAAGATAATAGTGAGTTTGGAACCATTGTCAATGAATACAATGATCTTCTTGTTACTGCTCAAAATATTAACAATAATCTGTCTTCTGAATATAGAGATGCTTTCTTCCAATTAGTTCTTCATCCGGTTAAGGCATGTGCCAACCTGAACGAGATGTATTATAATGTTGCTCTTAATAGGGAAGCCAACAGAAGAAAATATTCTACAGCGAATGAATATGCGGATAAAGTGAAACAGCTTTACATAAACGACTCTCTGATAACATTAGAATATCACAAGCTGAATAATGGCAAGTGGAATCACATGATGGATCAAACACATATCGGTTACACGTACTGGCAGCAACCTCCAAGACAAAAAATGCCGGACGTAAAATATATTTCCAAAGATTCGGTAATAAAAGAGCCAGCAAAATATAGTTCACTTGGTGGAATTGCCAGAGTTCCGGGCGATGCAATACCTAATAGTTTTTATGAAATAGGAGAATATATTTCAATCGAAGCTTCCCATTTTACAAAAGCAGTTAATTCAAATGGAATAACATGGAAAGTATTGCCAGATCATGGACGAACCAATGATGCAATAACAACATTTCCTGTTACATCTCCTATTCAAAAAATTTCAGCGAGTTCTGCACATCTTGAATATGAAATTTATACTATCAGCCGGGATAGCTTGAAAATAAGCGCCTACTTCTCCCCGACCTTGAATTATTATAATACGGATGAGGGTTTACAGTATGCGATTTCAATAGACGGTGAAGAGCCACAATTAATCAGCATAAATAAAGAAGACAGAAATACAGGTGCAGGTATATGGAACAAATGGGTTGGTGAAAATATTATTATTAAAACAAGCAAACATAAAATTTCTAAACCTGGAAAACATACTGTAAAGTACTGGATGGTTAATCCCGGAGTTGTATTGCAAAAGATCGTTTTGGACTTTGGCGGAGTAAAACCAAGTTATCTCGGTCCGCCTGAAACAAGAACTATTAAATAAATAAAAACAATGGATATGAAAAGAAACTTTTTGTTAAGCTTAACCACTGTTGCAATCTCCGTTACATTCATTTCCTGCAGCAGCAGTAAGAAAGCAACTACATCCACCGCTACCCCCACATTAAGAGAAGCATACAAAAATGATTTTTTAATAGGTACAGCTCTTAATACCCAGCAGATAGAAGAAAAAGATACCAGTGCAGCCAAACTGGTGCCCGTACAGTTTAATGCTGCCACACCTGAAAATATTATGAAAGCGGAGATCATTCATCCGCAATGGGACAAATATAATTTTGAGCTTGCAGACAAAATGGTTGAATATGGAAAGAAGCACAATATTCTCATCAACGGTCATACACTTATCTGGCACAGCCAACTGCCGGCATTCGCAAGAAATATAAAAGATGTTGATTCATTTAAAACCTTTTTTAATGATCACATTACTACAATTGCCAGTCGTTACGATGGCAAAATGTTTTCATGGGATGTTGTAAACGAGGCATTGAATGAAGACGGCACCATGCGTAAGTCAATTTTCCTTGACAAACTTGGAGATGATTTTGTAACAGAAGCTTTCAGGATCGCTCAAAAAGCGGCGCCAAATACTGAGCTCTATTATAATGATTACAACATAGAGCAGCCAAAGAAAAGAGCCGGGACTATTGCGATAATAAAAAAAATACAGGCAGCTGGTGTCCGTATTGATGGCGTAGGCATCCAGGGGCATTGGCATGTAAACAAGGTCCCTTTAAAAGATATTGAAGAAAGCATCCTGGAATTTTCAGCATTAGGACTAAAAGTAATGTTCACTGAACTCGATATCGAAGTGTTGCAACGCAATTTCCAGGGCGCCGAAGTTAGCCAAAGGGTCGCTTCAAATCCTGCATTAAATCCTTATGTCAACGGATTGCCGGATAGTGTGCAAGTACAATTGGCCAATGATTACGAAAGTTTATTCAAACTGTTCTTAAAACATAAAGATAAAGTTACAAGGGTTACTTTCTGGGGAGTAGCTGATGGAAATAGCTGGTTAAATGGTTGGCCGGTAAGAGGAAGAACAAATTATCCTTTATTATTCGACAGACAGTATAAACCAAAGCCTGCTTATTATAAAGTAATCGCATTGAAAACAAATACCGGGACAGGAGAAAATGCTAAAAAGCCATTCTAACAAACTAAAATAAAAACATGAATACGACTGCTTCACAAAAACTTTCTGTTATCGAAAAGATCGGCTACAGTCTCGGTGACCTTGCAGCTAACCTCATTTTTCAAACATTGGTAACGTTTCTTGCCTTCTTTTATACAGACGTATATAAGATCCCGGCAGGAAAGGCAAGTTTCATTATTACGTTCTTTGGTTTTGTCGGCGCATTTTTTAATGTGATCATGGGCATCATTGCTGACAGAACAAATACACGTTGGGGAAAATATCGTCCATGGATATTATGGACAGCCGTTCCCTTTGGTGTTATTTCTCTTCTTGCATTCAGCACACCTGATTTCAATGAGTCCGGGAAAATTATTTATGCTGCAGTTACCTATTTCCTTTTAGTAATTGTGTATTCCGCAAACAATCTCCCCTATTCTGCTTTAAGTGGTGTACTTACTGGTGATATGAAAGAAAGAAACAGTCTTTCTTCTTATCGCTTTGTTGCAGTCATGGTAGCTCAATTCATCATTCAGTCCTTATTACTTCCCCTGGCATTATCAATTGGCCATGGCGATAAACAAAAGGGCTTTGAAAGTGTAATGTTGTTCTTCGCTATTGTCGGCGTCATTTGTTTCATCATTACTTTTTTAACTACAAGAGAAAGAATAAAGCCCGTCGTAGAACAAAAAAATTCTATACGCAGTGATTTGAAGGATCTTTCAAAAAACAAACCCTGGATCATCATGCTATTCCTCACGATCATGGTATTCATTACCCTGGCACTGAAAGGTGGTATGAACATTTATTTCTTTAAATACTATTTAGATCAGAATGCTGAGGCACAATTCCTGGAGAATATCGGTTTTAACAACTTTATTGCTGGTTTGAATAGAACTCTTACCGGCATCGACCTCGGAAATTTTGAGTGGCCGCAAGATCCACCATCTTCAGCAAATAGTTTATTCAATGCTGGCAGTATTATTTTTATGATCGTCGGGATCATGTTTAGCAAACCATTGGCTGACCGGTTTGGTAAACGAAACATATTCGGTATTTTTCTTGTCCTGTCTGCTTTATGCCTGATGATGTTTTATTTCTATTCTCCAGGTTCAGTCGGGCTGGTAATTCTTACACATATTTTTCATGGATTTTTATATGGAATAACTATTCCTATTCTTTGGGCTATGATCGCTGACGTTGCAGATTTCAGTGAATGGAAAAACAACCGCAGGGCAACCGCCATCATCTTTTCTGCTATGATATTTGGTTTAAAAGTCGGCCTGAGCCTGGGTGGTGGCCTTGGCGCTTTTTTCTTAAGTAAATATGGATATGTGGCAGATGCAACACAGCAAACACCCGAGGCAATTAACGGCATCAGGATGTCAGTAAGCATTTATCCCGGTCTCATTTTTATTTTCGGTGCCGCATTGCTTTTCTGGTACTCAATTGATAAACGAATGGAAACGACTATTGAAACAGATATGAAGGAAAGAAGAAGACTAGCTGGACTTGTTACTGTTTGAAGAAACAGCGGAACAAACTCATTTTTGAACATATTTTAATTCGAAAACTTAAACGCATGCCAGAACAAAGTATTTCACATATCGATTTTGAAGAATTAAATCACCAGGCGATTTCACATCCTTTGGTAAAACATATTTACACTGCTGATCCTTCAGCCCATGTATTTAACGGAAAAATTTATATCTATCCTTCTCATGATATAGAGAATGACATACCATTTGATGATCTGGGAAGTCATTTTGCAATGGAAGATTATCGTGTATTGTCTATGAACTCGCCAGGAGATAAAAATGTTGTAGATCATGGCATTGCTTTACATGTAAATGATGTGGCCTGGGCTCAAAAGCAACTATGGGCACCGGACGCTGCAGAGAAAGATGGTAAATATTATTTATTCTTTCCGGCAAAAGATCATGATGGTATATTTCGTATTGGAGTAGCAACCGGTTCTTCACCTGCAGGTCCTTTTACACCACAGCCTGAAGCAATCAAAGGAAGTTTTTCGATAGACCCTGCCGTATTTAAAAATGATGATGATAGTTACTACATGTACTTTGGAGGTCTTTGGGGTGGTCAACTTCAACGCTGGAGAACGGGAAAATTTAAATCGGACGGAGCTGGTCCTTTTGCTCATTTACCTGGTGATAATGAACCTTCGTTATCTCCGAAGGTTGCAAAAATGAGAAATGACTTACTTGAATTTGCAGAAGATCCAAAGGATATTATTATAACAGATGAAAACGGCAATCCACTACTTGCAGGAGATAATGAAAGAAGATTTTTTGAAGCAAGTTGGGTGCACAAATACAATGGTAAATACTATTTCTCCTACTCTACCGGTGACACTCATTACTTATGTTATGCTACCGGAGATAATCCTTATGGGCCATTCACATATGTTGGACGAATTCTTAATCCAGTAGTTGGCTGGACGACGCATCATTCAATTGTGGAATTCAATGGCCGGTGGTATTTATTTTATCATGACAGTAGCCTGTCAAAAGGCATTACGCATTTGCGTTCAGTGAAAGTAACTGAAATAGAATATGATGAATATGGAAAAATAAAAACGATAGACCCTTATAACCCTAATAAATAGCGTAAATGAAAATAATAAGAACAACTTTGTTGACCATCCAGTTAGTTATAACTGCCGTAGCATTAAATGCACAGGCTTTTACCAATCCTATTTTAGCTGGCTATTACCCGGATCCAAGTATTTGTCGAGCGGGAGATGATTTTTACCTCGTCAATTCATCTTTTGCATTTTATCCCGGTCTGCCTCTATTTCATAGCAAGGATCTGTTGAACTGGAAGCAGATCGGCTATGCATTGGATCGCCCTGAACAATTAGACCTCGAAGGGCATGGAGTATCCAGAGGCTTGTTTGCACCATCGATAACTTATCATAAAGGCACATTTTATATTGTATGCACAAAGGTTGACAGAGTTGGAAACTTTGTTATCACAGCAAAAGACCCAAAAGGACCATGGACCAATCCTGTATCAATGCCGGAAGTGAATGGTATTGATCCAGCTTTATTTTTTGATGATAACAAAGCCTACATTGTTTACAATAGCATACCGCCAGATAATAAGCCCCTTCACAACGGGCACCGTACTATCAGGATGAGGGAATTTGATGCAACATCACTAAAGACAATTGGTGAAGAAAAAATATTGGTTAATGGCGGTACGGATATGAGTAAGAAGCCGGTATGGATCGAAGCGCCTCATATCATTAAAAGAGATGGCTGGTATTATCTGATCTGTGCAGAAGGTGGAACAGGTTATAATCATTCCGAAGTCATTTTCCGAAGTAAGTCAGTAGAGGGGCCTTATATTTCTCATGAAAAAAATCCCATTCTCACACAACGACATTTAGATACTTTACGCAAGCATCCAATCACCACAACTGGTCATGCTGATTTTGTGGAAGGAAAAGATGGCCAATGGTGGGCAGTATTTCTTGGCTGCCGTCCCTACGAAGGAGATTTTTATAATACTGGCCGGGAAACATTTATGGCGCCAGTTGAATGGAAAGACGGTTGGTTGCAATTTAATTTGGGTGGCGATGAAGTGAAATACTCCTATCCTATTAATGCAAAAATTGATAAGAATGCAGAGAAATTCAGTGGCAATTATCTTTTTCGTGACGAATTCAAGAATACAAATCTTAATGTCAGGTATAATTTTTTGAGAACGGTAAAGGAAAAATGGTACAATATAGCTGACGGCGCACTTACTCTGAATGTGCGACCTGAGACCTGTTCAGGTAGATCAAATCCTTCCTTTATCGGTTTTCACCAGCCACATCTAAAAGGATATGCTGCTACCTCGATTCAATTCACTGCAGCTAATGAAAATGAAAAAGCAGGATTGCTTCTTTTTCAAAACGAAAAAAATCATTATTTCCTGTGCCAGTCTATTAAAGATGGCAAACAGGAAGTCCAGTTATATAAAGGAGATTCATTGATCGCATCAAAAATTATCGATGTGTCAAAAAACGGGGTGCAATTAAAAGCAGAAGCAAAGAATAGTAAGTACGCTTTTTATTATGCTGATAAAAAAGATAAGTGGCAATTGCTGATGGATAATGTTGATGGAAAATACCTGAGTACAAAAGGTGCCGGTGGATTTGTTGGATGTTTATATACCATGTATGCAACCTCAAACGGCAAACCTTCAAATAATAAGGCCATCTTTGATTGGTTCGAATGTAAAAATGACGACGATGTTTATAAGAATAAATAAATTTTTATGAAGCAAATTCTTTTTTCTGTTCTGTTGTTTATTTCTTTTGGTGCATCTGCGCAGGATTACAAATCATTTCCGATGTGGGATCCTTCTTTGCCCATGGAGCAAAGAGTGAATGATGTTGTAAGCCGTTTGACACTGGAAGAAAAAGTTAAACAAATGCTCAACGCAACACCAGCAATACCACGATTGGGCATTCTTGCATACGATTGGTGGAATGAGACATTGCATGGTGTGGCAAGAACACCGTTTAAAGTAACATCATATCCTCAGGCGATCGGTATGGCTGCGACATGGGATTCTACATCATTATTTCGCATGGCTGATTATTCAGCACTTGAAGGAAGAGCAGTATATAATAGAGCAATTGAATTAGGAAGAACAAAAGAAAGATATTTAGGATTGACATACTGGACACCGAACATCAACATCTTTCGTGATCCCCGTTGGGGACGTGGCCAGGAAACGTATGGCGAAGATCCTTTCTTAACGGCAATGATGGCCCGTGCATTCGTTCGTGGCTTGCAGGGTGATGATCCAAAATATCTGAAAGCAGCAGCATGTGCTAAACACTTTGCTGTGCACAGTGGTCCGGAGCCATCACGACATGTTGATAATTTTAATCCTACTACCTATGATCTATGGGATACATATCTGCCAGCATTCAAAGAGTTGGTCGTAAATGCAAATGTTGCCGGCGTGATGTGCGCCTATAATGCCGTGAATACTCAACCCTGTTGTGCAAATGATCTTTTGATGAATGATATTTTGCGCAAGCAATGG
>Ga0209486_10001219_pt1 | contig 11230 bp, 10 predicted proteins | sample NCCompost_FD_187518 | JGI IMG/M metagenome (GOLD analysis project Ga0209486, IMG submission 187518) | Agricultural soil microbial communities from Utah to study Nitrogen management - NC Compost (SPAdes) (version 2) | ecosystem: Environmental > Terrestrial > Soil > Agricultural land | place... | reverse complement strand
CGCGGCGAGAAAGCAGACGAAGTTCGCCATGTTGCCGCCGCTCACCAGGATGCCGTCGCCGCCGGCGGGAAATCCAATCAGCTCGGCAATCCAGCGGATCGTCTGCGCCTCGATCTCGGTGGCGGCGGGCGACAGGCGCCACGCGCCCACATTCTGGTTGACGGCCGATGCGAGCAGATCCCCAAGAGCGCCAATCGGCGCCGGGCTGGACGTCACGTAGCCGAAGAAACGCGGATGACCGTTGAAGAGGGAGTGTTGAAAGAGCAGGTGCGCCGCGTCCTCGACGAGCGTCCTGGCGTCGCAGCCATCCTGCGGCAGCGGCTGCTCGGCGCCGACCGCCGCGCGCACGGCGGCCGGAGACTCGTCGTGCACCACAGGACCGCGCGGAAGATCCTCGAGCCAGTCGGCAATCCGGTCGACGAGGTCGTGCCCCGATGCACGGAACTCGGACGCGCTCATGTCGAGCGGCGCGGCGCGGCGCGTCATCTCGATATCCTTTGTCGACATCAGCGCAATCCGTCGAGCAAATCCGACTCGTGCGCGCGTCCGCCGTTCACACGGCTGAACGCACGATAAAACTCCTGCACTCCCCACAGCGCGCGGTGCCGATCAGGCGTCAGCTCGTAGAGATGCCGATAGACGCTGATCTGCGTGCGATGGCATTGCACCGCATTCCACACGGTCTGCCAGACGGCGCTGGCATCGATCCGAGTGGTGATGGCCCAGTCCGGCGCCGGCACGGTACGCCGCTCGATTCCGTCAACTTTCACGCTCAGCGTCTTCAGGGCTCCCTGGTACGCGGCCCACGTCGCGGCGCTCCAGGCGATGTAGTACAGCTTCGAAACCTGATGCCCCATCGTGGCGGCGCGGACAACGGCCGCCGTCGTCAGCTGCGAGATGGCGACGTGATCGGGGTGGCCGTATGCGCCGTCGGGACCAAACGTGATCACGACGTGCGGCTTCACGCGGCAGAAGTGCGACGCGATGGCCTCCTGTGCAGCCATCGGATCGACAGAGTCGAGCGTGCCGTCGGGGTAGCCGAGGACGGCCAGATCGCGAATGCCCAGGATATCCGCCGCGGCCCGCAGCTCCGCTTCCCGCGTCCGTCCGACGACGTCCGGACCTGGCTGTTCGCCGGCGTCGCCGAACCGCCCGCGCTCGCCGCGCGTCGCGGTGAGGAGCGACGTCTCCACGCCTTCCGCCGCGTACCTGGCCAGCGTTCCGCCCGTCCCGAGCGACTCGTCGTCGGGGTGGGCGAGAACGCACATCAGTCGGAGCGTCACCGTGTGATGACCGTCTCCAGATACTCGGCGGGGACGACCAGTCCCGCCGCCGCCGGCCGGGCGCAGTCTCGCAGCAGCGTCAGGAGGTCTGATTCGAACGCGGCCTGACCGCTTGCGTCGAGGGCGCCGAACGCCTTGTGTACCGGCCCGTAGAACATCCGGAAGACCTCCACGAAGTGCTCGGGCGACTCGTACCGGAACGCGAAATCGCGAACGGTATGGTCGATGGCCGATGCGCCGGCACACAGGGTCTGGAGGTGATCGCGGGTGCCCCACAGCAACGGAGACTTCACGCCTGCCGGCGGCGGCACATGCTTCGCCACGACGCGGAACATCTTCCCGAGGAATCCTTCGGGCGTCCACGATGCAAGCCCGATCCTGCCGCCGGGGCGGCAGACGCGCAGCAGCTCGCTCGCCGACTTCGCATGGTCCGGCGCGAACATGACGCCGAACGTCGAGAGGACGACGTCGAAGCTGGCGTCCTGGTACGGCAGCGCTTCCGCGTCGGCCACCTCGAACGTGACGTGGAGCCCCTCCGCCTCGGCGCGGCGGCGGCCGGCATCGAGCAGCGCGGGCACGTAGTCGGTGGACGTGACGTGCGCGAACCGGCGCGCCGCAGCCAGCGTTGCGTTGCCGTTTCCGGCCGCAACGTCGAGCACCCGCTCGCCGCCGCCGACATCGACGGCCTCGCACAGCAGCTCGCCGACGATCTGCAGCGTCGTGCCGATCACGGCGAAGTCGCCGGAGGCCCACATCGCCTGTTGTTTGGCTTTGATCGCCGCGAGATCGGGCGCCGCCGCAGGTGTGTCCTTCGTTATCGTGGTCATTGCTTTCTCCTGATCCCTGATCCCTGCTCCCTGCTTTTACGACTGAACCGTGCGCCGCAGGCGAGCCAGATGGTGATAGCTGTGCCGCACGGCGTGGTCCTCGAGAATGAACTGGCAGGTGACCGGCGCGTCGCTATAGAGCGATGCCGGGGCAGCCTGGGCAAGTTGTTCGTCGCTGAGCTCGCGGATGGCGGCGGCCGCCGCGGCGCTGTTGGTGCGAACCAGCTGGATCGCCTGTTCCTTGGTGACGGCGGCGTAATCGATCGCGTGCTTCGCGTTCATCGCGTGCACGTCGTCCATGGTCACGCCGGTGAGCGGTTCGCCCTTGGCGAGCGGCCGCGAGATGTCGATCTCGATCGGATAGACGAAGCCGACGTGGTGCACGATGACGCCCACCGTGCGGCCGTCGGGCAGGCAGCGGGTCGTCCATTGCGCGTCCGTCAGCGAGGCCGCGAAGTCGGTAAGCGCCCTTGCGCCCTGTTCGAGGCGGTCGGCGAGGGCATTCGCCCGGCGGCCGGTCAGGACCGAGGCGTTACTCGGGGTCGTAGATGTCTGTGTCATGACGGGGGACTCTATCAAGGCCGCCCGCCCGCGTGCTTCGCCGGATCGGGTCATTTTGCGGCGGCCGCCGAAAATGGCCCATTCGGGCCATTGGACAGGCCTAAGGCCGAAGGCCCAAGGCCTAAGGGCTGGTCTAGGAGCAAGGGGGCCTCTGGCTTCGGGTTTCAGGCTTCGGGCTTCGTTCTTCTCTTAGGCCTAAGGGCTGGTCTAGGAGTAAGGGGGCCTCTGGCTTCGGGTTTCAGGCTTCGGGCTTCGTTCTTCTCTTAGGCCTAAGGGCTGGTCTAGGAGTAAGGGGCCTCTGGCTTCGGGTTTCAGGCTTCGGGCTTCGTTCTTCTCTTAGGCCTTAGGCCTTGGCCCTTATGCCTATAACAGCCCGAGCTTCGCGGCCTTTGCCACTGCGGCGGAGCGCGAGGGGACACCGAGTTTCGACAAGGTATTGGCCACGTGCCGGTGCACGGTGTGCTCGCTGATGCACAGGCGTTCGCCGATGGCCTGATTGCTGAGACCGCTGGATATCAGCTGCAGCACTTCCATTTCCCTGGCCGTCAGACCAATCGTGTCCGCGGGAGCGTGGGCCGGCTTCGACGGAGAAGCGAGTCGCTGGCGGATGGCGTCGGCGGCCGCGAGCTCGAGCCGGGCGTCGAGGCGCGTCAGCTCCTCGCGTGCCCGCTCGACCTCGGCGAGTGCCGCATCCGGGCGGCCGAGCCGTTCGAGCACGCCCGCGAGCCGCACACGGGCCTGCGCGGCCTCGAACGGCGCTCCGCTCCGGCCGAACAGATCAACGGCGTCTTCGAGCCGGCGGCGCGCCGTTTCGAAGTCGCCGGCGACGTTCGCGACGAGGCCGGCGGAGAGGTTTGCCGACGCGATGAGGGGCGGCGTCTTCGCGCCGGACGCGATGTCCTCCAGCTCCTCGAGGGCCGCGCGAGCGCGATCCAGGTTGCCCGCGTGCAGGGCACCCTTCGCCGGGGTACCGGCGTCCAGGGCGAGCGCGCGAATCAACAGCTCCAGTGCCGCCGCCCGTTCCGTTCGGTTCTTGAGCGGCAGTCGCCGCAAGTGGCGCTCGGCGAGTTCAACGGCACCCTGAGGATCGTTGCGGTCCAGCGCGATGGCCGCGCGGCCAAGTGAGGCGACTGAGTGTCCGCCGCTGCGTTCGAAGAGGGATGCCGCCTCATCCAGTCTTCCCTGACGCCGCCGGAGCTCGCCGAGCCGCGCCAATCCGTCCGTCGTCATACCTGGGCGGCAGACGGCCAGCTCGTCGCAGGCGCTCGTCAGCTCGCGCTCGGCTTCCTCCCAGGCACCGCGCCACATGCACACCGAGGCGTACTGCGTCCGGCAGACGGCGAAGAGCGGCTTCAATCCCCATTTCCGGCTGTGTTCCTTGACGCGGTCGCACCACTGCACGGCGCGTCCGTGGTCGCGGGCACGATCGCAGGCGCCGATCAGATAACAGCCGGCCAGCGCGATCAGCACACGGTCCGTCAGCTCACCGGCGAGGATCGCGGCGCTGACCTCGTCGAGTTCGCGCAGGCCGTCGGTGACCTGTCCGCGCGTGATGAGCGCGAAGCCGAGCAGCGCCCGCCCGACCATCTCGTAGTCGATCGCGCGCAGCGTCTGGGCCACGCGAATGGCTTCCCGGGCGAGCGCCTCCGCGGCTTCCGGATCGCCGTCGTCGAGCAGTGTGAACACTGCGTCGCGGGCGGCGAGGAACGCGTGTTCCGGCGATTCCGGCTGGCCTTCGAGGAGACGCCGCGCGCGCTGCAGCCAGCCTTTCGCCACGCCTTCTTCGCCGCGGAAGGCAGCGCTGTCCCATGCCATCCACACCGCGACACGGGCGGCGGACACGTGATCGCCCCGGCTGCGATAGCCGCGGAATGCACGTTCACGCGAGTCGAAGACGATGTCGGCGCGATCGAGCCACCAGGCCGCCAGACCAAGACCCTCGAGCGCCTCCGGCGTCTCTTCGATCTCGAGCGAACGCTCGAAGGCGCGCTGGGCGTCGCGCCATGCTCCAGCCTCGAGCGCGGTGCGCCCCGCTGCGAGATCGTCGACGGAATGGGAAGGCGCCACTGGCCGCGATTATATCGGGCTGAATCCGGGGACGTTCGAGGACAACCCGCTCTCTGAACGGGGCTTGTCATCGCGCGCCGCTTCCGGGAGACTAGTGGCCTCATTCAGGAGGCTTCTACGTGGTGCATTGGGGAATCAGGATTTTTTCGGCGATCGCCGTTTTCATAAGTGTCTCGGTGACTGTCGGCGCGCAGTGGCCGTCGTATCCGACGCCGGATGTGCCGCGCGATCCGAAGGGTGTGCCAGTGCTGACCGGTCCTCCTCCACGCACGGCTGACGGCAAAGTGGACTTTTCAGGTGTCTGGAATGCGGGTCGCGGCCGCCGTGGTGGTGGCGCCGGCGGCGGTGGTGCCGCAGCTCCGGCAGGCGGCGCAGCAGCTCCGGCCGCGGGCGCAGCGGCGCAGGGTGGTGGAGCGCAGGCGGCTGGGGGCGCCGCAGGTCGTGGTGCCGGCGGTGCCGGCGGCGGCGGCGGGCGTGGCCGCGGGCCGCAGCCCTGCATGCCGAACCCCGATGGCACGTTCAACTCGGCGTTCTTCGAAGTGGCTGGCAACGCCAACTGCCTGCCGCCGATGCAGCAGTGGGCGCAGGATCTGAAGAAGAAGCGGATGGCCGACAACAGCAAGGACAACCCGGACGTGTGGTGCCTGCCGATCGGCCTGATGCAGTACCACAACCACCCGCAGCCCAGTCAGATCGTGCAGACGAAGAACCTGATGCTGATTACCTACGAGTCGAACTACGGACTGCGCTACGTCTACCTCGACGGGCGGCCGGCGCCCAACAACGACCCGCAGCCCTGGTGGTTTGGCTACTCCCGCGGACGGTGGGAGGGCAACGACACGCTCGTGGTCGAGACCACGCACTTCAACTCGGAGGAGCGCGCGTCGTGGCACGATGTCAACGGCACGCCGTGGTCCGATCAGCTCAAGATGACGGAGCGCTTCACTCGTCCGACGTTCGGCCTGCTCCAGGTTGATGTCACGATCGACGATCCGAAGGTCTTCGCGAAGCCGTTCACCGTGCGCGTGTATCGGAACCTTCTGGTGGACCAGGAGATGATTGAATTCATCTGCAACGAGAACGAGCAGTCAACCGACCATATTCCAAAGCCGGGTCAGCCGGGATTGCCTGCAGCCCCGCCGCCGGCGAAATAGCGTGGGGCGGGTTCCGCTGGAGACGATCCCGCGAAGCGGACCCGCCATGGAGGTTGTAATGAGTGGGCGAACGATCGTTGCTGTTGCCGCCGTTGTCGTGCTCGGTGCCGCACCCTCGCTGGCCCATCACGCCTGGCCCATCGACCGATCGAAGGAGGTCACCGTCAAAGGGACGGTGACCGCCTTCAACTGGTCCAATCCGCACGTGATGATCGACCTCGAGGTCAAGACCGACGCCGGGAAGATCGAGAAGTGGAACATCGGCGGCCCGAGCACCGAGCGCATGACCGGAAACGGCTGGGACCGCAACACCCTCAAGCCCGGCGACGTGATCACCGGCATCGGCTACCGCCACAGCGACGGCTCCAACGTCGTGCAGCTGCAGAAGATCGTGCTCGCCAGCGGCAAGGAAATGCTGCTGTACGGGCGCCGGTAGACTGCATCCGATCAACTCAAGGGACGCTCCGAGGACGGTTCGCTACTTGAGGTGTCGATAGACGATCTCTTCGACGCCCGCGTACAGCTTCATCGACGCGTCGTCGTAGAACGGCAGCGTCTGCATCATGACGACGACGCCGATCTCGCGGGCCGGGTCGATGAAGAAGTGCGTGTTGAAGATGCCAGCCCAGGTACCGCTGCCTGGCGTGCGCATGTTCGGACGTTTCGCCCTGGCGAGCTGGAAGCCGAGCCCCCAGGTGTCTTCGCCCGCTCCAACCGGGAAGTCGCGCGACAGCGCCGGCGCCGCCGAGATCTGCCGCTGCACGACGACTTTGCCCGTGTGATTGTCGAACATCGACCTCGCCGACTTCTCACTCAGGATGCGCGTGTTGCCCAGACGGCCGCGGTTGAGAAGCATGCGCAGGAACAGTCCATAGTCCGCGGCGGTGGAGTACAGGCCGCCGTCGCCCTGGACTGGAGACGCGATCGTTGCCGGCATCGGACGCTCGACGAACTTCCCGTCGTTGCCGCGGGCGCTCACGGCGACGACGCGCGTGTTCTTCGACTGTGGCACGGCGTAGCTGGTGTCGTGCATCCCGAGCGGCTTGAGAATCCGCGAGTCGAGGAACGCGTCGATCTTCTGCCCCGAAATCGCCTCGACGACGTGCCCGAGCACACGCGTGCTGGCCCCATACGCCCATCCCTCGCCCGGATCGAACAGCAGCGGCAGATCCAGCTCGGTCATCTTGGTCTTCTGCGAGAGCGCCGTAACCGTCTGGCTGGCGAAGCCGTAGCCGATGCCCGAGGTGTGTGTCAGCAGATGGCGAATTGAGATGGGCCGCTTCGCCGGCCGCGTTTCGTAGGTCGCGTCCGCGCTGTTGAACTTGCTGATGACGAGTGGATCCTTGTACTTCGGCAGGTGCTTCGCCACGTCGTCGTCGAGCTTCAGCTTGCCCTCGTCGACGAGCATCATGATGGCGACGGACGTCACCGCCTTCGTCATCGAGGCGATGTTGAAAATCGTGTCCTTCGCCATCGGCGTGTTGCGCAGCGTGCTGCTCTTGCCGAAGGCCTCGTGATACAGCAGTCCGTCCTTGCCCACGACGGCGACGACAGCGCCCGGCACGTCGCCGCGGGCGGTGGCATCGGCGAGGAACGTCGACAGAGCGGCCGTTCCCTGTTGGGGGATCGCCGGCGCGGCGCTCAGCGTGGCAATGACGAGGACGGGGAGAATCCAGAACAGCTTCTTCATTTGCCGTAATCTTAGGACGGATGGCGGCAGAGGAGCACGCGGATATCCGGATGCTCGAAGCGGCGCTGGATGTCGTCGACGATGACGCACGGAAGCTGATCGACGGACTGACCGCTGAGCAGGGCGTGTGGCGGCCGGCGCCCGGGTCGTGGAGCATCGCCCACTGTCTCGATCACCTGGCAACCGCCAACCGCGTGTACCTGCGTGCGATGGAGCCGGCGGCGGCCGACGCCGCCGCGCGTGGCCGCCGGCGCAGACGTCCGGCCGTGCCCGGCGTCATCGGCGGCTGGTTCGTGCGATCGCTGGATGCGCCGGTGAGGCCCCGCTTCAAGATGAAGGCGCCGGCGAAGATCGTGCCGCGCGAATCGCCGTCACTCGCAGACGCCGCGACCCAATTCTTTGCAAGCCAGGAGCAGGTGCGGGCGTTTCTGCGGAAGTACGCGGAGATCGATCTCGCCGGGGTGCACTTTCCAAACCCGTTCATTCCAGGCGTGCGATTCAGCCTGGCGACTGGGCTGCACGTCATCGCGGCGCACGACCGGCGCCACGTGTGGCAGGCGTGGAACGTGCGGAGGGCACTGTTGTAGTCGCCGTTCCGCCTCGACCCCGTAGCTTCCGCCTCGACGCTCTCACTGCGGCAAATTCATCCGCGCGAGGAATGAGCGAAAGCGCGGCGTCGAGCGGATCGCGGTCCAGACTGGATCCGCGGACGGCAGATAGAACCCTGTGTGCCGTTCCTCGACGGCACGTTCGAGCCAGTCGAGCGCGGCCTCGCTGTTTCCGAGCGCGAGCTCGATTTCGGCGATTGGAAACGCCGGGTAGTAGCCACGGTCCCGCCTTGCCTTCAGCTCCTGAAGAAGCCGCGCGGCTTCGTCGCGCTGCCCGCCGGAAGCCAGCGCGAATCCGAGATCGCCGAGCGTAAACGGCACCGATCCCATGATCTCGTTCGACTTGCGCAAGTGCTCGATCGCTTTCGGAAAATCACCGCTTGCCAGATAGGCGCGCCCCAGGAAGTGGTTGCCAAGTCCGAACTGCGGTTCGGTTTCCAGCGTGCGCCGCTGTTCGAGAATGGCCATCGCCGGTGCTCCGGTGATCGTGTGGAGATTGGCAGACAACACCGGCGGCTCGAGCCAGCGCGGTGAGACCGCCTGCGCGCGTGCATAAGACGCGCGTGCCTCGTCGAAGCGGCGCATGTCGGTGAGGAAGTCCCCGTACCAGCTGTGCGCGACGGCGAGTCCGGTCAATTCGATTCCGCGCCGGAAGTGCGCCTCCGCCGTGCGGTGATCCCAGTCGACGTAGTGACTGACCCAGCCGAGCACGGACCACGGGTTGCCGAGTGACGGGTTCAGCCGGCGCGCCTCCTCGGCCAGGCGTCTCGCTTCCGCCATCGTCTCCGTCAATGGCCGATCGCCAAACCAGGTGAGCCCCACGTGCGCGGTGGCCAGTCCTGCCCACGCCTGTGCGAATTTCGGATCGAGCTGTATCGCCTGCTGGTAGTAGCGGATTCCAGTTTCAATCTGCACGCGTCCGGCGTTGTCGGCGAAGCGCGCCCTCTGGTACAACTGCCACGCCTCGTCGCTGGCGGTGCCGCGTTCCAGGACCAGCGTGCCTGCGGCGCGCCAGCGCAGGCCGATGACGAGTGCGAGCGCGATGAGGATGACTGTACCGGCGGCAGCCCACCACCGGATGGCGACGCGGCGGGCTGGCTGTATGTCGGCTTCGTCTTCGGGCAGCCGCCGCGATGCACGCCAGGCGTCGAGTTCGCGCGCGTAGGCATACACCGACCCGCGTTTGTCGTGCTGCAGTCGATGAACGGGCAGTTCCTCGCGGGCCTCCCACCGGCGCACCGTCCGCTCACTGCGGTTCAAGTACGCGGCAATCTCTTTCCAGGAGTCGAGGCGATCGGGAACGGAGAGCGGTTCGACCTTCCGCTCAGGCTGCTGCACGGGCGGATTATTTCAGGCCGAAGGCCAAAGGCCCAAGGGCGAAGGTAGGCCTGCGGCCTGCGGCCTGTGACATTAGCGGTCAAACCCTCGATGTCCGGTCATTTCCGTTGATTGGCCGAAATCGCGCCGTCAGAGTGCCGCCCTGCGAACACCGCCCCTCGATCGGCGCGCCTGACCGGGGTGGCTTTACCAGGAGAAGACCAATGACCGCCCGAATTCTACGACGCTGCTCGTCACGAATCCTGTTTGTCGGAGTTCACGTCGCCGCCGCGTTCGGCGCGACCGCCGCCGATGCCCGCGCCGCGTGCATGGCGCCTGGCGCGCCGAAGCCCTCTGTGCTGACCGCGACAGCCACGCTTGCGCGCGGCCGTACAGCGCCAGCGCTGGCTGCTGCGGCGCAAGGCGCCACGTCCAGCGGTGGCGGTCCGATCGTCGGTCAATGGCAGGTTGTCATGACCGCCTTTCCGGGCACGAACAATGAGTTCGTCTTTGATTTCGGGTTCCAGCAGTTTCACGCGGACGGTACCGAGCTGATGATCAGTGGTGGTGTTCCGCCGACGATCGGGAACGTCTGCATCGGCGCGTGGGAACGAGAGGCGAACGGGGTCGTCCGTCTCCGTCACATGACCTGGAACTGGGCCGGCAATGAAGTGCTCGGCGACTTGCCAACCGGCTACTTCCTGCTGGACGTGGCACTGCGGACCGACAGCCAGGGTACGGCATACGCGGGCACCTGGAGAGCGGCCAGTTTCGACCTTGGAGCCGGTCCGCTCGGTTCGGGTGGTCCTGCGCAACCGAACTCGGAATTCGAGGGAACGCTCCATGCCGTCAAGATCAGCGTGCCGTAAGCGCGGCTGAGCCGGTTGCGGCACGGCTCCTGCCTGTTCCTCGACTGATGAGCGACGTGGTCGTCATCGGGGCAGGAGCAGCAGGAGTCGCCGCCGCACGCGCGCTGCACGAGGCCGGCGTTTCCGTGATCGTGCTCGAGGCGCGCGAGCGCATCGGCGGCCGGGTGTTCACCCACCGCGATCGCGAGACGCCAGTTCCAATCGAGCTCGGCGCCGAGTTCGTTCACGGCCGCGCGGAAGAGCTGAACGCGCTGCTCGACGATGCCGGCTTGACGAGTGTGGACGTGGCGGGGAAGCGGTACGCGGCGACCGGCCGCTCGCTTCGGCCGCTCGCCGATTTCTGGGAGCAGCTCGATCGCGTGATGCGCCGCTTGCCTGCCCTGAGCGAGCAAAGCGAGTCGAAAGGGCCTGCCCTGAGCGAGCAAAGCGAGTCGAAAGGGCCTGCCCTGAGCGAGCAAAGCGAGTCGAAAGGGCCTGCCCTGAGCGAGCGCAGCTTTCGCGAGTTTCTCGATGCGCGTCCCGGCGGCCGGCGGCTCGCGGGCGCGCGACGCCTCGCGCTGCAATGGGTCGAAGGGTTTCACGCCGCGGACCCGCGTGTCGCAAGCGTGCACGCGCTGGCCGATGGCGGCTGGCCTGCCGACGATGTCGAGGAGCGACGGCTGGGCCGCGTGATCGACGGTTACGATTGCGTCGTCGAGTGGCTGGCCGCGCCCCTCGCCGCGCGAATCCGCCTCGGTGCGGTTGTGACACGGGTGCGCTGGCAGCCCGGGAACGTGGAAGTGCACGTGCAGCATCCCGACCGGCGGCCGCGCTTCGCTATTGATGCGCGTGCAGCGGTCATTGCCGTGCCGCTT
>Ga0209486_10001217_pt1 | contig 11243 bp, 2 predicted proteins | sample NCCompost_FD_187518 | JGI IMG/M metagenome (GOLD analysis project Ga0209486, IMG submission 187518) | Agricultural soil microbial communities from Utah to study Nitrogen management - NC Compost (SPAdes) (version 2) | ecosystem: Environmental > Terrestrial > Soil > Agricultural land | place: USA... | reverse complement strand
GATAGTTGTATAATAGGTCTTATTTTTCCAAACATAACGAACCACTAATTCATTTAAATGAGCAAGGTTTAATTCATATTTTGAATCATTGATCTTGCTTTTACCAGAGGGATAAACAAGAATTATATTATTTTTTGTAACCGGCACCAAGATCGTTGTATCATTTTTTTCCATGCCTGTAAAAATGATCTTTCTAACTGGCAGATCGGTTATGGTATCTGTTTTTATATCGTGACGAATGCCCGAGATCCAAAGCCCTGTTATATTTATTTTTTCAGTTTTTGGGAACTCAAGATAAAACCAGTAATTAAAATTTAGTTTGGGTTTGGTCTTGCCTGATGGCTGTATGTCATTTTCTTCTGTATAATCAGGTACAATGCCCGGAATACTTGCCTGCTTATATCCATAAACCTTTTTCACCAGTGGTTTTGCTTGTGTAAAGCCTGAAACAATAACGATCAAAAGAAATACCGGTATAAATATTTTTTTATCCATGTATTGAAGATGCAATAATGAACTCTTTAACACCAAAAAAACTGTTAAGAAAAAGCCCTCGTCAGAGGGCTTTTTACTACCTGATAATTTTCTGGACGTGACGATACTTTTTGTTATCGCTGTAAATGCTCAAAATATAGGCACCTTTTGCAAACCGGCTAATATTGAAATTTCCATTTTGATATCCGGTTTCCAGTCTGTAAAGTTCCTGACCCTGCATATTGAATAGTTGAACAGATATCTTTTTTACGTCTGGTTTATTACCGACACTGTATTGAACCATGCTTTGACTTATTGTGGGATAGACCTTTGTAATAAAATCCTTATCGTTAATTACAGGGTTATTAATTCCTGTAACAAGATTCGAAGTACCCAAAAAAGTATAATAAAGACCATTGCCATGTGTGCCAATAAGCAAAACATTATCAGCAGGTCTGTAGGCAAGAGAACTTACCACTGCAAAATTTAATGTTGTTGATCCCTCACGTAGCCAGGTTGGCGAACCGCCCCCTAGTAATGTTGTTCCCAAATTTTCTACTGCAAATAAACCAGCGGCTGTTCCTACATAATATTCGGTGACTGGATTACCCGATCCGTCTTTTTTTACAGTGATCATGCAGCTTCGTGCAGATATATAATCTGAAGTGTTGTTTCCTGTAAGATTTCCTTCAGCAACTCTCCAGGTAGGTGAAGCGCTTTTGGCATCATTGGTCCAAAGTATATTAGTTACATTATTAAGAGCAGATCCAACAGTTCTTCCATAATTAGTTACTACTGCAATTATTTCATTATCGTTATTTGGGTTTACTGCAATATCCTGGACATTTAATCCGGTCATATCTGTAACTGTGGGTGTAATATTTACAGGAGTCGTTGCTGCCGCAGAATTTCTTGGATCATCTAATCGAAATATTCTTCCATCGGTAGTGCCAAAATACATTGAATGTAATGAACCATAGTGGCCACGGCTGAAAGCAATTGCCCTGATCGCAATGGTTTTCCCATTGCTTGAATTCACAGCACTGCTTACACCGGTCAATTCCGTCCAACCTGAAGAAGTAGACACCGTGGATGCATTCGTGGTGCGAAACATACGATTGAAATTTATATAATACAGGTCTTCTGTATTGTCAGGATTTAGTTTAAAATTGGTAACAAACTCTCCAAATTCTGATGATGACTCTGCCTCTGTTAAACCACTAGGACGAATTTCATTAAATCCTGCTCCTGCAGGTACTCCTAAAGATGGCTGTAATTGACCGCGACGAATACTCCCCAATTGTACTGCCGAATATATGTACTGGGTTGATCCATTTCGTTTAGAAATGCCAACTGATGCTCCATCGCCACCTAAAACCCGCCGATGATTATTACTGTCAGAAGGTATTATACCAAGAATTCCAGTTTTATCCCGGAATTGTGTTCCATTATCCTGCGCACCTCCTGCAAAATTGTTAGCGCCAATTTCAGGATCAATCGCCACCTTGTAATATTGGAGTGTTTGATAGTTATTAAGATTTGTCCAAGCAACAGTAGAACCTGCGGCGGTGATATTTAAAGTCCTCTGCATACCACCATCGTTAGAACAAATAGCTTCATTCGGATTTGAAGGATTGAAAACTAAATTATGAATATCGGGATGACTATTTGGATAAAAAGTCAGAGAGGGCAAAGTATTTCCATAGCCACCAATCCAACATAGTGTATTATTATAATTTGCCGTACTAAATCCATCTGTAGATCTATATAAACTTGTGCCACCGAGTAATACAAAATTCGGATCGTCTGGTTTTACTGTTATAAAGAGATCATAGCCACCCTGAATTGTAAATGGATCAGTTGCATCGTGATCTCCATTGGGAAAATCAGGAATATTTCCAGAAAGATTTGTCCAAACATTTCCTGAAGTCATATTTAACTTAAATAGGTCTGCTTCTTTATTACGACCTGAACTTGTATTGGTAAGTCCATTTTCATAAAGCACATAAAGTATTTTTTCATTTGACGGCGCCAATGCAAGTAATGTTCTTCTTGGATCATAAAAATTAGAGCCGCCAACATTCGTAAAACTATAAGAATTCCCACGCCAACCATCAACTGAGTCCTGGCCTAAAAGAGATCCACCAGCCAATCTTGTATAAGAATTAAAGTTACCTGTTTCAGATTTCCATATACCTCTTAAAGTAAGATCAGGTGCAGCCCCCGTCACCGCAACATATACAATTCCTGTAGGTGAAATAACGACATCTCCTTGTCCCCCTGAAGCAAACCCTGAAACACCACTCCCGAATACTGTTTGAAATGTAGTACCGTTGTTCGAGGAACGCACAATTTTCCTATGACAAGCAACATACACATCACCATTTGCAGGACTAACGGAAATTTTGTGTACATAATCAAATGGATGATCAAATCTTTCAGGTACACCGGCTCCAATGGCTGCACCGTTGAAGTCTGTTATGTTAGTCAATGGCAATTTTGTCCACGTTGTTCCATTATCAGTAGATTTTAAAATCCCATAAGCAAGATAGCCTGCCCCAGTTGCATCAGTGGAGCTACCAATATATTCTCCGCCACCTGCATACCATGTATCTTGAAAACCAATTCTGGTATCCTGGGCAATGCATGAAACATTATGCACTTCATTTGCCGGAGTTACTCTTGTCCAGTTGGCACCCCCATCTGTTGATCTGAATATCCCGCCACTGATACCACCTGCTATCAAGACACTATTCGTTGTACCATAACGAACATCATAAGCAATAGCCCTGGTTCTACCACCAATATTGTTTGGGCCTGCTGGCAGGTAATTATTTTGTGTCGTTAATCTTGCAAGGGCTAATGAGGTATTTCTTTCAGGGATCGTTCTTGCAAACTCAACTTCCTGCTTCCGCAAACCAAACAAAGCTTCACCGGTCGTGGGATCTTTGATCATGTCGGCCTCATATTTCCATCGCAAGTATTGGTAAGCCGCTTCATGTTCCTCGTTTTCCTCCAGGAGCTCGATACCGATCTCTTGATCATCTTTGTGTTTATTTAAGAAAAACAGAAGCCCTACCACTACCAACAAAATAAAACTAGCAGAGACAATAACCTTAAATTTCATTATTTAATTCTTTTACAAAATTGCAATTTACTAAATATACAGTTCTAATGACTTTCGTGTAGAACTCAGTTACAAATTTTATATTTTTGTTTTTCGGATGAGTGTAAAGGCTTTGCTGAATGGTTTTATTAACTCCCCCCGTCTTTTTCAATTGGCGGACAGGCTTTCTTTTTCCCAAACTCAAAAAATATACCTTGAAAACCTGCGGGGAAGCTCCCCTGAATTTTTCAGCGCTGCTATATTTGAACATCCTTCCTGCTCACAGTTTAATCACCTTATCGTATTAAATGACGCCGAAGATGCCGCTTATTTTCATAATACGCTGGAAAACCTGACCGGGGCGCTGGACATTTTTTATTTTCCTGCTTCGTTTAAACAACGAAAAAATTTCAGCCTGCTGAATAGTAGCCATGTGATGTTGAGAACTGAAGCGTTAACAAAAATGGCTTCGCAATTAAATACGAGTGGCTCTGTAAATAAAAAAGTGCTTGTTACTTACCCTGAAGCTTTATTTGAAAAAGTAGTGGTTTCAAATACGCTTTCTTCTAATATTATTTTTATAAAAAATGGCGATACACTTGATACAGGTTCGTTGCTTTTAAAGCTTGCGGACTTTGGTTTTGAAAGAACGGATTTTGTGTATGAGCCAGGTCAATTTGCCATTCGCGGTGGTATTCTTGATATTTATTCTTTCGGAAATGAAAAACCTTACCGTGTCGAGCTTTTTGGAAATGAAGTTGATTCTATCAGGATCATTGACCCGGAAACGCAATTGAGTGAAAGAAAACTATTGCAGGTAAGCATTATCCCAAATATCGAAACACAATTTATTGACAAGGAAAAGATTTCTCTACTGGATTTTTTACCAGAGAATACCATTGTCTGGATACGTGAAGAAGAACTGGTTTATAAAAAACTGAAAGATTGTGAAGAAGAACTGGAATATTTTTTTGAACACAAGAGCCCGAATGAGAAAGTAAAGGATAATTCAGAGCAATCATCACAGGTAAATTTTACCAAAGCAGATTTTATTTCACAGTGTGATCTTGAAAAGCAAATCGAAAAGCGTTCCTGTGTTTTCTTTGGCAACGAACCGGTCAATCGGCCTTCTCTTTTCGTTTTGCAATCGAACACTCTCGTTCAGCCAGCATTTAATCGTCGTTTTGATCTGCTGATTCAGGATTTGAAAAATTGGGAACAAAAAGGATTTGATGTTTACTTGTTTGCTGAAAATCCAAAACAATTAGAAAGATTGCGGATCATTTTTGAAGATCTGAAATCGGATATTGTTTTTAATCCAATTACTGCTTCTATTCACGAAGGATTTATAAACGAGGACCTGAAGGTCGTTTGTTATACCGACCATGAAATATTTCAACGATATCATAAGTACCGGGTAAAACAGGCCTACAATAAAAGCAAGGCGCTAACATTAAGGACACTTCGTGAATTACAACCGGGAGATTTTGTAACACATATTGATCATGGGGTAGGTACTTTTAGTGGCCTGCAGAAAATTGAAGTTAATGGAAGACCGCAGGAAGCAGTAAGAATTATTTACAAAGACAGTGATATTCTTTACGTCAATATCAATTCACTCCATAAGATCGCTAAATATACAGGTAAGGAAGGAACCGTACCGAAAGTAAATAAACTCGGAAGTGATGTATGGAACAAATTAAAAGATAAAACGAAAGCAAAGGTTAAGGAGATCGCATTTGACCTGATAAAACTTTATGCCAGCAGAAAAGCGCAACAGGGTTTTCAGCACACACCCGATAATTACCTGCAAACAGAATTAGAAGCTTCGTTTATTTATGAAGACACGCCAGACCAGGGCAAAGCAACGGCTGATGTAAAGAAAGATATGGAATCATCTTCACCAATGGATCGATTGGTATGCGGTGATGTGGGTTTCGGAAAGACAGAAATTGCGATCCGTGCAGCATTTAAAACTTGTATCGATGGTAAGCAGGCGGCTGTATTGGTGCCAACGACTATTCTTGCTTTTCAGCATTATAAAACTTTTAGTGAGCGGTTAAAAGATTTTCCTGTAACCGTTGATTATATCAATCGCTTTAAATCAACTAAGGAGAAGAAAGAAACATTAAAAAAATTAGAAGAAGGAAAGATCGAAATAATCATCGGGACACATGCATTGCTTGGAAAGGAAGTGAAATATAAAGACCTGGGTTTGCTGGTTATTGATGAAGAACAAAAGTTTGGAGTTGGTCACAAGGAAAAAATAAAAACTATTAAAACGTCAGTTGATTGTTTGACATTAACAGCAACTCCAATCCCAAGAACACTGCAGTTTTCATTAATGGGGGCAAGAGATCTGAGCATCATAAATACTCCTCCGCCTAACAGGCAGCCGATCCAAACTGAATTACACGCTTATAATGAGGACCTGATCCGTGATGCGATCTATTATGAAACTGAAAGAGGTGGGCAGGTCTTTTTCATTTATAATCGTGTACAGAGTTTGCCCGAAATGGCCAATATCATCCAGGCATTATGTCCTGATCTGAGTATTGGTATTGCGCATGGTCAAATGGAAGGGCATGAACTTGAAAAACATATTCTTGATTTTATTGATAAAAAATATGATGTGCTTGTTTGCACCAACATTGTCGAAAGTGGTGTTGATATTCCGAATGTGAATACAATCATTGTGAACAATGCTCACCAGTTTGGCTTAAGCGATCTGCATCAATTAAGGGGAAGGGTAGGGCGCAGTAATAAAAAAGCATTTTGTTATTTGTTGTCGCCGCCGATGAGCACATTGCCTGATGATTCAAGAAAAAGATTGCAAACATTGGAGCAACATAGTGAACTCGGCAGCGGTTTTCAAATTGCAATGCGTGATCTTGATATTCGTGGTGCTGGGAATATGCTTGGTGGTGAGCAAAGTGGTTTTATGGCGGATATTGGTTTTGAAACCTACCAGAAGATCCTGGATGAAGCGATACGTGAATTAAAAAGAACAGAATTCAAAGAATTGTTCAAAGAAGAAATTTCAAAGCAGGATGATTTTGTGCAGGATTGTACGATTGATACAGATCTTGAGATCTTAATACCCGATGATTATGTGGAAAGCATCACAGAAAGATTATCGTTATACCAACGATTGGATAATTCGGAAACTGAAGAAGAATTACAATTGATGGCTGAAGAAATAAAAGATCGCTTTGGTGCTTTACCACAGCCCGTGAATGATCTTTTTGTCACTGTTCGCTGCCGTAAGCTGGCTGTTGAGCTTGGCTTTGAAAAAATGAGCCTGAAAGATGAAATTCTTCGTTGTTATTTTATCAATAGACCCGACTCCCCTTATTTTGAATCACAAACTTTTCAGCAGATTCTTTCGTTTATACAAACAGGGACCAATAAAGCCAAGTTGAAACAAAGCGGCAGGTTATTTAGTATGATAGTCAATGATGTAAAATCGATGGCGGAAATGCACCGGTTCCTGGCTTCAATGCACCGGTTTTGCTTTTAACGGCAAAGGTGTGAAAGCCTGAAATGTGATTTTACTTCGACAGGTTAGTAAAACATGCCCGTATATTTTACCTAAATGTGTTAATTTTAAAAAGCATAAATCTGGCTATGAGAATCCATCCAATTCCTTTCACCATCCTGCTTTGTCTTTTTTCTATTTTTTCTTTTTCACAGAGAGACACAAGCTCTGCATTGCAACTTCGTAGCGGTAAAGTTTTTCCTGAAAAAAATATTACACAGGAGAATGTAAAAAGCTTTGCCGGACAACTGCAAAAAGTAAACGGCAAATCATTTGCTGTTTTACAGTTCGAGCAAATACCATCTGAATCAAGGAAACAAGAACTTGCTGCGTCAGGGATTCAATTGCTTGAATACATTTCCGGCAATGCCTATACGATTTGTATTACAAAAAATATTGACCACACAATTTTGCAGAAGGCAGGGGCAAGATCAATTCTTGAATTATCGCCGTTGCAAAAGATGCATCCGTCAATGGCAAAAGGAATATTTCCATCATGGGCGATAAGCACACCAGGCATGTTGGATGTATGGATAAGTTTTCCGAAGTCATTAAGTTTTGAAGAATTGCAAAAACTATTATTGGAAAGAAAATTCCAGGTTACCGCTACTGATTATAAAGAGTTTCATGTTGTGGGTTTAAAAATCGCAATTTCACGTATCAATGATCTGACTTCTCTTCCCTTTGTTGATTATATAGAGCCGGCGCCACATAAAGCTCAAATGTTGAATTATGAAAGCAGAAATGATTCCAGAGCGAATGTACTAAATGCAGCATCTGGCATAGGGGGTTATGGTCTAAAAGGTGAAGGAGTAGTAGTAGGTATAGGCGATAATGCGGATGTGCAATATCACGTAGATTTTACAGGCAGGCTTATAAACTTCAGTACTCCTACAGTGGCTCATCATGGTTCACATGTACATGGAACAGTCGCAGGAGGTGGAATATTGTTGGAAGAATTCCAAGGTTATGCTCCAAAATCAACAATTGTTTCACAGGAGTCTTCGGGGATACTAAAAAATGCGCCGGTATATGTTAATGATTATGGGATGGTAATTACTAATAATTCTTATACTTCAATAGTTGGTGATTGTGATTATGCCGGAACCTACGATCTTGAAAGCCGGGTATTAGATTTAATGGCATTTAGTTATCCTCAATTACAGAATGTTTTTGCGGCAGGAAATGACGGGGGGTTAACCTGTTCACCATATCCCGGATCATTCAAAACAGTTGTTGGTGGATTTCAAACCGCCAAAAATACAATAGCGGTTGGTGCCACTTATCGAGACGGCAGCATTGCACCGTTTTCAAGTAGAGGTCCTGTGAAAGATGGCAGAACAAAACCAGAAGTAACCGCAGATGGCTATTATACAACTTCTACTGTTTATACTTATGGTTATGGTGTAAGTCCAGGTACAAGTATGTCCAGCCCGGCAGTAGCAGGAGGATTAGTTCTATTAAACCAACGCTACAAACAGATCAATGGTACAAATCCTAAAAGTGGTTTAATGAAAGCATTAGTTTGTAACGGAGCAAGCGACCAGGGAAATACAGGTCCTGATTTTACAAATGGATTTGGCAGTATGAATCTATTGCGATCTGTAGATATGCTTAATAATGGTAGATATTTTATTTCAGCTATGAATAATGGAGGTTCAAACACACACAATATATCTATTCCTGCAGGTACAGCACAGTTAAAAGTAATGTTATACTGGCATGATCCTGCTGCAGCTGTTTTTGCCTCCCAAACTTTGATAAATGACCTTGATTTGGATATTAGCTCGCCCTCTAATGTGTTACCATTTTTACTAGACACCATTCCTGCCAATGTAAATAGCGTAGCTACAACAGGAGTTGATCATATTAATAATATCGAACAGGTAATTATTTCAAATCCTGCTACGGGAACGTATACTATAAGAATACAGGGTTCAAATGTGCCAGTCTCTTCTCAGGAATATTTTGTCGTCTACGATATTATACCAGTTGAGACGAAAATTGTTTTTCCTTTTGGTGGAGAAGGATTGAAGCCTGTTGAAATTGCAACCATTCAATGGGAATCATATGGCAGTCCTGCTAATACTTTTACTGTTGAATATTCTATTGATGATGGGGCAAACTGGACAATTATCAGCAGTTCAGTAGCTGCAAATCTTCGTCAGCTGAGCTGGGCAGTTCCAAATGTCCAGACTGAACAGGCGAGGGTTCGTGTTACAAGGAATGGAACGAGCTATGCCAGCACAAGTTCAGCATTCACTATTCTTGATAGACCTGTCATTTCATTATCTGCTACACAATGTGAGGGTTATTTTTCTATAAACTGGGCAGCCGTAACAGGTGCAACAGACTATGAGCTGTTTATGTTGCAGGGAAGTGAGATGGTTTCTGTAGGTACAACTACTGCCCTTACTTATACACTTACCGGTTTATCACCTGATTCGGTTTATTGGGTTTCAGTTCGTGCAAGGATTAATGGTGGAGCTGGTCTGAGGGCTGAGGCTGTAAGTCGTCAGCCAAATAATGGAACTTGTAGTGGTACAATTTCTGATAATGATCTGCGTATGGATTCTGTCATTGCTCCTCTTTCCGGAAGATTGCTAACATCGAATTCTCTTACCAACAACACCTCCGTTATTGCAAGAATTAAAAATCTCGACGATGCAGATATAGCAAATTTCAAATTGAGATATTATGTAGGAGGTTCCCAGGTAGTAGAAGATATTGTTGGGCCCATTACTGCCGGCTCCACATTTACACATACATTTTCTGTTCCATACAATTTTTCAATTGCAGGAAATTATATTTTAAAAGTAGAAGTTGAAAATACTTCAGGAGCTGACCCTGTTGCTGCAAACAACTTCATTATTGATACTATTCGTCAACTAAGTAATGATCCAATTATAATTCCTTTTACAGATGATCTTGAAACAGCTGTATCAAGAAAGTATTACAAAGCAAGATTTGGAGTTCAGGGAATAGATCGTTACGATTTTACAAATACAAATCATTTCGGAAGATTAAGCACTTTTTTATCTTCTGGTATGGCATATTCTGGAGCAAAATCACTATTAACAGACGTTGACGCATGGGTGGGATTTGGCGGAAATACGAATTTTGTTTATGGGACTTATAACCTTAATGGCATTGACGAAAATTTAAAGGATATACGTTTCGATTTTCAGTTTAAGACTCATGGTGATAGTGTAGCCAATGCAAATAACAAGGTTTGGATAAGAGGTAGCGACTCTGAAACATGGATTGAAGCGCTTACACTTTCTGCCAATGGAAATGTTCGCGGAATTTTCAAAAGAACACCAAGTTTAGAGATAAGTAAGCTTCTTCAGTCAAATGGTCAAAATTTCAGTAGCAGTTTTCAGGTACGTTGGGGGCAATTTGGATTATCCAGAATTAATGATAATGAATTATACCATGGACACAATATTGATGATATTAGGATTTATGAGGCTATTGATGATATACAACTTCTTAGTATTAATGAACCCGCAAGCAAAAGCTGCAACCTTGCAACTGTTTATCCAAAAATTACTGTGAGAAATGCTTCTCCTAATGCCATTAGCGATGTGCCAATAAGAATAGTTGTTGATGGAGGAACACCGGTAATAGAAACAATCACGGGTCCTATTGCTCCAAATGCAAGTGTTCCTTATACATTTACTAGCTCAGCTAACCTTGCTGCATTTGGAAATCATACAATTTTAATTAATGTTCAGTATGGAACAGATAATTTCAAGGATAATGATACTCTCCGTATGAATATTTATAATTCGCCACTTATTACAACATTCCCTCATGTCGAGAATTTTGAAGCAAATGATGGTTATTGGTATAGTGACGATATAGATAATTCATGGGAATACGGAGCGCCGGCTGGAAATAAAATGAATAAGGCGGCGAGCGGAACAAAAGTGTGGAAAACAAATTTGACAGGAAATTATTCCAGCCTTGCTACATCTTATTTGTATTCGCCATGTTATAACTTGGCTGGAATGACAAACCCGACACTTAGTTTAAATATTGCACTTGATCTGGAGGATTGCGGTGGTACATTTTGTGATGGCGCTTATATTGAATATTCAGGAGATGGAATCACATGGACGC
>Ga0209486_10001216_pt1 | contig 11254 bp, 8 predicted proteins | sample NCCompost_FD_187518 | JGI IMG/M metagenome (GOLD analysis project Ga0209486, IMG submission 187518) | Agricultural soil microbial communities from Utah to study Nitrogen management - NC Compost (SPAdes) (version 2) | ecosystem: Environmental > Terrestrial > Soil > Agricultural land | place: USA... | reverse complement strand
CGGTCGAGGGGCTTGGTGGCATCGACAATCATGCCGGAGGTTTTGATCTCATCGACCAGCGACGGATCTAAAAAGTTGCCGCGGAAAAGCGGCTGCAGGATCGACACCTGGCGGTGCGGTTGGACGCGGGTCGCGAACGCCCAGAGGATATCGGTCGGATTGAACACATCGATATCGTCGTCGAAGACGAAAACGTTCTTGGTGTGATCGAAGGTCAACGCCGCGGCGGCGGCGCGACCCGGATCGCCTTCCGACATTTTTTTCATCGAAATAAAAACGTTGTAGTGCGCGTGGCGGCCTTGTTTGCACACCGCCGTAACGCCGGGAACCGCCTCGCGGCAACGGCGCAGGTAGGCGCCCTCGCGCGGCAGATCCATCCACGGCTTGTCGCCTTCCGGGGTAATGACCGATTGGTACATCGCGCCGTTGCGATAATTAATCGCCTTTACTTCATAGTGAACACAGGTCGTGTAGCGCTGTGGTCCAAGATAACCGGGAGCTTCGCCAAAAGGACCTTCGACGACGCGGCCTCCGGGTTTCAGAACACCTTCGATTACGACTTCCGCGTCGGCCGGGATCAGCAGATCGTCGCCGAAAGTTTCCGACGCGACCAACCGCAACGGTTCACCCAGATATCCGCCGATAACGTCGTATTCGCTCACTTCGAACGGACCGCTGTAGCATGCACCCATGTGAAAGGCTGGATGATGGCCGAGCACCGTGGCAACCGGCATCTCCATGTCGTTTTCTTCGTAGTCTTTGAAGATTTTCCACAGGTGGCGCGGCGAGGCGTAGAGCGCCGTCGAATTTTTCGATTTCACTTCCATGCGATGGTAAGAAAGATTATAGATGCCCGATTTGCGGTCTTTGGTGATCGTCGACAAAACAATGTACGGGCCGCCGTCCATCTCGTGGTGGCGCATGATGGGAATTTGATAAAGATCCACATCTTTGCCGACCATCGTGTTTTCCTTTATCGGAGCGTCCTTCTTGCTTACGATTGTCGGCGGAACCCGGTGTTCTTCCATTTCAAGGCACTTTTCCGCCATCTGCGGGCGCGTCGCGTTTTTCGGCATGCCTAGAGCGATCTGCGTCTTCCCTTGTGAGATCTCACAGTTCATTGTCAGCTTGATCGGGCCGACTTTGCCGTTCAAATTCAGCGGGCTGTCAAAGATGATGATGGGAAACTTTTTTTGTGCGCCGAGATGCTTGATGATTGCCGTGACGTCGTAATTCGCCGGATTGACTTCCTTGGTGATGTGGATCACCTCACCCGGCAGTTGACGCTCGCAGTCCGCTATAAAGGTCCTGAGATCTTTAGCCATGATTCTCTCCTAGCGATGTTATGAAAAAGTTTATGCAAAAAGATTTATCCAATGCTCCCAATATTGTCAATCGAACCGGTTGAATTGGATTGGTGATGTACTCGTGAGAAGCGCTTAGCGACATCCGTTGCGCAGCAAATCACATCCGGATCTGAGCTGTTGAGCGCGATTTCAGTCTGGGCTGTAAGAGAGGCGGCCGCGCGAACGGAGTCGTTACGCTCAGCAGCAAACCGGAAAACCGCGAACCAGTGTCTTCATCAAGCGATAAACAGCTTTATTCGAAAATAATCGCACGATTTCCGTGCAGGAAAACCCGCTCTTCGAGCATGAGCTTGACCGCCTTGGCGAGCACGATCTTTTCCACATCCCGCCCCGCCTGCACCATCGCCGCAGCGGTATGAGTATGATTCACCGGGATGACGTTCTGGGCGATGATCGGCCCGGTGTCGAGATCCTCGGTGACGATATGCGCCGTTGCGCCGATGATCTTTACGCCGCGCTCGTGCGCTTGGTGGTAAGGCTTGGCGCCTATGAACGCCGGCAAAAATGAGTGGTGAATATTGATCATTCGCTTCGGATATCGAGCCACGAACTTGGGTGAAAGGATGCGCATGTACTTGGCCAACACAATGTATTCCGGCGCGTATCCGGCAAGCACATCGGCGACCGAATCTTCGTGCGCCGTCCGTTCGAGATTTTGATGGCTGACGTAATGAAAAGGAATACCGAACTGCTCCACCAGGGGCTTGAGCTTTTCGTGATTGCTAACCACGGCGCGAAGTTGCGCCGGCAGTTCACCCGAATAATGCCGGATCAATAAATCGCCCAGACAATGCGCCTCGGTCGTCGCCATAATCACGATCGGCTGTTGTTCCACCGCGACTAGTTTGACAACGGCGGCTTCCGGAAGGATCTGCTCGAGGTAGGAAACCACCCGGTCCGGCGCTGCTGGCCCTTCGAACGCCGTCCGCATGAAGAAATGCTTGGCTTCTAAGTCGACAAACTCCTGATTGTTCAAAATATTGTAGCCCGCGTTGTAGAGAACACCGGTGATTTTATGCACTAAGCCGGGTTCATCGGAACAATCAATGCGAAGAATATGGGGCGGCACTTTTCGAGCTCCAATCGAAATAGAAAACCAGCCAAGTATGGCACGCTCGACAGTCTACATAAACCGTCCGTAATGTCGGGAGCCCGTGCCAGCAGGATCGTTGACAATCCCGATCAGCGTTTCCGATAACGATGAAGGATGGAAGCCTGAAGGAAGGGTCGGCCCACTTTCGCAAACTTGCTGAAATCAAAGGGTTTGCGTACCGCGGGAGATAGTCGTAGACGATTTTCGCGGCAAACGTACTTCGCCCGGACTCCACTTTCCTGAGTCTTTATGAGGCCAGACTGGTCGAAACCAAAGATAAAGTCTCTGAACCCTATTTAAGAAAAGCCGATACCGAGAATCAAGCAGCCCATTGATTAATGAGCTTGACCTCCAACCGTTCGTCATTTTCTGTCCTGACTTGGGCCGAAAGCTGCATCGACAGCACCGGGCACGGGGCATGTCGAACTATCCGCTCGGTAATACTGGCGCCGAACAGGCGTCGCAGAGTCCCGCCTTGGCTCGTTATCACGATCAGATCGCACTTCTCCTCTTTGGCCGCTGCGATGATCTCTTCAACCACCTTTCCAAGCTTAACCAGCGGTCTGATCTTTACCATCTTACGAAGATCGGCTCCTATCTTCTGGTCCAGGAAACCAAGCAGAATCTGCTTTTTGGCTTCGTAGATGCTTTCCACGCTGGACCCGTGCCTGGCGCCCGTCTGAATTTCGGTGGGAAAACCAAGGCTATCGCCGTAGCCACCACCGAAATGTTGTTTCATCGCTTCCATGGGAATGGCGTGAAACAACACAATTTCAGCGTCAAGACCTTTCGCAAGAGAGCCGGCGTACCCGATGGCTGGGACGGAAACAGTAGAAAGGTCCGTAGGGACGAGAATTTTTTTTATGGTAATCATAATTCACCCCCCTTTGTCTCTCTCTTTATGGTTAGGCAACCCTGATGCCAAAGCGCCGTCACACTAAGCATTCACTATTTGTCGAGAGTTTTCAGAATTATCATCCCAGTGTAGTAGTTTTCCGGAGGAAGTTTCCTGCAATGGACACAATCGTAGGGTTTACCGTGCAGTCCGCTATATCTGCGTAGATGCAAATCGTCTACTCTCTTGCCGCGCCGTTCCCGTTCAAGCCGAACATTCTCATCGCATTGCCACCGAGGACTTTTTCCTTATCGACTTCGGAGAGGTTCTTCATCTGCTTGACCACGTCCACAGTTCGAGGCCAGGTGGCGACGGCGTCGCCGTGATCGAAGTCGCTGCCAATGATGATGTTGTGGTTGGGCCAGCCGTTTACGGTGTCGGCAAGATAAGACTCCCATGAGACCGCGGCGATGTAGAATTGATCGAAGTACTGGCTCGGTGACCTGTTTATGCCCTTCTTCCCTTCAAAAAACTGCTGCACGGAGATAGAGACGGTCGCTTCGTTGGGCATATGAGCGTCGAGCGTATGCATGAGCCAGGGCACCCAGCCGATGCCGCCCTCGAAAAAGCCGAACTTCAATCGGGGGAAACGATCGAGTAAACCGCTGAAGATCAATCGCGCGGCGCTGACCATGTAGGTCAACGGAAATCCCAGCGCGGTGGGGAAATGCTGGAAGCCTTGATAGCGCTCGGCGCCGACGAGCCAGGGGTGGCTGTGCTGCAGTTCGAATACCCGCGCCGCGGGGTGAAGCAGAATCGGAATGTTCAGATCGGCGATTTCTTCATAGAGCGGCAGCAGCACTTCACTGTCGAGATCGCCGTCGCCCCACCCGCCGTTGAATTTGACTGCTTTGAGCCCAAGCTCCTTCACCGCCCGGCGAAGCTCCTTCACGGCTTCTTTGATGTCGGGTAAATAAATCCACGCGACGCCGATGAAGCGATCGTCGCTCTGAATATCCTCGGCGACCGTATCGTTGTACGCGCGCGCCAACTGGCGCCCGAGTTCGGCATCGCACTCGTAGATCAACGGCCGGTTGTCTGGAATCAAAACCTGCACATCGAATCCGTCTTTCTTCATGAATTCGGCGCGGAGCGAAAGACTCCAGCGCCCTTCTTTGAACGAATGTATCTTCTTTCCGTCCCGATAGTAGGTTGCCACTTTCCCCGGCACGACTTCGCCGTATCGCACCATATCGCCTTTATCTTCGACAACTTCGAGATGGCCGCGACCGGGATGTTTCACTTTGTCGATAAACCGCAGCGGCCAGTAATGTGTGTCGCCATCGATGTACATGGAAACCTCCAGAACCGTTTCGAGTCTCGGGTTACGAGTTTCGAGTTAACCCGAAATCCCAATCACAAAACTCGAAACTTTTACTTCACTCCGTACTTCGCTAAAACCTCGTCGATAAACCCGCTCTGATCGAGCTTTTTCAAAATCCGGTCGTCGATCAGCGTTTCCGGCTTAACATTTTCGACTCTCGGATTGGTTCGCTTCATGAGGCGAACGACGTTCGTAACGCCGGCGGGCGCGGCATAAGGCTTCTTGTCCGTCCCAATCACCAGGTCGCGATAACCTTCTTCCGCATCTTTTTCAGTAACCCGAAGATACTTTTGCAAGATTTTTATTGTATTGGGTTTCTGCGCCAGCGAGAGCGAAAAGGCTGCGCCTTCGATGACTGCTTTCATTAAATTCTCCGCCAGTTGCGGGTTCTTTTGTATGCTCGGCTCTCTCATGACGAAGCCGGAGCTCAGGATCGGCAAATTCGCCTTGTTCAAATCCGCCAGTGTCGAAAATCCCAGCGCGCTCAAGCGCCGGCTTTGCACGCCGTCCAGCACCGTCGCATCGATCGTGCCGGCTTCCAGGGCTTGAGCCAAAACGTTTTGATCGCCGACCGCGATAATATTGATTTTGTCGCGCTCCGCGTCGAGCTTCAAATGCTCCAATGCCAGAATGGCGCCCATCCATACCGTTCCGCCGATGCTTTGAATGCCGAATATCTTGCCGCGTAAATCTTCCGGTCGTTTAATGCCGGGTTTGACCATCAGGTCGTAGGTCACGCGGTTGGTGAACGCGGAGAGGACCTTCAGATCGGCGCCGTTGGCGACCGCGCCGACGACGGCGGTTCCGCCCGTGTAGCCAACGTCGATCTCATTGGACTGCATGGCGGCGACGAGTGTCGGCGCGCCGCGCACGAAGATCGTGTCGGCGTTCACGCCATATTTGGCGAAAAAGCCGCGGTCCCGCGCCACCCACAAAGGCGCGACGCGGGCATTCATCGCGGCATGGGCGATGACAACCGTACGTCCCGCACTGGCGGCGTCAGAAGGGTTGGACGGAACGAGAAAACTCCCAACGGCAATAACGGCAACTATCAACCATCCCATAACGTTCCCTTTCATTGGAGCCGCGACAACCTAGTCGTTTCATTTCACGCACTGCGTTCCTTCTTCTTCCACCCTCGCTACAAACCCAAACCTAAGAGATTGATGGCGTTCTCTCCCAGCACCTTGCGCTTGTTCTCCTGGGAAATCTTCGTGCTTTGGGAGATCGGTCCGGTCACCTGGCCGGGCTGGGAGGAATCCCAGTGCGGCGAATCGGTCGCAAGCACGAGCCGGTCGCCACCCAAATATTCCACCGCCCACTCGAACAAACCGTCTTCGAATGGCTCGCAGCCGACATAGACGCTTTCATTGAAAATATCCGATGGCTTTCTTTTCTGCCATGGCACCAGGTGCGGCAGCTTTTCCCAGTGCTCGTCCATGCGCGAGAGCCACCAGGGCATCTGCGAAGCCCCGGTTTCGAGGCAGATAATCTTCAAATTCGGGTGCTTCTCCATGACGCCGCCACAAAGATAAACCATCAGGCAAACCATGCTCTCGATAGTGCGCCCGACCATGTGCGAAAAGAAAAAGTTGTCGGCGAAGCGCTCGTGGCCCATGGAGCCGGTCTTGGTGTCGTGGAAAATTATCGGCGTGTTGGTTTTTTCCAGCTCATCGAAGATCGGATCGAAGTACGGGTCCCACCACTCTTTCCCCGGTATCGGCGTGGCCTTGACGTTGAGCGCCTTGCTGCCGAGCTCGCGCGAGCGATGCAGCTCCTTGATCGCTTCCTTGGGATCTTGCAGCGGTATCACGCCGGCCCACATAAGGCGCCCCGGCTGCTGCGAGGAATACCAATTCATATAATTGTTTTGCGCCCGCGCATAGGCAGCGGCGAGCTCCGGATCGTCGGCGAACCACAGAATATCGAGCGCCGGTGAGTTCGGTGAAAGCACGGCGACGTCGATGCCATCCAGGTTCATATTGCGGACACGGCCCTGCGGCGTGAGATCGGCTTCGGTGACCCATTCCTTCTTTTCCGCTTTTTGCCGGCCAAGCTCGGAGCCGACCATGATCCGGTTACCGATAAGGGTCTTGCGCCGCTCATTGTCTTTAGTCGGCAATTTACGCGGTAGGAACTCTTTGTACTTTGCTTCGACCGTTTGGTCCCAACTCTCGAGGTCACCGACCAGATGACTGTCGAGATCAATCACCTTCATTCCATCAATGGCCATCGCTCGTTCCTCCTTCCGATCTCTCTGCGAATCACGAATCACCTTAAAGTTGTCATCCCAAACGCCAGCGAAGTTCAAAGCAGATTTCGCGCAACACTCAGAACGACACCGGGCTCACAAAATTCCACAAATTTTACGGCTACCGTGCGGGCTCATCAGGCCACTGCGCATCCACCCAATCGATAAAGCCGCTCTCTGCTCTCGAGCGATGCGTCGCATGATGCTGAAAACTCCTGCTTTCGGGCTGAAACTCAAAGCTATTGCTCGGATAACAGATAGGCCTGCTTACCGTCAATCACTATCTCCCCAAGCCTAACGCTGACGCTTTCCTCGCATCTTTAACGATTGGAACGACTTGAAACCCATACTTATAATCCGAGTTCTTTCTGCGCCTGCCTGACGTAGGTCTGATCGGCGTATCTTTCCGGCGGCGGCAGAGGTTCTTTCAGAATCCCGTCGCGGAATTGCACCTCAATGTTTACTTTGAGTCCTTCGAGAGTGACGGCGCCGTCGACGGGAAAAATTTTGTTCTTGGTGAAGTAGTCGATGCCCCTGCGCGCGTATGGTTGCTTGACGCCCATCTCGTTGGTGAAAAATTCCGCCGCCTGTTCCGGTTGCTCATGAATCCAGCGCAGCGAGCGAATGTGCGCTTTCAAGAATTTGACGACCGTGGCGCGGTTCTTCTCGGCCCAGGCCGGATTCACCGTGATGCCATTGAACTGATAGGTCGAGATCACTTCCATCGTGTCGCCGAGTTTGTTGAAGCCCTGGTCGATGGCGATGTCTGAATATGGGATGCCTAATATCCCCGCCGCGATCGCGCCGGTTTCAAGCGCCGTCAACCGAGCGGCCGTGCCGCCGGAAATTACGGTGAAGGTATAGTCGCGCGGATAATGCAGTCCCTTGCTCTTCAGATAGTCGGTGAGGATGGATGTCGCGCCGCCGCGCAGTCCCGACACGCCCAGGCGGGCGCCTTTCAGATCCTCGATCTTCTTGTACGCTTTGCCCCCGACGAGAATATACGGCGCGGCGTTGTCGACTCCGGCGATGACCTTCAGATTCGCGCCTTTCTCGTTGACCAAGATCACACCGTCTGCGTTGAGCGTGCCGAAATTGATCTCGCCGGCGATCAATGCCTGAAGCTGCACGTCGCTCCGGCCGATGAGAATCAATTCGGTCTTCAAATTCTCCGCGGCGTAGAAGCCTCTTTTGAGACCGACGTAAAACGGCAGGTAGAAAAGCGTCTTCGAAGTCATGCCGACTTTTAGCGATTGCGCCACTGTGAAGGAGGCGGATAAGAGAACGCTAAAAAAAACGATCACAGACAATCTGATGAACAACATCTCGGACTGCCCTCCTTCGGGTCGATGGCGGCCTCCTTCGCCGCGCTCTTCGACGCCGCCACTCTAGTACAGCCCTTCCAAGCTTGACAACCGACGCCGACCAATTGTATCGCGCCCCTGTAGCGAACCTGCCCGAAAAGCCAAGCCATCGGCTAAGGAGGAATTTATGATTCGCGCCATAGTCACCAGTTTCATGAGCATCGCGCTACTGCCAGCGCCGGCAATCTCGCCGGCACAAAGTTATCCAAAACAAACGATCAATCTCATTATTCCCCTGGCACCCGGCGATGCCACCGACGTTGCCGGCCGCACTATCGGCGAAGGATTATCCAAGTTGCTCAAGGTACCGGTTGTCGCGGTTAACAGACCGGGCGCGGGAGGAACCATCGGCACAGACAGCGCAGTGAAAGCGCCCAAGGACGGCTATACGATCCTGATCGCCAATAATGCCGCGCTGATATTCAATCGCATTCTCACGCCGGATGCAGTTCCCTACGATCCCTTCAAGGACCTGACTCCCATCGGCATGGCGGTGCGCACACCGATCATGCTCGCGGTCCATAGCAAAGTGCCGTTCAAGAATTTCGCCGAGATGGTTGAGCATGGCAAGAAAACTCCCGGCGGCGTGCGCGTCGGGACCGTGGGACCGGGATCTGTCGGTCACTTTACCGTCGAAATCATCAACTCGCTTACGGGCGCGGATATCACCATGGTGCCATTCAAAGGCGCCGGACCGGGAGTGACGGCGGCGCTCGGCGGTCACATCGAGGGAGCGGCCGCCGCGCAAGGCGTGGTCGCCGAACATTTGAGAGCAGGTACGATGAGGGGAATCGTGGCATCGACGAAGATGCCGGAATTTCCCCACGTCCCGACGTTACCTGAGCTGGGATACAAGCAAAATCTGCTGGGCGTCTGGTCCGCGTTCTTCGCGCCGGCCGGTGTGACGGGGGAGGTGTCGAAAACACTGATCGCCGCGTTGGAGAAAGTCGTGAAGGACCCGGCCGTGGCTTCGAAGCTTGCAAACCTCGGCCTTGTCGCCGACTACGCTCCGCCAGACAAGCTCCTCGCCGAAATCCGCGAAGAACATCGACAGGTGGAGCAAATCGCGAAGAAAGCCGGGCTGGTCAAGTAGGCGTCCCGCCGCTTTACGGTCAAGGTGCGCGACCCGGAATGAGTTACTTGCCCCCTACTGTCTTGATCATCGAGCGGTCGATCAATTCGTCCAGAGTGATCTTTTTCTTGATCCGGCCGCTGCGAAATTCTTCTTCGATGACTACGGGAATCGCCTTTTCCGCGATCTGGCCATTGAGCGGAAAGGAATCGCGGTATTCGTCATAGCCCGCGGGCGCGTAAGCTGGATCCATCTTGACGTACTTGCGCAGGACGTTAACGGCCTCGGCCTTATTTTCGTGAGTATGCTTGACCCCCCGCTGATAAGCGCGCAGGAACTTGACCACCTGATCCTTTTCCTTGGCGAGATACGTCTCCCTAGCGGCAAATGTTTCATAGGGCCAAGAAGGAAATACATCCTTGAGATCCAGGAGTTTGTTGTACCCCTGTGCTTTGGCGATTTCCGTCACCGGAAACCACACGATCGAGGCGTCCACGCCTTTTGCGGTCAATGCCGCAAAACGCGCCGGCGTGCTGCCGATCTGAAGAATCGTCACGTCCTTTTCATCCACGCCGAAGTGGCGCAATGTCGCGCGGGTTAAAAAGTCGGTCAACGACCCGAAGCGACTGATCGCGAAGCGCTTGCCCTTGGCCTGCTTCATCGATTTGAAGTCCGGCTGCGAGTAAAGCTGGAACGGCATGATATTGGAGATGCCCCAGAAATTCTTGATATCCATTCCGGCGGCGCGCCCGCCGATGGTTTCCACGAAGGCGCTGCCCATGATCTGCACATCGCCGCCGACGAGCGCTTGCAAATTGGTCGCGCCGGCGTTGAACAGAACCAGCAAAACGTCGAGTCCTTCGTCTTTGAAGAAACCTTTGGCCTCGGTCACATAGACGGGCAAGAAAGCAACATTTACCGAGGACAAGCCGACGATGATTTTTGCCGCGCTCTTTGATGGAGCCATCACGAACAAGCAGAGCATTACCGCGAACGAGACTAGAATTCGTTTCATTATCATCCTCCTTTGTAATTGCGTCTAGAGTTTCTGGATCACATTCTCGCCGAACAGCCGCATTGAAGCGAGAATTTCACTTTGAGGCAAGCCCGGTGTCCAATCGAATCGGGGCAGCATATACGCAATCCCCAACCGTTCCCTATATTCGTGAATCTGGTCAATGCATTCGGACGCGGAACCTAGGATGAAGCGGCCCTTGGCCAGTTTTTCAAATGCCCAAGCCAATTCCTTGGGATCGTTCATCGCTTCGTTTTGTTTCCACTTCATGTAAACCCCGCGGTACAGATGCTCCAGACAAGGACGGGCCTTTGCAACCGCTTCCTTTTTGCTGTTTGCGACAAAGGTCTCGCGAATGATCGGCGTTTCCGGCCTGCCGGACTTGCCCGCAGCGCTCCACGATTCGCGGCATAGCTCGACCTGCCGTTCCAACTCATCGATGGCCGAGTGCGGCCCGATCATCCATCCGTCGCCGAGCGTTGCCGCTCGCTTTACCGCGGCGTCGGTGTTGGCGGCAAGCCAGATCGGCGGGCGCGGTTTCTGTAACGGCTTGGGATCGACCGTGACATCGGTGAGAGTGAACGCTTCACCACTAAAGTTAACGTGATCTTCGGTCCAGAGCCGTTTGATGATCTCGACGCCTTCGATAAATCGCCGGAAGCGCTGCTTCTTGGTGAGATTGAATGCTTTAAGCTCTTCCTCGCGGTAACCCAAACCAAAAGCGGCGAAAGACCTGCCGCCGTTTAGAACATCGAGACTCGCCAGCTCGCTGGCGTCGGTTACCGGATGACGCAGCCCGAGCAGCGTCACGGCGGTTCCCACTCCGCAGTGTTTCGCCTCGGCGCACAATCGCGCGAGGGCCGGAACCTGATT
>Ga0209486_10001215_pt1 | contig 11258 bp, 13 predicted proteins | sample NCCompost_FD_187518 | JGI IMG/M metagenome (GOLD analysis project Ga0209486, IMG submission 187518) | Agricultural soil microbial communities from Utah to study Nitrogen management - NC Compost (SPAdes) (version 2) | ecosystem: Environmental > Terrestrial > Soil > Agricultural land | place... | reverse complement strand
ATCATGGACTTCATCAACTGCAAGGTTGACGAAGAGAAGAAAGCGTGGGCGCTCATCGACGCCGGGTATGACGGCTCGTTCACCGGCGTGGCCTACGGCTCGGTGTTCTTCCAGAACTCCAACAACAGCGTGCGCGTGACCGACGACTTCATGCGCGCCGTGCTGGACGATGGCGACTGGCAGACCAAGGCGATCCTCGACCGCCGCGTGATGGACACCTACAAGGCGCGCGACCTGATGCACGGCATCGCCGAAGGCACGTGGGTCTGCGGCGATCCGGGCATGCAGTTCGACACGACCGTCAACGACTGGCACACCTGCCCCGAGACGGCGCGGATCAACGCCAGCAATCCGTGCTCGGAATACATGTTCCTCGACGACTCGGCCTGCAACCTGGCGTCGATCAACCTGATGAAGTTCGTCAAGGACGATGGCGAGCTCGACGTGGCGGCGTTCAAGGCGGCGTGCCGCACGATGATCACCGCGCAGGAGATCATCGTTCCGAACTCGAGCTATCCGACGAAGGCGATCGAGAAGAACAGCCACGACTATCGCCCACTCGGCCTTGGCTACGCCAACCTGGGTGCGCTGCTGATGTCGCGCGGCCTGCCGTACGACAGCGACGAGGGCCGTGCCTACGCGGCCGCGATTACCGCGGTGATGACGGGCGAGGCCTACGCGCAGTCAGCGCGGGTGGCGCGCGATCACGGCGGTCCGTTTGCCGGCTACGACAGGAACCGCGACTCGATGCTGCGCGTGATGCGGAAGCATCGCGATGCCGTCGCCGAGATCACCGCCAAGCACGTGCCGGCCGACCTCTATGCCGGCGCGAAGCAGGCGTGGGACGAGGCGGTGGAGCTGGGCGAGGACTTCGGCTATCGCAACGCCCAGGCGACCGTGCTGGCGCCGACGGGGACCATCGGCTTCATGATGGACTGCGACACCACCGGCGTGGAGCCCGACATCGCGCTGGTCAAGTACAAGAAGCTCGTCGGCGGCGGGTTGATGAAGATCGTCAACCAGACCGTCCCGATGGCGCTCGAGAAGCTCGGCTACACCAAGCCCGAGATCGAGGCGATCGTCCATCACATCGACGAGAACGAGATGATCGAAGGTGCGCCGTTCCTGCAGGAGGAGCACCTTCCCGTGTTCGATTGCGCGTTCAAGCCGGCCAACGGCGAGCGGTCGATTCACTACATGGGGCACATCAAGATGATGGGCGCGACGCAGCCGTTCATCTCCGGCGCGATCAGCAAGACCGTCAACGTGCCGCGCGAGGCGACCGTCGAGGATATCGAGCGGGCGTACATCGAGTCGTGGCGCCTCGGCGCCAAGGCGATCTCGATCTACCGCGACGGCAGCAAGCGCACGCAGCCGCTCAACACGTCGAAAGCCGGCGTAGCCGACACCCGTAACAATGTGAAGGGCTCGGTCGAGGCCGACCTGCAGGTCGGCCCGCGCGAAATCGTGAAAGAGGTCGTCAAGATCGTCGAGACGCCGAAGCGGCGGAAGCTGCCGGACGAGCGCAACTCGATCACGCACAAGTTCGACATCGCCGGCCATGAGGGCTACATCACCGTCGGCCTCTTCGACGATAGGACGCCGGGCGAGATCTTCCTGACGATGGCGAAGGAGGGCTCGACGATTTCGGGCTTCGCCGACGCGTTCGCGCAGGCGATCTCCTACGCGCTGCAGTACGGCGTGCCGCTGCAGGTGCTGGTCGACAAGTTCAGCCACGCGCGGTTCGAGCCGTCGGGGATGACGAAGAACCCCGAGATCCGCTTCGCGAAATCGATCGTGGACTACATCTTCCGGTGGCTGGCGACGAAGTTCCTGTCGCCGGAGGCACAGTTCCATGTCGGCGTGAACGTCAAAGAACAGCCTGTGGAGAAGGTCGAGAAGCCGGTAGAGGCCGACGTTCACGTCGGTCTTGCAGCAGCCAACCGCAAGGAAACCGCTGCCGCGCCGAAACCCAAGTCCGCTGAATTCGCCGCGATGCGGAATCAGGAGGACGCGCCGCCGTGCAGCACGTGCGGGTCGATCATGATCCGCAGCGGCAGCTGCTACAAGTGCGCGAACTGCGGGACGACTTCGGGTTGCGCCTAGCGGCGCAACTGGAAGGCCGCAGGAATCAGGCCTGAGGCCTAAGGGCTGCCAGGGATCAGGGCACGAAGGATTCGGATCCTCGTGCCCTTGCATGGCCGGAGAACGTCACTACGTCTCGCGCAGCGCTTTGCTGAACACTCGACGTGATCAAGTCGGGAAAAGCAATGGTGTGATTGAAATCCGCGAAGAGAGTCCGGATGACATCGCGGCTATTCGCGAGGTGAACCGCCTCGCGTTTGGTCAAGGCCTGGAAGGCCAAGTCGTCGACGCGCTGAGGGCAAACGGCGGTGTCCTGCTGTCGCTCGTCGCGGTCTCGGACGGCAAGATCGTCGGACATATTCTCTACAGTCCTGCCGTTGTCGGCGCATTCCGGGGCGCCGCGCTGGGGCCGATGGCGGTGCTGCCGGATTACCAGCGGCAGGGCCTAGGTAGCCAGCTCGTCACGACCGGGAACCGACGGATTGGCGAAGCCGGCCATCCCTTCGTCATCGTCCTCGGACATCCGCAGTTCTATCCGCGCTTCGGGTTCACACCCGCCAGCGCGCGGAGCATCAGATGTCAGTGGGACGTCCCCGACGACGTATTCATGGTGCTGATACTCGATTCGACGAAGACCGAAGGGATGACCGGATTGGCGCAATACCGATCGGAATTCTCCATGGTGTGACGTGAGCGTGTTGCTTTCAGCGTAATTCAGCGTCCCGTCAGGACTTCGCGCGGTCCGTTGGCCACGATCGCATCATGGCTTTGGGCACCGCAGTTCGCCGCCGCATCCTGCACATCTGCATCGCCGCGGGTCTCGCCACCGCCGGGTGTGCCGGTCAGATCCGCCCGGCGCTGACGCCGACCCCGCGCTCCGAGGCACTGCTGATCCTGCCGGGCTTCGGCTACGGACGCGGGGCCGAGCAGACGCTTCGCGCGCTCGCTCCCGAGGTTGCGGCGGCGGGTCTCGACCTCTACGTGCCGAGCTACATTTCCCGCGGCGGCCTCAACCGAAGCCGCGACCGCCTGCGCGACCTCATTCGTGAACAGCGGCTCGAGCGCTACGACCGGCTGCACGTCTTCGCGTTCATTGCCGGCGGCTGGAGCTTCAATCCACTGGCCCAGCAACCCGGCCTGCCAAATCTCGCGACGGTCGTCTACGACCGCAGTCCGCTGCAGGAACGCGCCGCACGCATGGCGACGGACCACCTCCACTTCCTCACCTGGATCCGCTACGGCACTCCGGTCTTCGACCTCGCCCGCACACCCTATCCGCCGTTTGCCGGGTCGGGTGTTCGCGTGGCGCTCCTCGTCGAGACCAGGCCGACGCCGTTCGTCCGCAAACGCGCAGCGGCGGCACGGAAGTACGGACCATTCGAGTTCGACTGCGACAGCTTCGCGCAGCCCCACGACGATTGCGCGTTCGTCGACCTGAACCACGACCAGATGTATCGACGGTTCGCCGACGTCCTGCCCGAAGTGCTGACCTTCATCCGGACCGGACGTTTCAGCAGCGCCGCGGTCCGCGAACCGCCGGCGACGGATCCGCTGGCAGACGAGGGAGCGCGCTGATGTCCACGCATTCGACCGCATACCCGTCCTTCGCCGGTGCTGCCATGGGCGAACGTCGTGCGCTGCGCACGAGGAACACGAGTTGGGCCAGGCTGCTCGCGCGACAGCTGGCACGCCTCGGCGTTCGCCCCAACGCTGTTTCGATTGCGAGCGTCGTCTTTGCGGCAGGCGCGGGTGTCTGTCTGGCTATGTCACCGGCCGCGAAGAGCGACCTGCGCGCCGTCCTGCTCCTCGCGGCTGCCGCCCTGATTCAGCTGCGGCTGCTCTGCAACCTGCTCGACGGCATGCTCGCGGTCGAGCACCGCCTCGCCACTCGCACCGGCGTCCTCTACAACGAGATTCCGGACCGCATCGCCGACGTCCTGGTGCTCGCAGGGGCCGGATATGCGACGGCGAGCGAGCCGTGGGGCGCCGCGCTCGGCTGGACGGCCGCCGCTCTGGCGCTGTTCACGGCGTACATCCGCGTCTTCGGCGGGTCGCTCGGCATGACGCAGAGCTTCGCCGGCCCGATGGCCAAGCAGCACCGCATGTTCGTCCTGACAGTCGCGGCGATGGCGTCCGCCATGGAGGCGTGGCTCTGGCTGCCGATGCGCGCCATGCTGCTCGGCCTCGTGGTCGTCGTCCTGGGCTCGATCGTCACGGCTGCCAGGCGCATCCACCGCATCGCCAGAGAACTGGAGGCGCGATGATCGCCACTGCCGTTTCCGGCGCTGTCCATTTGCTCAGTGGTCCTGGCGTGGAATGGCGCTGCGCGCCGAACTCGGACGCGCAACGAATCTATTTCGCCAATCACGCCAGCCATCTCGACTTCGTCGTCATCTGGGCCGCACTGCCGCCGGAAGGTCGAAGGCTCGTGCGTCCTGTCGCCGACCGCCGCTACTGGGAACACCACGCCGTCCGCCGCAGACTTGCGCGCCAGGTCTTCAACGCGATCCTGGTCGATCGCGGATGTGCGCCAGACGTGTCGCCGCAGGAAGCGGCACGTGCCACGACCACGCGCATCTGCGGGGGGATGGGCGATCGCCATTCGCTCATCCTCTTTCCAGAAGGCACGCGCAGTCTGACCGGCGAGATCGGCGCCTTCAAGAGCGGTCTGTATTTCCTGGCACGATGCCGTCCCGAAGTGGAGCTCGTCCCGGTGCATTTGTGGAATCTGCACCGCATCCTGCCGAAGGGCGAGTGGCTGCCGCTGCCGATGCTGAGCCGCGTCATCTTCGGCGCGCCTCTCACGCTTCGTCCTGGCGAGGAGAAAAGCGCGTTCCTCGAACGGGCTCGCGCGGCGGTCGTGGCGCTCGGAGACGCAGCATGACGACCCCGCTCGACCCGGGGCTGCTGATGCTCCTCGGCACGATCTTGATACTGCTCGTTGTCGCCTCGATTGCCGGATGGGCGCTCGGCCGCATGGTGCGCAGCGACGCCGCACGGGCGACGATGGCGAACGTGAATGCGAGGATACGTGCCTGGTGGGTCATGGCCGGCGTGTTCGCGGCGACGCTCGCTGCCGGCTTTACGTGGTCGATCCTGCTGTTCGGGCTCGTCTCTTTTCTCGCGCTGCGGGAGTTCGTCACCATGGCGCCCACGCGCCCTGGCGATCATCGTCCGCTCGCGTGGTCGTTCTTCGTCGTGCTGCCGCTGCAGTTCGCGCTGGTGTGGGCCGGATGGTACGGCCTGTTCAGCATCCTCATTCCGGTCTACGTCTCGATCTTCGTGGCCGTGCGGGCGGTGATGGCCGGTGACACGCAGCGCTTCCTCGAACGCGCCGCAGTCACGCAGTGGGGCCTGACCATCTGCGTCTACTTCGTGAGCTGTGTGCCGGCGCTGCTCACGCTGCGCATTCCCGGATTCGAGGGACAGAACGCCCGGCTGCTCTTCTTTCTCGTGTTCGTCGTGCAGCTGAGCGACGTGCTGCAGTACGTATGGGGCAAGGCGATCGGCCGCCGTCCGCTGGCCTCGTCCATCAGTCCGAACAAGACGTGGGAGGGGCTCGTCGGCGGAGTGCTGTGCGCTACCGCGGCGGGCACCGCGCTCTGGTGGGCCACGCCGTTCACGCCGGTCCAGGCCGCCGCGCTCGCGTTCACGATCGGCGTGATGGGATGCGCCGGCGGCCTGATCATGTCGGCGATCAAGCGCGATCGCGGGGTCAAGGACTACGGCACGCTCCTTCCCGGCCATGGCGGCATGCTCGACCGGATCGACTCGCTCTGCTTTGCGGCGCCGGTGTTCTTCCATCTGACCCGGTATTTCTTCGCGAGGTAACGTTAGCTTCCGGCTTCGGAAGGCCCTTCACGGGTGCCGCATCGCTGGCCTTTCACGTTTCTGCCCGAAAGCCTCCGAACTAGCATCACGTAAGGCGTAGAGCAGTCCCGGCATCCGCGTCCGGCGTCTGAAGTACGGGAGCGAAGAGCGTGCCTATGGACGTGGCGATGTGCGTGCGGCTTTCCGCGGCGGCGGTTGTCTTTGTCGGTTACGTCCTCACTGCGTCAACGGCCCACGCCTGCGACTGTTTCGGAGCCCCGACGTGCGCGAACCTGTGGAACGCCGGACTGGTGTTTGTCGGCCGGGTCGAGCGGATTGACACCCCATCTCCACGCAACGAGGTGGCGACGCTCGTCGTCGAAGAGTGGTTGCGCGGCGCAGCCGTCAAGGACCGAGTGACGATTGTTTCCGAGGGGGTCGGCGTCGCCTGCACCTACGACTTCAATGAGCAGCGCCGATATCTCGTATTTGCCTACCAAGCGCCCGACGGCGCCTGGAAGGCCCCCCTGTGTGGCGGTACGATGCCGCTGGAATCTGCGAGCAAAGTCCTCGATGAGATCAAGAGGGACCTGCGCTCTCGCCGGTCTGGCCGCGTTTCAGGGTCTGTCGCTTTCGATGAGAGACCTGGCGAACTCATCTTCACCGGTCCTCCGATTCCGGCCGCCACGGTCTCGCTCCGTAACGAACAAAGAGTGCTGACGACGAAGACGAACGCGCGCGGCGAGTTCCAATTTCCCCGAGTTCCGCCCGGCGCTTACTCCCTTTTTGCTGCGCTGCCGGCGGACGCTCAACAGGTGGCGCCGATACCGGTTCGTGTCGGTGCAAATGCCTGCATCACGCGGCACGTCTTTCCCGAGCGAGCGAACCAATCAGTCGTACCGTGAGTTGACGAGTAAATGGCCGACGCTGTGTTCATTCCGGGGCGTCTTGCGAATCTGGCAAGATGAACGCCGGGATTCAAGATGACGCGGGCGTTCATGAGTCAGGCAGCACTGGTACTCGCCGCATGCTTGTCAACCGCACACGGTGTGGCCGCACAAACGTCATGGAAATGCCCCGACCAGCCGATCGAGCCGTGCGTCAAGCGTCACGGACGTCTTTCGAGCCAGAACGGCATCACGTTGACGGTCTGGATTATCGGCACGACGCGGAGAGTTGCCGTGGCAAACGACGTCGAATCGTTTCCACCAATTGTCCAGAAGTACTTGACGATGACATCGGACGATCACAGCTACGTCTTCGGAGACTTCGAGCTTTGTCTCACGCGTCCCGATGTCCCGGGCCACATCATGCACGCCTGCGTCGCGGGAGCGGAGAAGCTGGTGGTTCAACCGCTCCGCCGGCGCGAGCCGCCATTTCGTCTGCTGTCGACGTGGCCATCTGACCGCTAGAAATGGACGTACACAAGCACCCCTTGCCGATCCTTCCCAACGAGTGGAGAGACTACGAGCCTTGATGTCGGCCCGGGCAATACATAGGGAAGTCTGCTGCTCTCGTGAGCACGATCGACCAACGCTCCGACAAGGGCACCGACACCCGAAAGCAGCAAAGGGGCTCCCACTTTCGCTGAAGGGAGGACGTAGCCCTCTCCAGAGCCGGCGATTGCCAGGATACTCAGCGCCGCGCCGGCGCCTACGGCTGCTCCAATCAAAGCGCCATTAGCGAGGCCGTCCTTCTTTTGTGCTGCGCTGACTTGGGACCGCGCGAAGCTCTGGTTGTTACGTAGCCCGTCGGATGATCGGGTCATGACCTGAGCTTCAGCGATGGCGGGCCACAACACCATCGATGCCCCCACTCCAGTGAACCATCGTCGTATCGAACTGGTCACGGCATCTCCTCATCTCTCTGCCGAATGAATGCGTGAAATGAGAGGCAAGTGGCTCATGGATTGGCCGTGACCTGCCGCGTCCACCCTCCGATCTATCGTTAACTGATGGAACTGAATGGATTAGTGGAACATGGCGGCTGGTTTGGCATCGCTATGGCCGTGATTGTGGCAATTGCCGTCGCGCTGATCAGGCGCGGCGTGAAGCTGAAAATTGAAGCGGAAATCCCAGCATCAAAACGCTAGCTGTGCGACGCACTCACTCATTGCGTAACAGCTGGCGGCTCGTCCGGCGATCCGCGGTCGCGGCGGCGGTAGTGTCCCTTTTTGCTTGTAGTGCGCGAACGCCGCGCCCAGCCGAGTCGGAGATCGCTCCAGCCGTTCCGCGACGGATTCACGCGGAAATCCGCGATTCGTCCGTTGACGCACTTCCGGATTACCGCGTGCTGGTCTCTCCCGATATCGTCTTTGCCATCGTCGACGTCGGCCCGGACGAAATCGTCTTCCGGCTGCGACATCGGCCGGGGTCATTCGAATCGGCAATCACGATGTTCACCATCGATCTCGACACCGATCAGAACGCATCAACTGGGTCCGAGAGCATCGAGTACTCCGTCTTCGTCTTTCCCGCCGGCGGAAAGGGCGCAGACGTGTCGCGAACGACGAGTACGGGAAATACGCTTGTTGGGACGGTTCCAGTCACCTTCGTCACCGACGGATGCGACGTGGCGATACCTCGCTCGCTCCTGAAAGACGAGGACGGCCGGTTCGACTTCCGCGTGCGCGTCTACGCGCAACCGGCATTGCCGCTCGTTCTTGATGTGCTCCCGGATAACGGCCTGGTGCGAATCCAATGATGGTGCTCGCTGGCCAGATTCGCCTGGATTGGCGCACACTGATTGGTGCCGAATGAAACGAGTACTCGTGATTGCCGCAATCCCGCTGCTCTCCATCGCCGCCGCGACTGCGGCGCACGCGCAGCCGCAGCCGCCGGCCGCATGCCGCTCGGCCATCGACGCGCGGCTGCCGGGCTGGCAGTTGTCCCCGCCGCCTGCCGATCTTGCAAGAGTAGCGAAGCAGAAGAAGATCTCGACCAACGTCGTCCAATCGGATTTCGACGACAACGGAACGCGCGATACGGCCGTTCTGGTCGTCATGCCCGGGACGGGCGAGCTCCATCCGCGCCAGCGCATCGCCGTCTGCCTGTCACAGGCCGGCACGATCAATCTTCATGTGATCGGCGACCCGTACTGCGGCGACGGGATCAGCGTGGCGCCGAAGGGCACTCGCGCATGGGATTTCACAACCGAGAAGCCGGTGACCTACTGGACCAACGGCGTGTCTGCCTATTGCTACGAGAAGGCGGGCGGGACGTATCTCTTCAGAGACGGGAAGTTCGTCCTGATTGTCGACAGCGATTGACTGATATGACCTTCGTTCTCCGCACGACCGACGTCGTGGACGAGGGCCTGCGCGCGGCAATTGCGGGCCCGCTCATCGCCTACAACGAGGCGAAGACCGGCCGAAACGATTATCGGCCGCTCATCATCGCCATCGACGACGCTGAAGGCCGTGTGATGGGCGGACTGTGGGGACGCACGGTCTTCGACTGGCTGTTCGTCGAGCTGCTGGTCGTGCCGGACGCGCTGCGCGGACGCGGGCTCGGGACCGAGCTGATGAAGCGGGCGGAGGACGAGGCGCTGAAGCGCGGGTGTCACAGCGCCTGGCTTGACACCTTCGAGTTCCAGGCGCGCGGGTTCTACGAACGTCTCGGCTACAGTTGCTTTGGTGAATTGCGTGACTATCCACCCGGCTACGCTCGATATTTCATGAAGAAAGCACTCAAACGAAACTGACATGTTTGGCACCGAACATCTCGCGTTGTTCATCGTCAGCGGATTCCTGCTGAACATCACCCCCGGCCAGGACACGCTCTACATCGTCGGCCGCACGGTCTCGCAGGGCCGCCGCGCGGGTGTGCTGTCGGTCCTCGGCATTTCCTCCGGCTGCGTCGTCCACACGATTGCGGCAGCGTACGGGCTGGCGGCGATTCTTGCGGCGTCGGCAAATGCGTATGTCGTGATCAAATTCGCCGGCGCGGCGTATCTGGCGTATCTGGGCGTTCGTATGATGCTCTCGGGGCCCGTCGCGGGCGACGCTCCGTCGACATTCGGCCGTGATTCGGCGTGGTCGATCTACCGTGCCGGACTGGTCAGCAACGTGCTGAATCCGAAGGTGGCGCTGTTCTTCCTCGCGTTTCTGCCGCAGTTCGTGACTCGCGACGCAGAATCGCGGGTGCTCGCGTTCCTGTTTCTCGGCGCCGTCTTCGTCTTCAACGGCACGCTGTGGTGCTGCTTTCTCGTGTGGGCCGCGTCGGCGGTGAAAGAACGCCTGCGCGGCACGCCCTCGTCCGGGCTGCTCCTCAAGCGCGCGGTAGGAGCGATGTTCGTCGGTCTTGGCGTGAGGCTCGCAGTTTCAAAGTAAATACAAGCATGAGACAGCTCATTTCCAGCGGCAGCCCGTACGAACCGAAGGTCGGAATCTCGCGCGCCGTGCGCGTGGGATCGTTCATCGCCGTGTCCGGGACGGCGCCCTTGCGGGACGGGAAGACAGTCGGCCCCGGTGACCCCGCGGCGCAGGCCAGACGCTGCCTCGAGATCATCAGGGAAGCGCTCGAGCGCGCGGGGACGACGCTGGATCATGTCGTCCGGACCAGAACACTGCTGACGCGAATCGAGGACTGGCAGGCCGTAGCCGCGGTGCACGGTGAGTTCTTCGGCGCCATTCGTCCGGCGAATACGATCATGCAGGTGTCGCGATTCATCGATCCGGACTGGCTCGTCGAGTTCGAGGCCGATGCGGTCGTGAGCGACTGAAGAGCTACGTCGATGGCTGTTGCAACCTTCGGCCTCACGCACATCGCGCTGGCGGTCAAGGATCCGGCGCGCGCGTTTGGCTTCTACCGTGACGTCTTCGGTATGGTGGCCGTGTACGACAAGCCGGACTTCGTCCAGGCGCAGACACCTGGCTCGCGCGACGTGCTCGTGTTTGAAAAGTCCACGCGCCGCACCGGCGGGACAGGAGCCATCGCGCACTTCGGTTTTCGTCTGACCGATCCGGCCGACATCGATCGCGCCGCTGCGGCTGTCAGAAGGGCCGGAGGTACCGTCGTCGAGCAGGGTGAATTCGTGCCGGGCGAGCCTTATCTCTTTGCACGTGATCTCGACGGATATATGGTCGAGATCTGGTACGAGCTTCCGACGAAGGTCGATCCGCCGAGCTAGCCTACCTCCTACCTCCTACCTCCTACCTCCTACCTCCTATCTCCTATCTCCTATCTCCTATCTCCTCCCCCTCGCACGCCTGTTGCATCCAGCCACGGCGGAGGCGGGAAATGATCAGGGCACTCTTTCGACTGATCCTGCTGGCGGTGCTCGTCATCGGAATCGCGGCGTTCTTCTTTGGCTATCGCTGGGGTTCGGCCGGTCCCGAACGCGTGGACATCTCCGACCGGCCG
>Ga0209486_10001214_pt1 | contig 11262 bp, 9 predicted proteins | sample NCCompost_FD_187518 | JGI IMG/M metagenome (GOLD analysis project Ga0209486, IMG submission 187518) | Agricultural soil microbial communities from Utah to study Nitrogen management - NC Compost (SPAdes) (version 2) | ecosystem: Environmental > Terrestrial > Soil > Agricultural land | place: USA... | reverse complement strand
CTCGTGGAGGACGACAAGCTGGATGCCGCACGCGACATCATGGCGCGCGCCGGGCAGCGGGGGCTCGAACTGCTGCTGCCCGTCGATCACGTCGTCGCCGCGAAGATCGAGGCTGGAGTGCCGGTAAAGACGATCGCCGCCGACGATGGGGCCATTGGCGACCGTATGGGCCTCGACATCGGCCCGGAGACAGTCTCAGCGTTCGCGCGTGCGTTGAACGACGCAAAGACCGTCGTCTGGAACGGTCCGATGGGGGTGTTCGAGATCGACGCGTTCGCCCAGGGAACCATCGGTGTGGCGCGAGCCGTGGCCGGCGTCAAGGGAACGACCATCGTCGGCGGCGGCGATTCGATTGCGGCGGTGACCAAGGCAGGGGTCGCCGATCGCATCACGCACATCTCCACCGGCGGAGGTGCATCGCTCGAGTTTCTCGGCGGCCGCGTGCTGCCTGGTGTTGCGGCGCTGCCTGGGAACACGTAGTGTCCGCCTTCAGGCGGACCTCGACGTAGTGTCCGCCTTTAGGCGGACCTGAAAAACATGCGCACACCTCTCATCGCCGGCAACTGGAAGATGTTCAAGACCATCGCGGAGACGATGAAGCACGTCAAAGCTCTTCGTCCGCTGGTCAAGGACATCACGGACGTCGAGATCGTCGTCGCGCCGCCGTTTCCGTCCATTCACGCGGCGGCGGAGTCGCTGCGCGGAAGCAACGTGCTCGTCGCCGCGCAGGATCTGTACTGGGAGCGCGAGGGCGCGTTCACAGGCGAGGTCAGCGGACCGATGCTCGCGGAAGCCGGCGCCGATCTGGTAATCATCGGCCACTCCGAACGCCGCACGCTGTTCGGTGAAATCGACGCGACGGTGAATCGCAAAATCAGCGCAGCGTTCGCCGCCGATCTGATGCCGATCGTCTGCATCGGCGAGACGCTCGATCAGCGCGAGCGCAGCGAAACGCTCGACGTGCTCGACCGGCAGATTCGCGGCGGCCTCGACGGCGTCACCTCGGCGCAGCTCGCTCAGCTCGTCGTGGCGTACGAGCCTGTCTGGGCGATCGGGACCGGACGCAACGCGACGCCGGAGCAGGCGGGTGAGGCGCATGCCCACATCCGCCAGCGGCTGCGGCAATGGTTCGGCGCCGAGGCGGCCGACCTCTGCCGGGTCATCTACGGCGGCAGCGTGAAGCCGGAAAACATTCGCGATCTCGTGGCGCAGCCGGACGTGGACGGGGCGCTGGTCGGCGGCGCGAGCCTTGATGTGAAGGTGTTTTACGACATCATTTCGAGGACTCGGCCGGCGCCTGTATAATCAGGTTTTCCCTTTTTACGAAGAATTCCATGCTGTATTACGTCGCGGTCGGTATCTACGCCATCGTCTGTCTGACGCTGATCCTGGTGGTGCTGCTCCAGCAGGGCAAGGGCGGCGGCATTGCCAACGCGTTTGGCGGCGGCGCGAGCCAGGCGGCATTCGGCGCGCGGAGCGGAGCGACCGTGCTGTCGCGCGCGACGACCGTGTGCGCGGTGCTGTTCGTCATCGGCGCGTTGTATCTCGGCATTGCCGGTCAGCGTGGTCCCAGCTCGGTGCTCGGCGGACGCGCACCCGCAGCGCCGCGGTCGAATACGCCAGCGGCGCCCGCGCCGGCGGCACCCGCACCAACGCAGCCGGCACCGGCACCGACAACGCCGGCAAAGTAATCGAACTCTCGTCGGCACCGGCGTGCCGGTCGTCCGATCTCGTAGGGCACCCATTTATGGGTGCCGTGCCCTCCTCGCGGAAGTGGCGGAATTGGCAGACGCACCAGCTTGAGGGGCTGGCGGTAGCAATACCGTGGGGGTTCGAGTCCCCCCTTCCGCACCACTCGATTCGGCCTGCGCTCTCGCGCAGGCCTCCCTCGTGGCAGGCCGAATCGAGTGGTGCCCTGAGCGAGCGAAGCGAGTCGAAGGGCCTCCTCCCTCGTGGCAGGCCGAATCGAGTGGTGCCCTGAGCGAGCGAAGCGAGTCGAAGGGCCTCCTCCCTCGGGGCAGCCGAATCGAGTGGTGCCTCGAGCGAGCGCAGCCATTCGACTCGGTGCGAAGCGCCTCGCTCATGGCAAGCGAGTCGAGAGGCCTTCATCAATCTTTCCTCATCCCTCCAACTCGCCGTGTTCTCCCACTCTTGTTGCCATGTGCCTGTCGACGATGGCATCGTCGTCGAATGCCGTGGGTCTACATACTGCGGTGCGGCGACAATACCCTTTACGTCGGCCACACGGCAGATCTCGATTCGCGAATCGAGTGGCACCGACGCGGCTTGGCCAGCAACCACACGTCGGCGCGACTGCCCGTTGATCTTGTCTACTCCGAAGAGTATTCCTCGCTAGCCGACGCACGCGAGCGTGAGCGCCAGCTCAAACGCTGGAGCGCTCATAAGAAACTCGCGCTGATCGCAGGTGACCTCAAGAGCCTTCATTCGTTGGCGAAACGGAAGCGGCCCAAGAGCAGACGGTAGACTTGGCGTCAACTAGAAGAGTCAGCCCGGCGCAGCGCGTCGGCGATCGCGAATTAGAACCAATCGCGTAGAATTCCCGCCGAATGGCGCTGGCCCCTGGTACTCGGCTCGGGCCGTATGAGATCCAGGCGCCGCTTGGAGCCGGCGGCATGGGCGAGGTCTATCGCGCCCAGGACACGCGGCTCGATCGCGTTGTCGCGATCAAGGTCCTGCGCCCCGATATAGCACGCGACGTCCAGTCGCGTCAGCGCTTCGAGCGTGAAGCGCGGGCGGTCTCCAGACTCAACCATCCATTCATTTGCGTGCTGCACGACGTCGGCCGCGAACGGTTGCGACCGGATGTCGACGAATTCGACTTCCTGGTGATGGAGCTCGTCGAAGGGGAACCTCTCGGGCAGGTTGTCGCCCGCGGGCTTCTACCAGCCGTGCAGGTCGTACGCCACGGCCTGGAAATTGCTGCGGCACTCGAAGAGGCACATGCCCAGGGCGTCGTGCACGGCGATCTGAAGCCGGGCAACATCATGGTCACGAAGTTTGGTCTGAAGCTTCTGGACTTCGGGCTGGCGCGACAGGTCTCGGTCGCCTCCGTGTCGGAACTGAGTGCGGTGGCGACGGAGCCGGGATCCGCTATCGTCGCGGGGACCTTGCCGTATATGCCGCCGGAGGTGCTTCGGGGCGCGCTATGCGACGCCCGCGGCGATCTGTGGGCGCTGGGCATCGTGCTGCACGAGATGGCCACCGGCGTGCGCCCGTTTACCGGTCAGACCGCGTTCACGTTGAGTGCGGCGATCCTCAACGAACCTCCGGCGACGGCTCCAGTCTGGCTGCCGCTGGGACTGCGGACAGTCATCGGGCGGTGTCTCGCCAAGAATCCGCACGACCGTTACCAGCACGCCAGTGAAGTGCGCGCTGCGCTCGAGGCCGTGCAATCAGATCCGTCGATTGCGCCGCCGGCCCCGCCAGTCCCGCACAACTTGCCGCTACAACTCACCCACTTTATTGGACGTGAGCGTGAGATCGCGGAGCTGAAGCCGCTCGTCGCGTCCGAGCGACTGGTCACGCTCACCGGCGCGGGCGGTGCAGGCAAGACGCGGCTCGCGCTGCACATTGCGCAGGATCTCGTCGGGATTTTTGAGCACGGCATCTGGCTGATCGAGCTTGCACCGCTCGCCGACCCGGAACTAATTCCTAATACGATCGCCTCGACGCTCGGCGTCCACCTCGAGTCACCCCATCGAGTGACTGACTCGCTGATCGCGTTCCTGCAGCCACGAACGACGCTGCTGCTCCTTGACAACTGCGAGCACCTGATTGGGCACTGTGCGACGCTGGTTGACACCATTCTGCGTGCCTGCCCCCGCGTGCGGATCCTCGCGACCAGTCGCGAGGCCCTCGGCATTGCCGGAGAGCGGGCCTGGCGCGTGCCCTCGCTGGTACTCCCAGCGCCACGGATGGAACTGTCGTTGGACTCTGCCACGAAGAGCGATGCGGTTCGCTTCTTCGTCGATCGGGCGCAAGCTGTTGCGCCGCAGTTCGCGCTGTCATCCACGAACGTGTCGGCTGTGGTGCGGATCTGCGCGCGGCTGGATGGCATTCCGCTGGCCCTCGAACTGGCAGCGGCACGAATGAAACTGCTGTCGGTCGAGCAGATCAGTGCGCGGCTGGACGATCGCTTTCAGCTCCTCACCGGCGGCAGCCGTACCGCGGTGCCGCGTCAGCAGACGCTCCGAGCCACAATCGACTGGAGCTACGACCTGCTGTCGGATGACGAGCGCCGCTTACTGCGGCGGCTGGCGGTGTTCGCCGGTGCCTGCTCGCTGGAGGCCACCGAGCAGGTATGTGGCGGGAATGAATCGAGCGAGGGCACCATCATCGAGCTGCTGTCCCATCTCATCGACAAGTCGCTCGTCGCCGTCGAAGACCAGGATGGTGAACGCCGTTACCGTTTGCTCGAAACCGTGCGACAGTATGCCCGCGATCGACTGTTCGAAAGCGGCGAGGCCGCAGCGTTGCGCGACCGCCACCTTCGCTTCTTTGAGCGCCTGGCGCTCGACGCCGAGGCCCAGCTGGTGGGACCGAATCACCTGGCGTGGTCAAGGCGGTTGACTGCCGACCATGACAATCTTCGAGCGGCACTCGAATGGGGGCTGGCCACGCCGGCGAACGTCGACGCTCCGTTGCGCATGGTTTGCGCTCTCTGGAGTTTCTGGAGTCAGCGCAACCACTTTACGGAAGGACGGCAATGGGTGGAGCGCGCGCTGAGCGCAGTTCCGCGGCCACCGAGATCACTCCAGGTCCGAGCGCTGGCGGCCGCCGCCGATTATTCCTTTCTCAGCGGCGATTACCCAGCTGCCCGCGCATTCGCTGGCGACGCCTTAGCGCTCGACGATGCAGCACTCGGCACGGACCGCAGGGTGATCGCATTCGCGGCGTTCATTCTTGGCAACCTCGCTATCGCTGAGGATGATGCCGCCAGAGCAGACGAGCTGTTCGAATCGGCAGTGGCGATCGCCCGCGCGGCGGGTGCGTCCCATATCATCAGTCTCACGCTCATCGGCCCCATGTACATGTCATGGCTCGCAGGCGAGTACGAACGAGCACGGGCGCTGATTGACGAATCGCTCGCGCTTATCCGACCGTCCGGCAGCTGGATACTGTCCACTGTCCTCTGGAATCGCTGTGTGGTCTTGCTCTCGCAAGGGCAGCTTGATTTGGCTGAGGAGGCAGGCCGCGAAGGAGCCGCGAACGCCCATGAAACAGCTAATACGCGAGCGCTGACATGGTGCCTCAGTGGGCTGGCCAGTGTCGCAGCCGCTCGGAAACAGTTGATTCGGGCGGCTCGGTTGTGGGGCACCGCTGAAGGCATTAGTGAATCCATCGGCGCACCGCTGCCACCGTTTGTGCACAAGGCGTCGGCGGAGTATTTGTCTGGCGTGCGGCAGGCGCTCGGCGACGAAAGGTTCGCGGCTGCCTGGACCGAAGGCCGACAGCTGACGCTGGATGCGGCGGTCGCCTACGCGCTCCAAGACGACGACTCCCACTGATTCGTGCGCGCACCGTGTGCGAATTTGTGCGAATAAAGTCGTCGCATGCGTTCGCTTGAGCACGCTCCTGCTCAACATCCGTCCGCACGATACGCGTCAGTGCGCGTCCGCACGGCAAATCGACCAGCTTGAGGGGCTGGCGGTAGCAATACCGTGGGGGTTCGAGTCCCCCCTTCCGCACCAGCCTTCGCTCCGGATACTCGCGAAGGCTGTCCGCCGAAGCCGCCGCGAAGCGGCGCGGAGGCGGACATCACCGCTCGCTGCGAGGCTACGGCTGGCAGGCCAGTCACACGCTCGCGAGCACACGATCATGCGAAGTTTGTCCGCCGTAGCGCGAAGGCGGACCTCCCACGCCTTACGCCTGAGTCGGCGAGCAGAAACACGTCAACGCGACTGCCTGTTTGATCTCCCGAGCATGAGGTCAGCGCTACGGCTGATTGAGGAGGCGGTCCAGATGAACCCTGGCGACCATCCACATGACACCCCCGTACCCAATCTCCTTCGCGGCCGCCGAGATCTCCTTGAGAGCGCGCGCGTCGTCTCCCGTGACTTCCCAATACAAGCCCGTGTAGAAGTGAGCATAGAACCGAGCGAGAGGTTGATCATTCGTCGCCGCCCAGACCTGGTCGGGTGTTAGCGAGCCCGGAACATCGCGTACAGCTCGCGCATGGGAAGACGGGTCCCGGGACTGACTGGGGCTCCTCGCACGCTGAAGCGGCTGTCTGGGGAAACCGTCAACAACGCATTCCGGGCTGCTGCCGGCGACTCGCTCCGGGCGACGCAGGCGAAGTGCCAGAACGCGTTCTCGACATCGCCAGCGTCTGCGACGTGCTGGGCCTCGATCTGGGTCCGGCAGTCCTCGTAGCGGCCTGCGTAGTAGAGGGCGATGCCCCGTTGCCACAACAACCCGCGACCGGCGGGAGGCAAGATCCCGGCGATCGGGTCGAAGTCGGCCAGCGACTCGACGATACGCCCCGATGCGAAGTCAGCCAGACCCCGGTCGAGGACTTGCCGCGGATTCACTGAGACGTCGAGAGCCGGCTTTTCACACGACGCGGAAACACTGGCTGCATCGATGGGGTCTTCCGGCGCCAGGATGGGCCGGGCCACCTGCAGTTTGAAGTCGAAGCAGCGCCTTTGTCCGGCGGCCAACCGAATGTTTTCGTAGATCTGAGGCTGGAAGCCAGACAGGGTAGCTCTCAGCACGTACAAGCCGGGCTTAAGGCCCTGAAACCGGTAGGCGCCTCGATCGTTTGTCCTGATGGTGGCTTTGAAGCCGCTCTCCGGGCTCGTGGCGGTCACATCGACGCCCGGCATGAAAGCTTTGAACCGGTCCTCGACGATACCCTCCAGCACGGCGCCGATTTGGGCGCCGGGCCTCGCGATCAGGCCTGCGCTGACGAGAACGAGCGCCGCAAGACTCAGTCGCACGGAACCCTTTCGTGTCGCGGTGCATGGTATCGCCACCCATGCCGCCTGGCAATTACCCGCCGAAGCGCCGACGGAGACGCTCTCGACGAGCGTCTCCCCTTTCGAGCGCATCGACGATTCGCGGCAACTCTGATTCGAACCTACTGAGCAGGACTCCGCGCCGCATGTTGCCACTACTCGCAACGCCTTCGGCGAGCTTCGTCTGGGCCACGCCTTCGGCGTGGCCACCCACAACGGGCGTAACAACTCGCGAAGTCGGTCCAGCCGAAGCGGCGAAGGCGCGAAGGCGCGGGCTGAAGTGACGCGATCCTTGACTATCGTCCTACTTCGCCGGTGCGGTCGCGTTGGGCGGCGCGGGAACTACTCGATATTGATCGACAACCGCAGGGCGCTGACCTTCCAGAGAGAGCCCGGCAGCGAGCATCAGTTTGGTGACTGCGGCGATTGTCGGCGGGTCAGGCCGCAGCTCAACACCTCGGTAGCCCTCCGCGATATAGAGTGGCGTCCGGCCGGATTTGTTGGGTTTGCTCCAGACTTTGGGATCCGCGCCACGGTTCGCCAACAGATTCACCACGCGCGGATAGTTGTTGGCCGCCGCGCCGTGCATCGCCGTGTCTCCGTTGTTGTCTACGCCGTTCACGTCGGCGTCGCGATCGAGCAGCATCGCCACGGCTTCCAGGGCTTCGTTTTCCTCGCCGGCTTCCTCGTGCGCCTCTCTGGTTCCAACGCCTGCGGCCGCCATGAACGGTGTTGTGTTGTTGACGTTCGGCAGCAAAGGATCCGCGCCCAGTTCCAAGAGCAGTCGCATCAGAGGCACATCCGACCGATCGGCGGCAAACAGCAGCGGCGTGGCCCCTGAGGTCGCAATTTGTGAGGATGTCGCGGGCATCCGCGGCGATCCTGGCGGCAGGCGGTCATTGACATTCGCGCCGCGTTTGACGATTTCCCGCACAAATTCAAGGCTCGAGAGGCGGCCAGCGCCGACCGGAGCCGCACCATCGCTGCCATCGCTCGAATCCGGTTTCCGCACACCGGGCAGCAGGTGCAATGGAGTGAATCCCGTGCGTCGATCGTTCGGATCCGCGCCTGCGTCGATCAACGCAATCGCCAGCTCGAAGTGCGCGTTCTGGACCGCGAGCAGCAGCGGGCTCGTACGTCCGCCAGTCGCCGGGCGAGGTCCTGCCTCGTCCTGGGGGCGCTGCATCATCGCGTTGGCATCGGCGCCGGCGGCGAGAAACGCGCGCACGGTATCCAGGCGGCCTTGGCGCACCGCAAAGAAGAAGGGCGTGAACCCGGAGTCGGTCTTTGCGTTCGTGTCGGCGCCCGCCGCAATCAGCGCACGGACGATGGCTGTGTGCCCTTCTGCCGCGGCCCACATCAACGCCGTCTGACCGAGTCGTTCTCGCGCATTGGGATTCGCGCGGCGGCCGAGCAGCATCTGCACCGCCTCCGCATTGCCGGAGCGCGACGCCAGCATGAGCATTGTTTCTCCACCCTTGAGCGTCAGGTTGATGTCGGCGCCGGCCTCCAACAACATCTTCACCATCGCGGCGCTGCCGTTCTTGCACGCCTGCGCCAGCGATGACATGCCATAGCGGTTCACGCTGTTGACGTCGGCTCCCGCTTTCAGGAGCAAGGCGGCTGTTTCCGTATCGTCGTGATACGCAGCCCAGTGCAGCGCGGTCGTGCCATCGGCCTGCGCCGCGTTCACTCCGGAGCCCGACAGCAGAAGCGTGCGGACACCCGCCTGATCGCGTTTCTCCATCGCATCGGCCAGCGGCGACGAGGTCGCGGCCATGGCGGAAGCCGTAAGGCCGAAACCCAGCACCACGAGTGCACGAATGGTTCGCCACGTCATACCCGGCTCCCTATACAGCAAAGAGATCCTCGACCTGCCCGGTGCTGTCCATGAACGAATCCAAGTGCACCCCCGCCCGATCGAGCAGCGTGAGATGGAGGTTGGCCAGGTTCGTTCCCTTCTCGTAGCGGATGTGCCGGCCGCCCTTCACACCCGCCACTGCGCCGCCGGCGACGAGAATCGGGAGGTTTTCGTGATCGTGAGTACTCGAATTCCCGATGCCGCTCCCGTACAGATAAAGGGAGTGGTCGAGGAGCGAGCCGTCGCCATCCGGAGTGGCTTTCATTCTCTGCAGAAAATCCGTGAACAGCGACACATGAAACGTGTTGATCTTGGCGATTTGCACCAGCTTCTCCGGATTGCCGCCGTGGTGGCTCGTCGGGTGATGCGGGTCCGGCACTCCAATCTCGGGATACGTGCGGTTGTTCTGCTCGCGCGTGAACTGGAACGTGACCACGCGGGTGATGTCTGCCTGGAACGCCAGAATCTGCAGGTCGTACATGATCTTCGCGTGGTCGGCAAATGCGGCTGGCACGCCGACAGGTCTCTCGAGATCGGGCATCAGATTATCTGCCGCGGCCTTCTCGCCCCGCTCGATCTCGTGTTCCACCTGACGAACGCTCTCGAGGTACTGGTCCAACCGTGCGCGGTCGGGGGCGCCCACCCGCTGCTTGAGCCTGGCAATATTCCCCGTGAATGCATCGAGAAGGCTGGCCCGATCGCGCAGTGCCGCACGGCGCGTTTCCGCATTCCCGCCTTCTCCAAAGAGCCGTTCGAAGACCTCACGAGGATGCGCCTCAGACGGAAGCGGCGTTGTCGGCGATGACCACGAGAGGCAATTCTGATAAACGCACGCGTACCCGTTGTTACAGACGCCGGCCAGCGGGGTCAGATCCATCGCGAGTTGCAGGGAGGCCAGCTGCGTATCCCGGCCGATTTCCTTCGCGGCGATCTGGTCGACGGTGATACCCAGATAGTAGTCGGAGCTCTCCGTGTGTTTCGCGGGCGCCGCACTCAGGAACGACGCGTTGGACGTGTCGTGCGTGCCAGGATAGGCGTTCTGCAGGCGCATGTTGGTGAGCACCGTCACGTGATCCTTGACAGGCTCGAGCGGCGCCAGGATGGGAGAAAGCTCACCGAGTTTTCCCTGACCGAGTGGAGTCCAACGAGCCTGATCGCAGCCCATGGGGATGAACACGAAACCGAGCCGCCTTACCGGTTTCGCGGCCGTTTGCGCCCACGCCGTGGCTGCCGGAATCATGGCGTCGAGTAACGGCAACGCGAGCGCAGCCCCTCCACTCTTCAGCAACGTCCGCCGGGGAATCGCCTTTTTCGTGAGAAACATCGCCGCTCACCCTTTCTCAACCTGTTTGCTGCTTGCTCTCTTGCCGGGTGCACGATCTTCCTTCAATTCAACGCGCCGCATCTGAAACGGAGCGCTCTTCACGATCCCGAGAATCAGCGACGAGAAGCGATATCCATCCTTCCCGGCATCTTTCACAATCCTGCGCACTGCCGGCGCATCGTAGTACTCCACGCCCCGGCCGAGCGCAAATGTCATCAGGTTTTCAGTCAGGGCCGTGACGAACAGTTCCGGTCGCGCCAGGAGTGCATTTTCCAGTCCATCGACGCCGCGAAATTCTCCGCCACCCGGCACGGAGCCCGACGCGTCGACGGCTCTTCCATCGACCTCGACGTCGCGCCATTGCCCGATGGCGTCGAAGTTTTCGAGCGCGAAGCCAACCGGGTCAATCGAGCGGTGACAGCTCGCGCACACGACGTTGTCGCGATGAACCGCCAGACGCTGTCGCATCGAAAGGTTCGCGGACATCTTGCTGTCGTCGAGTGCGGGCACATCCGGAGGCGGAGACGGCGGTGGAGCACCGAGCAGGTTGCGAAGCACCAGGGCCCCGCGAAGCACGGGCGACGTCCGCGTCGCGTACGACGTGACGGACAGCACGCTGCCCTGCCGCAGCAGCCCTCCGCGTTTGCTTGCGGGAGTGATCGCCACGCGCCGGAACCGGCTGCCGTAGACTCCAGGAATCCCGTAGTGCTTGGCGAGTCGCTCATTGAGGAACGTGTAGTCCGAGCGGATAAACGTCCGGACGCTGCGATCCTCCCGCACGACGCTGTCGAAGAACATCTCGGTTTCCTGGCGCAGCGCCTGGCGCAGATTGTCGTCGAAATCGCGGAACAGGTTCGCGTTCGGCGATACGGCGTCGATATTGCGCAGCCGCAGCCACTGCCCCGCGAAATTCGTCGCGAGGTTGAGGGAGCGGCGGTCATCGAGCAGCCTCCGCACTTGCTTCTCGAACTCCGCCGGCCGGCTCAGTCTGCCGCGAATCGCCGCCTCGAGCAGTTCATCGTCGGGGATGCTGCTCCACAGGAAGAACGACAATCGCGATGCCAGTTCGAGATCGCTTATCCGATAGACGCCACTTGCCG
>Ga0209486_10001213_pt1 | contig 11262 bp, 7 predicted proteins | sample NCCompost_FD_187518 | JGI IMG/M metagenome (GOLD analysis project Ga0209486, IMG submission 187518) | Agricultural soil microbial communities from Utah to study Nitrogen management - NC Compost (SPAdes) (version 2) | ecosystem: Environmental > Terrestrial > Soil > Agricultural land | place: USA... | reverse complement strand
TGCGGGCGTCGTGGGCCGGCAATCAGGGTCCCCGGCTTTTTTTTGCCCCCATGTTCGCGAAATCCCTTGCGTGTCGTACGCGCTGCGAGGCCTTAGTAGTCTGCCTATTCGGCTTTCAGGGTAATCGTCGGGTCGACACGAACCGCGAGTGTCACGGGGACGATGCAGGCGATGATTGTCGCCAGCAACACGACAACCATGGAACCAACGAATGCCGGGCCGTCCGTTGGCGAGGTCTGAAACAACAAATCCCGCAGTCCTGAACCGAGCAGCACCGCGCCCACACTGCCGGCGACCAGGCCGACCACCGTGCGCTTCCCGGCACCGCCCAGTACGAGCCTGAGCACAGCCCCTCGCGTCGCTCCGAGCGCCAATCGAATTCCCAGTTCGCGGCGCCGTTGGACAATGCCGTACGAGATCACACCGTACAATCCGATCGCCGCGATGGTGGTCGCTAACACACCGAACGCAACGAAGACTGCCCGTCCAAGGCGCCACGGCCGTGTGTAAGGCTCGAGGAACTTCGTCATCGGCAGCACCTCGACCACGGGCGATGGTGATTCGCTGCCTAACACGGCGTCGCGAACAGGTGCAACGAGCGCCGCCGTCGGCAATGCGGTTCGCGCGAACAGGTAATGGTTCGTCTGGCTGACCGGTGCCTGCGCCAATGGCAGGTAATACCTCAGCGAATGGTTCGTTTCGATCGGCGACCGTTTCGAGTCCTGCACGATGCCGACAACCGTGCGGCACGGCATTGTGTCAGCACCGATCCGGATGCAACGCCCGATCGCATCACCTGCGGGCCAGAACGTGCGCGCCATTGTAGCGTCCACAATGGTGACAAAGGATGCTGCAGCGCCGTCTCCCGCTTCAAACCCCCGGCCCTGTTGTAGCGTCAGGCCCAGTACCTGAAAGAACTGCGGCGAGACCGCGATGAATGACGGATAGCCGAGTGCGCCTGGGCCGACGCCGGGCAGCCGCTCGTGACCGGCCACGTAAATCGGTGGACTGTATGATGGCCGATACGGCGCGGTGAGACTGGTCGACACGAGATCGACACCCGGCAGCGCACGCACGCGGGCTTCTGCATCGCGCAGGAACCGCGCCGCGCCTTCTGCGTCCCGCACCTGGCCATGGTCGATATGCACGGCGACGATGCGATTCACCTCGAAGCCGAGGTTCAGCCCGTCCAGCCGCCACATGCTGCGGACAAAGAGCCCGGATCCAACCAGAAGAACGACGGCACACGCGACTTGCGTGACGACCAGGGCGTCCCCGGCAAGCGTTCCCCGCGTGCTGGAGCCGCGCGCCGCCTCGCGCAGCACGTCACTCACCTTGGTGCGGAGCTGCAGCGCGACGGGAACCGCCGACATGGCCAGGACGCTGCCTAACGCTATCAGCCCCGTGAGGATGCTGTCGCGCAGAGGAGTGGTCGCGACGTCCGCGCCCATCGGCAGCAACAGGCTCCAGAGAAACGGGCCCGACCAGCGCGACAGCATGACCGCCATCAGGGCGGCGAGGGCGCCGAGCAGGAGACTTTCCAGCATCACGCCGCGCAGCAGGCGCGTCCGGCTCACGCCCAGCGCCACCGCCACCGCGGTTTCGCGACGGCGTTCCAGCCCGCGGAGCAGCATCAGATTGGCGACGTTGGCGATGGCGATGATGAGCACCAGGATGGAGACACCCTGGAGCCACACCGTGACGCGCGCGTCCGTGGTCATCTCACCCTCGGGCTTTCGCCCCGGGACCAGTGTCGCCGTGACCACGCGGGCGGTGGAATCGAATTGTGGCAACTCCCGCCGTGACGTTTGGTAGAGCCGCGTGGCCTCGGCTTCCATTGTCGGTGGCGTCGTGCCGGGATGGGGTCGCGCCACCACCATGAGCATGCGGAGGTTCTGGCGCGTCTGCCAGCCGACCGGGAGCGCCGGTGATGAGCCTAACGGGATGAACGCATCCACCGGCATGATCCCTGCGCCGGTGAAGCCGCGCGGTGCGACGCCGACGATCGTGTAGCGTTCGCCGTTCAGCCGGATATGGGTGCCCACCACGTCGGCCGAGGCGAGGTCGCGCGTCCAGAACGAGTGGCTGATCACGACGGGGCGCTCGCCCGATGCATCGCCGTCGAAGAACCGGCCCATTTCCGGACGGGTGCCGAGGAGGGAGAAATACCCTGACGTCACCGCGGTCACCGACGCCGTTCGGTGGGTTTCTCCGGCGCGTACCGGCATCGACTGGTTGGTGTATCCTGCTACATCGAAGTGTGGCTTCGCGTCGCGGAGGGCGATGAAAAACGGGTACGGAGCTCCTACCCAGATGATTCGGCCGCTCTGCGCCTGGGCCTCGTCGAAACGGAGATGGACGACATCGCGCGCATCGCGGATGTGCGGGGGCGGACTCAGGAGCAGCCGGTCCGTAACGGCGAACATCGTCGCATTGGCGCCGATACCAAGTGCCAGGGTGAATGCCGCAATGATGACGTATCCTGGCCGCCGCGAGAGAACACGCGTCGTTCGCCGCAGGTCAATCCAGAAGTCCGCGACCAAATCCACCAAGGACTGCCGCCGCGACGCGTCGGCGTCGATGCGTTGCAGGTCGCGACGCGTGGCATCGAGACCGCCGAACTCCGCCGACGCGCGGTCGCGAGCGAGGTGTGGCTGTACTCCCGATGCGATGAGTTCTCGAACTCGCTCATCGATGTGAAACGCGAGCTCGTCATCGATCGCCTTGTGGATCCGCGCACTGTTCGGCGGCATCTCGACGTGGCGCCGGTTGGAGAACTCTTCGCTCGTCATGACGCGCTCTCCGGCTTTGCGTGCAGCACATAACTCATGGCGCGGACATATTCGTCCCACTGCGAGGTGTCGGATTTCAGCCGCGCGCGACCAGCCGCCGTCAGCTCGTAGAACTTTGCCCTCCTGCCGGTGGACGTCATGCGCCATTTGCCGCGGATATGCTTTCGCGCCTCCAGGCGGTGCAGCGCGATGTAGAGCGCGCGATCTTCGACGCCGATCGTTTCGCGGCTCGCCGCCCGCACCCACTTCGCGGCCGCGTAGCCGTGCATCGGCTGCCAGGCGAGCGCCTTGAGCAACATGAGGTCGAGTGTGCCGCGGAGGAGGTCCAGACCGGTGTCGCCCATGTAGTCCCCTCATACCGGAGAATCTTCAGTATCGATACCGGAGAATCTTCGGTGTGGACGCGGGAGCGGCAATGCGGGACGTGACGAACGGTCCCGGGGCGCGTCCGAAACGCGCCGGAAACGGTTCGTCCTGCACGGCAGCAGGCACACGGCCGAGTCTGTGGCGCCGGACGAGAAACAATGCGCTTAGTTTTTCGATAGGGATGAGAGGAACGGAGGGCGGGTGGACGACCTGACAGCACGTCTGACAGAGCAATTCGAGAAAACCCACGCCATCCAGTTCGAGATTACTGGGGCGGGGATGTCGCGCGTGTTCGTGGCTGAGGAGAAGGCGCTCAACCGCAAGGTCGTCATCAAGGTGCTCAGCCCCCAGCTCGCCGCCGCCGTCTCCGTGGAGCGGTTCGAGCGCGAAATCATGGTCCTCGCCGGGCTCAACCACCCTAACGTCGTTCCGGTGCTGAGCGCCGGCCAGACTGGTGGCCTGCCCTACTTCATCATGCCGTTCGTAAGCGGCGAATCGCTCCGAGTCCGCATGGCGCGCGGGCCGCTTTCTATCCGGGATACGGTCGGGATCCTGCGCGACGTCACCCGGGCGCTCGCCTACGCGCATGCCGGCGGCATCGTCCATCGCGACATCAAGCCGGACAACATCATGCTCACCGGGTCGGCGGCCGTCGTGACCGACTTCGGTGTCGCCAAGGCCGTTTCTGCCTCGCGCAACCGTTTTGCCGCCGAAGGCCACTCGATCACCGGCGTCGGGATTTCGTTAGGCACTCCGCAATACATGGCGCCGGAGCAGGCCGCGGCCGACCCCAAGGCCGACCACCGCGTCGACCTCTACGCCATCGGGATCGTCGGCTACGAAATGCTGCTCGGCTCACCGCCGTTTTTCGGTCGCACACCGCAGGGTGTCCTGGCGGCGCAGCTCACCGAGATGCCGCCGCCCCTCGCCGCCAGGCGATACGACATCCCGGTGGCGCTGGCCGACGTCATCATGCGGTGCCTGGAGAAGGATCCGAACGATCGCCCGCGGAACGCAGGGGAAGTCCAGCGTGTGCTCGAAAGTGCGGATGCCATTGGCGGTCCGCTCGCGGCGCGTGCCGAGACCGTTGCACGCAAGAAATGGGAGCGCACCAAGCGGTGGGGGTGGATGGTTGCTGCGTTAGGCGCGGTCGCCGCGTGGTCGGCCTGGACGTTCTGGCCAACGCCCGCTACACCCGATGTCCCCGCGACGGCGACCGGCGTCCGTGTTGTCCGTCCGACATTGACCAGCGCCGACAGTGTGCTGGTGTTGCCGTTCCTGAATGCGATCGAGGCGTCGCTGGTGCAGACCGGCCTCCAGGTCTTCGGTGGCCCAACGGACGTCGGCGGTCAATCCGGTTACGTTGTGGAGACTTCGGTGCAGCGCGCTGGTGAACGCGCCCGTGTGAACGTGCGGCTCATCGATCCGGATCCAGCGGTTCCGATCTGGGTCCAGCAGCTCGACTTTGCGATCGACAGCGCGCTCGCTGCCCAGGATTCGATTGCGCGCGGAGTCAGCGCCGCAGTCAGTCAAGCTCAATTGCGCCGTCGAGGCTAGTCGCTTTAGCTGTTGAGAAAGTTGCTCGGCATCCACGCGCCGCTTTTCAGATTGCACGAAAGCTCGGGAGCGAGCGACGGGGACACTGCCGGGCGAGTCCTCGCGGGCGCGTCACGCAAACACGGTACGGACGCGAGAACGAGCCATGGCAGTGTTCCCGGAGCGAGCGACTCGACGACATTTGGCAAACGGCGCATTGCCCGAGCTGGACGCCGTCCCGGTGTAAAGGCACGTTAGGGCCGGACAACGTGCTCGAGGAACGGCAATGCGATTCAAGTCCAAGGTCGTGAGCGGCAGCCAGGTGTTCGCGGTTGCAGGTGTGAATACCATCTCCTTCGCCATCAAGGCCAGCCCCGCGCTCAAGAAAGGACTGCTCGGTTTCGCCGTCCATCGGAAGGATCCCACCGAGAACCAGCAATTCTTCATGTATGGGTTCAAGGTGTTCAAGGACATCATCCCCGTGCCTGACGAGAAGACCAAGGTCAGCACCTTCGAACATCCCGTACAGAGTTTTTCGTGGGACGACTTCACCGCCAAGCCCGATCGCGCCTACGAATACACCTTCCATCCGATCAAGGGGACGCCCAAAAATCTCGATCGTTCGCCGAAGCCGATTCCCATCAAGGTCCGCACCGAGCCGCTCTACAGTAATCTCGAGCACGACATCTTCTTCAATAGAGGTGTGGCCAGCAGCCAGGCATACCGCCGCGAATTCGGCAACAAGAAGCCTGACGACTTGACACCGCCGGCCAGGAAGGAGCGCGCGCTGCAGTGGCTGAGCCGGGACCTCGACGACGCGCTGCTCAAGTTCATCCGCAACGCCAGGAAGGATGACACGTTACTCGGCTGCTTTTACGAGTTCCGGTTCCGGCCAGCAGCCGATGAGCTGAAAGATGCGATCACGCGAGGAGTGAAGGTGCGGCTCATCGTCGACGGCAAGGTCAACGAGCATACGGACAAGGATGGTTTCCACGAGAGCTTTCCGCGTCTCGAGAACGTGGAGATGCTGAAGGCCGCCAAGATCCCCAGCACGGCGTACACGCTTCGTGAGGCGCGTCGCGATGCGATCCAGCATAACAAGTTCCTGGTGCTGCTGAGGGGAAAGACACAGAAGCCGAAAGAGGTCTGGACCGGCTCGACGAACCTTTCCGTTGGTGGAATCACTGGGCAGACCAACGTAGGTCACTGGATCCGCAACGAGACTATCGCCGGCCGTTTCCGGGCCTATTGGGAACTACTCGAGAAAGATCCCGGCGGTCGGCACGACGACGACGCCACCACCAAGCGCAAACGGAACGCTGATTTCAGGAAGGATGTCGAGGCCATTCAGGTGGCGCCCGACACAGTGACGAAGGTTCCGAAAGGCGTGACGGCGCTCTTCAGTCCGCGTTCCGGCGAGGAGTTGCTGAATCTCTACATCGACATGGTCGACAACGCCGAAGACAGCGCAGCGATCACGCTCGCGTTCGGGATCGGCGAGGGCTTCAAGAAGGCCATTGTCGACAATCCTCCCAGTGGCAACCTGATCTTCATGTTGCTGGAGAAGAAGGACAAGCCGAACAAGAACAGCACGAAGCCGTTCGTGGCGATCAACTCGAAGCAGAATGTCTACAAGGCCTGGGGCGCCTTCGTGCGTGATCCGGTCTATCAATGGGCTCGCGAAACCAATGCGCGGATATTGGAACTGAATCGTCACGTGGCGTACATCCACTCCAAGTTCCTGCTGCGAGATCCGTTAGGCAGCGACCCGATCGTGGTCACCGGGTCAGCCAACTTCAGCGTGGCGTCGACGAAGGAGAACGATGAGAACATGCTGATCATCCGGGGAGACCAGCGCGTGGCTGACATCTACTTCACGGAGTTCAATCGCCTGTTCAATCACTACTACTTCCGCTCCGTGCTGGAGGACCGGAAAGACGATCCGGACCCGGAGGAGGACAGTCTGTTCCTGGCGAAAACCGACAAGTGGCAGGCGAAGTACAAAGCCGGGAAGCTCAAGGCGAAGCGCCTGAAGATCTACACGGACATGGCCGGTGCGGTGGTACTCTGAGCTCTCGCGGTCGCGTCACCCGGCCAGTCCGGTACTGACCGTGACCTGGACAATGGAGCGTCCCCGGAGCGAATGACACGGGCAAACGCGGAAAGGCGCGAGGCATTCAATGTGTTCAATGAGAAGAGTGCCACCCCACTTGCTCCTGCCTCACGAGTCAACGAAACAGCTCGAGCCAGCTCAGCAGGATCAAGCCGAGGCAGGAACAAACCCGCGTATAAAGGAACCCTGCCCTGCAACGCGTTCACGCCCTCGCGCGCCCCTCGCCCAATCCATTCGACGTCCTGCGCATAGAAGTTGTGGTACAGCATCGGAAACACCGCGTCGACCGGCCATGTGTCCCAGGCCTGCCTGACGAACTGGCGCGCCAGTGTCGGCGTCGCAAACACTGCGGCGGTAATCTTCTTGTTATGGGCGCGAGCGGCCTGGCCCAGCAGCGTCACCATCTCGGTGATCGCATTCCAGCGGAATTCGCGCCATGCAACATTCTCGGACGGATCCTTGAGCTGCCGCGGATCGATACCTGACTGACGCTTGAACTTGTCGACGCAAACCGGGCAATAGCAGAAGTCGTACTGCGCGTATTCGCGATCCTGCACGATGTTGTACCTGCTCCATAACCCGCGCGGCAGGATCACGTCGATGAACCGGATATAGTCGAGGTGCACACCGTCGACCTCGGGCCGCTTTGCGATCCCATCGACGATGCCGCGCAAATACTGACGGACCGGTTCGCGGGTAGGACAGAACCAGTTGTACTGCGGAACGTAGGGTGGCCTGGTCAGGCTCGAATCACCGTTGCGACTGACGCTGAACCACTCCGGATGTTCACGTTTCGCGTAGCCGTCGAAGAACCGGTAGTTCGTGAAGATCCAGCGATGGAACTCGATACCGGCGCCATGCGCGGCGTCGGCGATGACCTTGGTGCCGGCGTTGGATCCTTCGACCAGCGCACCGGTGATGCCCGCATCGCGCAGTTCGCGGAACCGGCGGCGCCAGTAGGCGCTGTCGTTAGGCCGGCTGGCGTGAAACCAGACCCAGGCGCGGAAGTCACCGGGAGCACCAGTCGCGAGCCCTAGCCTCGCTCCCGCGAAGGACGATGCGAGAATTTCGAGGAATTGGCGGCGGTCCATTCCGTACTATACCCGCACCTTCTCTGACGAGTTCGGCGTCTGAATTGGCGGCGGCATGTGTCAGCGATGAATCGCCCGAGCATGCGGGAGCGAGCGCGGGGGGATCTGCCGAGCGAGTCCTGCGCGCACCGTCATTCCCAGCACGAGCAGAGCGCAGTGTGAAGCCGGAGCGAAGCGACGGCGCACTCGAAGCGCTGGTGGCTCCGCCACCAGCGCGACAACGAGCACGGCAGATCCCCCAGCGCGAGCGACGCGAGCGATCTACTGGCCTATTTGGGCAGGACCACCGTGTCGATCACGTGGATCACACCGTTGGATGCCGCGATGTCCGCCTTCACCACCTTGGCGTTGTCGATCATCACCACACCGTTCTTCGTCACGATCTTCAGCGACTGCCCATTCACCGTCTTCGCCGAAGAAAGCTTCATCGCCTGCGCGGCGCGCACGTCACCCGACACGACGTGATACGTCAGGATCGCCGCCAGCTTGGCCTTGTCCTTGAGCAACGCTTCAACCGTCCCCGCCGGCAACTTCGCAAACGCCTCGTCCGTCGGTGCGAACACCGTGAACGGGCCCTTCCCCTTCAGCGTTTCGACGAGCCCCGCCGCCTCGACCGCCGCGATCAGCGTCTTGAACGACCCGGCCGCCACGGCCGTCTCGACGATGTCCTTCGTCGCTCGGCTCTCCTGAGCCGACAGTGGTGCTGCCGCAACCACGATCGCGGCCATGCTGAGGTACTTGAGTGCTGACTTCATTGGTTCATCCCCTGGTTGTGTGGTCCTGTGTGCGGGAGAACCTAGAGTCATGTCCATATTCTGTCAAGCTATTTTGTTGGACAATACTTGACTACGTCTCGCGGAGAATGCTATCTTGTTGGTGCACAATACCATGGAGGATCCGTTGTCGCAGCGTGTCCTGCACCCGGTCCGCGTCGTAACGCAGCGAACCGGGCTTTCGCCCGATCTGCTGCGGGCGTGGGAGCGGCGGTACCGCGTCGTAAAACCGGTGCGGTCAGCCGGGGGGCAACGGCTGTACAGCGAAGACGACATCGAGCGTTTGCGACTGATTCACCGGGCGGTGCTGACTGGCCGGGCTATTGGCCAGGTCGCGCCGCTCGATCGTGACGCGCTGGCACAGCTCGTCGGCGACGACGACTCGTCAGGCATCACACCCGAACCGCTGCCTGACGAGGACGGTCCGCTCCTGGCTCGCACGCTGGCGGAGTGCCGGGCGGCGGTGGGGGACATCGATGGTCCGGCGCTCGAGCGTGTCCTGCGACGGGCGGCCCATCGGTTCAGCATCCCGGTGCTGCTCGATCATCTGCTCGTGCCGCTCCTCCGGGAGATTGGCGAGCACTGGGAGTCGGGATCACTGCTGCCGATTCATGAACATGCGGCGTCGGTGGAGATCCATCGGTTGCTCACCTGGATCGTGGTCTCAACGCCGATCAGCGCCGACGCACCGTTGATCGCGGTCGCCACTCCAGCCGGACAGCAGATGGAGCTTGGTGCACTCATGGTTGCGGCGACGGCTGCGGCCGAAGGATGGCGCGTGGCCTGGTTCGGTCCCGACCTTCCCGCAACAGACATCATACTTGGCGTGGAATCGCGCCGCCCCGCCGCGATCGCGATCAGCCTGGTGCACCAGACACGTGACCCGGTGCTCCACCGCGAGCTGGAGCGCATCGCCCAGGGCGTCGCCGGCAAGGCGGCCCTGCTGGTGGGAGGGCGGGCGGCACCGTCACACGCGCTCATGCTGCAGCGGATGGGCGCAACCGTGATGCAGGATCTGTCGTCGCTCCGTACCTGGCTCCGGAACTATCGTTAGGCGTTCAGGCGACTGCGACAGGATTAACAAAAGGCTCCCGCGAAGAAGTCCGTCGTCGCCCGGTCGCCGGTCGAGTTTTTGTGATCCACGTCCCAAGTGACACCTGGATCTCTGGATCAGTCCCTGAGAGATGGCCCTTTCAGGGCACGGCAACCCCACCTGACGCACCATGGCGCTTCGACTCCGTTTTCGCCCGCTACTGCTCGTGGCATTTGCCGCAGCCGCGGGCGTTGGGTGCGGATCGGAGTCAGTGAACGCACCGGTCGAGGTGGATGTACAGCCGCCGGTCATGGTCTGGCTCGTCGGACCTGACGAACCGGTCAATCCAGGCGAAGACATCCCGTTGCGCTTTTTTGCGCAGGACAATGTTGGCATCGAGCGCGTGGGCATTCGCGTGAATGGAGCCTTCGTACTTCTGGGAACGTGGGACTTAACCCAGCCCCTGGCGCAGTTTACCGGGATCTGGAATGTGCCCGTGCCGGAAGGCGTTCGATTGGATGTGCCGACGACCGTCACGCTGATCGTTTTCGACAAGGCTGGCCTAACGGCGGAAGGCGAAGCGAGCGTGCAGCTCGTCGATTCTCGTGGGCCGTCCGCTCGCCTGGATCTGGGGGGACTGCATGGCGACGGGACTATTCGAAGCGGGGAGACGCTCGACATCTACGTCAACGCCGCCGACAACCAGCAGCTCGAGTACCTCGGCTACGACGTCGCGGGCATGCGCGACTCCGTACGCGCAAGCGGCATCGGCGACTCTCATGCCTTTCGGCTGACCGTGCCACCCTCGTGGGTCTTGCAGCGTCCGGCCATGAGGGCCTGGGCACGGGATGCGACCGGCCGCGTCTCCGGGACAAATGAACGCGAGGTCCAGGTGTACAACTGGGTCGATCATCCCATCGTGTCGATCCCGGTGCTCGCGGATCTTTCCGTGCGGCAGGTCCTGTGGGATCCGAAACGCAATACGATCTACCAGCTTCGATCGGGTGAGGAGAACGCACGGATCGAAGGGGTCGACCTGGTGACGGGTGTACGCATCGCGCCCATCCCGCTGCCAGCCGGTTCGTTCTCCCTCGCGTTCAGCGGGTCCGGGGACTCACTCGCCGTCGCCATTCGCAACGAGCGCGCGTTAGGCGTGGTTGAACTGCTGAAGCCCGTCCGTGCCACGACCGTGGTGCCGCTGCAGTACGATGGGGACCCGTACCGGATGCCCTGGGCCATTCAGTCCTCCGGTGCGCATTTCTTCGTCGCGCTCTCCTCGGGTGCGGATTTTGGCCGGCTGCTGGATGTGAACCTCGGCACTGGTGCTCAGGTCATTCGAACGGACATCGATGGTGGCACGCAGGTTCCGTCGGAACCGATCCTGTTGGCGCTGCCAGGCGGTCGTCTGTTTGTCGGTTCGACCGGATACGCATACTTCGGCTCCGACGACCGCTTCCTCTATTCGCCCGAGACCGACCGTTTCACGCGAACGACGAAGCTCGGCCCACTGGACCCACGATATTACGTCACGTCGCCATCGGGCCGCTTCATGTATTGG
>Ga0209486_10001212_pt1 | contig 11268 bp, 10 predicted proteins | sample NCCompost_FD_187518 | JGI IMG/M metagenome (GOLD analysis project Ga0209486, IMG submission 187518) | Agricultural soil microbial communities from Utah to study Nitrogen management - NC Compost (SPAdes) (version 2) | ecosystem: Environmental > Terrestrial > Soil > Agricultural land | place... | reverse complement strand
GCTCGACGTCATGATTTACCAGCCCTGACCGAACCCCTCTCGAACGTAAGGAGTAACCCGCCATTTCCATCGTTATCGTTGCCATGCCCTACGGCATCCTGGACCAGCAACGGCTCTCGCAGGCATCGCGCGCGAGTCTGGAACGGGCGCTGGACTGGTGGCAGAAGTCGATGCTGACCACCAAGCACAAAACTTATTTTGTGCTGGCAGGCTACGACCTCGATCAGGGAAAGGAAATAAAATTGCGCCGTGAGATCGTCGAAGGCTCGCTGCAAGAACCGGAACTCCTGGCCAACATTATCGAAGTTAGCGCCAGAAACGAAGTCGGGCTGGCGCAAAAAATCGCCCGTGTGCGTGCCATCGTGCCTGTCGAAACCATCACGGTGTTCGTCGAAACCCGCAACGCCGTAAGCGTCAAAGCGATATTCAAAAGAAAATTCGGCAAGACCCTGCAAATTCGTAAATTCAAAGCGAACTTCGAGTTCAACCACCAGTGGATCACCACGTCGTCGTCATTCGCATGGTTCTCGCGCAACTGGTTCTTACGGATTTGGTTTGAGGTGAAAAGGCGGCTGGGCCGAGGAATGAGAAAAAGGATTCGCTACTGGTTCAAGTCTTGAACGCGATTGACGTAGGGGCGTAGCATCCTACGCCCCCACACGTCGCAATATTCACGCTACTTTCGATACTCGCTCGCGCGCCGGCTCCACAGAGAATTCCTTCTCCAGCCACCAATGCGCGACCTCGCTACCGGTCGCGAACCAGACCCCCTTGTGCGACTTCATGTAGCCGATAATCTCGGACAATATTTTCGCCCGGCCGGGCCGGCTCGAGATATACGGGTGGAACTGAAACGGGCAAAAAGTCGGCGCGCTACTCGACTCTTCGTAGAATTGATCGAACATCCCTTTCCAAACGACCAAGGTATCGCTCGGGTTTCCCGAATCGCGGTGGCCGTAGGTACGTCCATCGCCAAACGGCTGCCGTGGCAACTCGACAAGCTTTTTCTTGCCGTTCTGCCAGACAAACGGCAGATCGTACGAAAACGAATTGCTGTTCCATAAATACGCCTGATCGAGCAGCAACTCTAAACTATTCGAACTCTGGGTGCAGGAACGCCAGCCCGACGGGCGCTTCTGCGCGCGACTGAGAATCATTTCCGTCGTTCGTTTGATCACATCGCGTTCCTCGTCTTTACTGAGGTCACGGGCAACCTCGTGATGATATCCGTGCCCCGCCACTTCATGGCCCTGAGCGACGATGTTTGCCACGGCTTCGGGATAGCGTTCGGCAATACCACCGCAAGTTAAAAACGTAGCCTTAACTTCGTGAGCGGCCAAGATTCGCAAGATCCGGTAAATGCCGGTCTTGGGGCCGTATTCGGCTTGAGTGTACTCCTCGTGGTTCATTTTGCCGTTCTTATCCGGCCGCACGTCTTCGCCACCTTGAAAATCGAAGCTTAGGAACACCGCGATCCGAGCATCGCCCGGCCAATAAATCTTGCGATTGGAATGTAGCTCTTGCAGCGCCATGGGAACCTCCTTGGTTGTCGTCGGGTAGAGTTGAAAGGTCTGCTGCCGTTTTAAGAAACAACATATTGATAGACCAGCGACCGATTTCTTGCAAGTTAAATGTCGCAATCACGTTGTGACCGGAAGCAAAAGATTGTATAGAGGCCGAACATACCTGGAGGTGCTCGATGTCTGGAGCCCAAGGCAAATTCAACGTCGGCGGCGTGCTTCTAAACCAGCCCTTTAAAATTAGGCGACTTGGTCACTTCGGCTTCAATCTCAGCAACATGGAAGCCGGAGTGCATTTTTATGTCGATCTTCTCGGCTTTCGCGTCTCCGATGTGATGGATTATTCGCGCCGCGCCAAAGACCCAGCGCAAGTGGCCGGCCTCGGCGACCCCAACGGATATTTCACCCGTTACGGCACGGATCATCATGCCATGGTGCTTTTTCCCAAGCGCGTGCGCGACGCGCTGGGGCGCCGCGAGCAGCCGGGAATCACCGTCAACCAGATCACCTGGCAGGTCGGCAGCCTCGCCGAAGTCGGCCATGCGATCAAGTGGTTTAACGAGCGTGACATCAAACAGCAACGCTCCGGCCGCGACATGCCCGGATCGAATTGGCACACGTATCTGTACGATCCCGACGGCCAGAGCAACGAGCTTTACTACGGCATCGAGCAGATAGGCTGGAACGGCCACAGCAAACCGCGCGCGATGTACGAGCGCGGCTTCGACAAGCCCCCCGAGCTGCCGCAGATTGCGGAATTCGACGAAGTCGAGCAGGCGCGCGCCAAAGGCATCGATATTTTTTCCGGCTACCGCCACGTCGACAAGCTTCCGGCAAATTACGATGTCGACGGAGTGCTGCTGCCTCGTCCCTTCAAGATCGTCCGGCTCGGCCCGGTGTACCTGTTTACTGAAGATCTCGACAAGACGGCCGAGTTCTATCGCGACACTCTGGGCTTCACTCTGACGGAAGAAGTACAGTGGCAGGGCGAGCACTGCTTATTTTTGCGCGCCAATACCGAACATCACTCGGTGGCGCTGTTGCCACTGAAATTGCGCGACGAGCTTGGCTTGAGCGCGCATTCCAAGTGCGCCGCTTTCGGACTGCAGCTCGCCAACTATCGCCAGCTTAGAGACGCCGTAAAGTTTTTCCGCGACAACGGCATTGAAGTGACCGAATCGCTGCCGCACGAACTGCACCCGGGCATCGAGTACTCGGCGACCGTGCGTGATCCCGACGGCCACACGCTGCAACTTTATTACGCCATGGAGCAGATCGGTTGGGAAGGCAAGCCGCGACCGAGCAACCTGAGACAGCCGCGCAAGTTAAACGAATGGCCGGAAACTTTGAATGACGATGTGAATGCCTATCTCGGCGAAGCGTTCTCCGGCCCGTGGGCATAAGTGTCGTGATGAACTCCGGGAAGGATGATGGGTTAGCAATGAGGTTCTCCAATCCCCTCGTCCGATTCTCTCCCCCTCGACGGAGGAGAGTTAGAGCCGGGATGAAGCGCTGTCCGCTTCTGCGCCACTCCATTACCCCTATCCTAACCTTTCCCCGTCAAGGGGAAAGGAATAGATCATCGCGGGCGCGGAGAACTACAAAACATCTTACCCTCATCATAGCCACTTTCTTAATTACTAGCAGCGTCTACGCCAACCCTTTCCTGCCCAAACCCGGCGAAGCGCCGATCTCAGCGCGGGTCGGCACCTGTTCGATCACCGGCGGCTTCATTCATTTTTACAGCGCGCTCTACAACGGGCTATTCGACAAATATGGCCTGAAGATCGAGCATGTCACCTTGCGCGGCGGCGTCGTCAGTCTCGCCGCCTTGTCCGCCGACGAGATTCAGTTCATCTACTGTTCCGCGGATCCGATGATCCCGCGCATGGCCGCCGGCGCCGATGCCAAGATGATCGGATCGACGATTGTCGGCCTCCCTTGGGTGCTGGTCGGCCGAAAGGACATCCGCCGGCCGCAAGATCTCAAAGGCAAAAGCATTGCGCTGTCGCGACCCGGCGGCCTGACCGACCAATTGGCGAAGTCGGTGATGAAAAAATTCAATCTCACGACCCAAGACGTGAAGCTGATTCACATCGGCGGCACCGGCCAGCTCGAGCCCTACAACGCGATGCTGCAAGGACTCACGCAGGCGACTTTTCTGACCCCGCCCATGGATGTGCGCGCCAAGCGCGACGGATTTTCGCTGATCTACAACCTCAACGATCTCGGCGTGCCGTCGATCTACAGCTCGATGTTCACCAACGCGAAAGGCCTCAAAGAGCGGACGATACTGGTGCAAAGATTTGTCGCCGCGCTCGCCGAAGCAATTCATTTCCTCGAGATGAATCCGGAAAGAGGCAAAGCCGCGCTGGCAAAAGTTCTGAGCATCAACGATCAAGAAGTTCTCCAGTCCGCCTACGACGCTTATGCCAAAGCACTGGTCAACCGCCGGGTGGTCGTACCGGCGAATGCCGTCATCCAGGCGGTAGAGACGGCGCGCGAGGATGGCACGCAAATCAGAAGGAAGCCCGCGGAGATCATCGACAACAGTTTCGCGGAACAACTCGACAAGAGCGGCTTTCTGAAGGAGCTGTGGGGTCGGCAACCGTAAGGGCGCCGCATGCTCCGCCCCCTACCAGTGAGGAAAGGATAAACTCATGGAAGAAAAAATTACGTTTGCATCGGACGGCCTCAAACTGGCGGGCATCGTCGAAACTCCTTCCGGTATGAATTCCGGCGAGCGCCGGCCGGCTTTTATCGTGCTGCATGGTTTCGGCGGCAACAAGGACGGCCAGGGGCAGACCGTGGTGGCCAAACAATTCACCGACTGGGGCTATGTCACCTTGCGCATCGATTTTCGCGGCTGCGGTCAGAGCGAAGGCGAGCGCGGCAGAATTATCTGTCTCGATCAGGTCGCCGATACGCGCAACGCGGTTTCCTATCTAACCACCCGCTCCGAAGTCGACCCGCAAAGAATCGCCCTGGTCGGCAGCAGCTTCGGCGCGGCGGTTGCGGTTTTTACCGGCGGCGCAGACAGCCGTGTAGCGGCGGTAATCTCCTGCGGCGGGTGGGGCGACGGCGAGCGCAAGTTTCGCGGCCAGCATCCGACGCCCGAGGGCTGGGCGAAATTCACCAATATGCTCGAAGAAGGGAAACGCCATCGCGAGCGCACCGGCAAGTCGCTCATGGTGCCGCGCTACGACATCGTGCCGATCCCCGAGAAACTGCGCAACCGCATGAGCCACGGCTCGATCATGGAGTTTCCCGCCGAAACAGCCCAGAGCATGAACGACTTTCGCGCCGACGATCAGGTCGGCAACATCGCGCCGCGCCCGCTGCTCCTTCTCCACAGCGCCAATGACTCGGTCACGCCGACCTACGAGTCGATCGAGATGTTCAGGCGCGCCCGCCAGCCGGCGGAGCTCCACTTGCTCTCCGACATCGACCATTTTACTTTCAGCGAAGAGAACCCGCGCTTGACGCGCATCGTGGCCGACTGGTTGGAGCGGTATTTTCCGGTGAAGAAGAAATGATTGGAGTACGCAAAGGAGTCGGAATTGTCGTAAACTCGCCAAGCGACTGGTCTCTCGTTTCATCCCAATCGCGCGCGAAGGATAAAAGAAAGGTTTCTCCCTTGACAACTCTCGTCGCTTTGCACCGTTAACCCGTTAGGGAAAACAGGAACTGACGTGCCGAAAATCGATCACAGCAAGCTTCGGAATTTCTGCAAGCAATTGCTCACCGCCGGTCGCATGCCGCCCGCGGATGCAGATCTTGTCGCCGGGCTGCTGGTCAAAGCCGAGCTGCGCGGTTATGCCGGCCACGGCGTAACGCGAGTTGCGCAATATTTGCAGTTCATCGAGAACAAGACATACGATCTCGGCGCCACCCCGGTTGTCGATCACGAAGGCAAGGTGACCGCGGTCGTGGACGGCAAGCATTATATCGGCCAGATCGCGGCGCGCATGGCCATGCAGATCGCTATCAAGAAGGCCAAAGAACATGGCGCCGGCATCGTCTGCCTGCGCCGCGCGGGTCACACCGGACGGCTCGCCGATTACATGGAGATGGCGACGGAGCAGGGCTTGATCGGCATGGGCGCCGTAAGCGTCGGCTCGGCGACGACGACGCTTTACGGTGGGATGAGATCCATCACGGGAACCAATCCGATGGCTTTCGGAATACCCACACGCGATGGAAACCCGATTATTCTCGACTTCGCCACCGCCTCCATGAGCATGGGCGAAATTCAAAAGCGGGTCGCGAAAAAGGAACCGATTCCCGACGGCACACTACTCGACGGTAACGGCAATCCGACGAGCGATTTTACAAGCTTCCGCGGCCCGCCGCGCGGCGTGTTTTTACCCTTCGGCGGTTACAAAGGCTCCGGCGTCGCGCTCATGACCGAAATACTTGGGGGCCTGCTCTCCGGCAATGGCCTTGGAAAACAGTGGTGGAATAACGGCGGTCACGGGGTAAATGGAGTTTTTCTGCAAGCCTTGGCCGTCGAAGAGTTCCAATCGCTCGACTCGTTTTATGACAAAGTCGACGAGCTCATCGCCTTTATCAAGTCGAGTCCACGCGCACCGGGCTACAGTGAGATTCTTTTACCGGGAGAATCCGGCCGCCGCAGAGAAGCAGTACAATTAAAGAGCGGTGTCGAAGTCGACGACGATACCTGGTCAGAGCTCACGGAGCTCGCCGCCGAGCTCGGCGTCACCGAAGTACCAAACCTCCGCTAAGGTGAGCGCCCAAAGCGACTGTGATAAGAATGACCGTCAACTTTCAATAAATTCGTCACAAACTCTTCCTTCCCTCGCCCTCTGGGAGAGGGGGTAAGGGTGAGGGCATACAAGGACAAAATTTTAGCAACAATCAAAAGCCAAAGGAGGCTACTATGGTTATACGGGAACTCAAGGACGGCCGCTGCTACGTAAGTCTCCAGGAAGACCACGCCGAGCTATCCGCGCAATTCGCCGCCCACTGGGGAAATGAGCGTTTCTCCCGACTGCGGCCGTATCAAACCATGGTCTTCGCAACGACCTACCACGACAGCGGCTATCGCGAGTGGGAAGGAACACCGCCCATGAATGTGGAAAAGGGCCGCCCGTACGCCCATCGCGAAGACATTCCATCTTTCGAGGCGATCGAACTCAAGGCCTATGCGAAAAATGTCGATTGGCTGACTTCACAAGATCCCTACGCCGGCTTGCTCGTCTCCATGCACCGCACCGGACTCTGGCACAATCGTTACAACATTTTCACCGAACCGGCCGGCCGCTTGCGCGAGCGTAGCCAGCCCGTGCAAAACGCTAAAAAGGAGCTGGAAGCGAAACAGGGAGAGGTGAAAAAATCGCTCGCCGCGAGAGACCCCGGATTAGAAAACGAGCTGGCTTACAATTATATGGCGCTGCAAATATTCGATTTGCTGTCGCTCTATTTCTGCTGTGACGGCTATGCCGCGGATAATCAATTCAAAGAATATGCCATCGGGCCGGTGCGGGTATCGTACGATAGCGATGAGACAGTAAGGCTGACCCTCCGTCCGAACGGCGCCGGATCGGTCATCATGGACCCGTATCCCTTCGATGTAAGCCCGGTGAAATTCTCGGCGCGCGCCCGGATCGTCGCTCCGCCAACGGAAAAATCCGAAGCGGCCTGCACCGAGGCTTACCACAAAGCCGCGCGGCAGATGATTACCTTCGAAGTGTCGGCGTGATCACGAATGTGGCTGCTGCAATCGCTGCAGGGGCGGGTTTGAAACCCGCCCCTGCATTTTTGCGCCTTTTGCGTTCTTTGCGGTCAATTCCGAATCCTAATTCTCAATCGTCATAAATCTCCACTCGAATCGCCTGCCCCCTGCCAGATTCCGGGCAGGCGCTGGCGGCAACGAGCAAATCCATCTCGGCTCGGAAATCGACGCGAGCTTCGTCGTTCGGGCGAATCATCGTGTCGTACATGATGCCCGTGTCCGGATCGATGCGCATGCACTGAAAAATATTGAACGGGCTCGGCACGTCGTCGGCTGAGATATTCCACGTCTTCACCGCGGCGCTGAGATTCTCCCAGCAACCATGATCGGGGATCTCTTCCACTTTCTTTGGGTTGATATCGACGCCTTCGGCAAAGACTCGCTTCGACTGTCCTTCCGCTACCATTTGGAAGCGCTTGCGGCTGCACATGCCCTTTTGTAAATCGTGCCGCCCTTCTTTAAAAGTGTCGTCCACAATCGTCAGCATCGGATTGTTGCGCTTCGAGTAAAGAATATCGCCGGTGCTGATAAAGATCTTCACCTGGTTGGTTTTGGTCCGCGCCTGATCGAACCGCTCGGTTAAATCGTCGAGATTGAATGCCACGAAATCGACAATGCTCTTGCCGGCGATGCGCAAGCGTTGCCCTTTCTTCAACTCGAACGCCGCCCCGGAATTTTTCGGCACGACCTGGCTTTGCACAAGCTCCATTTATCCTCCAGATAACCCTAAGAAATCGATATTTAACAACGGCTTTTGTTGTACTGCATGCTTGAGGCGAATTGTACTACAGAGAGCTGCATTCTTTGCCAAAAGCATGCGGGAATGACTGCTTCTTGAGCAACGCGCAGAAATGCAATTCAACGGAGCGAGGATTCGAACCAACGGCTTGAACGTTTTGAACGATTTGAACTGCTTGAACGAGTTTAGATCCCCAGCAATTTTCTTGCGTTGAGCGAGTAAATCTTCTCTTTATCGGCCTTCGAAATGTCCAGCGCTTCCATCTCTTTCAAAGTCATTGGATAGAATTGATCGTCGCGCCCGGCGCGGCCATGCGGATAATCCGCGCCAAAAAGAATCTGATCGGCACCGACAGTATCGTAGACAAGCTTGATGAAGGCGGCGCGAATAGGTCCGGCGGTGTCATAGTACATTTTTTTGAAATAAACTTCCGGTTCCTCTTTGCATAGCGGATTGCCTTCACGCCAGTTGAGCCGGTCGAGATAGAGCAGAATCATGCCGCCCAGGTGCGACGCAATCACCTTGAGCTTCGGGTAGCGGTCGAAGATGCCGGCGTAGACGATGCGCGAGATCGCCAAAGTGCTGTCGGTCGGCCAAAGAATTTTCTGGTGCAGCGAATATTTGTCCCAATTCGACTGGCACGGTGCATTGCACGGATGGAGAAACAACGGCTTATCGCCCGCAGCGAGCGCGTCCCAGAAAGGTTTGAATTCAGGCTCGTCGATATACTTGCCGCCAACGTTGGTCGGCATCATGACGCCGTGCATCTTGAGATCCTTGTAGCAGCGCTCGAGCTCGCGCGTGCAATCGTCCATATCGACCATGGGCAGGCGGGCAAATGCCATAAAGCGCTTGGGATGCTTGGCGTGGGCGTCCGCAAAGGAATCGTTCAGAATTCGGCAGAGCTCCAGCGCCCGCTCGCGATTGCCGCCCTTTTCAATCCGTCCGCCGGTATTCGACAACACACCGATATCGATGCCGTACTTGTCCATGGTATCGAGATACTCTAGATGGTCGAACGCATGAAAACCGACGCCTCGCACATCGTTTTGCGCTTCGGGTACCAGATCCAAGAATTTACCGGGAAAGGCGTGAAAGTGAGTGTCGATGATCATCGTTGCACCTCTTCGCTATTCCATTGCCGCGGTCATTTGTAGCGGCGGCGTACGCCCTCCATATGTCAACAGTGTCACTCCGTCAAGCCGTGCACGCGAACACAAATCCACACTCCAGGAGTGCCACACATCTGTCATTTCGAGCGAAGCGAGAAATCTTTCTTGTACCCTCAATATATTGACAGTGATCCTTGCCGCGTGTTTACTTGCCGCGGAGGTTCATCAATGAGACTCAAATCGGTCGTATTTTTCGCCGCGCTTTCTTTTCTTGCAGCCGTTTCACCGCTCTCCGCCCAGTTAAAAAAGGTGCGCTTTTCGGTCAGCGCGGTTTCCATCGCCGAAGTGCCGTTTCGAATCGCCAACATCAAAGGCTTCTACCGCGACGAAGGCCTCGACGTCGAGGTAATCCTCATTCGTGGCGCCGTGGGCATGCAGGCATTGCTCGGCGGCTCCGTCGATTACACCTCGGCTTCGGGTTCGACCATCGCCGCCGCAGTCCGCGGCATTCCGGTCAAGCTCGTCTTTATCGCGTCGGCCAAGCCGCAATTCGATCTGATCGCTCAACCACAGATTCGTTCGATCGCCGATCTCAAAGGAAAACACGTCGGCATTTCCTCACGCGGGGGCGCTGTCGATCTCCTCACGCAACTGATCGTGCAGAAAAACGGTTTAGTTCCCAACAAGGACGTCGTCAGCCTGGTCGTGGGCGGTCAGGAAGACACCGTGCTTGCCTTGCGCGCGGGGCGCATCGCCGCTGCCTTGCTCACGCCGCCGCGCCCTTTGATCTTGCAACGCGAGGGTTTCAATCGCCTTGCGTACTCCGGCGATTACATGCCCTCCTATCCGAGCGGCGGCATCGGCGTTACGGATGAAAAAATTAAGACTAGTCCAAACGATGTGCTCGCATTCGTCAAAGGCAGCGTGCGTGGCCTTCAATTTGCCCGACAAAATCCCGCCGAAGCGAAGAAAATTCTTTCGGACTACTTCAACATCAAGGATTAAGCTTTGAGTGAGCAGTTCTTCGAGCTTTATTTGAGCCGTCTGCCCTCTGACGGCTCAGCAGACGAAGCCTGGATGAAAGGCGCCATCGAGTTTACGCAGAAAAGCCTCGGCGGGGTGGAGAAAGAGACTCCAACGAAGCAGGTGTTTGATTTCAGTTTCGTGCAGAAAGCAGTCCGCTGATGTTAGGCAAAGCAGTTTGTCTGTCATCCTGATTAATATGAAAGCGCCGCTGACTTCACGTTACCTGGAGTCCGCTGCGTGCGGCATCCGCACACGCCGCCAACACTTTGATTCGCGCAGGTCGTTCTCTTCTCGCACACTCGTATCGGTTCGCGCTCTCATTGCCGGCGCGCGAATTGACACCCGCACCTGTCCTTTGTTATGCGAAGAACGAACGGACGGCCTTCACGGAGAGAAATTAACATGAAAAACGGTTTCAAAGCGATGGATTCGGACATGCACGTCATGGAACCGTGCGATCTGTGGCAAAAGTACATCGACAAGAAGTTTGCCGACCGCGCGCCGATCGGCCTCAATCGCCACAAGCGCGATCTCGGCGTGCAGGTCGACGGCAAGATCATGCCGCGGCCAACACCGAAACCCAATCCCGAGCTAAGACCGATTCGCGAAAAAATACTCAACGAGAAGTATCCCGAAGAAGAAGCGCGCGACTTCGACAACGTCGCGCAACTCCGCGCCATGGACAAGGAAGGTCTGGACGTGGCGATTCTTTATCCCAGCCGCGGCCTGTTCGTGCTCGCCGTCGACAATCTCGATCCGGACCTGGCCGCCGCCATCGCCCGCGCCTACAATAATTGGCTGCACGATTTCTGCAAAGTCGATCCCAACCGCATGTACGGCGCGGGCATCATCGCGCCCCACGATGTCTCATCGGCGGTCGAAGAGACTCGCCGTGTCGTTAAAGAGTTGGGGTTTCGTAGCGTGCTGGTGCGGCCCAACCACGTCAACGGCCGCATGTGGAGCGACCCCTATTACAATCCGCTTTGGGCAGAGTGCCAGAGGCTCGGCATTCCCATCGGCTTTCACGAAGCGGGCCGCGTCTATCTGCCCCAGCCCGCGCTGTCGGAGTTCATCCCGAGCTTCACCATGTTCAACACGCTGTCGTTTCCCATGGCC
>Ga0209486_10001211_pt1 | contig 11270 bp, 8 predicted proteins | sample NCCompost_FD_187518 | JGI IMG/M metagenome (GOLD analysis project Ga0209486, IMG submission 187518) | Agricultural soil microbial communities from Utah to study Nitrogen management - NC Compost (SPAdes) (version 2) | ecosystem: Environmental > Terrestrial > Soil > Agricultural land | place: USA... | reverse complement strand
GGATGGATAAGAACTGGATGCAATTTGGATTACAATTATTATACCAACGTTATTACGCAATTACCAAACTGTTAATTGTGAAAAACAGAATAGCCGGTTCTAATAACCGGCTATTAATAGTTAATGAAGTATCTCAAAAATGATTTTAGAAAAATCTGGTCCAACCTTTCCACCATGTATCATTTTGTGCACATGCACCTCGATATGTAGTCGGGGAAAAGAAACTACTGTTGACCTTTGCGGCTGTAAAATCAGAACCGCTCAGAGCAGGAGAACCACTCGTTGGATTCCAATCCGGCGTACCTGTATGATTAAAAGGTGCTGTTAGCATTACATCAGAGCTATTTGTCAATAAAGAATTACCGCCAGCAGGACGATTGAAATAATTCTGCAAATCCGTAGTTGTCCATCCTGTCGGTGCACTTGCACTTGCTGTATATGTAAATTGAGTATTGTTTCCTGCAAGAATAGAATTTGAAACAAATGCTTTGGGTGTCGCGGCACTGTAATTAAGATCAGTGGGCGTTCCAAGTCCGCCATCTAGATTCCAACCTAGTGGCCATCCCATTACTATTGAGTTGTAAATGCTGACTGCGCTGTTTCTGCGGGTATGCATTCCCCTCCGAAATAATGAATTCCCTGAATTCGTTAAAGTAGCCCGGGGCCCGATTACAGTCATATTACTGAACACAGCACCGGTTTGAGGTATAAGAATACTTCCGCCGGCATCGTTATCAATTTCAAAACCATTACTCTGACTTATATCTGCCAGCATGCTATCACGCATTGATATGCCAAATTGTATACGACCGCTGAATCCATTATCCATATCCCAGTCATCATCCAGTCCTTTATAAGCAATGAGGTGCTTACAGTCAACTGTGCCGCCAAACCACTCATAGCTATCATCAGCAGCATTACTCACCTGTATATAATCTACAGTTGTCCCTCTACCAACAGCTCCAAAAGTGATTCCGTTCAATTCTTTATCTGGCAGGTAAGCATAGCCAGCGTATTCAACACGAACATATTTTAAACTACCGCTATTATCATTATCATCAGCTCCTCCGTATAGTCCAAGTCCCTCTGAGTTATTTACACCGCCTTCTATTTCACCTAAACCAGCTACTCCATTATAAGTAGCATTAGTTTTTGCACGGCCCAAAATAACAATACCGCCCCAATCTCCCATTGCCGGAGTAGCTGCATCGCTTGTAAATACTATCGGCTTATCAACAGCTCCATTCGCCAGTATTTGTGTTCCCCTTGTGATTACCAGCGTTCCTCTTGACGTTTTTTCTCCCTGAATAATCACACCAGGCTCAATGGTTAGCTTAGCTCCTTCCACTACATAAACTATTCCCTTCAGTTTATAAGTGTTTCCTGCTTTTAGTGTTTTGTCTGTATTAATTTTTCCGGAAAGAACAAGGTTTTCAGTAGTTCCTCCTCCACCACCAGAATTGTCGGTGCCGTCAACTTCTATTTTCCGGCATCCTGTTCCGAGTGTGTACACTGAAAGTGCTAAAAGAATTAAACGCTTCATGATTATTGTTTTTTAAAAAATTTATTTAATACTATATGCAAATGTTATAGAGTAATTGGTGCCATAATTCCTGCTGATTGCAAGTACATCCTTTGTGCCTTTTCCATATTTATTATTGTCGTCGAGATCGTGATAGAAATAAGCCCGAACATTGAAAATGTCGCTAACATTAACTTTGATCTCACCTCTTCTTTTCAAAATTTTTTGTGCCAGTTGTATATCAAGCAATGGTCTTGGATTTTCCCAGATATCTGGAACAGCTTTGTCGCCTACAAATAAAATTCTGCGTCCAACCTGGTTGAATAGTAGTGTCCCCATAAAACCAATTTTCTCAACATCATATTGTAAACTTGCATTGATGAGGTAAGGGCTTTGACCTTGTAGAGGACGATCCAGGGATACCGAGTCTTTTACCTGGCTATAGATGTAACTAAAATTTCCTGATACTGTAAAATTCTTTAATGCAGAAGCAAGGAAATCTAGTTTTTTCCTGAATTCAAATTCAGCTCCGTATGCTTTCGCAGTTTCAGTATTATTAACATTGAATGTATTCGTAGCAGGCCCTGTCCGGTTGAAATAATATTCAATTGGTTTATCAAAATGCTTAAAATACACGCCTACTGTTATTAATTCACCTCCGCGAGGATAGATCTCATAGCGCAGATCAGCATTCGTAATTTTAGTTCTCTGTGTCTTATTGTTACCAACTACCTGTGCGTTGAGCTCAAAGTCATAAAACGCAAAAGGGCTTAGCTCACGAAATTCGGGTCTAACTACTGTCTGACTTCCACTAAGACGTATGTTGGTTTTCTCACCCGGTTTGAAAACCAAATTTATTCCAGGAAGAAAATCAGTCACACGGGAATGAACATGACGAGGGTCTGATTGTTTTACACTACCGATCAACTGATCAAAATCTTCCACTCTCAATCCCCATATTGCACGAAAAGATTTGCTGAACTGGTTGTCAAACTGAATGTACCCCGCATTCATAATTGTATTTGCCATATAACGGTAGGTAGGCCCATTCAATTCACCAAATTGAATACCAGTCGAAATGTTTGTGAAGTTTTCAGGAGCAAAGATCTGATCTGGCGGCAATTGTTTAATGCTGTTGCTTAAAGTATTAAGATAAAATGGACGGCTGTCAAAAAGACGATCCTTTACCTGGAATAGGTAACCACCTTTCACAGTTTGATTATAACCAAGCCATTTAAAGGATTTACTTACATCACCGCCAGCATTGTAGATATAATCACTAAGGTTGCTGTAAAAAATACTTCCGCTTTTTTGGCTGGCTCCGGCAGCAAGCAAGGCATAATAAGGAGCATTAGGATCACTCCCATCTTGTGTATAAAAAAGACGGTGTTGTTCAGGAATATACTGGTCAAGAATATTAAAGCCACCATACCATTTCAGTCGCACTCCATATTCAGATAGATTATGTTCACCTATTAGTTGAGTATTGAAGAAAGTATTTTGACGAAAACCAATTTCTCCGGCCTTTACATTTTCTCCATACCCTGGACCCAGGATATAATCTTTGCCCACACGATGAGTATTAAAATCAGATGTGTTTAAATTAATTATATTCTTAAATGAGATCCGGTTATTGCCGTTTAGTTGGATACTTACATTAGCCATGGCTCCGGCCAATACTTCCCTTGAGTATCTATCATTTGAATATTGAACCTCTTTATCTCCCTGAGTGTTTCCAATAATTGCATTATCAAATTGCAATTTGCGGTTAAACTGGTTGTAAACCAATGCAAGGGTACCACCCACTTTCTTTTTAAATAAAGTACCGGTAAATCCTCCATCCATTTGAAAAGACGCATTCAATGGTGCACTGCCGGCAGAGGAGCTCCAAACATTACGGAATTGTTTTCCATAATCATTCATTTCGGCGAGACTAAGTTTTGCAAAATCATTTTTGGTAGGAATACCATCAGGCAAAGCTCTTGTCCCATCTTCTATTCCCAGCCAATCAAGTTTTCCTCCTTTTGCCTGGTAAAATTGTTCACCCACTGTCTTACTATTGAATCCTGTACCGACCTGAATATTAAGGAAATCATTTGTTGGAATTTCTTTTGTTTGTATCTGAACCAAACCACCAGCCCATTCGCCAGGCAGCTCCGGTACAAATGCTTTATTCATGATGATATTTTCAATTACAGGAGCTGGAAACAAATCAAAAGAAAATGTTTTACGATCAGGTTCTGTGCTGCTTAATAGAATTCCGTTCAGCATTGCCTGGTTATAGCGATCGCTCAAGCCCCGCACGACGAGAAATTTTCCTTCTTGCATTGAAGTACCCGGAACTCTTTTCAATACATCGCCAGTATGTTTATCAGGCGAACGGCGTATCGCTTCGGCAGAAATTACGGAAGCAACTGTATTGGTATTTTTTTGATAAGCAATAAGAGATGCTGTTGATTCCCGACGTGCAGATGCCCGGGAACTGGTAACGACTACTCCGGCTAGTGTATTCTTTGCAGATTCAACCAATAATATTTGTAACTCGTTTACTCGGCCTGCTGATACTTCCACATCCTGAATGGTTTTTGTTTCATAACCAACAGAAGAAATAATCAGGGTATATTTTTTACCTATCACCAGGGAGAGAGTAAAGTTGCCATCCACATCAGAAATAGCACCAGCATTAGAACTCTCTAGCTTAATAGAAGCCCCAACAACCGGTTCGTTCTTGTTATTCAGAACTTTACCAGCAAGCTTTTCATTTTGCGAAAAGCTTATAAAAACTAATCCTAAGAGGGCAGTAAGAGTGAGCAGGAGTCTTTTCATTGCGTTTAATTACACCGCAAAAGAAAGACCGCATCATTATGCCCGTGTTAATGGCCGGTTATGGAATTGTGACCTCAGTATTAACTTAATGTTAATCGGACTAAAACCTGAATTGAAGTCTCAACGTAAGAATATTGTCGTCGAGATCGGACGTATATCCTGCAAGTTGAGTGGGCTCATTCTTCACCATGTCGTAATATAAGATCAATTTGATCTGTGAATTGAAATGTAACACGTAGCCTAATCCGAGTGTATTATAGCGTATATCGGCGGGACCCGTATGTGACCCGGCTACCCCGATCTCATTTCCTTTCACTTTAGTGTTTGGGTCATACCAATCATATTTCACAAGTAACTGGTGTTTTGTATTAATAATATTCTGAAGAAAATAAAAAAATGACCCATTGAAATTGCGAACATAAGTAGGAGCAGGAACACCATTCGTGTTGGGCAGGGAGCCGGGATTTGTAGTGCTGGCAGCGGTTCCAGGTTGAATCCCGAACCAGTGTTCAGCACGCCATTCTGAAGCACCCCAACCATGATTTATTTTAAACTGAATATCGGCACCATAATAATGCCGGGGAGCAGAAATACCAAGATTGGATTCAGAAGAATCGACCACGAATATTTTATCGCCATTTGAAGCTGTGCCCATTTCATAAACATACTTTGTTCCATTCTTCCATCCCCCACTTAATACTGAAAGCCCACCTCCTAATTCCATTCTATTAAAACTGTAAGGTTTAATAGTAAGGCGACTGATAAGATCTTTATGACTATCAAAATCTGTTGTTCCTGAAGCACCCTGTCCATTAAAAAAACCAACATCCCACTTAAAGTGATAAAGTTTATGAACTCTCTTTTGTGGCTCAAAGGAGACCATAGCTCCAATATCTCTTTCGCCAGGCATTAGGATTTGCGACATCCTGCCCCGTTCCGGGGTTTCTCTGAATCCAGAGCTTAGATTTACTTCGTATCCAAAAGGTCGGGCAAAAAAACCGGCAGTAGCTGACAACACATCGTATTTTGTTTCGAACACCCGGACAAACATATCTCTTACAATCACACCCCGTTCCGTGGCATCGATCTGAAAGGCAAACTGCGCTGCCGGCAAATTTGATTTTGATTTTAATATGTAATCCAATTTTAATCTTGCCCGACGAAGCATGAAGCGGGAACTTGAATAAGTAGAAAAATTTCCACCGGCAAACGAAGCAGCACCGTCAGCACTGGCAACCTGGAACTGAGGCTGTATATACCCGGAAAAATAAAGATTTTCAAATCGCTTTACAACAGGCCTGACTGTGTCTTTAATAAAGAATGAAGAGTCAATATCAGCTAAGAATCTTTGTGCATTTGTATTGAAATGTAGAAATGTTACTCCGACCAGGGCTAACGTTCTTAACCAAAACTTAATCATTGAATAATAGTTTTTTAATACAGGCAATTAAGTGCCGCAAGTTAATTATTACCATTAGTAATAACTTGTTATCAGGTCTTTAACAAATCGTTACCTCTATATTAAGTTTGTATTAATTCTACCCAAAGACCCTTCCCCCTTTACCTCAGCAGGTATCTTCGCCAACAATAAAAAGAAATGCTATGGCTGGGTTAAATTCTATCATGAAATTATTTGTACCGAAAAACAAGATCTTTTACGAATTGTTTGAGAAGGTCGCGACTAACTCAGCCTTGATGGGGAACAAACTCAGAGCATTAGTATCAGAACCTGATTTTGATAAAAGGACGGCGATCATTAACCAGATAGAAGATCTTGAACACGCCAATGATGAACTGACTCACAATATTTTTACAGAATTGGGAAGAAATTTTATCACTCCGTTTGACAGGGAAGATATCCATTACCTTGCCACTTCACTTGATGATATTGCAGATACCATATATGCAGCTGCCAAAAAGATCAATTTTTATAAGGTCAATCCAAACGACCTCGGAATACAAAAATTAGCAGAGATCATTGATCAAAGTGCCAGTTTAGTTAAAGCCGCTGTTATAACTCTCCGGGATATGAAGAACCTGCGCCTGGTAACTGAATCTCTTGTCAAGATCAATAGTCTTGAGAACCAGGCCGACGATGTATTTGACATGAGTATTGAAAGATTATTCGAAACAGAGCCAGATGCAAAAGAAGTAATTAAGAAAAGAGAAATTTATACTGTGATGGAAATTGCGACTGACAAGTGTGAAGACGCCGCGAATGTAATTGAGTCAATCATTATTAAATACGCTTAATAAAATTTGATGATGAGATAATGTGCTAATCTGCTAATGTGTTCCGACAACTTTGTATTTTTTAATTAGCACAATAGCAAATCAGCCAATTAGCAAATTAATTCCTTATGACCACCTTTTTGATAGTTATCATAGCCCTGGCATTGATCTTTGATTTTATTAATGGGTTTCATGATGCAGCAAACTCAATCGCAACTATTGTATCGACAAAAGTATTAACTCCCTTCCAGGCAGTTTTGTGGGCAGCCCTATTTAATTTTGTCGCTTTTTTTATTTTTAAAGATCATGGAGTGGCGGATACTGTCGCCAAAACAGTACACAGCGAAATGATACCCGGGCCAGACATGAAGGTTGTGATCTTTTCAGGATTGATCGCAGCAATTTCATGGAATCTGCTTACCTGGTGGTTTGGCATTCCTTCATCATCTTCGCATACCCTGATTGGAGGTTTTGCAGGAGCAGCTATTGCACATGGTGGGTTTAGTACTATTAGTGGCGCTGTGATCTTAAAAACTGCAAGCTTTATTTTACTAGCTCCTATTGTAGGGATGATCATGGCACTTATCATCTCGCTTTGGTTCCTTAATTCTTTTCGGAAAGGTCATATACCCAAATTAATTTCTATAGCGGTGATAGCAGGTGTAGGTTTTTTTCTTTACAAAAACATGGAATTTGATCCTGAAAAAATAAAATCACATTATGATACCTATGCAGTTAAAGTGATTTTTTACTCAAAGAATTTTAAATGGATACTGCTTGCTTTCATTCTTGTCATAATGGCGATTTTCACTTTTTATCTAAATACATTAAATGCTAACCGCTCCAATCAATGGTTCAGAAGACTTCAGTTGGTTTCTTCAGCGGCATTTAGTATTGGACATGGCGGCAATGATGCGCAAAAAGTAATGGGCATTATTACCGCAGCTCTTATTGCAGGAGGCACAATAACTGAATTTAGTCAAATGCCCGTATGGGTTCCCCTGGCTTGCTATGCTGCTATCGGTGCAGGAACTATGAGTGGGGGTTGGAAGATCGTAAAAACAATGGGTACAAAAATCACCAAAGTAACTCCATTTGAAGGAGTGGCAGCAGAAACTGCTGGTGCGATTACTTTGTTTGTTACAGAAGCATTAAAAATTCCTGTAAGCACTACACATACAATCACCGGGGCGATCATGGGAGTTGGCGCTACAAAACGTTTATCCGCTGTTCGTTGGGGTGTTACCGTGAATCTTCTTTGGGCGTGGATCTTAACAATACCTGTAAGCGGATTACTTGCAGCCGGTGTTTATTCGATCGCTAAACTTTTTTTCTAAGCTTATCTCTTCTCTTTTTCCGATTTTTGCATGATAAACTTTGTTATTCATGGTGAAAATCTTAGTTACAGGCGGTTGTGGATATATTGGCTCTCATACATTAGTCGATCTGATTGAGAATGGCTATGATGTTATTTCAGTTGATAACAATTCAAGGTCACATGCCAGCATGCTCGAAAGAGTGGAAAAGATCACAGGACAAACAATAAAAAATTATAAAGTTGATCTTTGCAATTTTGATGACACTTTTGCCATCTTCCAGGAAAATACTGATATAAGAGGTGTTATTCATTTTGCTGCATATAAAGCGGTAGGTGAATCTGTGGAGCAACCTCTTATGTATTTTGAAAATAATTTGTACTCGCTCATCAATCTTTTAAAATGCGTACAGGATTTTGAGATCCCCTGGTTTGTTTTTTCATCATCATGCACTGTTTATGGCATGCCCGATACGAGTCCGGTTACTGAGGCCACATTACCTAAACCAGCTGAGTCCCCATACGGTTATACAAAACAAATGGGCGAACAAATTGTAAATGAGTTTGCAAAAAGTGCAGTTACTAAATGCATTTTATTGAGATACTTCAACCCGGTTGGTGCACATCCGTCGGCTATTATTGGTGAAATGCCCGTGGGTAAACCACAAAATCTTTTCCCAGCGATTACACAAACAGCGATTGGGAAATTGCCAGGAATGATCGTTTATGGAAATGATTATAACACCCGTGATGGCAGTTGCGTAAGAGATTTTATTCATGTTTGTGATATTGCCCATGCTCATACTCTTGCATTGGATTATGTAGCGGAAGGAAAAAATAAATCCCAGTGCGAAGTATTTAACCTGGGATCAGGTAATGGAGTAACCGTTTTGGAAGCAATCAAGGCTTTTGAAAGAGTGAACGATGTCAAACTGAATTATACGATCGGGCCACGAAGACCGGGAGATGTAATATCAATTTATGCCAGCAATGATCTTGCAAGAAATGCGCTAGGCTGGGAACTAAAATATAGTCTTGATGATATGGTTGCCACTGCATGGAAATGGGAGCAACGTCTTAAGGCTGACGAGACGGTTTTCGCTGGCAAACCAGGAGAATTGAATTGACAACTGGCAATTTCCGCGCAACCCTTACTTTTGCGCCAACTTATTTCATCAATTATGGAAGTACTGGAACAAAAATCAAATATGCTTAAAGAAATTCAATCAACCGGTAATAAAGATACACGCAGTGGCTTTGGTGATGGTATTGTTGAAGCTGCAAGAAAAAATTCAAACGTCGTAGCACTTACTGCTGATCTTGCCGGCTCATTAAAGTTGAATCAATTTATTAAGGAATTTCCTGAAAGATTTTTTCAATGCGGTATTGCTGAAGCAAACATGATGGGCATTGCAGCAGGATTAACCATTGGTGGAAAAATCCCTTACACAACTACATTCGCAAACTTTTCGACTGGTCGAGTATACGATCAGATTCGCCAGTCAATTGCATATTCTGGTAAGAATGTAAAAATATGTGCCTCACATGCGGGAGTTACTTTGGGTGAAGACGGTGCAACACATCAGATACTTGAAGATATTGGTTTGATGAAAATGTTACCAGGCATGACCGTGATCGTTCCTTGTGATTATAACCAAACGAAAGCTGCAACAATGGCGATCGCAGATTATACCGGGCCAGTTTATTTACGATTTGGAAGACCTGTTTGGCCAATCTTTACGAAGCAGGAAGATTTTAAAATTGGTAAAGCACAAATATTTTCTGAAGGAACTGATGTTTCAATTTTTGCTTGTGGTCATCTTGTTTGGAACGCAATACAAGCCGGTGTTATATTACAAGAAAAAGGGATCAGTGTTGAAGTAATAAATATTCATACGATAAAACCTCTTGATGAAGCTGCAATCATCAATTCAATTCGTAAAACAAAATGTGCCGTAACTGCCGAAGAACATAATATTATTGGTGGATTGGGTGATGCAATTGCACAGTGTGCAGCAAAGAATTTTCCTATTCCAATAGAATATGTCGGAACAAAAGATACATTTGGTGAAAGCGGAACACCTGCACAATTATTAAAAAAATATGGACTGGATGTGCCGGATATTGTAACAGCTGCTGAGAAAGTGATGGCAAAAAAATAGTTTCAAAAAATTCCTATGCTTAACCGTTGCTTCGAAAGCGACGTTTTTTTTTGCCCTATAGAATTACTAAAGATGAAAGGAGCGACGCAACAGGCGATGCTATGAAAAACTAAAGCTGGTATAACAAAATAAAAAATTATATTTTTATACTGTTGAACAGGTTAAACGCTTCCGTGTTCCAATATTCTAAACCTGATTAAAGACCGAACCAAATGGCCCTGACAACCTTAAGCGATAGTGAATTGCTCGTAGAATTCCGTAACCCGGTTACAAAGGAGAGGGCGTTTACATCCATCATTAAAAAATACCAGGAAAAATTATATTGGCATTTGCGCCGCATGGTTGTTGACCATGATGATGCAAATGATGTCTTGCAAAATGTGATGATCAGGGTTTGGAATGGGCTGGAGAATTTTCGTGAAGACAGCCAGCTTTATACGTGGCTTTACCGGGTGGCCACCAATGAATGTTTAACTTTTTTGGAGCAGCAAAAGAAAAGGGCCGCGGTCTCATTAAGTGATGTAGAAAGTGGGCTGGAAAACAAGATAAAGGCTGATCAGAATTTTGATGGCAAAAAACTGGAGTGGAAACTTCAATTAGGCATACAGCAACTTCCTGAAAAGCAGAGAATTGTATTTCAGCTAAGATATTATGATGAAATGCCCTACGAGGAAATGAGTAGAGTGTTGGAAACCAGCGAGGGAGCTCTGAAAGCCAGCTACCATCATGCAGTTAAAAAAATAGAGGAATACATTAAGAATCATTAAACTTACAAGACCAAAAGCCGTCTCAAATACGGTGAAATGATAAACAGGAATACCATATTGAATGAATTAACAGATTTGGGAAGTGCATTAGCCAATCATGATCCTCAAAATATCTACGCAGTGCCTGCTGGTTATTTTGAAGGTTTGGCTGATCAAATCCTGAATCGCATAAAAGCATTGGAAGCTTCTAATGCTAAAGAAGAGTTATCATATTTGTCTCCTTTCCTTAGCAATGTTTCTAAAGAAACACCCTATTCAGTTCCTGCCGGGTTTTTTCAAGATCTGAGTGAAGATGTATTGAAAAGAATAAGCGAGCATAAAGATCATCAAACAAGTGAAGAGGAGATCGAAACTTTATCACCATTACTTAGCGGTTTAAAAAATAAGAACCCTTATTCTATACCTGCAGGGTATTTTGAAAGGCTTGAAACCGGAATTGAGAAGAA
>Ga0209486_10001210_pt1 | contig 11274 bp, 7 predicted proteins | sample NCCompost_FD_187518 | JGI IMG/M metagenome (GOLD analysis project Ga0209486, IMG submission 187518) | Agricultural soil microbial communities from Utah to study Nitrogen management - NC Compost (SPAdes) (version 2) | ecosystem: Environmental > Terrestrial > Soil > Agricultural land | place: USA... | reverse complement strand
GTCTTGCCAAACCCAGGCGTCACGCCCGGGCCGATTCGCGCGGCGTCGAATGTTACGACTGGCGCGATTTCGATCAGATTGATCTCGCGAAAGATCACGTCCAACGATCTGGCGGCGTGGGCGATGTCGCGATCGGCTTGTTGCTCGATCGAATTGAGCGGAATCTTGTTGAACACCTGACGCGCTTCTTTGCCGAGTGAACTCAACTTAGAGCCTTCGGCGAGCAAAGCCTTAGCTTCTGCCACAAGCCCGGCACTCGTGAGGGGCTGCTGAAGTCTCTTTACTTGAGTATCGATGCTGGTTGTAATCGGAGGCGCCAGATCGCCGAACCCGACCACCAGTTGATGGACAGGTCCGCGCACTTGATCGGCGTCGGCCGATTCGAAATCAGCGAGCGCGTCTAATGCGCTTTGCGCGTCGTTGAGATATTCATCGAGTTTGTCGAGCGTGTCGTCGAGCGGGCTCTTCAATATCAGGCGCGGAAAAGCTTCCGCAAGCAGCGCTCTATTCAGGGCGAGCAGTGCCGGGCCTTGCGGATTACTTTCGGCCAATTCCTCCGTCTCATCACTCAAGTTGATGTCTTTGAAACGATCCTCGGTAAATAGAGACGCCCCCGAAATCAAACGATTCAATTCGCTGGCCATGGCGCCAACTAGCTGGTCAGACGGTTCCTCTGTCTCTTTGTATGCTATGAGAAGTGCACGCGTTTCAGAATTGAATTGGGAGTTGAGAAATGCGGAGACAGTGTCCTGCGCATCGCGAAGCTTCACCGCCAACTTCGCCGGCAGTTGGATGTCGGCGGGCTTCAGCAATGCAGCCCGGCCGGGCGTGGACATCGTGTTGGCGCGCGTCTTGATTCCGGCGACGATCGTCGCAATCTGTTTGACAACGTCGTCCACGTCGTCAGATGACGCATCGTTCTTCACCAACGACATCACGGGCTTGAATACGTCGACCTTTACTTCGCCAATGCGCACCAACGTCGTAACCTGCGGCTCCATCCGCGCGTTGATCTGTTTCAACGTAGCTACGCTGTCGCTTAACTGCTTGGCGGGGACCGGCAATGAGGCGCGACGCAGCGAGTCTATAACTTTTTCCAAACCCGTTATGAGTCTGGGGATCAACCCTCCCATCCCCTTCCCCCCAATGATCAGTTGCCTAGCCTTCGCCCTGAAAAAGCTTGGATCGGTTCGGGCACTTTCAATTGCTTCCTTTGAGTCGGCGACCAAATCGGCGCCAAAATCGGGATCGTCTCCAATCTCGCCAATCGCCTCCAGGACTTCCGATGGCGGGTTTTGTGAATTCAGCGTCGTGAGTTGTTGATCCACCTGAGCGACAGTCTGTGCGAGCTCGATCAAAGTTCCTCGAACTCCGCCCGGAGATCCCGGCGACGCAGCCGCATCACCAATCAAATCTTTCTGGATGGCAACGTACTCCGGAGCATCTTCCAGATAGGTCTTTACCGTGGCGGTTCTTGCGGTGCGAAGCGCGCCCCCAATCCCATCCCTGACGATCGACTCCTGAGATACCTCGTTTGGCACGGCAGGAAAGTTCCAAACCGGCTGCGACAGGGTTACGTTCGCCGAGAAAAAGTGCTCTCCCCCGAAAGGAGCATTCAGGCCGACAAGATTGAAACTTGTCTGCGAAAAACTCCGAATGAATGGAGCGCTGTTTATGATCCAGTCGTCGCCGTCGATAAAGGGACTGATCTTATTGCCGCCAAAGAAACGTTCGGCGACCGGAACGGGTTTTCCACGTGTACGGAGCACGCCTGCGGAGAACTGCGCCTCGAGCCGGAACGGGAAGTGTTCACGCCAGAGATACCGCAAGCGATAAGCAGCGTCGAATAGGTGTTTCGTGTAGTCGAGGCCAAGATCCGATCCGTCGTTGCTAAATTGCACGCCGTAAGAAGCGGACCACGATCGCCGCCCGCTATTCGCGGTAGCTCCCAGATAAGCTTTGAGTGCTCCGTAACCCAACAACTGGGCCAGTTCGGGATCGTTTACAGGCAATTCCGACTGGCGATTACCTCCTTCAACAGAAGCACCAAAACGGAATACGAGATCTCTGCGCCCGAGTGGTTTGCTCGCGCCGAAGATTTGGCCCAGTACGGTGGCGGCTTTGATTCTGTTGAGATCTGACGGCAAGTTGAAATAGTTGTAGCCAAGCCGCCAGTCAACATGGCTCAGGAAGCTACGTGTGAACTCCCGATTGCCGGCGAGATTGAAGTCAGCAGTTGCGCTGTTCCGTGAGCCGGTGGTGTCGAGCGCCATCTGATTGAAGATACCATTCTCCGAATTGAGAGCGGCTTTCCCGCCGGCAAACAGCTCGCGCTCGCGATCGTAACCAACGATCGGTTGCGGCAGTAGCTTGCCGTTCGTGTTGACGAGCGAACGGGCATTGCTAAGCTTGCCGGGCGCTACTGAACGGGTAAATCGATTGTTTGGTTTCTCAAAAATGCGGGACGCGTGGTAAAGGAACTCCGAACTATAGACCAGGTAAGCAAGCCCGACTGTGCGAGCGTCGTCGTCGCAGTTCTCGAACCGGAAAGTAACGAATGCGATTCGTATTCGTTCGCCGGGGCTGACGACCGCCTCTTCGTACCGCCCGTGCAAGAACGCGATCGCCGCGTTGTGAGCTGCGCGATCAAAACTGTCGCCCTTTTTTAACGAGAGTTCCGCCAGCACCGCTGCAAACTCTTCCTCGAACTTCTTCTGCGAACCGAAGAGAAAACTGAGCGGCGTTTTGATCGCCAGAGGCGTCACGAGTCGCACGTCGCTGAGCTTATACCCAACGTACGAATCGACAGAGTCCCGGCAAGGCTTGGTTGCAGCGCTATCGCCCGCCGCGAAGCAGGACGCGGCGAGCATCAGCACGCAGCATACAGCCGACAAATAACGCTTGCAGCGAAGAATTCCCCCGCCCCGGAACTCGATTACTGCTTTGGCGATGAGCGGCGTCATTGTTGCAGTAATTGAGGAGCCAGTTGGTTCATCCGCGGATCCTGAACTTCGCCGGAATTGGGCTGCAGCCTGCCCATTCGGCTTGTCAGTGGGCCTTGGAGAAAATCGAGTTGAGCAGAGGTCAAACCGCGTTTCATCATTGCCTCGGCTTTGTCGTTAAACGTTGGGCCAAGCGTGACCCTCACTTTCACACGATCCTGAAACTCGCCGTTGATCAAATCGCGCAGCACGAAGATCATCGCGTAAAGGGGCGTGTTGTCGTCAATACAGCCCCGCATCATGCCAAACGAAAACTGTCGCTTGTTGCTGGGGGCGAGGACGGCAAGGTTGATCGAGAATTCTTTACACTTTCCCATAAACTCTCCTTTTTGTTTGCTAATGCGTGGTTAACATCGAGTGGCCTCTGCTAATTTCGGCTGGCCGGCGCCAGTTGGTAAGTTCGATGGTCCGAGGACTTTGTCTGAAGCAGATGAGCGGCGCTTACAATAGTAGATCTCTATTTATTCTTCAATGTTCTTCAGTAAACGTTCTGAATACTATGCACACAATCCACCAAAATGTTTCAGGAAGATTCGTGACGTGTGTACTATTGGCCGGACAAACATGACTACCTATCGATTTTTACAACTCGACGTGTTCACCGACCACGCGTTTTCGGGTAATCCGCTCGCCGTTTTTCCCGAAGCCAAGGGTATGAGTGATGATGTAATGCTGAAGATCGCGCGCGAGATGAACCTCTCTGAGACGGTCTTCGTGCTCGAATCTGAAAAGCCGGAAGTTTTACGGCGCTTACGGATCTACACGCCCACGCGCGAGATTCCGTTCGCCGGTCATCCGGTGGTCGGAACGTGGAACGCGCTTGCCCGCGAAGGTCTGGTTCCGCTGCCGGAGGGCGGGAATGGCTGGCAACGGATTCATCACGAAGTAGGAATCGGAGTGTTGCCGATCGATATCGAATTTAAAGACGGTCAACCGGTACAGGTCGTGATGACGCAGGGCAAGTTTAAAATACTCGACGACATCGACGATGGACACGATCAGGCCGAGATCGCCCGTGCGCTCGGACTCGCGCGGGAAGATCTCGACGAGAGTCTTCCGATTCAGGTGATTACTACCGGGCTGTCGTGCATGGCCGTGCCGATCCGTTCACTCGCGGATCTCAGATCGTGTCGCGTTAATGCGGCGCTGCTCGCCGAGATCTACACGCGCAAGGGCGCGACGGGCTGTCATGCGTTTACGCGCGAGACGATCGAGATCGGAGCATCGCGCGCACACGCACGTTTCTTTGCGCCCGCCGACAACATCGCGGAAGATCCCGCAACCGGCAGTGCCTGCGGCGCGCTGGGAGCGTATCTCATACATCACGGGGCGTTATCGTTGGAACCGGAGGACGATCGCTACAAATTTGTGATCGAACAAGGCGATTTCATTCACCGTCCGAGTCGAATCAATCTCGACGTCAAGGGAACGGCGCAGGCGGTGGAAGAAGTCAAAGTTGGTGGACCATCAGTGCTCGTCGCGCGAGGCGAAGTCGTTTTCTAAACACGGATGATGCTGGATTTATTAATCATCGGGGCTGGACCAGCGGGTCTTTCCGCTGCTGAAGCTGCTTCGCTAGAGCGTCTGGATTATTTGGTAATCGAAAAAGGAACGATTGCCAACACGATTCGACAGTACCCGGTCGGACGTACAATGTTCTCCACGCCAAACGAAGTGGAGATGCATGAAGGCACCTTGAAACATGTGCTTGAAAAGCCGACGCGCGAAGAATTGCTTTCGCATTACGTTCACTTTGTTCTCGATCACGATCTGCACATCAACACCGGAGAGCGAGTCGAGTCAGTCGCTGGCGATTTGAACAACGGGTTTGTTGTTCGCACGGACTGTGGCGAATATCAAGCCCGCCGCGTGTTGTTTGCGATTGGCGCGATGGACCACCCGCGTCACTTGAACATTCCCGGTGAAGATTTACCCAAGGTCCATCATCGCTTTGTTGATCCGTACCCGTACGTCCGTCGTGACGCGCTCGTTGTCGGCGGAGGCAATAGCGCCGCCGAAGCTGCGTTGTACCTGGCGGAAGAAGGCGCGCGCACCACGATGGCAATTTGGCGCGAAGACTGGGAAAATCGTGATCCGAAAGCCGGCGCGATGAAGCACTGGGTGCGTACGCCGCTCGAAGAACAAATCAAGCTCGGGCGACTCAACGTCATTCTCTACAAACAGCTCGACGAGATTCGTCTGAAAGAAGTCGTGCTCACGAGCGAAGCAGGCGAATCGATGACCGTGCCGAACGACGTCGTCTTCGTCCTCACCGGCAGCGACGCGGATCTAACGTTGCTGAAAAGATTGGGAGTAGAAACGGAACGGGGAAAACTCACAGCGGTTCCGGTCTATGATCCTGAAACTTTTGAAACGAACGTGCGTGGAGTCTATGTCGCTGGTCATTTTACGCACGCGCGTCACATTAAGGCTGCGATCGACGTTCCCCGCCGCATCGTGCCACTCATTGCTAAAGAATTACGGGAGAAATCCTGATGATCCGTGTTTCCCTGCTTGTCGCGTTTACGCTCTGCCTGGCATCGGCAGCAATCGCCCAAGCGCCTAAACAACCAACTGCAACTTCGGCTCTCTGCACGCGAGCACACGCGATCGACAGCACTAAAGAACAGATACTGTTCACGCGCACGTTTGATCGCACTGTGCAACGAATCGCAGTGTTGCTGCGTGCAGCGGATCTGCTGTGGCCACATGATCAGGAACGATCGTTGGCGACGTTCATGGAAGCTTTCGATCTCGCAGTGCAGGACTTTAAAGAACAGGGCGATCAGATTCGCCGCACCTCACAGAGTCAATATGCGGCGGTTATAGCGTTGCCGGATCAACGGTTCAAAGTGATCTCAGCGCTGGCGCGGCGCGATCCGGCCAGGGCGCGCAAGTTGACGGAACAGGTACTCGACGAAGCGGCACGAGAAGCTGCCGACAAACCCGCCGCCGATCCCCGGTCACAGTTGACGACTGCGGAGAAATTGTTGACGTTGGCTCACGGGCTGGCGGCGACTGATGTGGCAGCAGCGCTGAGTTTCGCGCGGCAGAGTCTTCGTTACCCGGCCACGCTGCATCTCAACACATTTCTCTACCAACTCGCCCGAACGGATCAGCGCGCTGCCGATCTCCTCTGGCAGGAAGCGCTCGTTGCATACCGAGCAGCGCCAATGGACCAGTTTCTCTATCTCTCCGCCTATGCGTTTGGTAACACGCGCGATGCAGGCGAGATGCCGAGCTACACGATCTACGCAGTTCCCGAAGGTTTCAGCGTGAACGTCGCGCTGCCAAATCTTTTCACGAAGCAGTTGTTGGCGAGAGCCCAGGCTGGGCTCGACAGTGGTGTCGACGCAGCGGCACAACGTCTCTCGGACAACGCGCAGATGTGGCTCGCGTTGAACCGTTTGGAACCACAGATTCGAAACTTTTTTCCCGCTCTGACTGATGAAGCGGTTCAAGCGAGAGATCGCCTCTTCGCGGTACTCACTCCGCCTACGCAAGGGCGTGTCACTACTACGTTCGCGGGCGATAACCTTCCTAAGAAGACGTTCGACGAACTGATCGAAGCCGCTGAAAAACGTTCGGATCCTGGGAACCGCGATCGCGAGTTGACATTCGCGGCGCTCCAATCGTCGAAGAACCAACCGACGGAAAAGGTGCTCAGCGTCATCGACAAGATTTCCGATTCAAAGCTACGCGACGGCGTGCTCATGTGGTTTTACTTCTTCAACACGCAGTCGTTGATTAAAGATAAAGAGGTGGTCCAGGCGAGAAAGTCAGCGGCGAAAGTGGCAGACCTTGATCTACGCGCGTATTTGTTCTCGCGCATCGCTGAAGAGTCGATCAAGGATTCGGAAGATCAGACGCAAGCGCGGGAGTTGCTAAACGAGATTGCCGATGCCGCGGCTAAAGCGCCGAAGACGATCGTGTCCGCGCGCGCCCTGCTCGCGCTGGCGAATCTCTACGCGAAACTTGACGTCAATCGCGGCATTGAGGAACTCGGAAATGCAGTAAAGACGATCAATGCGATCGAGTCGCCGGACTTCTCGCAGCAGTTTACGATGATGAAACTCGAGGGGAAGACGTTTGGGAGTTTTGCGTCGTTTCCGACGCCGGGTTTCAATCCCGAGAATGCGTTTCGCGAGATGGGGAAAATCGATTTCGACAATTCACTTCAACAAGCAACTGCGTTTGCGGATAAATCACTGCGCGCACTAACGACGCTCGCGGTCATCGAACCGTGCCTCGAACTGCCCGCCAAGCCGGCGCCGAAAAAAGCGAAACAATAGTTTTTAAATGGGAACGACGCTAATTTGTTTTTTCATCAACTTTTGAACGCGCGACGCCAGTCTGATACGCAGCCACTTCAACTTCACGCGCTACTGCTTCCGCCACTCGCTTATCAAACACTGACGGAACGATGTACTCGGGGTGCAACTCGGCACCGCTGATGACGCCGGCGATCGCGTTTGCCGCGGCGAGTTTCATCTCCTCGTTGATGCGTCGCGCGCGACAACCGAGTGCGCCGCGAAAGATGCCTGGGAAACAGAGTACGTTATTGATCTGGTTCGGGTAATCGGAACGCCCGGTCGCCATCACTGCAACGTAAGGCGCCGCAGCCTCAGGCATGATCTCCGGCGTCGGGTTGGCCATCGCAAAAACGATCGGCTCATCGGCCATGTTCTTCACGTCGTTCTCGTCGATCACACCGGGTACTGAAAGTCCGAGAAACACGTCTGCGCCCTTGATCACGTCGTGGACCGAACCCAGTTCGAGGTTCGGATTCGTGTTTTGCGCGTACCAGTCTTTCACCCAGTTCATGTTTTCAGAGCGGCCGCGATAGATCGCTCCGGTCTGATCGCAACCGATGATGTTTTGCACGCCGGCCGCCATGATGATCTTCGAACACGCAACACCAGCAGCGCCAACGCCGTTCACAACGACTTTAATCTCGCCCACCCCTTTGCCGACGATCTTCAGCGCGTTGATCAGTGCGGCAAGCACGACCGCAGCGGTGCCGTGCTGATCGTCGTGGAACACAGGGATGTCGAGTTCCTCTTTCAGTCGCTCTTCGATCTGAAAACAACGAGGCGCGGAGATGTCTTCGAGATTTATGCCGCCGAACGTCGTCGCGATTGCTTTCACAGTCCGGACAATATCATTCGGATCTTTCGTGTCGAGACAGATCGGAAACGCGTCGACGCCACCGAATTCTTTGAACAACATCGCCTTGCCCTCCATGACGGGCAGCGCGGCTGCTGGTCCAATGTCGCCCAACCCCAGAACAGCAGTCCCGTCGGTCACAACGGCGACGGTGTTCTTCTTGATCGTCAGCGTATAAGCCTTATCAGGATCTTTGTAAATCGCGTCGCAGATGCGCGCAACGCCGGGCGTGTAGGCCATCGAAAGATCGGCGCGAGTTTTCAACGGCACCTTCGAAACGACTTCAATCTTGCCGCCGAGATGCATCAGGAACGTCGGATCGGAAACCTGAAGAAGTTCAACACCGTCGATGTCTTTGACGGTCTCGACAATCTGTTCGCCGTGCGCACTCGACGTGGAACTGACGGTGATGTCGCGAACGATGTAGTTGTTGCCGACAGTGACGATATCGATCGCGCCAATATCGCCGCCGGCGCGGCCGATGGCCATCGTTAACTCCCCAAGCGAACCGGCGCGAGACGAAAGGCGGACTCGTAGAGTCAAACTGTAGCTCGCTGTCGGCGTGGGTTGTTGCATTTGCCCTTATCCTATCAATCTCTTGATCCGTTTCACTACCGCCGGATCGAGTCGCGAACCCGCGAGGTCCAACGACCTAAGGCCAAGCAACCGGTACAGATCGAGCGCGGCCTGATTGTTTTTCAACGAAGCGAGATGGCGCTTAACCGTTTCGAGATCGCCGCGCGCAAACGTACCGGTGAGGGCGGCAGACGGATCGAGCACCTCGAGGTTTCTCACGGCGCTCGCGAGCAATGGCATCAACGCGCTTTTTGCGTGGCGTCGCGTCAAACCGCACTCGGCCAACATCTCGATCGCCACATCAAACAGTGCCGTGACGTTACCTGAGGCCATTACTGCGGCGGCGTGATACAGCGGTTTGTTTTCGGAAGTGATTGAAAAGCTCTTGCCGTCGAGATCGCGAACGATCGTTTTGCCTAGCCGGATAGCGCGTCTGTCGCCTTCGACACTCCAGAACGCGCTTCTGAGTAGTCTCGCGCCTGCCTTCGGCTCGCTTACCGAAACCAACGGATGAAGCGAACCGGTGCTCCAGCCTTTCTTTCGCAGCGGCGACAGGACGGACGCGGACAAGGCACCACTGGTGTGCAGCACCGTTGAATTAGGGCTGATGTCCCAGTCCAGTTTTGCAACGGTTTCCGCCACATTTGCGATCTGATCGTCCGGCGTGGCGATAATTAGAAGCGCCGGAGGGCGCAATTTGGCTAGTTCTTTTACAGCCAATACACGGGTCGATCCGTCTAATAAACGGCCTGGCAAAGCTGCTGCTCGCCGCACACTTTCGCGGCGATGAGCTACCAAAGCGCCGATCGAATAACCTTCCTCGGCGAGTGCGATAGCGAGAGCGGTTCCGAGCCGGCCTGTCCCAATGATGGACACTTCCGGTTTGGGCTTTTTGACCTTAGTCATGCGTGTTCCCGTTTTGTTTACTCTCCGGTGGGATCCGCGTATATTTGGAGTGTCAAAACGCTAAAGAATTGCTGCAGTGCCGCGCAACCTGTCCGCTGAACGCAAGCATCATAGACTGCGCGCCGTTCAAGCGTAAAATGACATCAATCCCCTGGCCTCAGGTTCTAATTGTTTTCTTTGGAGGTTTCCGAGATGAATAACTTCTCCCGCGCCACGAGTGCTTTGGTAGTAATGGCATCGCTGCTGCTCAGCTCAGTGGCTGCGGTCGGGCAAACCACTACTCAGACGCCGCAGGCTGAGCCGCCTGCCGTACCGGTCCTCAAGAAGACGCCGGCTCAAGACACCAAGACGCAGACTCCGACAACGGCCACGCAGCAGGCTGAAAAGAAGACGGATCGGGCCACACCGAACATCACAACCGCTAAGAAACCGTTATCAACAAACGAAGATCCCGCAATGATCGGCAAGCGGAACATCAACGGCGGTTTTGTCGGGAAGATAAGCGGTGGAACGGAGAAGGAAGTCCGCATGGGACGCGAGGCGGCTGCCGAAGTCGATCGCCAGGCGAAGTTCATCGACGACCCAATCATCACCGAGTACGTCAATCGCGTTGGTCAGAACATCGTTCTGCATTCCGACGCCAAAGTGCCCTTTACTATTAAAGTCATCGATTCCGATGAGGTAAATGCTTTCGCGCTTCCGGGTGGTTTTTTCTACGTCAACAAGGGATTGCTTCTCGCCGCTGACAATGAAGCGGAACTCGCGGGTGTGATGGCGCATGAAATCGCGCACGTCGCGGCTCGTCACGCGGTTGAGAACCAGGCCAAGGCGAGCTTGCTTGAATACGCGGCCCTTGGCGCATCGATTTTCCTCGGCGGAATTCCTGGTCTGATTTACCAGAACACCGCGGGTATCGGTTTGCTCGGTATCTTCATGAAGTTCAGCCGTGGCGCTGAGGAAGAGGCTGACAAACTCGGCGTCCAGTACATGTATGCCGCGGGTTACGATCCGGGCGCAATGGCGACGATGTTTGAGAAGCTCGAAGCCAAGAACAAGAAGAAGCCTGGTTTCATCTCGCGCGCTTTCGCAACACACCCCGCGCCGCCGGACCGTCGCGCTGCCTCGCTGGCGCTGGCTGCGAGGTTCCCGGAGCACGAGGAATACGTAATTAGCAGTTCGGAATTTCAACGAGTTAAGGGCCGGCTGTTGCGGCTTTCCAACGCGCGTGCCGCCACTACCGGCGCGATCGCTGCGGGTGAGGACGGCGGAGCGCCAGGACGTCCGACTTTGAAACGACGTCAACCAACGCCGGACGACAGCACCACGACAACACCGGACGGCGAGCAAAAGCCAGCCGAGTCGACGGCGCCGCCGAAACTGAAGCGTAACGACGTGCCGAAGAATCCTGATCCCGATAAGCCATAACATCGGTTACAATCCGAACTAACCAAGGCCCTTGGGCACTCAGCTCGAGGGCCTTTCAATGTGTCGTCCGCGAAAGTCCTGTCTGGGTTCAAAGGCGGAACGCCGATATTTTTCAAATCCATGTGTGGGTCGCCGGAGGTCCTGTTAGAGTCTAACCGGAACGTGCGACACTGCGGCAAGCCGCGTTGCTTGACAACGT
>Ga0209486_10001209_pt1 | contig 11275 bp, 8 predicted proteins | sample NCCompost_FD_187518 | JGI IMG/M metagenome (GOLD analysis project Ga0209486, IMG submission 187518) | Agricultural soil microbial communities from Utah to study Nitrogen management - NC Compost (SPAdes) (version 2) | ecosystem: Environmental > Terrestrial > Soil > Agricultural land | place: USA... | reverse complement strand
TCGCGATCTGGTGGCCTGGGCTGACGCTCGGGGTCGCGCTGCTGGCCGCGGCGTATGCCAAGCTCAAGGTGTCCGGTCTGGGGTGGATCACTGGCGGGGCCGTGAAGTACCACTTCATCACCGATTTCGGTGCCGCGGTTGTGGACTGGGGATTGTGGGTAGCAAGCCATCCACAGGCGGCGGTGTTTCTGTCGTTCGCCGCGATCGTCGTCGAAGCTTTTTTCATCCTCAATATCTTTGCCCGGACGCCGCGCTGGCGAGCGGCGGCAGGCTTGAGCGGCGCCGGCCTTTTTCTTGGCCTCCGGCTGTTTCAGGGCATCTTCTGGCCGGCGTGGCTGATGCTGCTTGCGGCGTTCCTGCCATGGCCGTTACTGAACGGTGCAGCAACCGGCGACGCGGTGCCCGTGATTGCGCGGCGGCGCCTCGATTTGCGCCCACTGCAGGTCGGCGCGGTTGCGCTGCTGATCGGGTCGCAGCTCTACGCGTCGACCGCCCAGATCGAGGCGGAGCCACTGCTGTCGCATTTCCCGATGTATGCGCACAACTACCTGTCGCCCGAGCAGTTCGATTACGCCACTCGATGGCGTCTGACCCGCATCCTCGAGGTAGACGCGGACGGCGAGTCGATTACTTCTCTCGTCCAGCAGCTGAACGACAACGACCGGACTCTCCTGATGGATCTGGCGGAGCACGGCCTCGATCCGATCGAGGAGCTCCGAGAAGGCGGGCGACGGAGTCTGGCCCTGCTGTGCGAGCGCTATCAGCAGGTGATAGGGCCGCTGCCGGCGTCGATCGCGTTCAGGATGGAACGCCGGAAGTTCGCGTGGGATGAGGGGCGGTTCCGCGACTACAAACCTGTGTCGTCGACCCCGGTGCCTCTGGCGGCCCAGTGCCGACAGATCGCCGCGACCGGGACGACATCCCGATAAAAGTAAGACAGGGCAAGGACACTCCGTGCCTGTCAGCTACAGGCGCCGAAGACACACGCCCTGAGAGTGGTGGAGAGTGAGTGTTCACCCGGTGAACACGGTCAGTATCAAGGCGCGGAAATCAGGTGTCAACGGGTCGGCGGCCGATCACGATCGCCGAGAGACCGAAGCCGAATTCGAATCGGTCCTCGAGCGCCCGCAGCCGCGACGCGATCCGGTAGCCGCGCGTCGCTGCTTTGGTGATGTGCGGACGCTTCAACATCCGGCCGAACACATACCAGCCAATCGCGCCGACCCAGTTGAAGTAGCGGCGCTGTTCGATCACGAACCCGGCTTCCTCGAAGCGCTCCGCGAGCGTCTCGGTCGTGTAGCGGCGGTAGTGCCCCAGATTCCGATCGAGATCGGAGTAGAGGGCCGAATGTGCTGGCACCAGGACCACCACGACCCCACCCGGAGTGACCGCGCGGTAGAGTTCGGCCAGCACCCGGCGGTCGTTCTCGATGTGCTCGAGGACGTTGAGACAGACCACCGAATCGATCGCGTCTCCGATCAGCTCCCCGGCGCTGAACGTGTTCAGATCGAGATGGCGGATCTGCACGTTCTCGTAGGTGCCGAACCGGCGCCGCAGCAGGTCCAGGTACTCGAGCTCATAGTCGGTGAGGATGACGCGGTCCTTGTCGAGCAGGAAGCGGGAGAGATTGCCCGCCCCGGCGCCGATCTCCAGTACCCGGCGACCGAGTGATGCCGCGAACAAGCCGAACATCTGCCGGTTGTAGGCGCCGAGCTCGCCCATCCGCGCCAGCGTGTGTTGACCGACGTGGCCGATGTCGCTGACCAGCCAGTACTTCAAGAGGGTCCATACCGCCGCCACCGCGTCGCGCGGTCCGATTTTCTTGCCCTCGGCGTAGTCGCGGCCGTGGTAGGAAATGGGAACCTCGAAAATCCGGCACCCCAGCTTCGCCACCTTCATCGTCACTTCCGGCTCGAAGCCAAAGCGATCCGACCGGAGCGGAATCCGCTTGATCAGCTCGGTGCGGAACGCCTTGTAACAGGTCTCCATGTCCGTGAGATTGAGGTTGGTCAGCACGTTGGTCAGCAGCGTCAAGATCCGGTTCGCGACCGCGTGCCAAAACAGATGCACCCGCCGGTGGCCGGCGACGAATCGCGACCCGTAGACGACATCCGCTTCACCCTCCAGCAACGGCTTCAGCAGGACCGGATACTCGTTCGGGTCGTACTCCAGGTCGGCATCCTGAATGATGAGGAACTCGCCGGTGGCCTCCTGGATACCGCGCCTGATCGCCGCCCCCTTTCCCTGGTTTCGCGGTTGCTGAAACAGCCGCACCTCGGGGTACCGGTCGGCAATGGCTCTGAGGATCTCGGAAGTGCCGTCGGTCGAGCCGTCGTCGACCATGACGATTTCTTTCGACACTGCTACGGCGACGACACGTCGGACCAGTTCACGGACGGTGTAGCGCTCGTTGTAGACCGGGATGATGACTGACAGCTGGGGCCGCGTCACGGGGACCTGAGCATTCTACCGCCCGGTACGGCTGCTTCCGGGCGGCCGCAGGTATAATCGGGGCGAAATGGGGGCCCTGAAGACCGATTCTGCCGCCGCCGGCGACGGCTCCGCGTCGATGCTGCACGGGACCGGCTCGGAGGCGCTGGCCACCGCGCTGGTTCAGCAACAGTTCCCGGAACTGTTGGCGCAGGTCAAGGCGATGCGCGAGGAGTTGGCGCGGTTGACGGTACGCGAACGCGAACTCCGGGCGGTTCTGGAGCGCGCGACGGTGATGGATGCGCACCTCGAACGGCTGCAGAAAACACTTCGCAAGACGACGATCGGGGAACGGATCGTCGCGGCGATCGAAGGTGCGGCCTATCAGCGGTCGCCATTTCCCTATACGGTCATCGACAACATCTTTCCGTTGGTCTTCTACGACGAGTTGCTCGCCGGTATCCCGCCCGTCGAACTGTTCGAGAGCAAGCCGATCGGCAAACAGCACCTCGATGTGCCGTTCGCGCTGGCGCCGCTGTACTCGCAGCGAATCTGGCGCTACCTCGCCAGCACGCTCGTACCGGACGTGATCACACCGGCGCTGGTTGCCAAGTTCCGCGGCGACATCAACGAGTGGATTCGCCGCAACTGGCCCGACCTGCCGCCGGAGTCGATCGAGCTGCGAGGCAGCGGCGGCCGGATCATGTACCGCCGCCGCGGCTACCGGATCCGCCCGCATCGCGATCCGAAATGGTCGTTCATCACCTGCATCCTCTACCTCGCGTTCCCCGGCGACGACGAGTCATGGGGCACGCAGATGTATGCGGTGCGGAACGATCGCGAAGCCACCAGCGCGGCGCCGTACTGGATCGACGAGAAGGACTGCACGATGGTCGAGGACGTGAAGTTCGTCCCCAACCGGATGGCGGTGTTCCTCAATTCAGACGGCGCGCACGGCGCCTTCATCCCGCCGGACGCGCAGCCGGAAAACCTGAGGCGCTACATCTATCAGTTCCGGATCGGACCGACGCTGGAATGGATCGCCAAACTCAAGTCGATCCTGCCTGAGGAACGGCAGGCGCTCTGGACGGGCAAAGCGGTCGTAGACTACTGACCTCTTAACCACGACGCCACGACGTTCACGACAAGCGCTGTGATTTCGTGGCCGTCGTGTTCGGCGTGATTTAGGTTCAGTTTCGACTGCGGCCTTTTACTGCGGCGCGGGTTTCACGATCGGTCTCGCGCCGCCGGATCGTTTCCCGCTTGTCGTGCGCCTGCTTGCCTTTGGCGAGTGCGAGCAGCACCTTGACGCGCCCGTTCTTGAAATAGAGCTCGAGCGGCACCAGCGTGAGCCCCTTCTCCTTGGTCTTTCCCACCAGCTTCCGGATCTCATGGGTGTGGAGCAGCAGCTTTCGCTGGCGCATCTCGGCGTGCTGCGCGTATCCGCGATGGCTGTACGGGCTGATGTGGACGTTCATCATCCACACCTCGCCGTTCTCGACGCGCGCGTAGCTGTCGCGCAGGTTGACCCGGCCCTCGCGGATCGCCTTGACCTCGGTGCCCAGCAGCGCGACGCCGCTCTCCCACGTTTCGAGCACGTGATAGTCGTGGCGCGCTTTGCGGTTCTCGGCAATCACGCGCCGCGCCTTCTCGCGCTCGGACTGCTCGGGCACCCCTCGATGCTACAGCACCCGCACCCCCGCACCTCCGCACCCCCGCGCCCCCGCACCTGAACGTCGGGTATCCTGACCCCGTGAGGCTCTCGATCGCCCTCGCGCAGCTCAATCCCACCGTCGGCGACGTGGAAGGCAACCTCGCGCTGGTGCGGCGCGCCCGCAAGGACGCCGCGGCGCTGGGCGCCGACCTGGTGGTGTTTTCCGAGCTGGTGCTGGTCGGCTATCCGCCCGAGGACCTGGTGCTGCGTCCCGCCTTCGTACAGGCAGCCGCCGCCGCCCTGCGCGAGCTGCAGCACGAAACCGCCGCGGGCGGGCCTGGCCTGGTGGTCACCCTGCCGTGGGCACAGGACGGTCACGTCTTCAATGCCGTGGCGCTCGTGGCCGACGGGCGCGCCGAGCTGCGCTTCAAGCGGGAACTGCCCAACTACGGCGTCTTCGACGAAAAGCGCGTTTTCATGCCGGGACCGCTGCCAGAGCCGGTTGATTTCCGTGGCGCCCGCCTCGGATTGCCCGTCTGCGAAGACATCTGGCACTCAGAGTGCGTCGCGCACCTGGCCGCCGCCGGCGCGCAGCTGCTGCTCGTGCCGAACGGGTCGCCCTTCGAAGTCGAGAAGTTCGATCAGCGCCTCGACCTGGCGCGTCGGCGTGTCACCGAATCGGGACTGGCGCTCGTCTACGTCAACCAGGTGGGTGGGCAGGACGAGTTGGTCTTCGACGGCGGGTCATTCGTGATAAATCCCGACGGCAGCCTTGGGCACGTCCTTCCGTTCTGGCGGGAAACGCTCATGGTGACTGCCTGGGAAGCCCAGGATGGCCGCTACGTCGCGGCGGCCGGCGACATGGTGTGGAGCGAACCGCCGCGGTCGGCGCAGGTCTATCACGCGATGGTGCTCGGGCTTCGCGACTACGTCAGAAAAAACGGATTCCGAGGCGTTGTCCTCGGGTTGTCAGGCGGAATCGATTCGGCGTTGACCGCGGCGGTCGCCGTCGATGCCCTGGGCGCCGGGCGGGTGCGGGGCGTCAGGCTCCCCTCACGCTTCACCTCGAACGCCAGCCAGGACGACGCGGCGGCGTCGGCGTGCGCGCTGGGCATGCCGCTCGAAACGGTGGCGATCGAGCCGCCGGTCCGGGCGATCGAAGAGGCGATCGCCCCGCTCTTTGCCGGCCGGCCCCGCGACGTCGCCGAGGAGAACGTCCAGGCGCGCATCCGCGGCGTGCTGCTGATGGCGATGTCGAACAAGTTCGGCGAGCTGCTGGTCACGACCGGCAACAAGTCGGAGATGTCGGTCGGCTACGCCACGCTCTACGGCGACATGTGCGGCGGCTACTCAGTGCTGAAGGACGTCTACAAAACCGAGGTCTACACCCTGTCGCACTGGCGGAACGAACACGTGCCCGAGGGCGGCCTCGGGCCGAGCGGGCGCGTGATCCCCGAATCGTCACTGACCAAGGCGCCGACGGCGGAGCTGCGGCCGAATCAGACGGACCAGGATTCTCTTCCGCCGTATGAAGTGCTCGATGCCATCCTCTCGGGTCTGATCGAAGACGAGCTGAGCGTGGACGAAATCACGCAGCGGGGATTTTCCCGCGATGTCGTGACGCGCGTGCAGCGCATGCTGTTCTCCGCGGAATACAAGCGCCGGCAGGCGCCGCCGGGTGTTAAAATCACGCGGAAGAGCTTCGGACGCGACCGTCGATATCCGCTGACAAACGCATTCCGCGAACGCTGAACGGTTTGAGCATGCCACCGAACGCCTGGTCGCGGCGGACAGCGGTGGGCCTCGTACTGCTCGCCGCCGTCCTCTCGCTCACCGCCCGCCTGATCGTTGCGCGCGCACGCGGACGCGTCGGATCGCTGATCCCGATGAACCGGCCGTGGTGGCAGAAGACATCGTTCGCCCTCCTCGTCTTCTGCGCGGTGGCCGGTTGCCGCACGCCTGGTCGCCGGCCCACCCCGCGGACGCGTGCACGTCAGGTGGCAGTCATCGATCGACCAGGCCGCGCGCCAGCGCCTCGAATCGCAATTCCGTCTCCAGGACCCTGAACCGCTCGACGGACAGACGTGGCGCTACGATCTGATCGACCCGCGTCCCGAGGCCACTGACCTGTCGGCCGAACCCGCGATGCTAAAATTCGCGCGCGTGACCCGTTCCAGCCTTTTCAGGAGACTCGTCCCGTCGGGGCTAGCGGTGTGGCTGGCCGTCGTGGCGGTGTGCCTGCCGGTAGCCGGACGGCTCGTGGCCGGGCCGCGCGGCGCGGAGATACACGTCCGGTGGCAGCCATCGGTCGACGAAGCAGCGCGCGGCACGCTCGAGGATCGGTTCAGGCTCGCCGACGGCGAGCGCCTCGATGCCACGACCTGGCGCTACGACCTGACCGACCCGCGTCCACAGAACATCCAGGCGCTCATCGGCGAAACGCTCGTCGCCGACACGCACGACCTCGATCGATCCACGTACTCAATCAGTCCGGGCGCCACTCGTACCGACCGCCGCCAGCAATTCGGCGATGCCGGCCCGGCGATGGTCCGCGCCGCCGATCTCTTCGCGGTCGCGCTTCTGGTGCTTGGCCTCGCGATCCTCGCGCTTCCGATCGTCAAGCGCTCGATCGCGCCGCCGCTTCGCGACGCGAGCCGCACCACCATCGGTCCGATCTTTCGATTCCTGCAGCGAGGCATCCCCGAGATCGACGCGGAAACCGCCGGCATCTTCCGCATCATCTTCGGCGTGCTGCTGCTCGCGTTCTTCATGTCGCGGGCTGTTGACGCGTCGTGGCTGAACGCGACGTTTGACCTCGAGATCGAAGGCCCGTTTCACGCGGCGGTGCTTGACTGGCTGCGCGCCCACCCGGCCATCGTCAACGGGCTGACGCCGTGGCTCCTGGTCACGGGCGCGGCCTTCACCATCGGCCTGTTTACCCGGACGACGTATGCGCTTTTCGTCGCCGGCGTCCTGGTTTGGGCGTTCGTCAGGATCTCACTCGACAGCACCCATCCGAATGCCGCCTTTGTCCTGGCCGTCGTGGCGCTGCTTCCCTCCCGCTGGGGCGACGCGTACAGCATCGACCGCTGGCGGCGAGCCAACACGCCGGTCCTGGCCAGGGGCCGGCACTACGGGTACTCGGTCTGGGTACCGGGACTGGTGTTCGGCGTCGGCTATGCGGCGGCGGCCTGGGCCAAGCTGGCGCACGGCCCTGCCTGGATTCTGAACGGCACCGTCAAGTACCACTTCATCACTGACTCGGGAATCGCACCGTTCGACTGGGGACTGCAGCTCGCAAGTTATCCGCGGCTGGCGATCGCGGCCTCACTGTTCGCCGTCGCCACCGAAGCGCTGATGATCACCGCCGCCTTTATCCGCAGCGAGCGATACCGGGCCGTCATGGGCCTGGCCGGCGTGGGCCTGCTTGGTGGGTTCTGGGTGTTCATGGGCCACTTCTGGCCCGGGTGGTGGATCCTGCTGCTTGGGTATCTGCCGTGGCAGCAGATCTCCAAGGAGTTGGGATCGTGGATCCCCGATCCCCGACCCCCAATCCCCGATCCCCGATCCCGGGTGGCCTTGGGCGCGCAGTTCGCAATGATCGTCTTCGTCCTGGGGCAACAGGTGCTCTTCTCGACACTCCGAATTGAGCGCGCGCCGATGTTTTCCTACTACCCGATGTACTCAGGGACCTACGCCAGCCCTGCCGACTACGCGGCCTCGCGGCCGCCGCGCTATCGCATCGTCGCCGTGACGCACGACGGCAACATCGAGCTGCGCTGCAACCCGCATGAGGAGTTTGTCCGGGAGTTCGATCAGGCGGTCGGCGGGTCGACTCTCGCGCGGGCCAGCGTGTGGAAAGCGCTCGGATCCTGCGCCGACAACCTGCAGGATGTGCGCTCGGTGAGGCTCGAAGGCGAGGTCAATACCTTCGACTGGGATCAGCTCACGTTTACGTCCCACGCCGCGGCCACACTCGGACCGCTCACTGCGGACCTTACCGAATCAGCCGACCGTTAGTTTCCGCTTCCGATCCTTCTGCTTCACTCGACGTGTCCATGCATCCTGGCGCTCCGGCGACAGACGCTTGACGAGCGGTTCGAGCTGCTCCCGATCCGGGCCCATGTAGAACTGGAAGGCCCAGCGGCGCAAGTCGGCCGGCTGCGCATCTGCGGGCACCGACGCACCGTGCGCGCCCCCGCCGAGATTCAGGAACGAGAGACAGAGATTGCCGCGATACGGCATCGTCTTCACCAGCTCGCAGGCGAGCCCTTCGCTCTCGGGGTAGTAGGTGTTGGCGTAGCGGGGCACGAAGTTTTCTTCGAGGACGCGAAACAGCTGGGTGCCGTAGGTATCGCCTTCGCCTGGCCGCGCAAGGTAGAGCAACGTGCTGACAAATTGATCGCGCGGGTCGCAGTGCGGCGGCAGCGTCCACCCGCGGCGGCGCAGCATGATTCTCAGGCCGTGGGCGTTCATCGGCAGCGCCAGCGCGTCGTCGACGAATTCCTCACCGAAGGCGTGGGCAAAGAAATCGCGGGCGAACGGACGGAGTCGTTCCGCAAGGGCCGGCGCCATCACCGGCCCGATCACGTCAGTCCGCAGCGAACGCCAGATCAACCGTGAAAAAAGCGGGACGACAGTGGCGACCTGACCGACCCCGCGCAGATCGAGATGCTTTTCCCCCTCGAGGAACTCTTCCGGCGGGATCGCATCCACCAATACTTTGAAGGCGTCCTCGGGCAGCAGCGGATCCATCACGATGTGGGGAAATGGATCGGTCTGCACCGGCGCCGAGTTCACCACGTCGCGTACGTGGGCAGCGATCTCAGCCGGCCGCCACACGTTGGCGATGCTGCGCACGCGGTCGACCTCTTCCAGATCGATCGCGTGAGCGCGCTTCAGGCGCGCGAGCTCCGATCGATGCTCGTCGAGCTGACGCATCGCTTCTTCGAGGCTCATGGTGTCTGCAACCGCGGTGGCGTCAGGGGTCATCAAGGGCGCGATCATACACGACCGCGCAACAGCAATCCCGACCGCAGCACGCCCCGTGCGATGTAATGCCAGGGCGCCGGCCGCCGCGGACGCTTCTTGATCCGCGCGGCCTGCTCGATCTCATCCGCCATGAGCGCCGTCACGGGCGTGGCGATCCCGCGCGGCCGCACGAACCGCTCGATGAAGGCGCGGATCCGATCGTGAGGAAACGAACCCCCCAGCGCGCCACTGAGCTGGGCGACGTGCTGCTCGAAACTGTTCGCCTCCTCCAGCAACCCGCCGTTGGCGGCGCGGAGATAGTGGAAGTGCAGCGTGTCTTCCTGGCCGCCGGCGAATTCCGGCATCACCAGCGACAGTACCGGCTTGCCGACAATGCCGGCCTCAATCATGGCGCTGGTGTTGAGGCCGACGACGGCGGCGGAATGATGGAGCGAATCGAACAGCCCCTGGTCGGCGTTCATCGTTTCCTTCTCGTGCCAGAGGCCAACGTTGGGAAAACCGGAGATGTTGACGCCCGTCCACTGCTTCAGGTGCGCCGGATGCGGCCGGACGAGCACACCGCATGCCCGCACCGCCGGATCGGTGCTCGCCCGGAGCCGGCCAATCCATCGCTGCACGAACTCCACCTCGCGCGGGGCCACGAACTCCGACGAGCAGAGGTAGAGCACGTACGGACATCCCGGGTCGAGGCCAACATCCCGGCAGAACGCCTCGCGCGTCGCTGCCGGGCGCATCGCGAAAAACGCATCGAAGCGCGGCGCCCCGGTGACGGTGACGCGGTCCGGCGACACCCCGTGCAGCTCGATCGCCTCTCTCTTCTGAATGTCATTCCACACGAGCATGCGGTCGGGTTCGACGCGGATCAGGCCGCGGTTGGTGAGGTTGTCCCAGCTGAACGGCGCGAACACGACTGGCAGGCCAAGGCGGTGGGCACTCTTCACGTAATCCGTTTGGTACGAGCCGTAGTCGACCAGCGGCGTCACCAGGACGAGGTCGGGTTGCTCGTACTTCACGAAGAGATCGAACAGCTGCTCGCTCGGAATCGCGTCTTCGGCAAGCGCCAGAGTCGGCCTGAACACATGGCGCGCCAGCCGGGGATGATCCTTCACGAGGCGCCGCCACCGCGCCGACACGTTCTCGGCGGACCGCTCCTCCAGCTTGCCCGCGCCGGCATAACGCGGATCGAGGAAGCGCAGGTAGTCGCGCGCCTGCCGCAGCGCCGGCGCAGCCTGCCGCCATCGATCGACGCGACGCACCGGGCAGGGCGTGAGCTCGATCCGTCCGCGTCGTCCGCGGGCGATCAGGTCGCGGTTCGCCAGCGCCAGGTTCTTCGGCAGCGCGAGCGGCCGGTTGCGCTGCCGCGCCGCGGCAAGCACGATCGTGTGACCGCGATCGGCGAGCAGTTCGATGACGCTGTCGAAATGCCTGGCCTTGGAAACGTTGTTGAGGAAGAAAAGGATGCGGATGATCCGTATCTTATAATCACCCCGCCTCCACATGCTGCAACTGAGCCCGCGCGCCGCCGCGTACGGACTCGCCTGCCTCGTCGCGGCGGCGCTGGCGACTGTGAGCGGGCGGCACCCGGTGTGGAGCCTGCAGCCGCGCAATCTGCCGGAAGCGGTGGCGTTCCGCGACTCGGCCGCCGTCGTCCGCCGCGTCGAAGCCGGCGAGAGCCCGGACGCTCCCGCCGAAGTCCGCGAACGCATCGTCCTCTTCGAAGCGGCGACGCTCACGCCGATCGAGGCTGCGGCCGCGGCCCGCCAGGGCGAGCTCGTGCAGCTCGTCCTCGACCTTGGCGCGTCGCCGGACGCCGCCGTGTGGCAGCGCGCGTGGTGCATCTCGGATGCCTCGAGCGTCCGCGATGTGCTCGCCGCGCACCGGCCGCCTGGAGCGCGGGACGACTGTGCCGCCCAGTGAACGCACGCCGTGGCTGACGCCGCGGGTTGCCGCCGCGGCGGCCGCGGCGTTCGCCGTCACACTCGCCTGGCGCTTTCTCACCTTCACCGGCTTCACCAACGATCATTACGCCCATCTGGCGCTCGCGCAGCAGTGGCTGCTCGGCGACCGTCCCATCCGCGACTTCACCGATCCGGGATGGCCGCTGACCTACCTGCTCTCGGCCGCCGCGTGGCGGCTCGGGGGCGATGCGATGTGGGTCGAATGGGCGCTGACGGCCACGGCGCTCGGCATCGCCGCCTC
>Ga0209486_10001208_pt1 | contig 11281 bp, 8 predicted proteins | sample NCCompost_FD_187518 | JGI IMG/M metagenome (GOLD analysis project Ga0209486, IMG submission 187518) | Agricultural soil microbial communities from Utah to study Nitrogen management - NC Compost (SPAdes) (version 2) | ecosystem: Environmental > Terrestrial > Soil > Agricultural land | place: USA... | reverse complement strand
CCTTGCGACTGGGCCTCATAGTAACCGACATAGACCGAGAGCTGAACCGCCCCGCTGTCGCCCTCGAACACCCGGAAGGCGTATTGGGAGACGCCGGATATTTTCCGCTCCTCGGGAGGGATCACCCGGTCGGTGCCGCGGAGGCCGAGCAGGGTGTCGGGCAGGGCTTCGCCGAGCGGGCGAACCAGCGACATGTCCACCTGGCGCTGGGCTCCCAGCAGCCCGAGACACCCCACCAGAAGGACCAGCCCGGGCAGCCAGGGTCGGAGCGCTCGGTCAGCCCGCATCGAATTGCTCTCCAGGCGCCGGGGGAGCCTTGCGGCGGGTCAGCCAGGCCAGTAGTGCCGCCACGGCCCCGATCAGGATCAGGGAAACGAGGAAGAGCAGCCACCCTTCGGTGAGGTGCATGAATCCTTCACCCATCTTCGGATCCACAAAATAGACCAGGAATCCGGTCAGAAATACCCGAACCCCGTTGATGACGATGGCGATCGGAATAGCGAGGAAAACCAGCAACGCACGCGACCATGCCGAGTGAAGCCACAGTCCACCCATGAGAAACGCAATACTGAGCAACGCAGTCAGGGAGCGGAGTCCGCTGCAGGCCTCGGTGACGAAGAGGCGATGCCCCGGAATGTCGATGATGTTTCCGGTGAGCCGGACCGGAATGTTCCGCCACTCCAGCAGCGCCGCGCCCAGGCGGGAGGCCCGGAACTGGAGAGGCAAGGCGAGCGTACTGGTGATCAGCTCGGGGAGCGGAATCGCAAGAGTGAGCAGGAGCAGGGGGAGCCACCAGGCGATCACCTGCTGGAGGCCCCGGTAATACAAGATGAGGCCGATGAGCGCCACGATCATCGAGAAGCGCATGGTGAACAGCTCGGCCGCGAGCTCGGATCCGGCCCGCAGCAGCACCGCGCCCACGAGGAACAGGATTCCGAGTGCTACCCTGGGACGGGATTCGACCAGTCCTTTTTTCCAGGCGAGCCAGAAGGCGACCGGGGTGAGCAGGAGCCCATGGCCGGCTTCGGGATTGGTCCACCAGTCCCGCGCCAGCAGCGCGGCGGGATGCCGGAACAGGATGACGAACGCGATGCCGGCCAGCAGCAGCGGCAGGAACAATTCCCGGCTCGGGCCGGGCAGCACCCGGGTGGGTGCTTCGGTGGCGGTCATCCCGGTCAGCGCGAGCCCCGGCGAAAGAGCATGACCGGAATGGTCCGGGCCATGATCCAGATATCGGCCCAGAACCCCTGCCTGGCGATGTACTCGAGGTCGTATCCCACCTTCTGCTTTACATCGTCCAGATTGGAATCGTACTCGAGATTGACCTGGGCGTGGCCGGTGATGCCGGGCCTGACGCGCTGCCGTACCTGGTAGTCCGGGATCTTCACCCGAAGGTCCGCAACGATTGCGGGCCGCTCCGGGCGAGGGCCCACCACGTTCATCTCGCCCCGCAGCACGTTGATCAGCTGAGGCAGCTCGTCGAGGCGGAACTGGCGCAACCAGCGACCCAGGGCCGTGACCCTGCCGTCGTTCTTGCTGGCCCAGACCGCCCCGGTACCGCGCTCGGCGTCCAGGGTCATGGTCCGGAATTTATAGATCCGGAAGGGGCGGCCGCCGATGTCCTGCCGGCGCCGGGGATCGTTGGGGCGGTCGCCGGTGGTCCGCTTATCCAGCCCGACCCGGGTCTGGGTGTAGATGACCGGGCCTCGCGAGGTCAGCTTGACGGCGATGGCAATGAGGATCCAGAGTGGCAATGTCAGGATGATGCCGAGCAGCGCCACCACGATGTTGAGCACGCGGCGCGGCCCCTCGGAAACCGGGAGAAAGGGCGCGGTGCCCTCCCGGATGAGGTGCAGATGGCGGCGCTTCGGGGAGGACCCCGAACCTCTTCGCGTTCCCTCGATCGGCATAGTCATCGCGTCGCCTGCCGCGCGTCGATCCTTAGAATATCTGGCTGAAGAAGTAGACTGTGGAGGCCAGCCCGGTCAGTGCCCCCATCACAGTTATGAAGCTGATCCCTCCGGGACGCTTTCGGGGGTCGAGGATCAGCTCGTCCCCCGCCTGGAGGTTGAGCTGGTCCAGCGTGAGGCCTCGGCGCATGGCGTCCTGCAGGACATCCGAAGGCCAGATTTCCTCCGAACCTCGACGGACGAACACCTTGCTGAGGTCCGCATCCGATGCGGGGCCCCCCGCCACCATGATGGCGTCGGTGGCGGGCACGTCGGCGGGAATCTGATAGAAGCCAGGCCTGCCTACCGATCCGAAGACGCTGAGCCGGATCTTGGTCCGCACTCTGACCTGGGGATCCTTGAGGTACCGGCTCAGCTGGGCGGTGAGGTACTCCCGGGCTTCTGACCGGAGCACGCCCTTGAGCGGGATGTCCGGCAATCCCGGCAGGGTGAGTACCCGGCCCGAGGCCACGACGAAGCTGTCGCTATAGGCCAGCTGACCCACCACCTGCAGGTCGATCTGATCCCCGACCTGGAGGTCTCCGTCTTCCAGCCGGCTCTTGATCATCGCCGCTTCGCGGGCCTTTTCATTCCTCAGCCGGGAGCTGTAGCCGGAAGACGCAGCGTATTTCTCCAGTTCGGCAAGACTGGCCTCGAGCTCCACGCGGCTGGCCTGGGCCCGCCGTGTCTCCTGGGCATGCAATACGGTTCCCGAGGCCGCCAGCACCAGCGCCGAGACGACGAGTAGACCCGGGATTCTGTGCTTCACTGGAGATGTGATCAAGGTTCGCTCGCTAGGGTTACCGGTGATAACAGCAGGGAGCGTGCTCCCCAGGTGCGCGGGTAACACATATTTCCAAGACGTTGCAAGATAACCATTTAGTCCTTCCGGAACGAGCCGGAATCGGTTGTCCCTTCCCTGAACTGCCGTTTCGATACCATATGGTGTGGTATGTACTCTGCAGCCGGTGCTGCAGGTTCTCCGCTGACAGTCAAACCCATTGCCGGGACTGAGTTTCGGTGGGTTTTTCGTGGATTTCGGCTTCCACTAACCGTAAGGTTATTCAACAACTGCGGAAGGTTTCTTGCTGTATTGGGAACGGATTCGGACTTCACCTGTCCGGCCGGTAGATGGACCCTGGTGCCGGCCAGATTTGCAATCCGTTGCCTTGGAGCGAGTTATGGCGGATTGCCCAGCCGAGATTCTGAAATGGCCGCCCGACCTGCGGCGAAAGCGTTGCGGCAACATGTTGCACCGTCGCCACTGTCCGAGATGACCGAGCCCGTCACTCCCGCTGAATCGCGAGCGCGGCGTATCCTGATTGCCAACGATCAGGAGTGGGCCGCGCGGGCAGTAGAAACCATCCTGGTGGCCGAGGGGTACGAGGTCCATCGGGTCTACACCGGGCGCCAGGCTCTGCAGCGGGCCTTCGAGATCCTTCCCGATCTTGTCATTCTCGACACCCAGATGCCCGACCTGAGCGGGCCGGAGGTGTGCCGGCAGCTCCGCGCCGACGCCCGGATCGGTCTGGCCACTCCGATCCTGCTGAGCACCGCGGGACCGGCGGGCAGACAGCAGCGGGTCGAGGCCTACCAGGCGGGAGCCTGGGAATTCTACGGCCAGCCGCTGGACCCGGAGATTCTGCTGCTCAAGATCCGGATCTACCTCGACGTCAAGGCCACCGCCGAGCGGTTGACCGAGGAAACCCTGCTGGATGAAGTCACCGGACTCTACAGCGCCCGGGGACTGCTGCGGCGGACCGAAGAGCTGCTGGCCGACGCCCGGCGGACCCACCGGGAAGTCACCGTCGTGACCATTTCGCTGGACGATTCCGCCCGGGCCGAGCTGCTGGAGGAGGCGGGCATGCTGGCGCGCCGGGCTGGAATGGTGGTGCGGGAAACCGTGCGCGCGGCCGACATCGTGGGACGGGTGGGACCGCTCCGGTTCGCGATCGTGTCGTCGGGAAGCCCCCGGGAGGGCGCCTGCCGGCTGGCCGACCGCCTGGTGCTCGCGCTGCACGGGGTCGGGAACGGGAAGGGGGCCATCGAAGTCCGCGCCGAGGTGCAGGAAACCTCCTCCGACGCGCTCTCCAATACCGACGCGAAAACCCTGTTGGAGGCGGCGGTCTCCTAACCCGCCGCCCCCGGCTCAGCCGGGCTGGGCGCCCGACTCCAGCTGCACCGTCTCTTCCTCCTCGACATCCGCCACGTAGCCGTAGCTGTAGCGGTAGTACTTGTACGCCCCCTCCTTGAGCCGCACGTCGTTCAGGATCGCGCCCAGCAGCCGCACCGGCAGCCGGTCGAGAATCTGGAGCTTGGCTTCGGCGAGCTGCCGGTCGGTCTCGCCGGCCCGGAGCACGATCGCGAGATGGCCGGTAGCGGTCGAGAGCACGAAGGGATCGATCCCGGCGCCCAGCGGAGGCGTATCCACGATGACCACCTGATAGGTGCTCTTGAGATGAGTCATGAGCTCCCGCATCCTCGCGCTCCCCAGGAGCTCCGGCCCCAGATGACGGCGGGAGCCGCAGGGAATCAGGGTCAGCAGGGCGTGGGTCGCCGGCCGAAGGATCGCGGCGAGGCTCGCATCGCCGGCCAGGTGATCCACCAGGCCGGGCCGGCGCTCCACCCCGAAAGTGTGGTGCAGCGAACCGCGGCGGATGTCGCCGTCCAGCAGCACGGTCTGGTAGCCCGCCTCGGCAAACGACAGGGCGAGGTTGGATGCGATCAGCGATTTACCATCCCCCGGCGAGGGGCTGGAGATGGTCAGGACGATGGGTCCGGTGGGATCGAAGCTGTGTGCCAGGCTCATCCGGATCGAGCGGAAGGCCTCGACCACCTGGGCCGCCTCATCCTGGGACGCGTTCTGTCCCTTGGCCCGCTTGATCTCGGGAATGGTGCCCAGGATCGGCAGGCCGAGTCCCTTGGAAACCTGATCGGGATAGCGGAACCGGGGATCGAACCGGTCGATCAGCAGCGCGAGGGCAATACCCGCCGCGAGTCCAAACAGGAGCCCGAAGAGAATCAGGGTGACGTTCCCGCCCCGGATCGGCTTGGTGGGCGGCTGGGCGTCGTCGACGATGCGCACGTCGGGGATCGCACTGGCCTCGGCCAGCTTGGCCTGTTGCCGGCTGTTCTCCAGGGCCCGGTAGAGCAGGTCGGCCTGGTCCACCTCGCGGCGGAGCCGGGCCTCGGTCTGGGCCCGGACCGGGATCGCCTGAAGCTCACGGGAGGCGGTCCCGATTCGGGTCTCCGCCTCGCGTTCCCGGAGCTCCAGCTGCCGGATCAGCGCCTCGGCGTAGAGCGGAATGGTCTGGGCCCGCATCAGGTCGATCCGGTTCTTGAGCCGGATGGTCCCCGGGTACTGGTCGGTGAACATCGCCACCGTATCCCGGAGCGACGATTCCATGGCCGAGAGCTCGCCCAGCACCCGCTGGAGGTCGGGGGCCTGGCGTACCGCGGTGATGGTGTTGAACGCATCGACCGCCACTTCGCCGGTCTTGCTGCGGCGGAGCACGTCTTCGATCTCCTTGCGATCCCGGCGGAGGGAGTCGAGCGCATTGCGCTGCCCGAAGTAGCTGGTGTAGACGGTCGGCTGGGTAAAGGAGAGCCCCGAGGCTACCGGAACATCCTCCCGGGGCATGGTGACCGTGCCGACCCGGAAGGATTCGAATCGCTGCTCGGCATCCTTGAGCCGACGGTCCTGGTCGACCACCTGGCTGTCCAGAATCTCCGCCAGCATGGTGAGCTTGGAACGCTTCTGGGCCGCCGCCTCCTCCACGAACTGATGGATCAGGGCATTCATGGTGAGCGCGGCGGCTTCCGGATCGTTGTCGCGCAGCGTCAGGTGCAGGAAGTTGAGCTCGCGCAGGGTGGGCTCGAGCCGCTTGGTCAGCGCAACCGAGGCCTCGCGGGGCGAAATGACCTCGAACCTGATCTCCTGGCCCCAGTCACCCTTCTGGAGATCGGGGACCCACTTGAATCCCAGCTGCCGGCCGATCGAATCTCCCACGGCGCCCTTTTCGGTGTACAACCCGGTGCGCTGCTTGAGCTCGTAGGTCTTGCCGTCCTTGGTCACTGCCAGCTCGAACTTGCCGGGAATCCAGCGCCGGTCGGCCGCCAGCTCGAAATTCTTGAAGAGCCGGGCATTCTCCGAATCGCCGTAATCCACGAAAAGCTTCCGTTCCCTGACCACCGGGTCCAGCACCTTGAAGGTGGTGAGCAGCTCGATCCAGGCCTTGGCTTCGAGCAGCTCGTCGCCCTGGATGGGAGTGCCGACCCGGTTGTTGTTCGGGGTTTCGATCCAGATTCGCGCCGAGACTTCGTATTCGGGCTTGATGAAGCGGGTGGCGACGATCCCGCCCGCGATCCCGAGCAGGGTAAGCCCCGCGATCACCCAGCGGAACCGCCGCAGCGCGGAGACAATCCTCGAGAGGTTGTTCGAGCCGGTGTTCTGATAGGGCGGCTCGGAATACGGTTCGAGGCCCGACGTGGAAACTTCCGCCGGTGCGAGCGGGGCCTGACCCGGAACCATCGAGTTGCGCATTTCGAGAACTCTTTCGGGTATCAGCGAGTCAACAGAACATCACGTTAGGAGACGGGTGTCGCAAGCCTGATACCACATGTTGCAATCGGGCTCGACAGGTGGGTTCCCTGTTGGACAGGGGCGGGAATGCTGTTGCACAAATCCATCACTTGCAGTATGATAGCAGCAATCGTCGCTGCGAGGCCATGATTCCTGTTGCTTCGGCGCACGCGAGGCACAGAATTCGCAGCACACTGGATGCACCATCGCAACACGGTTTCAGCGGACATCTTCAACGACGCAGGCCGGCATGAGCAGTCCACCGACCGCAGTTCCGAACGGCGCAGCGGCCTTCCCCGAGCCGGGGGGGACCCGCGACCCGCTGTCTATTCCTCCGGAAGTCAAAGCCAGCATCAAGATTCTCCTGGTGGACGACGAGCGGACCTTGCGGGAGAGCTGCGCCAGCGTTCTGCAGATGGATGGGTTCTCGGTGACCCTGGCGGGCCGGGGTGAGGACGCCCGGGACCTGGTCCGGCGCCGCAAGTTCGACATCGTGCTGGTCGATCTTTACATGTCGCAGGTCTCGGGGCTGGAGCTGCTCCGGGCCGTGCTGGAAGAGCACCGGGATACCATCGTGGTGGTGATGACCGGCAACCCCAGCGTGACCTCGAGCATCGAGGCGCTTCGGGCCGGGGCCTGGGACTATCTCCCCAAGCCGTTCAGCGCCACCCATCTCCAGGTGCTGATCGGCCGCGCGTCGCACGCAGTGATGATGAGCCGGGAAGCCAGCGAGCTGCGCCAGCAGGTGCTCGATCAGCACAGCCACAGCGATTCGGTCGCCCTGATCGGCATCTCACCGCTGTTCCGCAAGGCGGTGGATCTGGCGCGGAAGGTAGCGCCCACCGACGCGTCGGTCTTCATCAGCGGGGAGAGCGGCACCGGCAAGGAAGTCATCGCGCAGTTCATCCATCAGCACAGCCGGCGGAGCCGGAAGGCCATGGTGGCGATCAACTGCGCCGCGCTGCCCGAACACCTGCTCGAATCGGAGATGTTCGGCCATCGCAAGGGCGCCTTCACCGGGGCCGACCGGGACAAGCCGGGCCTGCTGGAAATGGCCAATGGCGGCACCCTGTTCCTCGACGAGCTGACCGAAATGCCGATGGCGCTTCAGGCCAAGCTGCTCCGGGTCATTCAGGACGGCGTGGTGCGCCGGGTGGGCTCCGAGACCACCGACGCGCAGGTGGATGTTCGCTTCATCTCGGCCACCAACCGCGATCCCCAGCAGGCGGTGGAGAGCGGGCTGCTGCGGGGCGACCTGTTCTACCGGCTCCGGGTGGTGCCGATCGCGCTCCCGCCGCTGCGGAAGCGGCTGGAGGACATTCCGCTGCTCACCAACCATTTCCTCACCCACTACTGGACCCGGCACCGCGGGACGGCGGCCCGACTGCCCCGGCTGAGCGAAGAGAGTATCGCCTTTCTGCGGTCCCGCCCCTGGCGGGGCAACGTGCGGGAGCTCCAGAACGTGATCGAGCACGTCGCGGTGCTGGTCGAGCCCGACCAGGACATCCAGCCGGCCGATATTCCGGTTTACGACGATGCGGGGGCCGATGGCGCCGGCGATCGGTCGTCGCTGCTGCCGGCCAACGACGAGCCCTATCATGCCGCGAAGGAGCGGGTCGTTGCCCGGTTCGAGAAGGAATACTTCGCCCGGCTGGTGGCGCGCGCCGGGGGCAACATGTCCAAGGCGGCGCGGCTGGCCGGGGTGGACCGCACCACCCTCTACCGGCTGATGGACAAGCATCACATCCCCCGCGATGAGCGAGGCGGAGAAGCCGAGTGAGCGCGACCGCACCCCCTGAAGCGCTTCGCGCGCTGCTCGACAACGCGGCCCAGCAGGTCACCGACGACTGGCACGTGGTCCGCCAGGACGCCGGGTCCCGGGAGGATGTGTTCAAGACCCTGGGGCTGTTGACCCGGGCGATCGGCGCGGCCCACGACGGGGGCCAGGAGGATGTCCAGGAGCTGGCCAAGTCGCAGCTCCCTCGCCGGCTGCTCAGTCTGCTTCGCAGCCGGGTCATCCGCCTGGTCGGGGAGGGGGAGGACCCCCCCGACGGACGCTCCCTGCTCTCCTGCCTCCAGGCCTTCGAGTCGGTCGCCAAACAGCTCGAGCCGAACTGGGACCAGCGTTTCGCCGACCGGCTGATGGGACCCGACGGTCTCGAGCTGGTGGTCGAGCTGGCGCACGACCTTCGCTCCCCCCTGACTTCGATCCTCTTCCTGGGCGAGACCATGAAGCGGGGCCGCAGCGGCCCGGTCACCCGGCTTCAGGAGCGCCAGCTCGGGCTGATCTACAGCGCGGCGTTCGGGCTGAGCTCGGTCGCCAGTGATGTCATCGAGCTGGCCCGGGGCGGCGACCGCCTGGTCGACCTCGAGCCGCTGCCGTTTTCGGTGGCCGACATCATGGAGTCGGTGCGGGATATCGTGCAGCCGATCGCGGAGGAAAAAGGCCTGGAGGTGCGGCTGGTGCCCCCTCAGCGCTCTTCCCGGATCGGGCACCCCGTCGCGCTGAGCCGGATCCTGCTCAACCTCACCACCAACGCGCTCAAATTCACCGACGAGGGCTTCGTCGAAGTCACCTGCACCGAGGTGACTGAGCTGGGAGTGGAGTTTTCGGTGCGGGACACCGGGCGGGGGATTCCACCCCAGGCCATGGGGATGCTGTTCGAGCCCTTCCGCCGCCGGCAGAAGGACCGGGATTATGCGTTCTCCGGGTCGGGACTGGGACTGTCCATTTGCCGCAAGCTGGTGGAGGCGATGGACGGGACCCTCCAGGTGGAGACCGAGGCGGGGCGGGGAACCCGCTTCTATTTCACCCTCGACCTTCCGCTTGCGGCGCAGCCCGAGCCCTCGTGAAACTGCTCCACGTGGTGGGGGCCCGCCCCAATTTCATGAAGGTGGCGCCGGTGCTCCGGGCCGGCGCTGCAGCCGGTGGAGTCGCCCAGCTGCTGGTGCACACCGGGCAGCACTATGACCCGGCCATGAGCGACTCCTTTTTCCAGGACCTCGGTCTCCCCACCCCCGACGAGAACCTCGGGGTCGGCTCGGGCACCCATGCGGAGCAGACCGCCCGGATCATGCTGGCCTTCGAGCCGGTGCTGGACCGGCACGCCCCCGACTGGGTGGTGGTTTACGGTGATGTGAACTCCACCGTGGCCTGCGCGCTGGTCGCGGTCAAGAAGGGGATCCGAATCGCGCACGTGGAGGCCGGCCTCCGGAGCCGGGATCGCACCATGCCGGAGGAGATCAACCGGATCCTGACCGATCAGCTCGCCGATCTCCTGCTCACCCCGAGCCGGGACGGCAACGAGAATCTGGCGGCCGAGGGGATTCCGGCGGAGCGGGTCAGACTGGTGGGCAACGTGATGGTCGACACCCTGCTCCGGCTTCGGGGCGCGGCCGCGGAGCGGGAGATGCCCAGGAAACTGGGGGTCGAGGGAAGCGACTACGCCTTCGTGACCCTGCACCGGCCCTCCAACGTGGACGACCGGGACACCCTGGCCGAGCTGCTTGGAGCGCTGAACGACCTGGGTACCCGGATGCCGGTGCTGTTTGCGGTGCATCCCCGCACCCGCCGGCGGATCGGCGAGTTCGGTTTGCCGCTGCCCAACGGGCCGGTCCGGCTGCTCGATCCACTGGGATACCTCGAGACCGTGGGCCTGGTCGACCGCGCCACACTGGTGCTCACCGATTCGGGGGGACTCCAGGAGGAAACCACCGTGCTCGGGGTGCCCTGTCTCACCGCCCGGCCCAGCACCGAACGGCCGATCACCGTGACCGAGGGCACCAACCGCCTGGTCGCCTCCCGCCGGGAATCCATCGGAGCCGCGGTGGCGGAGCTGATCACCCGGCGGACGGGGGGCGGGTTCCGGCCCTCCCGTCCGGAGGGGTGGGACGGGCACGCGGGCGAGCGGGTGATTGCCGCGCTCCGCGACCCGCGCACTACCGTCACCGCAACGAGTTAGGTACTTTCACCACCGGACGACCGGTTGGCCAATGGGGCCGGACCGGAATCCGGAACAGATGCGGCTCCTCCCGGCGTGTTCCCGGCCGAATTCCTTGACTGCCAGCGTGGTCCGGGAAGCGGCGGGAGCTCGAAAGGGCGGGGCCCGGAGAACGAGAACCCCGTGAGTCACCCGAACCAGAGGGCCGGCCGACAGGCCGCCCAGGCGCACATCGCGCCTCCCCCCGCGCCCGTGCACGTTCATCACGCCCCGCACGCGGCACTCCTGATCGACTTCGACAACGTCACCCTGGGCATCCGGAGCGACCTGACCAAGGAGCTTCGCACCCTGCTCAACAGCGACATCATCAAGGGCAAGGTGGCGGTCCAGCGGGCCTACGCCGACTGGCGCCGCTACCCGCAATACATCGTGCCGCTGTCGGAGTCGTCGATCGACCTGATCTTCGCGCCGGCCTTCGGCACCAACAAGAAGAACGCCACCGACATCCGCCTCGCGGTCGACGCCACCGAGCTGGTGTTCACCCGTCCGGAGATCGGAACTTTCATCCTGCTCTCCGGCGACAGCGACTTTTCCTCCCTGGTCATCAAGCTGAAGGAGTACGGGAAGTACGTCATCGGAGTGGGCATCCGCGAGTCGGCCAGCGATCTGCTGATTCAGAATTGCGACGAGTACTACTCCTACAGTGACCTGGCGGGCCTCACCAAGGAAGCCGATACCCCCTCGGCGCAGCGGGATCCCTGGGAGCTGGTGGGGGAGGCGGTGCAGCAGATGGCCCGCAACGGCGACGT
>Ga0209486_10001207_pt1 | contig 11281 bp, 8 predicted proteins | sample NCCompost_FD_187518 | JGI IMG/M metagenome (GOLD analysis project Ga0209486, IMG submission 187518) | Agricultural soil microbial communities from Utah to study Nitrogen management - NC Compost (SPAdes) (version 2) | ecosystem: Environmental > Terrestrial > Soil > Agricultural land | place: USA... | reverse complement strand
TGAGAATGCCGATTTTAATATCGGTGGCGTTCTGATCCCTTTGGGTCAGATACAATCCATGCAGATCGATGAAATAGAAGATCTGAAGGACAAAGAAGTTATACTGTATTGTCGTAGTGGAAATCGCAGCGGACAAGCCTGCTTGTTTTTAGATGCGATGGGATTTAAACACACAAGAAACCTTGTGGGTGGAATGCTTGCCTGGCAGGAGAAGGTTGGTGGATGAGAACATTCAGAAACAATAAAGTTCAGAGCCAATGACACTGAACTTAAGACTTATAACTTACAACTTTCAACTCAGAACTTCACATTCACTCCAACCATAAAATTCCTTCCGGCCATTGGGAAATAAAAGTTTTCTGTCGTTAAACTACCGCCATAATAATAGCTGAATGTATAACCGTTCGGTTCATATTTTTTATCAAAAACATTATTGGCTTGCAAAATAATGTTCAACTCTTTCAAACATTTTTTACTGAAGGTATAAATGAATCTTGCATCCTGAGTATAATATGCATTCAGCTTGCGGCTTTCATTTTGAGTATTGTCTAAATACTGGTTTCCAACATATTTACTTATAAAACTAAACTCTGCATTTTTTAAGGGAATGAAATTTATGGTGGCTCCACCAACCATATTCGGAGAAAAAGCAATATCTGTTTTTGAATACTGGTTGGTTTGTTGCCCTCCGTTGTCATAATCATCAATGTATTCTGTAAAATCGATCACTTTATTTTTACTTAGTGAAAAATTTCCGGCAGCATTTAACCACGAAGTAATTTTTAATGACGCGACTAACTCAAGACCAGCACGATAACTTTTAGGAATATTTGTTCTTGTATAGGCGCCCACATCATTTATTTTACCAGTTAATACCAGCTGATCTTTGTAATGCATGTAATAACCAGTAATACCAATATTGTATTTGTCATTTCTTTTTTCAACGCCTAATTCAAGATCATTTAGTTTTTCTGCTTTTGGTTGCTGTTCTAACCCTGTTTCAAAATCATCACGGTTGGGTTCTTTTTGCCCGAGGCTGTAGGAGAGATAACCTGACCATTCATTTTTTTGAAAGCTTAGCCCTGCTTTTGGATTAAAAAAATTATAAGTGTTATTAATGATGATAGCAGGATTATTCCGGAAACCATACAGGTTATACTTCACTCCCCGGTATTGCAGATCATAAAAAACAGAAACTAATGAACCGATCTTTGTTTGTTGTTTAAAATAAAGAGTCAGATCATTTTTATTTGCATCAAGATCATACCATCTGCCGGGTAATGGCAAACCTTTTTCAGCCCAAACAACATCGCCATAGTGATTGCCTTCATACCGGTTCCACCCGCCGCCAAAAGTGAATTGTGAATTATCAGTTTTGTATTGCAGGGAAAAAACAGTTCCATAAAAATCATTGTCAAGCCAAAGCTGTCTTACAAGATCAGTGTAGGTGATCGTATCTGTTCCATAAACAGGTTCGGGCAAACCATAATCAGCATAAGCTTGATCAGCTTTATATTGTTCGTAATAACCTTTGCCTTTTATATAAAATAGACCCGCTGATAATTTTAAACGACTTGTCAGCTCCTGGTTAAAGAATAATTGATAATGATCCTGTTTATAATTATCTGTTTCATTATCGTAAGGTTCACCCGGTCTTTCCATACCGGCATAGTTGATAGTGCGATTTGTTTTTAGATCAGCTTCACTTACTCCATACCAAGCCTGGTAAGTTTTTTCTTTACCGGAAAACATATTGAAACGAAGTGAATTCTTTTTACCAAGATAAGCGGTGGAAAAATAAAAGGATCTCAGATCACTGCTTGCCCTGTCAATATATCCATCGCTACTGATCTTTGATAAACGAAGGTCCATTGTGAAATGATCACCCACTAATCCGCTTCCCACTTTGATCGTATTCTTCCATGTATTGAAAGAGCCATAGCTGTTATTAAATTCTGCATAGGGTTTCAGATTTGCTTCATTGGTGCTAATATTTATACTTGCTCCAAAGGCACCGGCCCCATTTGATGAAGTACCAACTCCACGCTGTACTTGTATGCTTCCTACTGAAGAAGAAAAATCAGGGAGATCGACAAAGAATGTTCCCTGGCTTTCAGCATCATTAAATGGAACTCCATTTAGGGTCACATTGATCCTTGATGCATCGGAACCACGGATCCGGATACCCGTATATCCAACTCCGTTACCAGCATCGGAATTCACAACAACCGACGGAGTTTGATTTAAAATAAATGGTAGATCCTGACCGAGATTTAATTTTTCAATTTGCTTTTTGGTCAAATTGGTTTTTGTGAATGGCGAGTTTTCTCCCGCCCGAATAGCTTTAAGCTCCACAGGTTCCAGCAAAAGAAAACTGTCTCTTTTTGTACTGTCTTTAGTTTGGCCAAATACCGCGTTGCCGACAATAGCAGCGGTAATTAAAATGGCAATCCTCTTCATTTTTTAAGTTTAAAAGATTAAAAATGAGAGGGAATGCTGTTAACAGGAATGAAAGATGATTAGCACCTTCCCTGCGCAGGCATTACCCTGATCAGGTTCTACGGGTTTTATCTCAGCTCCGGCAACTTTGCCGGGCACCCCGGGAAACGCTGAAATTCTACCGCAAAACTAAGGATAAATTTTTTCCACCCAATTGTAACCTTTCTACGCTTCCCTTCGTATAACATACAAATCATTGTTTATGAAGAAATCCTTGTTATTCTTATCATTATTTGTGGGATTGATAACCACCTCTTTCGCTCAAAGAACTATTAATGACGATAATGCCGAAAAAAGAACCGTTGGCAGTTTTCATGGAATTGATGTAGCGACAGGTATCGAACTTACCCTGGTAAAAGGAGATACTGAAGAAGTTGCGGTCAGCGCATCAGAGATCGAGTTCCGTGATAAAATTGTAACAGAAGTGAGAAATGGTATTTTGAGGATACATTATGAAACGAAAAGCGGGGCTATCAACAAGAAAAACCAAAGTAAACGTCTTAGAGCTTATGTCTCTTATAAATCGCTTGACCTGCTTCATGTAACTACCGGTGCTGAAGTGAAAGTTGATGGCGTAGTAGAGGCAACTACATTTGAACTGAAAGCTAATACAGGTGGCCTGGTAAAAGCTGAGATAAATATTGGCACTTTAACGGTTGATCAAAACACCGGCTCAAGGATCACTCTTACTGGAAAAGTAGATTTGTTGGAAGCTGAAGGAGATACCGGCAGTAAATTCAATGGAGAAGATCTAACTACAAATACCTGCATGGTCAAAATGAGTACCGGTGCAGGAATTTATATTTCCGTAGAAAAAGAATTAAATGTAAAAGCTGATACCGGTGGATATATAAAATATAAAGGCAATGCCGGTATTCGTGAAATAAAAACCAACACAGGTGGATATGTTTCTAAAATTTAAAATGTATAGCCATGAAATGAGCCATAAAATTTTCGAGTTAAATTAAAAGCACCGAAGAAAATTTTATGACGAATTCCATGTGACCAAAAAACAATAAAAATTAATCACATGAAAAAAATATTATTTAGTTTATTAGTAACGGGATTGATCACAACTGCATCAGCACAGAAAACAATTAATGATGCAAATGCACAAAAAAGAAATTTATCTGGGTTTCATGCCATTGAAGTTTCGGGTGGCATTGATCTTTATTTAAGCCAGGGAGAGGAAGCAGTTGCAGTCAGTGCTGCCAAAACTGAATACAGAGATAAAATAATAACAGAAGTAAAAGATGGCGTTTTAAAAATCTGGTTTGACTGGAAGAATAGTTCAAAATTTGATTGGGGAAATCGTAAGATGAAAGCGTATGTTTCTTTTAAAAATATTGATAGGCTGGAGGGCTCTGGTGGTTCTGATATTAATGTAGACGGTTCACTTAAAGTTGCAAAACTCGCAATGGAAATATCCGGCGGATCAGATTTTGATGGCAAAGTTGAAACAGGTGAATTAGATATACATGCAAGTGGCGGCAGCGATGTTCATATTTCAGGAAAAGCTGACAGGCTTACAGTTCAAGCAAGCGGGGGAAGCGATTTTAAAGGGTATGATCTTGCTTCAGATATTTGCAATGTAGAAGCAAGTGGTGGCAGCGATGTTCAGGTAACAGTAAATAAAGAGCTTTCTGCAAATGCAAGTGGTGGCAGCGATGTGTATTATAAAGGAACGGGTCTTATAAGGGATCTGAAAACAAGCAGTAGCAGCATAAAAAAAGTAAGCAAATAATTTTTTAAAAAATAAAGAACATGAAAAAGATACAAGTGATGTTGATGGCAATGTTAGTGAGTACAGTATTGTTTGCACAAAAAACAATTAATGATGCAAATGCCGAACCAAGAAACCTAAGCGGTTTCCATGCCATCAAGATTTCTAATGCTTTTACCGTTTACATTTCCCAGGGTAATGAAGATGCGGTGGCTATCAGTGCGTCAAAAGCTGAATACAGAGATAAGATCATTACAAAAGTGGAGAATGGCGTTTTGATCATTCGGTTTGATGATGATAAAAACTTTTGGAAAGGATGGAACGGTGATAAACAAAAACTAAAAGCATACGTATCTATAAAAAAAATAGACAGGTTAGATGTTAGTGGTGCTTGTGATGTATTTTTTGAGGATGGTCTTTCGGCTGAAGATCTTAATGTCAGGCTATCCGGCGCCAGCGATCTGAAAGGTAAGATTGACGCAAAGAAATTGAGCTTTGATATCAGTGGTGCGTCTGATGCAACGATCTCAGGCAATGCTGCTGAATTGAGTATAGAAGCGAGTGGCGCCAGCGATTTTAAAGGATTTGATATGACTACTAATTATTGTACTGCTGAAGCCTCAGGCGCATCTTCAGTAAATATTACAGTGAATAAAGAATTAAATGCAAAAGCTAGCGGCGCAAGCAGCGTTAGATTCAAAGGTGAGGGGTTGATCCGTGATATTAAAACAAGTGGTTCAAGTAATGTCACTCGTAAGTCGTAAACATAAAGGGTAAAAAAAGAAAAGCGTCCCGATGTATCGGGACGCTTTTCTTTTGGATAGTAAGGCGTCAACCCGTACCTTTGCGCTCCACATCGCGAAGTAGAGCAGCGGTAGCTCGTCGGGCTCATAACCCGAAGGTCGGGAGTTCGATCCTCCCCTTCGCAACTAAGGGGACAGACATTGTCCCCGTTTTTTATTCATTGCAGGTGCAAACCTCCGGCAATAGAATTTGATTACCTCCTCAATTTCTTCGCTAACGGCTTGGGCTTGCATCTATAAGCTATTCAATGAAAGTCGGTTTCGTAAATATTTTTGGTAAACCTAATGCTGGCAAAAGCACTTTGCTCAATGCATTGATGGATGAGAAGCTTGCTATTGTTTCATCCAAAGTGCAAACAACAAGGCATCGAATCAAGGGAATTTTAACTGAAAAGGATTATCAAATCGTTTTTTCAGATACGCCGGGTATTATTGAACCTAAATACAGGTTGCATGAAAAGATGATGGATGCTGTAAAAAATTCATTGGAAGATGCAGATGTGGCTTTGTTGATCGTAGATGTAAATGAGGATCTGAAAGAATGCGATGCGATCTTTAGTTCCTTAAAATTGAAAGTGCCAGCTATCGTTGTTGTAAATAAAATTGACAGGGCAAGCCAGGAAAAGATAAAAACAACAGTAGACTTTTTTTCAAACAATCCATATTATAAAAAAGTAATCACCATTTCTGCATCCAGCGGCATTAATAAAAAGAGATTTTTAAAAGAGATACTTGAGTTTTTACCAGAAGGAGAACCATTTTTTAGCGGCGATGAAATATCTGATCTTCAAACAAAATTCTTTGTGGCTGAATTAATACGGGAAAAAGTATTTGAATTATTTGGCGATGAGATCCCTTACCAGGCAACCGTTGTTGTAAATGAGTTTAAAGAAAAAACTACATTAACAAAAATTACAGCAGATATTATTGTACAACGGGAATCGCAAAAAGCGATCATGTTAGGAGAAGGTGGAAAGATGATCAAGAAGCTGGGAACTGAATCAAGGAAATCGATCGAAGATTTTATTCAACAGAAAGTTTTTTTAGAGCTTTTTATAAAAGTGAGAGATAAGTGGCGGGATAATGATACCTGGCTAAAAGAATATGGGTATCATTAATTGTAAACAAATTTTTAATAGAGTTTAAAGTCCCTTTAGGGATTTAGGGTTTATGGGATTTACATTAGCAATTACAGGAAGACCCAACGTGGGCAAAAGTACTTTCTTTAACCGTTTACTTGAGCAACGTAAGGCGATCGTTGATGATATAAGCGGTGTGACCCGTGACCGCCAGTATGGTATTACTGATTGGAACGGAAAAAGCTTTAATGTAATTGATACAGGTGGGTTTGTTCCGCATAGCGATGATGTATTTGAAAGAGAAATAAGAAAGCAAGTGACGATTGCAATTGAGGAAGCAAATGCAATTGTGTTTATGACAGATGCGGCAATTGGTATCACTCATCTTGATGATGCCATGGCTGGCATGCTGCGCAAAAGTTCAAAACCGGTTTTTCTTGTTGTAAATAAAGTAGATAACAACGAAAGGATGCTAGCTGGTTCAGAATTTTATAGTCTTGGGTTTGATAAAATATTTTTCATTTCTTCAGTTAGCGGAAGTGGTACCGGAGAGTTGCTTGATGCAATTACGGAATTGATCCCGGCTGAAGATGCTGACGCAACGGAACTTGGAGAGTCGTTACCAAAGTTTGCGATCATTGGTCAACCGAATGTTGGTAAATCGTCTTTGTTAAATGCATTGATCGGGCAAGAGCGTACTATCGTAAGCGATATTGCAGGCACAACAAGAGATACGATCCATACCCATTATAAACTTTTTCAAAAAGATTTTATTCTTATTGATACAGCAGGGATCAGGAGAAAAGCAAAAGTGCATGAGGATCTTGAATTCTATTCTGTCATTCGTGCTATTAAAGCAATGGATGAAGCGGATGTATGTCTTATTTTGATCGATGCGGATAAAGGGGTATCGGCGCAGGATATAAGTATATTCAGCCTTGCAGCAAAGAAAGGAAAGGGTGTTGTTGTGTTGGTAAACAAATGGGACTTGGCAGAGAAAGAAACTAATACAGCAAGAGATTACGAAATAATGCTGAAACAAAAACTTGCCCCATTTACGGATGTACCGATCCTGTTTATTTCTGCAAAAGAAAAGACAAGAATTTTTAAAGCAATAGAGATCGGTTTGGAAGTGGCTGAAAACAGGAAGACAAAGATCTCAACTTCACAGTTGAATGAAGTTGTCTTAAAAGCGATCGAATCATATCATCCACCCGTTGTAAGAGGGCACCCGGTAAAGATCAAATATGTTACCCAGTTACCCACTGCTGTTCCTTCATTTGCATTCTTCTGCAATTTCCCGGATGATATAAAACAGCCGTATAAAAACTATCTTGAGAACAAGCTTCGGGAAAACTTTAATCTCAAAGGCGTTCCTATCCGGCTATTCTTTAGAAAAAAATAAGGCTGACCTATCTCAGTTAAGATTTACTGGTGTTAGTAAATCTACTTGTCTGTAATTTTTCATTCTTCTTTATTTCATTATCTGTAATCCAGAGTTTAATTTAACGGTCGCTTCTCCGCACTGTTATTCTATCCCACTATCCAGATCAACGTTTTTCTTAGTCCTGTCAATCCTCATAAAAAATCACTCCTGTTGTATTCTTTTTGGAGAACGATGAATTATTGCTGAAAAATATTTCAGTAAACACTTAAACTTTTTTTATGAGAATAATTATTGCACTTTTTCTTCTTGCTTCATTTTCCTTACAAGCACAGGAAAAAACTAAGGATAAATCAAAATGGAAGATCGATAAGAATAAGATCATTACGGGCAGCCTGGTCTTTGTGGCTGGCGGAGCAAAAGGATTCAATGAAACACTTCAATTCAATTATAAAATTTTTGAAAAAACATTTACCGGTGCTAATAAACAATGGTTTGATCCGAAAGTAAGCTGGAGAAATAAATATGAAGGGGGAAATCCTGATAACGGTGCGAAATATTTTATGTCTACATCAGTATTCGTAATGTTCACTGATCAATATCATCTAAATAATTTCATACAAAGAACTGCGATAATGACTGCGTTAGTAATAAAAATAGGAGAGGGTAAAAAACCTTTCTGGCATTATGCGTACGATCTTCTTTGGTATACGATGTGCTACCAGGCTGGGTTCGCTGCAGCGTATTATCCTTTTACAAGTCGCAATTATAAATGATCAGAGTTTGAGTTTTTTAAGAAGTTCCTTTGCTCTTTCGCGATAGCTTTTCATTTCGGCGATCTTCTTTTTTATAAAACTATTGTCATCCAGTTTGCCAATAACTGTTTCCATTTGTTTACGATTATCATAAACCATTTTACGAAACGGGTTATGATAATCTTTTGCTCTTGAATCAAAGATCCCTTTTACCATCCATTCACGGGTGTCTACAACTTGTTTAATTAATTCTTTAAAAATCTTTTTATCAAAATCTCCAGATTTTAATTGAAGTATTTCAAGAAGTGAGGCAAAAGAATGCTGCAATTTTTGTTCGGGATAAATTTGAGAATTGATCATATAAAAAGAATGCACTTCATCCCAGCTTTTTATTTTCCCTGAATAAATATCTTTTTTAAAAGTATTGAAGGCTGGTTGGGGAAATAACTGGCCACCGATATTTAGCCAATTACTTCTTCTTGCTCTTAAAGGTAATGCCGAATACAGTTTTCCCCACTCAGTTATCTTGTTGTCCCAGGCATAATGCAGTAATTGATTAATGCCATAATAAATTACAAGCTCTTTAAAGATCAAATATGCCTGCTGTACTTTAGTAAGCTGCACTTTGCGGCCGGCATTTTCAAATTCATCTGCCAGGATCTCAAGTTCTTCAACCACCGGATCTTTAGTTTCTAATAATTTTTCACCAAGTTCAATTATTTGTTCCTCATTTAATTTTTTATTTTGCTTTTTTGCAAAAGCCTGGCCCGTAAGTTTTTTGAGTAATTGAATAGAATCAAAAATTTCATTGACACTGTCAGGCGCAAGAAAATCATACTCTATATGCTGAGTCTTATCGCCCCGCTGATCTCTTGCTTCATACTTTTCTTCGTTTCTCGCCAAGGCATACATGTTATACATGAACCAGTATGCTGGCATTACAACCAGTTTATCGTTGGTTACATCATTACTTACCAATGAAAACGGAATAGGAATATTTATCTCTGCAGGATAATCTCCCTTTGCAATGATTGTAAAGGATGCAAATTTTGAATTATGTTTTAAGCTAACGCAAAGTCCTGGCCAGAAACCCCGACCTGCAATTATCTCTCCATCAGCACCACGACTATTATGATTAGAACCGATCGTAGCCCCCGCCGCCATATTGCTCTGTCCTAAAACCAATGCAGCGCATAGAAATGAATTATTATGGTGTTGTTCATGCGCTGGAAAAATAAGTGAGTTCAAAACCTCGCAACAGGAGATAGTTGAGTTGTAGCCAAGATAAGAGTTAATCAGTCTTGCTCCATATTTTAATTGCGAATGATCGGAAAGAATGAAACGAACCGCTTTTACTCCATAGAAAATACGACAGCCAAAACCAATAATACCATTTACTAATTCAACTCCTTCACCAATTTGCGTTTTGCCTTCTGGTCCAGAGTTGATCGTAAGATTTTTTAATTTGTTGGCACCTTTGATATACGCTTCACTTCCGATCCATGTGTCTTTTATGATCCTGCAATTTTTAATTACAGTTCCATCGCCAATTTTTCCATAGTACCCTCTTTTTTTATCAAATTGTTTTTCGGTAAACTGTTTAAATTTTTTCATCAGGACTTCATCATCACGATAGCGACTCCATATCCATGCATCACCGGGCAGCATACCATTAAAGGGCAAAATGCCACGACCGGCATTTTCATTGCAGATCTCCAGCCAGATGCGAACGTTTTCTTTTTCGCCGTCCCGTATAATCCCATTTCCAAATTTCGAATGATCGGAAGCGGATAGCTCATTCACATTAACAATGATGACTTCATTGCCTGCAATGTAGTGACTCATGTAATTAACATTATTGATAACTACATTATCACCAAAATCACAACTGATGATTGTACTATTGTAAAGTCCTACCTGCAAACGTATATCATGGTATTCAAGAAAAACATTATCAAGTTTGCCGATCCTGTTCAAACCAAAAAAATTACAGTTCTTAACAAGACTGGAATTAAACGGATCAGCAACTAATAACTTACTCCAATCGTCAGCCGTATTATTGTTTTGTTGCAGGGATTTGATCTCAGCTTTTGTTAATTGCCGATAAGCAATCCCACTTCTGTTCTGGATATTGCGGAGATAATATTCGTCTTTCCCTTTTGGGATAAATTTTTTTGCAACAAAATTGTATCCGAGAGAACTGATTGGTTTTTTCTTTATATCACTCATGTTACAAAATGCTGGTTATTGATTTCTGGATATGAAACAGAATGTTGAATAGAATTGTTATTGTAAAAGAGTGCGACGCAACAGGAGCTAAATAGTAGTAACACTGCTGGTAACACAAATATCCTGGCCCATCCCTCCATCTCCCTTCCCAAAGGGAAGGGAGCGGTGCTTCACTACAAATCCGAACTTCATACCTTCCACTTCATCTTTATTTATATTCCAAACAAAATGATATCCTCTTCGTAAGTCACCCCTTTAGGGGGACAGGGGGTTGTTATTCCACTGTCACACTCTTCGCTAAATTTCTCGGCTTATCTACATCCAGGCCTTTCATTACTCCAATATAATAAGCAAGTAACTGCAAAGGAATGACACTTAGCATTGGGGCAACGATCTCGTCAGCAGCAGGTACAGGCATTATGGATTCTGAAAGAGAAGCAGAATAGTCATCTCCTGCAGTGATCACTGAGATCACTCTTCCTTTTCTTGCTTTTATCTCCTGCATATTGCTCACTACTTTTTCATGATAAGCATCTTTTGTAGCTACAAATACTACTGGTAGTTGATCATCCACTAATGCAATAGGCCCGTGTTTCATCTCAGCTGCAGGATATCCTTCGGCATGTATGTATGAGATCTCTTTTAGTTTTAATGCTCCTTCAAGCGCAACAGGAAAATTATAACCACGACCGAGATAAAGAAAATCTCTTGCATCCTTATATTTTTCCGCAAGCTTCTTAACATTTTCTGCTGATGTTAATACTTCTGCAATTTTATCCGGAATATCATGAAGCTCCTGCAATAAATGC
>Ga0209486_10001206_pt1 | contig 11287 bp, 8 predicted proteins | sample NCCompost_FD_187518 | JGI IMG/M metagenome (GOLD analysis project Ga0209486, IMG submission 187518) | Agricultural soil microbial communities from Utah to study Nitrogen management - NC Compost (SPAdes) (version 2) | ecosystem: Environmental > Terrestrial > Soil > Agricultural land | place: USA... | reverse complement strand
ACGCGTTGTGTGCGCTCGCTGCCGACGCCGGCGCGCCGGAGGCGGTCGTGCGGCTCGGCCGAGTCGAGGAGCCGCTGCTGCATTCGCTCTACCGGTGTGCAACCGCCTTCGTCTACCCGTCGCGGTACGAAGGCTTTGGTTTCCCCGTTCTGGAAGCGATGGCCTGCGGCACACCGGTCATCGCCTCCCGCGCCGCCTCGATTCCCGAGTTGACCGGCGACGCTGCCATCCTGCTCGATCCCGATGATGACCGGGGCTGGACGGACGCAGTGATGCGCATCGTGACCGACGACGAGCTGCGCAGCGAGCTGGCGACACGCGGTGTTGCGCGCGCGGGTCTGTTCACGTGGGCGCGGACCGCGCGCGCGACGATGGACGTGTATCAGACATGTCTCGCCGAAGCGGCGAATCGGCGAGGGCGGAGGCCCTGACGCGCCGGTGAACGCCCCCGACGTGTCCGTGATTGTCGTGACGTGGAACGGCCGTCAGCATCTGGACGCGTGCCTCGAAGCCGTCGCCGCGCAGAGGGGCGTCAGACTGGAGACGGTGCTCGTCGATAACGCGTCTACCGACGGCACGGTGGACTACGTGCGGGGCCGGCACCCCGCGGTCCGCATCGTCGCGCTGCCGGACAACCGCGGTTTCGCCGGTGGAAACAATGCCGGCGTTGCAGACGCACGCGCCCCGATCGTGGCGTTTCTGAACAACGACACGATTGCCGATCCCGGGTGGCTGCAGGCCCTTGTCGCCGGTCTCGATCAGGCCAGCGGATTTGCGCTGGTGACGTCGCGCATCGTCTATATGCACGACCCGCAGATTATCGACAGCGCCGGCGACGGTTTCCTCCGTGCCGGCGGTGCGTTCAAGCGGCTGCACGGAATGCCGGCCGCCGATGCGGCGGAGCCGCTGGAGGTCTTCGGCATGTGCGGCGCGGCCTGCCTGATGCCGAAATCCGTGTTCCACGAGCTGGGCGGCTTCGACGAGGATTTCTTCGCGTCCCACGAGGACGTCGACCTGTCCTATCGTGCGCGGCTTCGCGGATACCGTGTGCGATATGTCCCGGATGCGATCGTCCGTCATCAAGGCAGCGCGACGCTCGGCCGGCAGAGCGCGCGCGCGGTGTATTACGGCCAGCGGAATCTCGAGTGGGTCTACCTGAAGAACTCGCCGGCGTCGATCCTGCTTCGCACTGCGGCCGCACACGTCGCCTACAACGTTGCCGCGGCCGTCCACTTCGCGCGGGCGGGCCAGGGCCTGGCGTTCATTCGCGCCAAGGGGGCGGCCCTGGCGGCGCTGCCAGCGACATTGCGGAAACGCGCCGCCGTCCAGCGCGCACGCCGCGTCACGGCCGGAGAGATCTGGCGCGTGCTGGAACCGCGGTGGCTTGGCCTCAAGAGGCGCGAAAAGCGCTTCGATCACGGCGTCGCACGCGTCGGGCCATGACACCCCCGCTGGGCGCCGTCATCGTGAATTACAACGCAGGTCCGGAACTGCGGCGCGCGCTCCAGTCGATCGACCGCGAGGCGGGCGGATCGTGGCAGGGCGTCGTCGTCGACAACGCATCTGCCGACGGCAGCGAGGCCGCGGCCATGGAGTTTGCCCAGGTCCGCCTCGTGCGCAACTCCGAGAACGTGGGCTTTGCCCGCGGGGTGAATCAGGCGATTCGTGAGTGTCCAGCCGATCGCATCGTCATCATGAACCCCGACTGCCAGCTGATGCCGGGCTCACTGCCTCCGCTCATGGCGGTGCTGGACTCCGACCCGCGGTGCGCGATCGTGGCCCCGCTCGTCCGCGATCCCGATGGGTCGCCGCAGGGGAATGCGCGCGGCGATCCCGACATGCTCACCGGCCTGTTTGGACGTTCGAGTGCGCTCCGTCGAACGCTTCCGGCACTGGAAGTCGCACGCCGCAACGTGATCGTCGGCACGGCGGACGATGCCTCGACCACCGTGGATTGGGTCTCCGGAGCGTGCATGCTCGTGCGTCGCGACGCCTTTGTCGGCGTCGGCGGCTTCGACGAGCGGTACTTCATGTATTGGGAGGACGCCGACCTGTGCCGTCGCCTTCGGGCGCGTGGCCACACGATCCGTTTCGCGCCGGCCGCCGCGGCCGTGCATCGGGTCGGCCAGTCGAGCCGAACGGCGCGGGCCCAATCCGTTCGGTCCTTTCATGACAGCGCCTACCTTTACTATTCGACGCACGTCGCCCCGGGGGTGCTCAACCCCAAACGATGGATCGCGCGCGCGCTGCTGGCGAGCCGCTGCTGGTGGAAGCTGGCACGGGGCGCGTAGGTTAGAGGATTTCGTCGACCAGATTCGCGACGTGGAGACCGATCGACAGGCACGACGTCAGACCGGGGGATTCAATGCCGGCGGCGTGGACGACCCGCGGTGACAGCGTGTCCCGGGCAATGAAGAAGTCCGCATAGGACACGTCCGGCGGATGAAACTTGGGCCGGATCCCGCTGCCGCCCAACCGGAGGTCGGCGAGCGACAGCTCCGGCAGCAAGACACGCGCCGGCTCGAGGAAGTCCTCGACCGGGATCCGATGCTCTTCGTAGTCGTCCTTGCGATCGAGATAGCAAACGGTCGGACCGAGCGTGACGTTGCCGTGAATGGTCTTGCTCAGGTGCACTCCTAGTCCGTGTGTGTGCGGCAACGGATAGACCAGGGCGTTCACCATCTGCCGTCTGGCCGGTACCAGTTCAGCGTACTCGCCGCGGCACGGATAGATCCGGAACCGCTCCCCGCCGAGCGCCGCGGCGACGTCGTCCGCGTAGAGTCCGGCCGCGTTGACCACGGAGCGCGCCAGAATGCGCTCGGCCGGTGTGTGCAGTTCGATTCCATCCGGTCGCACGTCACTTCCCGTCAGTGGCGTGCCGGTGAGAAGCGCTACATCGCCATCGACGCACAGCCGCGCCAGGGTTCTGACGAGTGCTTCGGCCTCGAGGATGCCGGAGTGCGGGGAGAACAGTGCCGCATGCGCATGGACATGCGGCTCTCGGCCCTTTATGAACGCGGCATCGACGATGGCGAGGTCTTCGACGCCGTTGGCGGCGCCTCGCTCGCGAAGCGTTTCGAGCGCGGCGATCTCCGCGTCGTCGTGCACGACGACCAGTTTTCCGCAGCGCTTGAAGGGAATGTTGTAGGCCTCGCAGAACGCGTACAGCAGCCGCGCGCCAGCGACACAGTGTTGTGCCTTCAGCGATCCGGGCGGGTAGTAGATCCCGGCATGGATCACCTGACTGTTCCGCGTGCTGGTAGCGGCGCCCGGCCGCGGCTCACGTTCGAGCACACACACGCTGCGGCCCCGCTCCGCAAGCGCTCTCGCCGCGGCGAGGCCGACGACGCCGGCGCCGATAACGGCCGTATCGACTGTTTCCATCCCCTACAATGAGACCGTTGCAGCAGTCTAACGCGACCGCGTTGCGCGTGCTCGTGACCGGGGCCGCCGGACGGCTTGGCGCCGCGATCGTCGAGGCGTTTGCCGACGCGCAGGTCATCGCCCATGCCCGCTCGTCGCTGGACATCACCGACGCCGCGGCCGTGTCCGGCGCGGTCCGAGCGGCGCGTCCCGACGTGATCATCAACTGCGCGGCGTTCAACGATGTCGACGGAGCCGAATCGGCGCCGCTGGCCGCGCTCGCGGTCAATGCCTTTGCGCCGAGAAATCTTGCGCGCGCGGCGCGGGACGCGGGCGCCACCTTCGTCCACTACGGCACCGATTTCGTCTTCGATGGCAAGACCACGGCGCCCCGGGACGAGACGGCGCAGCCGTCGCCGCAGAGTACGTACGCCGCGTCGAAGCTGCTCGGCGAATGGTTCGCCCTCGATGCGCCACGTGCGTACGTGCTGCGCGTGGAGAGCCTCTTTGGCGCCGTCAGCAACTGGACCGGCCGAACCGGGACGATGGATTCGATCGTCGCGGGACTCGAGAACGGCCGCGAAGTACGAGTCTTCACCGATCGAATCGTGTCGCCGAGCTATGTGCCCGACATCGCCGCGGCCACTCGTCATTTGATCCTGCACGAAACACCGCCCGGTCTGTATCACTGCGTCAATGCCGGTCAGGCAACGTGGTACGAAGTGGCGCAGACGGCCGCGGAGCTCCTGCGCGTCGCACCGAGGTTGGTGCCCGTCAGCGTGAACGACGTGCAGTTGAAGGCCCGTCGTCCACAGTTCTGCGCGCTGAGTCCGCGGAAGCTCGCCTCCGCCGGTTTTGTGATGCCGTCCTGGCAGGACGCGATGCGCCGATGGCTGGAGGGCCGGGCGATCCCGGCGGCATAAAATGGGGAGCGATGGGTAAACGCGCGGTCATCACCGGCATCACCGGTCAGGACGGGTCGTACCTCGCGGAGCTCCTGCTCGCCAACGGCTACGACGTGATCGGCGTCGTCCGTCGATCGAGCGCGCCGAATTACTGGCGGATCGAGCACCTGCTCGATCGCATCACGCTCCGTCCCGCCGATCTGCTCGACCAGCTGTCGCTGCTTCGCCTCATCCAGGACGTGCGCCCGCACGAGTTCTACAACCTGGCCGCGATGTCGTTCGTCCCCGCGTCGTGGGACCAGCCGCTGCTGACCGGCGATTTCAACGCCATGGGCGTCACGCGTCTGCTCGAGGCCGTTCGTCAGGTCGATCCCGGGATCAAGATTTATCAGGCCTCGTCCAGCGAGATGTATGGGCGCGTGCGGGAGGTCCCGCAGACGGAGATGACGCCGTTTTACCCGCGCAGCCCCTACGGCGTGTCGAAAGTGTTCGGCCACTACATCACCGTGAACTACCGCGAAAGCTACGGGCTGTTCGCCGTCTCCGGCATTCTGTTCAACCACGAGTCGCCGCGGCGGGGCGTGGAGTTCGTCACGCGAAAAGTGACCGATGGCGTCGCCCGCATCAAGCTTGGCCTGGCGGACCACCTGGCCCTTGGCAACCTGGACGCGATGCGCGACTGGGGATTTGCAGGCGACTACGTCCGGGCGATGTGGTTGATGCTCCAGCAGCCTCACGCCGATGACTACGTCATCGCCACAGGCATCTCGCATTCGGTCAAGGACCTGGTGGAGGTCGCGTTCGGACACGCTGGTCTCGAGTGGAAAAAATACGTCCGGACTGATCCGGCGCTGCTTCGGCCCGCCGAGGTCGATCACCTCATCGGCGATGCCGGAAAGGCGAAACGTGTCCTCGGCTGGCAGCCGAAGATGACGTTCGAGGGCCTCATTCAGATGATGGTTGACGAGGATCTCAGGAGACTCTCGCAGCCGCATCCGGGGCCGGCGGCGGCCTACCGGTAAGACCTCTATCCCCATACGGAGACGCAATTGCACCTGAAGGAGAAGCTCGAAAATCGGCAAGCCAGGATCGGCGTCATTGGTCTCGGCTACGTCGGGCTGCCGCTGGCGGTCGAGTTCGCGCGGGCCGGGTTCGATGTCACCGGCTTCGACGTCGACGAATCGAAGGTGTCGGAGCTCAACGCCGGCCGCAGCTACATCCTCGACGTCAGGTCCGAGGACGTCGCGAACTGCGTGAACGCCGGCAAGCTGCGCGCGACGACGGAGATGTCGAAGCTGGGCGAGATGGACGCGGTCGATATCTGCGTGCCGACGCCGCTGCGCAAGACGAAAGATCCCGACATGTCGTATGTCGTGTCCGCCGCCGAGCAGATTGCCAGATACCTGCATCCGGGGATGTTGATCGTCCTCGAATCGACGACGTATCCCGGCACGACGGCCGAGGTGCTGCAGCCGATGTTCGAGGCGCGCGGGCTGACGGTCGGCAAGGACTTCTACCTGGCCTTTTCGCCCGAACGGGTCGATCCGGCGAACGAGAAGTTCAACACCCGGAATACCCCGAAGGTCGTGGGCGGAACAACGCCTGTCTGCTCGGACGTGGCCGCCGCGCTGTACTCCGCTGCGGTGGACACGGTCGTTCCCGTCAGCTCCACACAGGTCGCCGAGATGGTGAAGCTGCTGGAGAACACGTTCCGCGCGGTGAACATCGGGCTCGTCAACGAGATAGCGCTGATGTCACACCGGATGAACATCGACGTCTGGGAGGTCATCGACGCCGCCAAGACAAAGCCGTTCGGCTTCATGCCGTTCTATCCGGGGCCGGGCCTCGGCGGCCACTGCATTCCGATCGACCCGTTCTATCTGTCCTGGAAGGCGAAGCAGTCGGGCTTCGAGTGCCGCTTCATCGAGCTGGCCGGCCATGTCAACGGCTCCATGCCGGAGTACGTGGTCGAGCGCATCAGCGAGGCGTTGAACACGAAGAAGAAAGCGATCAACGGCGCGCGCATTCACCTGTTCGGCATTGCCTACAAGAAGGACGTCAGCGACATGCGCGAGTCGCCCGCGCTGGACATTTTGCAGCTGCTGCACCGGCGCGGAGCGGAGCTGAGCTACACCGATCCCTACGTGCCGTCGCTCCAGGAGGGCGAGGTGTGCCTGCAGTCGATTGCCGAAGACGCCGTGGACGGGATTGACTGCGCGGTGATCGCGACGGACCACAAGGGATTCAACTATGCGGCGATGCCAGGACGATTCCCGCTCGTCGTCGACACGCGCAACGCGCTGAAGGGGAACGCGGCGACGAATATTTTCCGCTTGTGAAAGGGACGTAAACGTCGGCCTCTACCGGCCCACCATCCCTTCGACGGGGCTGCTCGCCGTGGCGTACATCTTGCGCGGAATGCGGCCGGCGAGATGCGCGAGCCGGCCGGCCAGCACGGCGTGTTTCATCGCGGTGGCCATGGCGACCGGGTCTTCCGCGCCGGCAATCGCCGTGTTCATCAGCACACCGTCGGCGCCGAGCTCCATTGCGATAGCCGCATCCGACGCTGTGCCGACGCCGGCATCGACGATCACCGGCACCCGCGCGAACTCCCGGATGATCCGCATGTTGTTCGGATTCTGAATGCCGAGGCCTGATCCGATCGGCGCGCCGAGCGGCATCACGGCCGCCGCTCCGGCATCCTGCAGCTTCCGGCAGGCGATCGGATCGTCGTTCGTGTAGGGCAGCACGACGAAGCCTTCGCGGACCAGCACCTGCGTCGCCTCGATGAGCGCTTCGTTGTCGGGGAACAGCGTCCGCTCATCGCCGATCACTTCGAGCTTGACCCAGTTGGACAGGCCGGCCTCGCGCCCGAGGCGCGCCGTCCTGATCGCCTCGTCGGCGGTGTAGCAGCCCGCCGTATTCGGAAGGATGAACATCCGGTTCGTGTCGATGTAGTCGAGGAGCGACTCGCGCGATCGATCGGAGATGTTCACGCGCCGCACCGCCACGGTGACCATGTCGGCGCCCGACGCTTCGTGCGCCCGTGCCATCACGGCGTGCGACGAGTACTTGCCGGTTCCGATGATCAGTCGCGACGCGAACGTGCGGCCGGCAATGACGAACGGTGAATCAGTCATTCAGCAATCCCAAAGCCCGACCCAACCCCAATCCCCAACCCCGAACTGCTATCCACCGCCGACGAAATTCACGATCTCCACCGAATCGCCATCGTTGACGATCACTTCGGGAAACCGCTGGCGCTTGATGATGGTGAGGTTGTGCTCGACGGCAACCCGCCGCGCGTCGATCTCCAGCTTGTCGAGCAGGGCGACCACCGAGAGGGGCTGCTCGATTTCGAACGGCTCACCGTTGAGGGTAATCTGCACCTGATTCGTCCAACGATTGGTGGTCCAACTGGTAGAGGCCGACCTTCAGGTCGGCCTTTCATCGTTTTAGTCTCCGGCTTCGGCCGGAGCCTGTCAAACGCCCCCGCCTTGGTAGAATCGAAAGATTCTGCCATTCGCTGATTTCGACACCTAGATGGACCGATCTCTGAACACGATGCCGCTGGGCATCGCCGGGTTTACCTACGCCGACCTGTACCAGCCTTCCTGCCTCCGCGACCTGCATGACCTGTTCTGTAAGCGCGTGGCGGCCGAGGATCCCTCGCTGTGGGCGGCTTGGGACGTCTATCGCACGGCTCCCGAATCCGTCACCTCGCCGATCGAGCGTTCCGATCTCATCGTGCGCATGGCGCCGCACCTCAGCAGGTTCGTGGCGGCGCTGTTCAACGTCGGCGACACGGCCGCCGGGGTGATGAGCACGACCGCGAGCCTCGAACCGCTGTTCCGATTCAAGATCGATTTCGTGCGCAAGCGGGCGCTGCCGCTGGTCAAGGGCGGCACCCGGGTCACGCCGACCGCCGGCGATCTGGCCACGGTCAGGGAACTCGCGCGCCCCTGGGCGCACCTCGATCACGAACAGGCGATCGCCATGGCCGGCTGCGGCCTGCTCGATCGTGAAGCGGCCGCCCGCGAGCAGGGCAGCGAGCAGGAGAAGGCGGAGATTGCCGCCACGGTCGACGCGCTGAAACGCTGGTGCGCCGCCTGTCTGCATGACCACGACTACAAGTCGTGGGTGATCTTCCGATTTCCCGAAACGCTCGACTACTTCAACCTCGTCCACGTCCAGCGGCCCCGCCCGGATCTGCCCGAAGCGATGCTCGGTCCGGACAGCCGCCTGCGGCGGCGCGATGGGTTCGCGCTGACCGATCCGCGCTGGACGCCGCGCGAAAACGTCAGCGAAATCCACTACTGCGTGTTGTGCCACGAGCGCGACAAGGATTCGTGCTCGAAGGGCCTGCGCGACAAGGAAGGGAAGATCGTCAGCAATCCGCTCGGCATCCCGCTGCCCGGCTGCCCGCTGGACGAGAAGATTTCCGAGATGCACATGGTCCGGAAATCGGGAGACGCGATCGGCGCCCTGGCCATAATCGTGGTCGATAACCCGATGTGCCCGGGCACGGGCCACCGCATCTGCAACGACTGCATGAAGGCCTGCATCTACCAGAAGCAGGAGCCGGTCAACATTCCTCAGATCGAGACCGGCGTGCTGACGGACGTGCTGCGCATGCCGTGGGGCGTCGAGATCTACGGGTTGCTGACGCGATGGAACCCGCTCAATATCCGCCGGCCGTACGCGCTGCCTTACAACGGGCGGAACGTCCTCGTCGTCGGCCTCGGACCGGCCGGCTACACGCTCGCGCACTACCTGCTCAACGAAGGCTTCGGCGTGGTGGCGATCGACGGGCTGAAGATCGAACCGCTGCCGGCCGAATTGACCGGCGACGGTGGCCGGACACCGCGCCCGATCGAGCAATGGGACGACGTCTACCGGCAGCTGGATGAGCGCGTGCTCGAGGGATTCGGCGGCGTCTCCGAGTACGGCATCACCGTCCGCTGGGACAAGAACTTCCTGACGCTGCTGCACCTGACGCTCGCCCGGCGCGATCGGCTGCGCATCTACGGCGGCGTCCGCTTCGGCGGGACGATTCCTGTCGACGACGCGTGGGGCTACGGGTTCGACCATGTGGCGATTGCGGCAGGCGCGGGGCGCCCGACCGTGATCGACATGAAGAACAACCTCGTGCGCGGCGTCCGCAAGGCCAGCGACTTCCTGATGGCGCTTCAGCTGACGGGTGCGTTCAAGCGGGGTGCGTTGCCCAACCTGCAGGCGCGGCTTCCCGCCGTCGTCATCGGCGGCGGCCTGACCGGCATCGACACGGCCACCGAGCTGTTCGCGTATTACACGGTCCAGGTCGAGAAGACGCTCGAGCGCTACGAGCTGTTGTGCGGCGAGTCCGGTGAGCAGTCCGTCAGATCGGGCTACGACGCGGAAGAACTGCAGGTCCTCGACGAGTTCCTCGAGCACGGACGTGCCGTTCGGGCAGAGCGGGCGCGCGCGAAGACCGCCGGAGAACAGCCGGATTTCATCCCACTCGTTCGCAGCTGGGGCGGCGTGACCCTCGCGTATCGGAAACGGATGATCGATTCACCGGCCTACCGCCTCAATCACGAGGAGGTGGTGAAAGCGCTCGAAGAGGGGATTTGGTTCGCCGAAAACCTGGATCCGCGCGAGATCGTCGTCGACGGGTCCGACCACGCGAAGGCGCTGGTGTTCAAAGGACCGAACGGGCCCGTCGAGCTGCCTGCCCGCACGATTCTCGTCGCGGCCGGCACCTCGCCGAACGTGACCTACGAGAAGGAACAGCCAGGCACGTTCCAGCTCGACTCGAAACGGCGTTTCTTCCAGGGCTATCGCGCCGAAGGGTCCGGATCGAGCGTTTCGCTGCAGCCCGATTCCTCGGGATTCTTCACGTCCTACAACAACGGCGGGCGGCTCGTTTCGTACTACGGCGACAACCATCCGCTGTACGCCGGCAACGTCGTCAAGGCGATGGCGTCGGCCAAGGATGGGTATCCGAAGGTGACGGCTCTCTTTTCCGGCGAGCTGTCCCAACTGGATCCGGCGAAACAGCCCGAACGGGAAGAGGCATGGTCGTCTCTGGTGAAGCGGCTCGACGACGACCTGCTGGCACGCGTCGAGTACGTTCAGCGCCTGACCGAGACCATTGTCGAAGTCGTCGTGCGGGCGCCTGCCGCGGCGCGCCACTTCCGGCCGGGACAGTTCTATCGGCTGCAGAACTACGAGGCGCTCGCTCCACGGGCCAGCAACGGCACCGAGTCGCCGCTGCTGATGGAAGGCATCGCTCTGACCGGTGCGTGGGTCGACCGCGACAAGGGGCTGCTGTCGCTGATCGCGCTCGAAATGGGCGTCTCCAGCCGGTTGTGCGCGTACCTGCGCGCGGGCGAGCCGGTCGTGGTCATGGGACCGACCGGTACGCCGACCGAGATTCCACGAGGCACCGACGTGCTGCTCGCCGGAGGCGGTCTCGGCAATGCCGTGCTGTTCTCGATCGCGAAGGCGTTGCGGGAAAACGGCAATCGGGTGCTCTATTTCGCCGGTTACAGGAAGGGCGAGGACCTCTTCAAGCGGGAAGAGATCGAGGCGGCGACCGACCAGGTGATTTGGAGCACGGACATGGGCGCGGCAATCGAGCCCGGGCGTCCGCAGGACGCGCACTTCCGCGGCAACATCGTGCAGGCGATGGTCGCCTACGCCGAGGGCCGTCTCGGCTCGCCGCGCGTGCCGCTGTCCGGTGTGTCGCGAATCATCGCGATCGGCTCAGACCGGATGATGGCCGCGGTCAAAGCGGCCCGCTACGGCGTGCTGGCGCCGCACATCCCGCGCGAACATGTCGGCATTGCCAGCATCAACTCGCCGATGCAGTGCATGATGAAAGAGATCTGCGCGCAGTGCCTGCAGAAGCACGTGGACCCGGCGACCGGGCGCGAGGAGTTCATCTTCTCGTGCTTCAACCAGGATCAGGAGATGGATCGCGTCGACTTTCCGAACCTGAACATGCGGCTGCGACAGAACACCGTGCAGGAGAAGCT
>Ga0209486_10001205_pt1 | contig 11305 bp, 11 predicted proteins | sample NCCompost_FD_187518 | JGI IMG/M metagenome (GOLD analysis project Ga0209486, IMG submission 187518) | Agricultural soil microbial communities from Utah to study Nitrogen management - NC Compost (SPAdes) (version 2) | ecosystem: Environmental > Terrestrial > Soil > Agricultural land | place... | reverse complement strand
TCGTCGTCGAGCGTTTCTTCGACGAGTCCGGCGGGATGCAGCTCGTCGTGCACGCGCCGTTTGGCAGCCGCGTCAACCGCGCCTGGGCATTGGCGCTGCGGAAGCGGTTCTGCCGGCAGTTCAATTTCGAGCTGCAGGCAGCAGCGACCGAAGACGCGCTCATGTTGTCGCTCGGTCCACAGCATTCGTTCCCGCTGGCCGAGGTGTTCCGCTACCTGCATCCGGCGTCGGTGCAGGAGATTCTGATCCAGGCGTTTCTCGACGCGCCGGTGTTCGCCACGCGCTGGCGCTGGAACACCACCATCTCGCTGGCGGTGCCGCGCAGCCGCGGTGGTTCGAAGGTCGCGCCGCAGCTTCAACGCATGCAGGCGGACGATCTCATGGCGGCGGTCTTTCCGGATGCCGCGGCCTGCCTCGAGAACATTCCCGGCGACCGCGAAATTCCGGATCATCCGCTGGTCGCGCAGACGGTGCGCGACTGCTTGGAAGAGGCGATGGACATCGCCGGACTGACGGCTCTGCTCGGCCGCATCCATCGCGGCGAGCTTCGCCTGATCTCACGCGATACGCCGGAGCCGTCGGTCTTCGCACACGAAATCATCAATGCCCGTCCCTACGCGTTCCTGGACGATGCACCGCTGGAAGAGAGGCGGGCGCACGCCGTCCAATCGCGCCGCGCGGGCGGCGGCGGCGACACCATGGCGACACTCGACGCCGATGCCATCGCCCGCGTCGTCGACGAAGCCAGACCGGAGTGGCGAGACGCCGACGAACTGCATGACGCTCTACTGACGACCGGGTTTCTGATCGCAGACGAGAGCACTGTTCAAAGCGAAGCCTTCGCGACCTTGTCACAGGCCGGACGCGCTGCCTCCGTCGTAGTGTCCGCCTCTAGGCGGACCTTTCTGGTCGCCGCGGAACGGCTGCCCGAGTTGCTGGCCGTTCATCCAGACGCCGTACTCGAACCGCCCATTTCGGCTCCGCCCTCGCGCGCAGCCCGCACCTGGACGCGCGCGGAGGCGATCGTCGAGCTCCTGCGCGGACGGCTGGCTGTTACCGGACCGGTGACGGCGGCAACACTTGCGTCGTCGTTGGGGATTCCGGAGAGCGATGCGGACGAGGCGCTGCTGACGCTCGAGGGCGAGGGCGTGGTCCTGCGAGGAACTTTCACGGCGGCCGTGGGGCGGACCCTGTCGGGTCCGCCAGGCGGGCCTGACCCCGGGGCCCCCATCGCGCTCGCGCGATGGGGTGGCGTGGCCCGGCCCACGATCACAATTGAATGGTGCGAACGGCGGCTCCTGGCGCGCATTCACCGCTACACCCTCAACCGCCTCCGCGCGGAGATCGCGCCCGTTTCACCGGCAGAGTTCATGCGGTTCCTGTTTGCCTGGCAGCACGTGGAGCCGGGATCCCAGCTCATTGGACCCGAAGGGCTGCGCGCGGTCGTCGCTCAGCTGGACGGCGTCGAGCTGCCGGCGCGAGCGTGGGAGCGGGACGTGCTGCCGGCGCGTGTCGAGCGTTACGACCCGGCCATGCTCGACATGCTGTGCCTCACCGGGGACGTGGCGTGGGCGCGGCTGTCGAGTGGACCCACACAGGTCGTCGGCGCGACACCGATTGCCTTGTATCTGCGGGTCAGTCGTCCGCATGTGGGGCGCACCCTGCCGGGTGCGCCAGGCGGGTCTGACCCCGGGGCCCCCATCGCGCTCGCGCGATGGGGTGGCGTGGCCCGCCCCACGATCGAATCGTCAGACCCACGTCGCCTTTCTGAGCGTTCGAGCGTAGCCGCCGCCGTTCTTGAGCACCTGATTGTCAGCGGAGCGTCGTTTGCCACCGAGTTGGCGTCGGCGTGCAGCCTGAGCGGCGACGAGATACGAGCGGGGCTGACCGAACTGGTAGCCGCCGGAGCCGTGAGCTCCGATGGCTTCGCCGGGCTCCGCACCATCATCGGCACACGGCCGACGACAGCGACCGGCCGCTGGTTTACGGTGAACACCGGGCAGGAGCCCGACGTCGAAACGGTGGCCTGGACGCTGCTGCGCCGTTACGGCGTGATCTTCCGTCGTCTCCTGGCGAGGGAAACGGCGCCGGTCACGTGGCGCGAGCTGGTGCACGTGTATCGGCGCCTGGAAGCCCGCGGCGAGATTCGCGGCGGCCGGTTCGTGACGGGCGTGTCGGGCGAACAATACGCGCTCGCCGACGCAGTCGAGCGTCTCCGCGAGATCCGGCGTACGCCGGCAGACGATCGACTCGTGACGATCAGCGCCGCCGATCCGCTGAACCTCACCGGCATTGTCACGCCCGGCGATCGCCTCCGCACCGTTGCCGCCAACCGCATCGTCTACCTGCGCGGGGTTCCGGTTTCGGCGATGGAGGGGGACATGCTTCGCGTGCTCACGCCGGTCGACGCAGCCCTGGCCGCTGCGGTTGCTGAAGCCGCCGCAGGCCGTCGCGTGCCCGTTGTGCGGGGGTACGTTGGGAGGGTGTAGAGTCGTTCGGATCGTTCGGATCGTTCGGATCGTTCGAGTCGTTCGGATCGTTCGAGTCGTTCGACGTGATTGGGAGGGGCCGGATGCGAACACTACTACAGGGAGTCGCCATCCTGACGGCCGCTGCCGGCTTGGCCGTCGCAGCACAAACGACTCAGGAACTTCGTATCGACCCGGCGGCCACGAGCGTCATCGTCCACGTCGGTCGCGCGGGTCTGTTCAGGTTCGCCGGGCACGATCACGAGGTCGCCGCGCCCGGCGTCGAAGGCCGCATCTCACTGGATTCAAGCGACCCGAGCCGTTCGCGCGTGGCGGTGCAATTCGACGCGAAGGCTCTCAAGGTGACGGGTCGAGGCGAGCCGGCCGGAGACGTCGCCGAAGTGCAGCGCACGATGCTCAGCGACCGCGTCCTCGACGTGACGCGCTATCCGACGATTGCCTTCGAGTCCGATCGCATCTCGGTTCAACAGCGCTCGGCCAGCCGCTTGACCCTGCGCGTTGACGGCCGCCTGACGTTGCATGGTGTGACAAAGCCGGTGAGCGTTCCCGTGGCCGTGCGCCTCGATGGCAACCGGCTGACGGCAACAGGCGAGGCGACGGTCCGTCAGAGCGAGTTTGGAATCCGTCCGGTGACGGCGGCGGGCGGGACGGTGCGGGTCAAAGACGAAGTCGACGTGATGTTCACCATGGTCGCCGTCGCCGGCGGAGCGTAAGAACACGCGTGGCTGAACCCGAACTGCCGCCGCTCTACTACGCCTCGATTGCAGGCGACCTCGTCGAGGTCAAACGGCTGCTCGACGCCGGCGCGGATCCGAACGACGGCGAGTCGGTGTTTCACGCTGCCGAGAAGAATCATCGGGCGGTGATTGATCTCCTCGTGCAGTACGGCTGCGACGTCTCCTCAGCGCACGCGGTCTACGGCAACACGCCGATATTCTTCCTGTGCGGCTTCGGCAATGACGAGGAGGGGCGCGCGGCGTGGCACCACGGAATCGCGTATCTGCTCGACCGGGGCGCGGATCCGAACACGCCAAGCACTCCGGGCCACGAGACGCCGCTGCATCGGATTGCGACTTCGCCGGCGGGACTCGCCACCGCCAGACTGCTCCTCGATCGCGGCGCGGATCCGCTGATCCGAAACGCCGAAGGGGACGTCGCGTATCAGATTGCATTCCGCTCGGGCAACGAGGCGCTCGCACGAATGCTCGCGGACCGCGGGGGCGCGGTGCCGCTGACGCCGGCGGACGAGTTCATGGCCGCCTGCCGTCGCGGCGACGAGGGTCGCGCCCGCGCGCTGCTGGCCCAGGACCCCTCGGTCACCGCCGTGCTGCCGAAGGAGGTCGGCTTCGCCGGGACGCTGCTGCACTGGGCAGCCTGGACTGGAAACGTCGCTGCGGTGCGCACGCTCATCGCGGTTGGGGCGGACGTCAATCAGCGCGACCGCGAATTCAGCGCTTCACCGCTCGGATGGGCCGCTCATGGATCGTGCGAGTGCCGGAACGCGGACGACGACTATTGCACGGTCGTCGATCTGCTGTATGCCGCCGGCGCGACGCGGGAAGCGTCCATCAATCGCCTCGACGAGAAACCCGAAGGTATGGCAACCGCCCGCGTGGCCGAACGGCTGACGCAAAACCTGCCCTGATCAGTTTCCAACCTTCCCTCGACACGCACCGTCTATAGACGGGTAGCCGCGATCGAAAGGAGGGTGATGTGCGGATCCTGTCGATATGGTTCGTGCCTGTGCTGGCCCTGACGTGGCACGCACAAGCACAGCAGCCTCAGGTTCAGTCCACGAAAGCCGCAACGTTCGAGGTGGCCTCGGTGCGGGCCAACAAGTCGGGTGACCTCGCCATGCCCGCACGTACGCGAGGGCGCACGTACACGGCGACGAACATACCGGTTCGATATCTCGTCGCCTCAGCCTACGGTGTTCCCGCAGCGCGAGTGCTCGGCGGTCCCTCCTGGATCGGGTCCGCGAGCGTTGCAATGCCGCTCATCGGCGGGGAACGGTTCGACGTCCTCGCGACGCTGCCTGAAGGCGCCGGGCCGAACGAGGTGCCGGCGATGCTGCGCGTGCTTCTCGCCGATCGCTTCAAGCTGGTCGCACACAGCGAGATGCGCGATGCGCCGTTGTATGCGCTGGTTGCCGATCGCCCCGACGGGCGTCTGGGACCGCGGCTGCGTAAGGCATCGATCGATTGTGATGCGATAAATGCGGCAGCGATCCCGGCGGCGAAACCGGGCGAACGCGGTCCCTGCGGGTCGGAGCTTGGCGGCGAGATCATCGGCCGCGGTCAACGGCTGACGACGCTGGCGCGGATGCTGTCGTTCTTCGCCGGCCGGCCGGTTGTGGACCGGACGAACCTGGCCGGGGGTTTCGATTTCGACCTCCGGTTCCCGGAGCTCGAGACACCGCCCGATGGGAGAAATGCGGCTGATGCGGGCGGAGGCATCTTCGTGGCGCTTCAGGAGCAACTCGGACTGAAGCTCGAACCGATCCGCGGGCCCCTCGAGTTCGTCGTGATCGACAGCGTTGAACGGCCGGCGGAAAATTGAGCGCCACGGAATCAAATCACCGCTAGCTCACCGGATTCGGGTGTGCGAGCCTGAGGAGATCAGGAGCGGGAAGTCGCGGGCCTGCGTAGGCCGGCACGTCGCCGAAGCGGCGATGCGCCTCCCAGTCATCGCGGGCCTGGCGGATTTCCTCGGGCGTTCTCGCCACGAAGTTCCACCACATCAGGATCGTTTCACCGAACGGCAGCCCTCCGATCAGCAGTACGCGGCTGCCGGCGGCGCTGGCGAGGGCAATCTCGTCACGCTGCGTGCCCAGGTAATAGAGCGTGTCCGCTCCAAGGACGTCCTTCTGAAGCGACGCGTCGCCCTTCAACACCAGCAACGCATGCTCGTGATCGCGCTGCAGCGGAACGGTCAACCTTTCACGGGGGTGGATTTGCAGTTCAGCGCCGACAAGCGGCGAGAAGTGCCGGGCAGCGGAGGTGGCGTCCCCCAGGATGCCTGAGAACACGCGCGCAACGCCCCCGGGGAATTCCACCGCCGGAACGTCCGGCAGATGCTGGAACGACGCCGCGTCGTGGCGATGACGCTCGGGGAGCGCAGTCCACAGCTGCACGCCGTTCAGCCGCCCGGTGTTCTCGACCGGCGTGCGCTCGGCGTGAGCGATTGCGTCGCCCGACGTCATGACGTTCAGCCCGCCCGGCCGAAGGAGTGCTTCCTGCTGCAGGCTGTCGTCGTGCACGACCTCGCCGTCGAGCAGCCAGGTAACGGTCTGCAGGCCCATGTGGGGATGCGGCGCAACGTCCATCGGCGCACCCGCGCTGAACGTCAGCGGACCGAACCGATCGAGAAAACACCACGGGCCGATCAGCCGCCGGCCTTTGACCGGCAGCGCGCGCAGCACCCGCAGATCGCCGATTCGTACGTCGCGCCCCTGATACGGTTCGAACTGCTGGCCACGCGCGCCGATCGCGACACACGCTTCCGCCGCAACGAGCGGTTCGTTCATCGCGCGATGATAACGCGCAGGTCAGCGTCGCCTCGGCTGAAGCGGATCAGGGGTGCTGGCCGCTGGCGATCTCGGAGGCGAGCAGGCGTATCTGACGTTCGATCTCCTGGTTCCAGCGCTCGAAGCCGCTCGGGCCCGTCCGGCCGCCGCGGTAGTCGCTCAGTGCCGCGAGCCGACGGACGACTTCGGCGCGCCCCAACCGCGCCGTCTCGCGATCCCACACGAGGTCGTAGGCCTGCTGGTCCGGTGTGACCGTGCCCGGATCGTGCGTCGCGTCCCTCTTCTTACGGCCAAACAGCAATCCCATCCGACTCCCGCCAGTGCGGTGGACTATAGCTCAGCTGGTCGGCGGGACAATCGGACGAAAGTGCTTGTTATGGCTGCACGCGGATTCGCCGGGGCCGCCCTGTCAGCCGGGACGGACGGGGCTCCAGCCAGCGGGCGAGAGGCGCCTGCGCGCGGCAGGAGAGGCACCGCACCGGCGTGGACGCCGTGCGCTCGTTCTTCGGGGCGAGATAGATACCAGCCGAGTACCCGCACTGCGGGCACTCGGCCAGTTTTGGAGACGACATGCCTTTGGGGAGGTTGTCCAACAGACTTATCGAACCGAAGTCCGGAGAACTGCAGAGGTGTGGTGGGTCGTCGTAGTGTCCGCCTTCAGGCGGGCGGCCAATCAGCGGGGGCGACGGGACCCGGTGGTCGGATCGAACTGGTTGTTCTCGAGGCAGACGAACTCGATCAGATCCGCGTCCGGAAGAAGACGCTGATTGACGCGCACGGTCCATGGACGGTTGTACGCCTTGGGGTCGTCGATGGTCACGTCGATCTCCAGCGTGCCGACCGTTGGCCGCCGGAAGCGTTCGGTGATCTTGCCTTCGGACGTCAGCGGTGCGCCGTTGACGTCGAGCCAGCCGCCGTCGCGGAAGTGCGTGCTCTCGACGACGAGCGTGTCGCCGTCCCATCGCCCGCGGGAATACCCCCACCACCACGGCTGCGCACCCGGCGGGGGAGCCGGCCGGCCGTCGAGGAAGATCTGGCGCGTGCCTGCGTTGGCTTCGTACAGGATGACGATCAGATTCGGCTGCTGAATCAGCTTGCGCGGCTGTGAGTGCGTGTGCGACTGCATGTAGCCCATCGGCAGACATGCCGCATCGGGGTTGTCCTTGCTGTTGCCGGCCATTCGCTGCCTGCGCAGCTCCGCGCCGTAGGGCGTGAACGGCAGCCCGTCTTTGATGCCGGCCTCGATGTTCCAGAAGGTCGCCTGTGGCGGGGTGCCCGGCGGTGGAGGAGGAGGCCCGCCGCGAAAGCCGAGCACGCCGGCGTAGTTCCAGACTCCGGAAAGGTCAGGCTTTCCGTCGGGCGTGCGCGGAGCCGGTGCCGTGAGATTCACACGGCCGTCGGCGCCGCGCGGCAGTCCGGCGGACGGATAGGACGGCCACTGTGCGCCCAGTGTCGCGCTGAGTGCGATGAATCCCCAGAGGACCGGTACCAGTGGCCGCACAGTCACGCGTCCTACGAACCAGCCTGCTGGAGATAGGCGTCGAGCTTCCTCTTCGCCTCGTCGTCCAGATCCACGAATTCGATGCCGAATCCGAACCCTCCTGTTTTGATTGGCACAACGCGCCCAGGGAGTGCGACTTCACCCTCGCCGAGCTGCGCGGTGAGGATTACGCGGGTTCCCTCGGGGAACGACATCGACGTGTCGACGAAGCAGCCGGCCGGGCTCAGATCCGTCATCCGCATCTCATGGCGTCCCGACGCGCCATCGAGCCGGCACTCGACCAGTACGGGCAGGCGAGGGTATCGGCGCTTGTTGACGTACTCCACGCAGGTTGCCTCCTACCCAGAGAGGATCGCAGATCCGGCGCATGGCCGCCAGCGTTCGTGCAGGAGTGCGAATGTTCAGGCGCCGAAGGTGCGCACGGTGATCGAGACGAGATCGGTCGCGTACAACACGAGTAATCCCGCGGCGAGTGCCGGCGCGACGACGTGCCGGCCAAACCGGGAAATTGCGGCCAGACGCCTCGAACGCCGGCGATCGCGTTCGAGCTTCGCCCGGCACAGCGCGCGGACACGGTCGGCACGGCCGGCTCCTGGCACGAGCGGTGGCAGGGTGTACACGCAGTGGTTCCGGATCTCGCCGGCGGATTCAGGCGTCATGTGATGACCTCGCGCAAGGCCGTCAGCCCCGGCCCGTCGGTCGCTGAGAGGTGGCGATCGACCAGGGCGCGGGCGCGGCTGAGACGCTGGCGCATGGCCGGCGATGAGATGTCGCAGACCACCGCCGCCTCCGAGGGGCTGAGGCCTTCGATCCCGACGAGCAGCAGCGCCTCGCGATAGATCGTCGGCAAAGCGGCGATAGCCGCGGCGATGCGCCGCTCCATCTCGCTCGCCTCGGCGACTTCCAGAGGCGAGGGCGTTGGCGCCCCTCTGGACCACAGGCCCGCCGCCTCCGGGTCGCCCCAGTCTTCGATCGCCCGCGAGCGCCGATAGCTCAGATGCAGGTTGCGGGCAACGGTGAACAGCCAGGGACCGAGGCGGGTATCGGGCTGCAACCGCCCGGCATGCGACACCAGACGGAGCCACGTCTCCTCGAGAAGGTCCTCGGCAACGTCGCGGCTGTTGGAAAGGCGGGCGAGGAAGTTGAACAGCCGTGCGTTGAACGCGTCGTGCACCGCCTCGAACGCCGCCGGGTCTCGCTCACGCAGGCGGGCAACGAGCTGGAGCTCGAGATCGCGGTCCACGAGCGTAGTAACGCGCGGCGCGGCCTCGCGTGACAGGTCACGCTCCAGGTGGTTGCGCGTTATGTCAGTCATCACATCCTGGAGGTGACATGTTTCCCGAGATGCTTCGCCAGATGGGCCCCGCCGCCATCTTGAGTATGTTGGTCGGCCTGCTTCCACTCGGGCTCGGCATTCTGTACGCCGCCCGGCCCACCGAACAGCGGCTGGCGCTGATGCGGCCGATTTCGCTGGCGGCGATCTTCGGCGCTCTTCACGGCTGTGCCCTGGGCTTCGTGAATGTGTTCAGGAACATCGCGCAGAAAGAGGTGCCCACGTTCGACAACATCTCCTTTGTCGGGGCCGCCGAGTCGCTGGTGACGCTCTTCTTCGGCTTCGGCTGCCTGATGCTCGCCTGGCTCTGCGTTGCCATCGGACTGTGGCGGGGACCACAGACTCGCTAAGGCGTCGAGCGCATCAACGATGGAAAGCGGAAGTCCGCCATGTTGGCGTCGAGTTGCACGCCAGCGCTGTTGATCAGCATCGATCCGGATCGATAGCCGCCGACCGAGATCACGACGTCGATCATTTGTTGCGCGTCGAGCGACTTCGACAGCGTGGCCCAGGTCGCGGGAGAGACAACGTCGTTCTCGAACAGCTCGTCCGCGGCCTGGAGCAGGGCGGTTTCGAACGGATCGCCCGGCGTCTTCGGCCCGTTAATCACACGCTCAACGTCGGCGTCGGTGAACCCGGCCTGACGTCCCAGCCGCAGGTGTGCGGCGTACTCGTATTCCGAGCGGCACAACACGCCGATTCGCGTCAGCAGCAGCTCGCGCCACCGCGGCGTCAGCGTGTACTTGCCCGTGATGTGCGTGTTGATGGCACCGCGCACGCGATCGGCGGGCGGGTGGCGGTTGAAGGTGCGGAAAACGTTCGCGCCGCCGCCGCGGCCGCCAGGCGCTGCGTCGGCGGGCGGTATGCGCGGCGTCGGATAGACCCGCAGATTTGTTCGCTTGGCGGCGACCGTTACCGGGATCCCTGAGGGCAGGCGGTCGATCACACCCGGCTCGATCTCGACACCCAGCGAGTTGAACAACCCTGCGTACATCGTGGTGCCGCCCGATGTGTCGATGGTGTCGATCATCTGCGGCAGGTCGTAGCGCGCGCTGAGCGTCTTCCATGTCGCGTCGGCGATGAATGAATCGACATGAAGTTCGTCCGCTGACCGCAGCAGGGTCGCTTCAAACGGATCCCATCCCGGAGCGTCTGGCCCCTGTGCGATGCGCCGCAGGTCAGCGTCGGTCAGGCCGGCCTTTCTCGCCAGGAGGGCGCGATGCGCCCATAGATAGTTCGAACGCGTGAGCCACGCGGTGCGCAGGCTCAGGAGCGCACGATGACGCGGCGGCAGCGTCGAGTCCGTCGTGATGTACCGGTCGTGCGTGAAGATCCGGCGCGCCAGGGAGGGATAGACGAGCAGCCTGGCCACGGCGTTGGACATGCCGTTGGCAGCGAATTCCGTCGCGATCACCTCCTCGACCGGCGTCACCCGCAGAGTGTCCTGCGCGCTCAACGTGGCGGGAAGGATCACGACGGCAATCAGGAATCGCCTCACGGCGCGGATTGTCGCACAGAATAGTCAGATGAATGATTCGATCGAACTGGGTGTGGATACTTTCGGTGACGTAAGTGTCGGTGCAGATGGGCAGCAGCTATCGCAGGCGCAAACCGTGCGCAACGTGGTCGAGCAGGGAGTCCTGGCCGATCAGGTCGGGTTGCACTTCATCGGCCTCGGCGAACACCATCGTCCGGACTTTGCGATCTCGGCGCCGGAAGTGGTTGCAGCGGCGATCGCGGCACGAACGTCGCGCATTCGCATCGGCACTGCCGTCACCGTGCTCAGCACGGACGATCCCGTGCGTGTGTTCCAGCGCTTCTCGACAATCAATGCAATCTCCAACGGCCGCGCAGAGGTCATCGTCGGCCGCGGGTCGTTTACCGAGTCGTTCCCGCTGTTCGGATACGACCTGTCGCTCTACGAACAGCTCTTCGAGGAGAAGCTCAATCTGTGGGTCGAGCTGCTGAAGGGCGAGCCGGTGAGCTGGAACGGACGTCTGCGCTCTGGACTGCACGAGCAGAAGATCTATCCGCCCTCGGAGTCCGGCACGTTGACGACGTGGGTGGCGGTTGGGGGAAGTCCGGAATCGGTGGTCCGGGCCGCGTTTTACGGACTGCCGCTGATGCTGGCCATCATCGGCGGGAATCCGGCGCGGTTCAGGCCGTGGGTGGACCTGTACCACGAGCGATTGCAGCGGTTCAACAAGCCTCAGCGGCCCGTCGGCGTGCACTCCCCAGGCCACATCGCGGCAACCGACGAACAGGCGAAAGAGGAACTGTTTCCGCATTACCTGGCGATGATGAACCGCATCGGCGCGGAACGGGGCTGGCCGCCAAGCGGCCGCCGCGAATTCGAGCACGCGGCGGGCCCAGAGGGCGCGCTCTACGTCGGGTCGCCGGAAACTGTGGCCGCGAAGATCGCCGCCTCGGTGAAGGCGCTGGGCCTCTCGCGCTTC
>Ga0209486_10001204_pt1 | contig 11308 bp, 10 predicted proteins | sample NCCompost_FD_187518 | JGI IMG/M metagenome (GOLD analysis project Ga0209486, IMG submission 187518) | Agricultural soil microbial communities from Utah to study Nitrogen management - NC Compost (SPAdes) (version 2) | ecosystem: Environmental > Terrestrial > Soil > Agricultural land | place... | reverse complement strand
GCCATGATGGTCGCGAGCTTCGTCGCGGCCGCCGCCCTCAGCGTTGCGACGTGGCTGCTCGCGATGCGGTCTGGTGTCCGAGCGCTCGAAGAAATGAACCGCTAGTCAAGTAAGAAGTGGGAAGTGGGAAGTGAGAAGTGAGAAGGGAGAAGGGAGAAGGGAGAAGGGAGAAGGGAGAAGGAGGAGGGAAGTAGGGCCGACACGCGCCGTGGTGGTCGTGTGCGTCGCGTCCACGATGCGCGCCGTCACGCGATCGCGGACGACGCGCATCGGCTCGGTACGCGCGTGCCCGTTATTGAGCCGCAGTCCGGTACGCCTCGCCGTACAGGTCGTAGGCCCGCTCGAAATCGGCGAGGGCCACGGCGCTATCGGCGCTCGCCAGCAAGTCCCACGCCCTCTGGATCGGGCCCTGGAGCGCCTGCTGTTGCACGATGGTGTCCTGGGCAATCTCACGCACCAGTTCGAGCAGCCCTTGATGCGATCCCGGCCTGGAGAGCAGCGCCAGGCGCTTCTCTTTGTCCGCAAGCGCTTCTTCGATCCGGATCCGGAGCAGCAGCGCATGATCGCTGCCCAGACGCCCCACCGCTTCCAGAGTGAGATTGATCGGGCCCGCGAGCGCATTGACGCTGGCCTGTGACGCTCGCGAAGACACCGGCGAGTCAAGGGCGCTCAGATCCAGATTCAGTGCTGCCAGGATGGTCTTGATCTGGCCGGTCCCGTTGACGATGGTGCAATAACGCAGCATGTTCTCCTTGCTCGAAGCAGTCTCAAGGACCACCTCGGAGAGGCCGTCCAGCAGGTTGCCCAGCTTTTTCTTGCGATTGTTCTCGATCAGCACTCCGGCGAAGCCCGCCACCTGGACAGGCTTTCCGGAGATCCCGGTCGCACCTTTCGCGATCAGACCCTTGCCGATGAGCTTGATGCCGACGCCTGCTTTCCGGACGCCGGCGACCGTCGCCAGAATGTCATCGGGATCGGCCAACATCTCCGCGCATGTATCGGCTTCACGAAGGCGGCCGACGGCCGCCGCGGCGTCACCAACCTGGTCTACGAACCCACTGAACGAAAAGCCCTCCACCGCAGCGAGCGCTACGTATAACGGTGCCAGCCCGCGCTCGGGGAGATGATCGACAAGTGCCCGCTCTTTGCTGAATTCGTAGGGAACGGGAAATCCGGCGAACGCCGATATCTCGTTGCCAAGCGTTTCCAGATTCGAAAACAGTCCGAGCAGGTCGTTCTTGAAGCCGCCCGCGTCGGCGCGGAATGCCGCGCGCTCGGCTTTCAACTCGTCGATCCCGTCGGTGACCTCTTCCAGGGCCTCGGAGATTTCGTCGCGTACATCCTGCCCCAGCGTGGCGAGGCCCGCTGCCAGCTCCTGGGCGGACTCCGCGACGTTGTTCTTGACGTTCGTCAGATCTGTTCTGATGATGTTCACTTTGTTCTGGACGTCCTGCACCTTGGCCTGCACGGATTCGACGGCGTCGGAGATTGATTCGAGCAGTTGAGCCTGCGCGGGTTGGGCAAACCCGCACAGGATCGCGAGGATCGTCGGAACGAGTAGCGGTCGCGTCATAACGCTCCCTTCGAGCGGAGGAGAAGGCACCCTCGAAGGCTGACGCAAGCGTGCCGAGTCAATCTACGAGAGCGGCTGTTGTGGGCGAATGGGGAAAACGGGATGACCGCACGCCTTATAACACACTTCGATATAAGCCGGATCAATCCAGCGCCCGCCCTACACTGATCGCCTTACTTCACGCTTCTCACTTCAACTTCTAACTGGGAGCGAGCGATGCGGTCAGGGGCGCGAACGCTCGACGACATGAACCGCTAGACCGGGTTGGAAGTTGGAAGTTAGAAGTTAGAAGTTAGAAGTAAGTCGGAAGTAGATCTGGCTGGTTCGGGGCAACGGCCGTACGGCAGAAACTGCCTTCTCTCGGCCTTGGATTCGCGGCCAAAATTCAACCCTACGCACTATCCTCAAGTCGTGGCCGGCGATACTTAGTGGCAACGGTTCTGCACGGAACGCGTCGTGGCGCCCCGCGACTTGCGCGAGCGTACCCGGCTCTTTGCTCTCGCTGTACGGAACTTCTGCCGAAGGCTCCCGAGCACACCTGAAGCCAAGGAAGCCGCTGCACAACTACGCCGCGCGGCGAATTCGGTCCGCTCCAACTATCGTGCTTCGCGAAAAGGACGTTCCCGTGCGGAATTCGAGGCGAAGCTCGGCACAGTTGCTGAAGAAGCGGATGAATGTGTGGATTGGCTGGAGTATCTTCGCGACACGAAGATACGTCACGACGAGGCCCTGCTGGATGAAGCGGATCAACTCACGAGGATCTTCGTGACCGCGGTCAAAACAGCCAAGAAAAATACAAACCGCTTGAAGAACCTCCCCAAAAGCTAATTGCACTTCCCAACTTACTTCCCACTTCCCACTTCTAGCTTCTAACTTGAAGTAAGTGCCTGCGCCGCGACGGCTGCGCCGAGCAGGCCGGCGTCTGGCGCAAGAATCACGTGTACCGGAATCCTCGCCGCAAGCTCTGAAAACGCGCCCTTCGCGCGGAAGGCCTCCATGAACCGACCGTCGCGCATCGCCGGCAGGATCTTGGGGGCGATGCCGCCGCCCACGAATACGCCGGACGTCGCCACACCGCGCAGGGCGAGGTTGCCTGCTTCGGCGCCGTAGGCGTCCACGAACATCGCCAGCGCTTCCGCGCATGAGGCGCATCGCCCTTCCAGGGCGTTCCGCGTGACCTGGGCGGGCGCCTCGTGCTGATCCGTCCTGTCCACCGAATCGCAGCCGCGCCCATCGTGCGTGAAGCGGTGCAGGTTGAGGAGCCCCGGGCCACTGAGGACATGCTCGACCTCGGCGCGGCCGTACAGGTCGCGCAGCATCAGCACGAATGCCATCTCGCGATCGGTCCGCGCGGCGAAATCGCCGTGGCCGCCTTCAGACGCCATCGCCGTGAAGCGTCCATCCACCCGGTGAAGATATGCCTGGCCGAGCCCGGTGCCGGCCGCGATGACGGCGGCATTGCCGTCGCTGCGCGGGGTGCCGCGCTGCAGCTCGAGCAATTCTTCGGGCCCGAGCGCCGCCGCGCCAAGCGCCATCGCCTCCAGGTCGTTGAGCAGCTGCATTCGCCCGGTTTTCAGGTGCGAGGCGATCTCGGCGCGAGCGATGTCCCAGTCGATGTTGGTGAGCCGGGCGACGTCGCCGACGACCGGGCCGGCCACGCCGGCCGCCGCCGCCTCGACGACGAACGCGGCGCCGACGTCGGCGGCAAACGAATCGAGGATCTGGTTGAAGCTGGTGAACTCGTTCGTCAGGTAAGTGTGCGCGACGACAAGACGCGGCCGCGGGCGCGCGCGTTCGAAGAGGCCGAGCATCGTCTTGGTGCCTCCAACATCGCCCGCCAGCAGCACCAGTGGATTATATTGAAGCCCGCGTGTCCACTGGTCCGGCTTCGACGTCAACGCGACAACTGCTCGAGCGATACACGCGCGTTCGCGAGGATCACCTCCGCTACATGCAGAAGTGGGGGCTGATCCGTCCCGAGGCGGGCGGCGACGGCGAGACCTACTACGCGTTCTCCGACCTCGCGGTCATCCGCCAGGCTGACGAGGCGATCGGCGAGGGCGCCAGCTTCCGCGCGGTGCTGCGCAACCTGATCGCCTCGCGCGCGGGGCAGCTCGCGTTCGATTTCCGGATCGAGGCGCAGCCCGCCAAGGTGCTGCAGCTGAAGCGGCGCGAGCCGCCGCCGCTGGCCGCCTTCATGGATCCGCCGCCGGTGATCGACACGTCAACCGCCGAGGAATATTTCCGCGGCGCTTCGATGCTCGACGACGGTGATCCGTCGAATTCCGACGCCGCCTCTACCGCCTACCGGCGGGCGCTCGAGGTCGATCCCTACCTGGTGCCGGCGCTGATCAACCTCGCCAACATTCACTACGCCCGCGACGAGATCGCCGAGGCGCAGGCGCTCTACGAGCGCGCGATTACGCTCGAGCCCGACGTGTTCGAGGCGCACTTCAACCTCGGCAACATCTTTCACGACCTCGGACGCTATCCTGAGGCGCAGGCCTGCTATCGCGATTCATTGAAGCTGAACCCGTCGTACGCCGACGCGCATTTCTACCTGGCGGTGACGCTGGAGAAGAACGGCCAATCGCGCGATGCGCGCGCCCACTGGAAGGCCTACCAGCAGCTCGCCCCGAAGGGCGAATGGGTGGATCTGGCTAAGGAATTTTCGGACTAGGTAGGCGGAGGCCTTCAGGCCTCCGTTAGTAGTTGTAATCGTCCGGAGATCGTTTCTTCGGCGCGCGCCGCAGCTTGTAGTACTGGCAGTCGGGGCACCACGCATCCGCGTCGAACCCGGCGCTTCCGGCATAGGGCTTCACTTCGCGATGCGTGCAGAACTCGGTGTTGCCGTTTTCCGCGGGCTGCATCCAGCGGCACGACCTGAAGCGCACCAGCGACGCCGACTCCGGCACGTCCGAGGTCGCGGGCGCCGGTGGAGCAGGCGCCGGCGCCGCGGCAACGTCGTTCGCGGTCGTGGGCGTGGCGGGTTGACCCGGGCTTGACAGGCCTGGCGTGTTATTGAAGTTGAACCCCAACGGCTTTCTCCAGCGCGCGAAGTGCGCGCACTTCTTCGGGAGCGACCAGCGTCAGTGCGCTTCCGGTTGATTCCGCGCGGCCGGTCCGGCCGACGCGGTGAACATACGCTTCAGGCGTGTCGGGCACCTCGAAGTTGACGACGTGCGCGATGCCGTCGATGTCGAGCCCGCGGGCGGCGACGTCGGTTGCCACCAGCACCGGGTAATCGCCTGTCCTGAATCCCTCGACCGCCGACATCCGCTGCTGCTGGGTGCGATCCGCGTGCAGCGCCGCGGTGCGGATGCCCATGCGGCTCAGGCTCGATGCCAGTCGATCGGCGCCGATCTTCGTCCGGCAGAAGACGAGCACGGGCCCCTCGGCTTCGGTGCGGAGCCAGCGCGCAAGCCACTCGGCTTTCTCGCCCTTCGCCACCGTCTGGATCGCGTGTGAAATCGTCTGTGCCGGCCCGCCGCGGCGGCCCACCTGCACGTATTTCGGTTCGCGCAGGAACTCCTTGGTCAGCTTGAGCACTTCGCCGGGCATCGTCGCCGAGAACAGCAGCGTCTGCCGCGTCGGCGGGAGCGCCGAGAGGATCCGCTGGACGTCGGGCCAGAAGCCCATGTCGAGCATGCGGTCGGCTTCGTCCAGCACGAGGATTTCGAGCCCGGCGAAATTCACCGACTCGTGCCGCATGTGGTCCATCAGCCGCCCCGGGGTCGCGACGACGATGTCGACCCCGGCGCGCAGCGCGCGCTCCTGCGTGTCCATCGCCACGCCGCCGTAGACCGCGACGCTCGAGATCGCCGTGTGGTAGGTCAGGCCCTGCACCTGGTCTTCGATCTGGACGGCCAGTTCACGGGTCGGCGCCAGCACCAGCGCACGGGTTGCCGCCGGCCGGGTCGGCACGGCGTTGAGGAAGCGCTGCAGGATCGGCACAAGAAAGGCCGCCGTCTTGCCGGTGCCGGTTTCGGCGCAGGCGATGACGTCGCCACCGGCGAGCGCGAGCGGGATGACGCCGCTCTGAATCGACCGCGTCTCTTTCCAGCCAAGGTCGCGGATGCCGCTCAGGAGCCGTGCATCCAGCCCGAGTTGATCGAACGCGATCGGCGCCGGGTCGAACGGGGACAACTCGTACGGCGGAATGGTCGTGTCCGCAACCGGCAGCGGTGCGTCGTGGCGGCGCGTGCGCCCCGACGATCGCGAACCCCGCCGGCGTGATGGGCCGCGACGTTTGCCGTTGTGCGGGGATGAATGTGTGGAATGGGTCTTCACGAGGGCGTTAGCGTGCGCGGAAGGTGATGATGCCGCGGACCGGATCGTAAGGAGAAACACCCACGGTCACGCGGTCGCCGGGAACGACCTTGATGCGGAAGCGGCGCATGCGGCCGCTCAACTGCGCAAGCACCTCGTGGCCGGCGTCGCACTGCACGCGATAGAGCCCGCCGGAATGCACGGCCACGACCGTTCCCTGCATATCAATCAGATCGTCCTTGCTCAATAGCTCATCCTTTCACGCAACGTAGCAATGAGTGTGCCACATAGAACCTCCCGGCGCAACCCCAAGAAATTGTGATGTTTGGCGTTAGAGAGATCGCACCTTTTCTTCCACCTGTTGCGCAAGCACGGCGTAATTCTCACCCTGCAGGCGCAGCGGCGCGCCGAACGCCACTCGCACTTTGCCGGGCCGGACGAAGCGCCACGAGGGATGCAGCACGCGATCGAGGCCGTCCAGCCGTACCGGGATCACCGGCAGGCCCAGGCGCGAGGCAATCATCCCGACGCCGCCCCGGAACGGCTTGATATCGCCCGTCGCGGCGCGTACGCCTTCGGGAAAGATCAGGATCGAGAGCCCCTCGCCAGTGAGTTCGCCCATGTAGCGCAGCGTATGCCGTGCGCCGGCTTCCCGCTGCGGGATCGGGAAGGTGTTGAAGTAAAAGCACGCCAGGTAGTAGTTGAGCGAGCTGGTGAACCACTGCTTCCAGGTGTGATCCGCGGGATGGAAGTGAGCCTTGAAGAATTCCTTCAGCATGGCCGGCGCGAGGCGGGCACGCCACCGGCCCGGCAGCGCCGCGAGGATCACCGGAACGTCCATGTGACTCTGGTGATTCGACGCGAAGATCACCGGGCCATCGATCGCCGCCAGGTACTCGCGTCCCTCGATGCGGGCGTAGGCGAACATCCGCGCGAGCGGGAGGATCCACGTTGCCAGCGACAGGCGGCGGATGACGCGCACCGGCCACGTCCGGTTCCAGGCAGGGAAGTCCACGGCTGGTTCGGCGTCGTCGGGCGACGCGCCCTGCTCGACCAGTTGCCTGAGCTCACCCACGCTGCGGACGGCGGCGAACCGCCCTTCGTCGATGCGTGTCTGGAACTTATCCTCGAGCGCGACCATCAGCTCGACCCGTTCGAGCGAGCTCAACCCGAGGTCCTCGAGCGTCGTCTCGCCGGCGACGTCGCGCCCGCGCGCGAAGCGGGCGATCAGCGCCTCCATCGTGTCGCCGCCGGCCGGCACCAGCGGCCGCGCGCCCGCCGCCACCCAGTCGCGGATGGCGGATCGTTTGAGCTTGCGAGTGCCCTCGGTGCGCGGCAGCTCCGCGGCCGGCCAGATCGACGCGCCGCGAATCCGTTGATGATCCTGCAGCCGCGCGTTGGCGTCGCGCAGGATCGATTGCTGATCCGCCCCTGGCTCGAGCACCAGCACGGCGTGCACGCGCTCCTCGCCGCCGCTGGTCGCCCCGACGACCGCCGATTCGCGGACGCCGTGCAGCTCGTTCAGCGTCCGTTCGACGTCTTCGGGAAAGACGTTGAGGCCTTCGGGCGTCACGATCATTTCTTTCTTGCGGCCCCTGATGTAGAGACGCCCCTCGCCGTCGCGCTCGCCAACGTCGCCGGTGTGCAGCCAGCCGCCGGCGTCCATCGCCGCGTCTCCGCCGTAGTAGCCCGAGGTCACGTTCTCGCCGCGCACGAGGATCTCGCCGTCCTCCGCGATCTGGATCTCGACGCCGGAGATCGGAGTCCCGACTGATCCCTCCTTGCCCCGCTTGAATGGATGGTTGAGGGTGACGATCGGCGCCGTCTCGGTGAGGCCGTAGCCCTGAATCACCGCGAATCCCATGCGCCGCCAGAACTCCTCGAGGTCTGGTGCCAGCGGCGCCGCGCCGACGATGAACGACCAGAACTTGAAGCCGAATGCGGAATGCACCCGCCGGTAGTGCCACCAGCGGCCCGGAATGGAGATGCCGGCAGGGGGCGCTTCCGTCGATTCCGGATAGGTGTGGGCAACATGCTCACGCAGCACGTCGAGGATCTTTGGCACGCACACCAGCACCGACACGCGCCGCGCGTGAATCAGGTGCAGCAGATCGTGCGGGTTGAAGCTGCGGGTGAAGATGACGGTGCCCCGCACCATCGGCGGGATGTTCGAGGCCATCGACTGGCCGAACATGTGGCTCAGCGGCAGCAGGTTCAGGAAGCGCAGCGGATGAAAGGGGCGCGCGTAGCGCCGGTATTTCGCGATTTCCCGCTCCACCGGGACGATGTTCGCGAGCACGTTCCGATGGCGGATCACCACCCCCTTGGGTTCCGCCGTGGCGCCCGACGTGAAAATGATCTGGATCACGTCGTCGCGCGAGGCGGTGACCGCCGGCATCGGGCCGTCACTGCGCCAATCGAGATCGGCGAAGCTCCACCACGCCACCCCGGGCGTTCGCGACCCTGAATCGCCCGCGGGGACATCGTCGCCGGCGAGCACGACGCGCGCATCGACCAGGCGGCGAACCTTCTCGACGAATTCAGCGGACGATCGATAGTCGATCGGGACGACGACGATGCCGGAAATAAGGCAACCCCAATAACAGGCCACCCACTCCGGACGGTTTTCGCCCCAGAACACCACCTTGTCGTCTTTCTTCAGGCCGGCTTCGCTGAGCCTCCGGGCAAAGCCGCGCGCCGCGCGGGCGACATCTTCGTAGGAATGCCGCCGGCGCCGATAGCCGTCGTCGTAGACGAGGAATTCGGCGCGAATGGTCGAGAGGTCGCGGAAGAAATCGATCAGCGTGTCGCGCGGCACGCTCGGATTATCCCGCGAGTGGCAGGGAGCCTGGCGCGCCGGGCGATCCGCGACGCGGATCGCCAGCCAGCACTGTCTAATCGGGCCGCTGTGCGGCCCGACCTTGGCGGAGGCGGCCTTGGGCATTTCACCGATTTGATTTTTTCGATGCCAGGGCGCCCAGGCACGAGAGACCGACTACAATGCGCATTCCCCATGCGCACCTTCCTGACCGGCGCCACCGGGTACGTCGGTTCAGCCGTTCTCGAGTCGCTCCTCCGCGGACGCCACGACGTCACGGCGCTCGTCCGCGATCCGGAGAAAGCCGAACGGCTGCGGCTTCGCGGCGTGCAGGCGATCGTCGGCGATCTGTCGATGCCGAAGAGCTACGCCGCGGCTTCCGAGGGTTGCGACGCGATTATTCATACGGCGCTCGATCGGTCGAAGCGCGCCACCGAGGTGGATCGGCAGGCGATCGATACGCTGCTCGGCGCCGCGATCAGGCACTCGGCCAAGGGACATCCCGTCACGGTTGTCTACACGTCAGCGGCGTGGGTACTCGGCAACACCGTCGGGCAGGCGCAGGAAGATGCCCCCCTGCAACCCACCCCGCTCGCCGCGTGGCGGCCCGAACACGAAAAACTCATCCTCGACGCGGGCCGGGGCCGGATGCTCCGGACGGCGGTCGTCAGGCCGGGGATCGTGTATGGCGGCGGCCGCGGAATCATCGCGGATCTGCTGAAAGACGCCGCAAATGGGCTGGTTCGGGTGATTGGCGAGGGGCGGAACCACTGGGCGTGCGTATACGACCGCGACGTCGCGGATCTCTACCTGCGGGTAGTGACGGATCCGGAAGCGTCCGGGATTTTCCATGCCACGGACGAAGCCGACGAGCGGGTCGCCGACATCGTCGACGCCGTCGCCCGCCATGCCAAGATGCAGCCGGATGTCAGGAACGTCCCGATTGAAGAAGCCCGCGCCAAGATGGGCCCGTACGCCGACGCGCTGGCGTTGAATCAGATCGTCCGCAGCACACGCGCGCGCAAGCTCGGATGGACCCCGACGCTGCACTCGGTCTCCGGCAACGTCGCACGGCTGCTGGAAGAGTTCCGGGCCAAGCGGGAAGCCGCCTAGGCCTCTGTAATCCCGTCGATCAGGCCGTACTCCAGCGCCTTCTTCGCATCCAGGTAGAAATCGGTCCGCTTGGTGTCGCGGATGATCTTCACCAGCGGTTTGCCCGACCGCGCCGCCAGGATCTGGTAAATCTGCGTCTGCATCTGCTTGAGGCGATCGAGATGCTGAGCCGCCGCTGACGTCGACTGCCATCCGGCCCATTTTGCCGGCTCGTGAATCATGATCCACGAGTGCGGCTGGGCGAGACGGCGCCCCTCGCTGGCTGCCTGCAGCACGATCGATCCCATCGAATACGCCATGCCCTGGACGACAATCGTCACCTCGATGCCGCGGTGGACGACTTCGCGGACGGAATCGTGGATGGCGAGGCCGTCGGTGACGTTGCCGCCGGCGCTGTTGATATAGAGGGTGATCGGGCGGGAGTTTTCGTTCGCGAGCTCGCGAAGCCGCTCAATCGCCGCCCGCGCCGGGTCCTTCTCGATGTCGCCGATCAGGTAGATGTCGCGCAGGCGATCCGAGGTTTCTTTCCGCAGTATTCCCTTGACGGCATCGATCAGCTCGGACACGAGGCGATCGTTCACGTCACGGTGCGCGGAAAACGGCGTCACCGTCGCGCGCTGTTCGGGCGCCGGGTTCGGATTGCGGGATTCTTCGGGAGCTGATGAGCCGCCGATCGGCTCGCCGGGCGGAATGGTCGAGTCAGGCACGCCGCCTGTAGGTGCAAACGAGGTTCCCGCCCCATTAAGCGTCGATATACTGAGGCCCATGCGGACACTGCTCTGGATTACCGGGGTCGCCATCGCGGTGATTGTGGCCGTACTTGCGGGCGAGGAGCGTCCCGGGACGCCACGCCCCCTCGTCGGAACCGGTGGTGCGGGCCCGGCTCTGGATGAGATTCGCGCGGAACAGATTGCCGCACACCTGCAATTCCTTTCCGACGATCTCCTCGGAGGGCGTGCCCCGTCTACCCCTGGAGGCGACCTCGCGGCCCGCTACCTGGCGGCGCAACTCGCGCTGCTCGGCTTCGAGCCGGGCGGCGAGAACGGCACTTACTACCAGCAGGTCGCTATCGTCGAATCGGTGGTCGATCGGTCGTTTACGCTGAGCGCCGGCAGTGGTCCGCCGTTCCGGTATCTCGAGGACGTGGTTGGCTTCAGCGGCATGCAGTCGCCGCAGGTGCGAACCTCCGGCGAGCTGGTCTTCGTCGGCCATGGCATCGTGGCGCCGGAATACAACTGGAACGACTACGCCGGCATCGACATGAAGGGCCGGATTGCACTCATCATGGTCAACGATCCGCCGGCCACGGCGGCAGAGCCGGAGCTGTTTGGCGGTCCCGCGCTGACCTACTACGGCCGCTGGACGTACAAGTTCGAGGAAGCCGCGCGCCAGGGCGCCGCCGGCGCCATTCTGATCCACACCGACGAATCGGCGACCTACGGCTGGCAGGTGGTGCAGTCGTCGTGGAGCGGCACGCAGTATTCGATTCCGGTGGTCCCGGGTCAGCCCGTACTTGGGCTTCGCGCATGGGTAAC